>Ga0153924_1000064_pt1 | contig 79051 bp, 66 predicted proteins | sample TSNJ008MetaG_FD_104709 | JGI IMG/M metagenome (GOLD analysis project Ga0153924, IMG submission 104709) | Attine ant fungus gardens microbial communities from New Jersey, USA - TSNJ008 MetaG | ecosystem: Host-associated > Fungi > Mycelium > Unclassified | place: USA: New Jersey, Wharton State... | reverse complement strand
GGGTTGCCCAAATTGATATGGGAGAATCACGATTTATTGATTTGTTTAGTGGTAAAAGATGCGTGCTGAAAAGTGTGAAGATGCCAGCTAATGGCTATGCTTGGTATTATCGGAAAAGGTAAACTCAAGGGCTTAAGGAAGAGTTGATATTGATTATTATCTTGGAATCTGTTAAGATTAGTTATTATGAAATATCTCAGAAAAGGTTGGATATTATGGAGAGTACCTTTGATACAATACTAAATACCGCTATGTTGCTTTTTGGAGAAAAAGGGTATCATGCTACCACGACAAGGGAGATTGCGAAAAACAGTGGTGTATCGGAAACCACTATTTTTAATCAATTTACTAGTAAATCAGAATTGTACAACAGAGTTACTGGGCAGTTAGTGGACGTTTTGGCAGAAGATATAAAAGGATTAGACATAGTGCTTAGCTATGATAATTTAGATGAAGACTTGCCGCTGCTTGCAATGACTTATTTTAAAGTATACATTTCGAATGTCTTTTTATTGCGTATACTTATTGATCGGATTGATAATACACCAGATCTGTCCGATCACTACAGTTGTTTATTCCCTCAATTGGAACAGCATTTTAGACAGTATTTGTGTAAAGCAATTAATAACGGTAGAAAAAACAAGAATATTAATGAAATTTCTGAGCATGCTTCACTTTTTATTTCGCATATTGCAAGGATAGCATTGGAAACAACTGCTCATGATAACGTTTTTTATTGGTCGACTGATTTAATGTCTGCCAATAAAGATAGGTTAACGCATTTTGCGCACTTTTTTGCCCATAAACTCTTGACGCCGCTAATAAGTAAAAATAAATAACTTCTTTATAAAAGCAAAGTGCTTGGGAGCAGTATCGTATTTATTTTTACATATTTTTAATATAATTTAAAAGCAGATGCTTCAGGGTATTAAACTTCGGAAGCGTCTGCTCTGTTTGTGTTGATCAAATTTTGAGGTTTTCATTAATATATTCTGTGATTTTCTTAATTGATTTTTCTTTTTGTTTCAATGAATTATTGTTTGAAGCGATATCAATGGAATCAACAAAGATTTGCGAAAAAATAATTTCAGTAAATAAGTTAAAATCAGTATGACAGATAGTTCCTTTCAAATATTCATTTTCCAGGAATTCAGAAAACACATTCATAACATCTTGTATTCTGTTATACAAAACCGACCAGGGTGCTACCTCTATTAAGGAAAACATTATACTTCTAAAAATATAGATTTGTTTAAGATATAATTCGAAACAACTCTCAAGTAATACTCTTAAACGCGTCTTAAACGTTCTTTTACATAGAACAAGAGACATATCAATATCATCAGCATTTATTGTAAAGTAAAACATCGCATCAATAAATAGTTGATCTTTACTTCCGAATAACCGAAAAATAGATGCTTCATTCATCCCGGCTCTGTCGGCGATTTTTTTTGTTGAAGCACTTTTATATCCACTAACAGGAATTTCATCTAAAATTGCTTTCATAAGCTTTATTCGTGATTGCTCGACTGTAGACATTAGTTCACCCCTAAAGTAGTCTGATGGATACATTATATACCATATCAAGACATATATGCAACCATGTTATTAATAATTCAAAAATAGATTTGAAATGTAATCTCCTCACAATTATGATTAATGGTTTTAAAATCAGAAAATAACAAAGAAATCTAGCAATATATCACAAAATTCAAATCAAATGATTGTTAGTATTATGTATAGAAAAATGAATTAATATGATGTATATTAATTATAGCAAGTACATACTATAATATAAAGCAAGTACTTGCTATATTGATAAAAATGGAGGAAGCATTTATGTCTAAAAAAGTGAAGAAAAAAATGATTTGTAATGGCACTGATGTTGAAGTTGTGTTTAGAGAGCCTATCAAACGGATCGACTGGACAGGTTTTCCTGGCTTCGGTTTTTATGCGCCCCTAAATCAGCGAAAATACGAAAAGGATGGCGTTGTCTGCGAGCAGGATGTAGCGGTTAGACTAGACAATGGAGACACGATATATACTGATATATATCGCCCCGTTGGCGCTACGAACTTGCCTTGCATTGTAGGATGGTCTCCATATGGAAAGCGTCCTCATGATTGTCCGGCGGACTGGCACACATATGGAGTGCCCAAGGAAGCTATTTCCGAAGGAACTAGGTTTGAAGGTCCGGATCCATATTATTGGTGCCATTACGGTTATGCTGTTGCGAATGTTGATCCAAGAGGATGTGGAGAATCAGACGGCGATATGCTAATGTATGGAAGCAATGAAGCGAAAAACGGTTATGAATTTATAGAATGGTTAGCTAAACAAGAGTGGTGCAGCGGTAAGATTGGCATGGCGGGCAATTCTTATTTAGCTATAATGCAATGGTATATTGCCGCGGAGCAACCGCCTCATTTAACTGCAATTGCACCTTGGGAAGGATTGACAGATGTTTTCAGAGAATTAGTCAATGAAGGGGGGGTACCAGCAACAGGTTTCCTTAACTTTGTATTCCGCGACTGCTGGGGCCATGGCATGGTTGAAGACTTACCGGCGAATGGCCTTGCGCATCCCTTTATCAATGATTATTGGATTGATAAAATATGCAAATTTGAAAATATAAAAATTCCTGTATATGCGTGTGCGGGTTATAGCCATGTGCATGTGCGCGGCAGTATTAATGCCTTTAACAAAATCACTTCTAAAAGCAAGTGGTTAAGGATGCACCGTGATTTCGAGTGGCCAGATCAATATGCCAATGAGAATAAAGAAGATCTACGTAAATTCTTTGACAGATATTTAAAGAATATCTATAACGGTTGGGAACTAACACCAAAAGTCCGTATGGATGTTATGGACGCTTATGATTATGATTACCAAGTAAAACGACCTGAAGAATCCTTCCCGATTGAAAGAACGATATATAAAAAACTATTTCTGGATGCCAACAAAAAATCCTTATCTTTTGAGCCTTCGATTGAACATACATCTGCTTATTATGACTCAGAAACGGAAGAAATGTGTTTTGATATGCAATTCAACGAGGACACTGAGATCAGCGGGTATATGAAGCTACATTTATGGGCTGAGGCTGAATGCCATGATGAAATGGATATCTTTATAACCGTTCAAAAGCTGGATGAAAACAATGCGTTTATACCTACTTGGGTATTTGGTGAACGTCACCCGGGTGCGTGGGGTAAAATCAGAGCATCTAGGAGGGCTTTAGATGAAGAGCTAAGTACAGATTACATGCCTGTACAACGGCATACTGATGAGGAAAAGCTTAAAAAAGGTGAAATTGTTCAGCTTGACATCGAAATATATCCACACTCAAGAATGTGGCATAAAGGTGAAAAGCTATGCTTAAGAATCGCAGGGCGATATATCCGGGATCCGTGGTTCGAGGAACCATCTTATATGACTGATAACAAAGGAAAGCATATTATTCATACTGGTCGCCAATATGACTCGTACCTGCAAATACCGGTTATACCTCAGAAGTATCGTGCAGGCAACTACGTGTATCGTTAATACTATGTTACATCCTGAGAAAAAATTTCTGCAAAGATACTGAGTAAAATCACATGTTCAGAAAGGAGAACAAAATAATGGTTGGTATAGTTGGTATAGTTATTGCTTTTGCATTTTTGCTCCTACTAACCTTTCAAAATATTTCTACAATTATTTTGGCAATGGTGTGCGCTCTTATTGTTGCAATATTTAATCAAATCCCAGTTGTAACTGCCTTGACAGAAATTTATGTCGGCGGAATTGCCAATACTATCATTTTGCTATTCCCTCTGGTTCTATTAGGAACCATCTTGGGGAAAATCTACACGGAGTCAGGAGCGTCAACGTCTATTGCCAATACATTTATTAAGGTGTTTGTGGAGAAAGCGACGGGAGAGAGGAAAATCCGGGTCGCTTGCGCTGTAATTATCATTGTTTCCTGCTTATTTCAGTTTGGTGGAATAGATAGTTTCATAGTGCTTTTTACAACTTTTCCAATTATTGTAACAATGTTCAAAAATCTAGATATCCCTAGAAAATATATACCTGGTATGGCAATGTGTTCGGTAGGGGTTGGTGCATGCCCAGGTGCACCAACAATACATAATGTTTTACCCATGACGCTATTTGGAACAACCTCGACCGCAGGCGCCGTGCCTGGTATTATAGCGTTTTTAATAATCGAAGTAGGTGCCTGGATTATGATCTCAACCCTCATAATCCGTGCCATACGCAGAGGCGAGCATTTTGATTATGGGGATATGCCACAAGTGCCTGACTTTAATGAAGACAAAGATCGAAAGCTGCCTCACTTTATTGTTGCTCTTTTGCCGCTTATTTGTGTATTTATTCTATTCACTATTTTTGGTGTAAATATAGCCTTTTCTTTGGGCGCTGGAATTATACTGGCTCTTGTACTGATGGGAAAAAACATTTCTCTCAGAAATATGATTGCTCTTCCCAAATATCAGAATGTTATTGCAACGCTAAATGAAGGTGCGGGCATGTCCGCGAAAGCAATTATTGATGTAGGCGTCATTGCCGGTTTTGCTGCTGTTGTTGCAAGTACTGCCGCATTTGAATCTTTGGCAACAGGATTGATGGCGTTGCCAATTCACCCGCTACTCATTGTCTTAATCGCAGTCTTTATCCTAGTCGCCCTTACCAGTTCGCCTCCCGCAGGTCTTTCGATCATCATCCCAATTTTTATTTATGCCTTTGTGGAAAATACGGGCACACTTGGGATTGCTGTGTCAGCGGCGGCTATGCATCGTATATGTTCCATTGCATGCTTAACATTTGAAACATTACCTTTTAATGGGATGATCGTCATTGCGCTAGATATGGCGAAGATTAAACATCGCGAAGGATATTATCCCATGTTTATGGCCTCAGTCTTTTTCCCTGTACTCGCAGCAATCATTGCCACATTGTTGCTCATAGCCTTTCCTACGCTGGCATAATCCGGGGGGAATATCTGAATTTGAAATAATATTGACGAAATCGATAAAAAGTGCTATATTGTTTCTTAAAAACGGAGGTATCTATATGGCACTTGAAAAAGTTGGTAATATTTTAAAGATGGCTGATGATTTGAATGCAGCGGTAATAGCACTCATCTGTATTGATTATAATATGGTCAGAGCTGCCATTGAAGTGGCGGAAGAGCGTAGCACGCCGGTTATCATTATGCTGCTCCCAGAGCACCAGGAGCAGAACAGGGTGGCCGGAAGAGCCGGATTTGCTGCCATGGTTAAAGAGGAGGCGAAGAAGGTAAAGGTGCCGATCGGACTCCACTTGGATCATTGTAGTGATTATGACTATATTATTGGCGCGATAAACGATGGATTTGCCTCAGTGATGGTTGACGGCTCTATGTATAGCTTTGAAAAGAATGTCGAGCTGTCAAGAAAAGTGACTGAGACGGCTCATATCCTGGGTGCAGAGGTTGAAGGGGAAATAGGGCATGTTGGATTGGCGCAGCAGGGCTCGGAAAAGGCGGAAAGTGACTATACAACATCAGACTCGGCGTTTAAGTTCTGTGAAGAAACGAAAATAGACTATTTGACGATTGCAATCGGAAGTGCTCATGGAGAATACACAAAACCGCCAAAGCTAGATATTGATCGCCTGAAAGAGATTGATGCGACAACAGATACACCCCTCGTTCTTCATGGCGGGAGCGGCATACCCCATGAGGAATTGGAAAAAGCATTTTCGCAGGGAATAAATAAGTTCAACTTAGGAACGGAGTATCTTGATTGCTACTATAAGGCTGTGGAGGAATATGTGGATTTACAACGTGGTAATAAAGATCCATTGAGGATACTCAAACTGCCTGAGTTTGCGCAGGGCAGACTAAAGGAGTACTTAAGAGAAAAAATGAAAATATCAAAGGTTTAAGATAGTAGCCGGATTTCAGTATCTGGCTATTATTTTTTTAAGGAAAATATAATAACACCAAGGTCAAAAGTGTAGAGCAACCCGTAGATGCCATGGGGCGAAATGTGCACAAAAAAAGAGGGAAAATTGTGATAAAAATCAATATTGACCACTTTTTATGCGTGTGTTATGATGTATTAAATCGAAATAGAAATAAATATTGCAAGGGGGAGCCATGGAACGTATATATTGTGTGGCGGCTGATCTAGGCGCAAGCGGTGGGAAAATGGCAAAGGGAGCTTTTGATGGTGACAAGCTAGATGTGACTGATTTTATTGATTTCGATAATAAACCGGTCGAAACACCAAAGGCACTGTATTGGAATATATTTGGTTTATACAACAGTATTTTAGGCGGCATTACCCAATATGCCGGAAGTTTCCACATTGATAGTATTGCAATAGACGCATGGGGAGCCAGTTACGGATTTTTAGACAAAAGAAATAGGCTATTGGAGCCGGTTTTTCATTATAGAGATAAAAGAACCTTGCATACAGTTGAGAATATTTATAAAGTGGTGAGTAAAAAACAGCTGTTTGAAATGACCGGTTGCCAGTGTAATAGAACATATACATTACCACAACTATATTCTTACCTTGAGGAAGGCTCGAATGCCTTGACTAAGGCTGATAAGATGCTTTTTATACCAGATTTATTAGCTTATTTTCTGACCGGTGTGATTTCAACTGAAATGACAATTGCAGGAACCTCTGCTCTAATGAATACTTCACAAGAGGATTGGTGCTTTGACTTGTTTGAAAGATTGAATATTCCCTCACACTTTCTGACTGATATCGTGGGGGCAGGCACGATCAAAGGAAGGCTGCTAAAGAGTGTTGGGGAAAAAACAAGAGCAGGTGAAGCGACAGTTATTGCGACAACAAGTCATGATACAGCTGCGGCGGTAGCAGCGATTCCGGGATTTGGAGCTAACAAATTATATATCAGCATTGGCACGAATATCAATATGGGTGTTGAGGTGCAAGAAAGCATTGTTTCAAAAGAGGTCTTTCGGTGGGGATTTAAAAATACAGGAGGGATTGGACACAGTAAAATTGTATATAGAGATTTTTCTGCATTTTGGCTGATCAATGAGTTGCAAAACGTTTGGCAATCCGAAGGAAAGAAGTATTCGTATATGGCTTTGATTTCCTTGGCGGAGCGAACGAAATCAAAGCAAGTACATTTTGATGTGGAGGAACCGGAATTTATTAATGTGGGGGGAGATATCCGTAAGAAGATAAATGATTATCTTAAAAAAACTGGACAGAGCTTAATTGAAGAAGATGGCGAATTCGTGCTTTGTATTCTTGAAAGCATAACACTAAAAATTAAATATTATGCACATTTATTGAAAAATGAATTAAAGATGCCTTATCACGAGATATATGTGGTGAATGGCGGTTCAAGAAATCATCTTTTGATGCAGCTGATTAGTAATGCTTTGGAAGCAGAGGTGAAAGCAGGAATGCCCTATGCAACCTTGACTGGTAATATCCTGACTCAATTATATGCGAGGAATTATATAAAGACAGTTGATGAAATGCGCGAGCTATCAAAGCGATCATTTATGATGACATTATATGAACCTAAAAACGAAAGTATGGACAAGACTGATTAAATGGAGGGCATAATCATGAGAATGAAGGAACTGGATTTTGATGCTATAAGAGAGGTGATGGCGGTAAGTGAGAGGTTGGATAGAAAAGGTATGGTCAATGCCTTTGAAGGAAACATATCAGCCAAATCAAAAAAAGATGGTTTCATCTATATTACACCAACCGGGAAAAACAAGGCTTTATATACAGAGGATATGATTGCTGTTATTAGCGAAGAAGGAGAGTGGATTGGTGGAAGCTGTAAACCGACTTCTGAATTGCCCATGCATTTTAATACATATAAAATGCGGGGGGGAGAAGGTATTGGCGGTGTCGTCCACGCCCATCCCACTTTTTTGACCGCATATTCGCTGTGCTTAAAGGAAGTTGAAACAAGAGCCTACCCAGAGATGATGGGCAATTTTAAAAAATTTCAAGTGGCGCCTTATGGAAGACCGGGCGAGCCGGACATTTATGAAAAGGCAAAGCCATATTTTGAAGCTGGGCAAGATATTGTTATTCTGGGAAATCATGGTGTTTTGGTGGTCGGAGAAACTACTACAGACGCAATGAATAAATTAGAGGCGGCAGAATCTATTGCAATGACGCTATACTATGCTGATCGGATTGGGAAACAGCAGGATTTAGATCCAGAAGAATGTGAGATGTTTTTTAATAAAAATAATGTCATCATTATCTAAATATGAAACAGTTTAAAGCTGTTTGATATAAAAAAAGTGTAAAAGGGAGGAACAATATGAGATTAAAAAAATTATTTAGTGTATTGATCACAGTAGTAATAGCATTCAGCCTGACTGCATGTGGGGGATCGCCTGAGAGTCCATCGGAGACAGGCGCAAACACGGAAAAGTCATCATCTAGTGGTGACGAGAAGAAGGTCGTCACGATTTGGTCGTGGTCGCCGATAAGTAGGACGATGGATAAAATGATTGCGGCATTTGAAAAAGAGCATCCGGATATTGAAATTGATTTTACATATTACAATTATGATCCGGAATATCTATCAGCCTTATCAGCAGCTGCGGCATCAGACAGCCTGCCGGACATAATCGCCACACAACCAGGCTCGCTAACACAACAGTATGCTGACTATCTTATTGACCTTAATGATTATGCTAAGAAATCGTGGGGAGACGACTGGGAATCTGATTTTGCAGACGTCGTACTAAATCAGATGTATTTAGGGAACAAAGAAGGAGACATGAAACTAAACTTCATCCCGATTGAAGCTCAAATCATTAGCATTGAATACAATAAGAAGCTATTTGAATCTTTGGATTTAGAGGTGCCTACAAATTATGATGAATTAAAGCAGGTATGTGATGCCTTAAGTGAAAATGGGTATGCGCCTTTGTTCCAAGGAGGGGCAAGCGATTGGCAGAACTTAAATGTATATTTGATGCTGGTTTCGCAACATGGAACAGGGCATTTTGACAAAGCCCAGAATGGTGAAGTGCCATGGACTGATGACGTATTTGTGGCGGCAATGGACACTTGGAAAAAAATGTTTGATGACGGGATTTTCCAGACCGGTGCATTGTCGGCAACGTGTTATTCTGACGGAACGACTGCCTTTACTGCAGGGCAGGCGGGCATGATCGCCCTTGGATCATGGTGGACACAAGAGTTTACTGGTGATGATGTCGCGCAATCTGTGGCGGATTGGGACTTCGACTATTTCTACTTACCAGCGATGGAAGATGGGCTTACGACAAGTACGCCGGTAGGTGGCGTAGATTTTGGAATGGGTATTACTGAGAATTGTAAAGATGTTGATGCCGCATGGGCAGTATTAGAATCTATGGTATCGGGATCGGGTATTCAGGCGTGTGCTGATGACTTGAATAATCTGCCGGCATTTCAAGGCATCAAGCCACAAGCTGAAGACCTACCAGAAAATGTTGTGGCTCAGTTTAATCGCGCTTCGGCTGATTTGACAGATGCCATGAATCAACGAGTTGCCGATCCTAAGGTTGATACAGCTTTAAAATCGGCATTACAGGCAGTGGCAAGTGGAGAAATGGATTCTAAGGAGGCATTGCAGCTGGTGCAAGATGCACAAGATGCGCAGTAATACAAAGGGATGCGGATCCTGGATGGGGTGAGAGAGCGGGAAGTGGTTCTCTCACCTTCATCAATAAAGCCGACATCAGGCTGTTAATGAACAGGAGGAGTGATTATGGCTAAGGCAGCTGTTAAAACCAGCGTATTACGGCAGAAAAAGCAATATAACATCAAAGGCTACTTATTTATTTTGCCGGCTCTTTTGTTTTTTTGTATTTATATACTTTATCCAATATTATTTGTTAGTTGGGGAAGCGTATTTTCATGGACTAATTTACGGAATATGGAGTTTGCCGGACTAAATAATTTCATAGAAATCCTCAAGGACAGGAATATGGTAAAAATCATCAGGAATTCGGTATTGTGGATTCTAATTACAGTTCCGGTGCAAGCCATAATTGGGTTCTTCTTAGCATATCTTATTGAGGAGCGTTTGAAAAAGGGAAGGGGATTTTTCAGAACGGCATTCTTTCTGCCGGTAGCGACTTCTGTGTCGGTTGTTGCAATCATTTGGGGGAAGATGTATCTCCCTTATAACGGACTATTCCAGACAATCATAACAAGCATGGGTCTGGATATATCGGTTAATGTTTTGGGGAATCCGACGATAGCGATATACGGAATTATCTTTACAAACGTATGGGAATGGACAGGCTGGTCGATGATCATGTATGTCGCCGGGATTTCTCAAATACCCGAAGATATGAAAGAGGCGGCAAGAATTGACGGTGCGACAAAGTGGAAAGAAATCAAATATGTATTTTTGCCGATGTTGGCAGCGACTCATAAATCGCTTCTGATGCTAGGCATTATCGGCTCACTACAGACCTTTGCATTAGTGTATACAATGACTAATGGCGGTCCTAACTATGCCTCGGAAATGCCGGGAACATATATCTTTAAAATGGGATTTACTAATCAGCAAATGGGTTATGCGTCGGCACTATCTGTAACCTTTTTACTATTTGCGTTAATGCTGACCATTATCCAAATTAAGTTTTTAGGCTCAGGAGATTTCATGAAGAGGGGTGAGGAATAATGAAAAAGCACTCCGATAAAATATGTTTGGTCATTTTAATTCTTGTAATGATTATTTTTATGAGTCCTCTTCTTTATATGATAAGCATGTCTTTTAGAACCGCAGATAACATGTATAGTCCTTCATTAATTGTGGAAGGAATGACAATCAATAATTATGTCAAAGTAATCAAAGAAAATCCGAATTTAATAAAAAACTTTTTTTCCAGTGCATTTGTGACTGTATCTACAGTTATTCTGGTCACCATTTGTTCTACTATGGCTGTGTTTGGCTTCTCCAGAAAGAATGTGCATGGAAAGGTATTTATATATAATATGCTGTTATGTACGCTGATGGTGCCGATTAGTGGACTGGTGATCCCGTTGACTCAGATTAATAGCAAGCTGGGATTGATTGACAACTATTTTGGGCTGATCTTTCCATATGTAGCATTGGGGATTCCATTTGCGATTACTATTTTGCAGGGATTTATGATGGCGGTGCCCAGAGAATTGGAGGAGGCGGCAATTGTTGATGGCTGTGGAATGGTTCGCTTGTTTGTGCAGATTATCTGTCCAATGCTAAGACCGGGAATTGTAGTCATTGTCATCTGGCAGTTTTTGACTTCATGGAATGAATTTTTCCTGGCTTTGTGTACGATGACCGATGCCGCTAAACAGACATTGCCTTTAGTAGCCCAGCAGTACAATGGTTCATACTTTAGCCAGCCGGGATCCTTGTTTGCCGTGCTGACGATTATTACAATACCTACTTTGGTTTTTTATGTTTTAGTTCAAAAGCAATTTGTCAAAGGATTAACTGCCGGAGCAGTGAAAGGATAGTGGTATTGTCATGGCTTTATTAGGAATAGATGTTGGCACAACAGCCTGTAAAACAGTTTTATACGATTTACAAGGAGTGGCATTAAGTGCGGCTAGGGAAGAATATAAGCTAGAACATCCCAAGAGCGGATGGGCAGAAATAAGTCCGACAAGGATGTGGAATGCAGTAAAAAAGTGTATATACGAAACGGTTAAAAAATGCAATCATCATGTTGAAGCATTGGCAATTTCCAGTCATGGGGAAGGGGTTATACCTTTGAATCATAAAAATGAGGTGATTGGAGCAGAAATTGTTTCTTTTGATGGTCGTTCGATTGAAGAAACAAAAGAGCTGGAAGCTGAGTTTGGTAAGCGATATTTTTTTAACTGGGGCGGCCAAATGCTATCCTCGGCAGGCACCTTGACAAAAATAATGTGGATGAATAACCATCCGCATTATTTAGGAGAAAAGCCTGATGCATTTGTATGTGCCGGTGATTATATTGCCCTTCGATTAACGGGTGACAGGGTGATTGACTTTTCGTTGGCATCAAGAACACTGCTGCTTGACGTGCATGCCAAAGTGTGGAATTGTGAATTGATGGAATATGCAAAGATTTCCGAGGAACAATTATCGAAGCCTGTGGTGAGCGGAACAATCATAGGAAATATTAATAAAGAGTGTGCAGACGAATTGGGTCTTTCTGCAAATACGGTTGTAGTTGCAGGCGGACACGACCAGCCATGCGCAAGAGTCGGGGCAGGGGCTTTGGCTCATGATCAGGCAGTTTATTCTGTGGGGACGACTGAAACACTGATATGCGGTATGGAGGAATATCAGCCGGAATTGTATAGCCAGGGACTTTGCTGCTATCCCCATGTATTGGATGGGCAATATATAACTTTGCCAGGAAACTTTACCGGAGGCAACCTGCTAAAGTGGTTTAAAAATACATTTATTGTTTCAGGCGATGAAGCATATAGCTATCATCAAATGATGGAGGAGATGGTTGATTATAAAAGTGGGATACTCGTGCTTCCTCATTTTACTACGACCGGTTCACCCTGGAATGATTCAGAAAGCAATGGCATGATTTCAGGCCTGACCTTGAGCACAACAAGAGGAGAACTAATACGGGCGCTGCAAGAAGGCGTGACTATGGAAATTCTGCTTAATCTTGAGCTGCTTAAGAAAAAGGGGATTAGAGTGGAAAAACTGCTTGCAGTCGGCGGTGGTGTTAAGTCCAAAAAGCTTATGCAGCTAAAAGCAGATGTTTTAGGCGTCGTCTTATCCATTCCAAAAGACTCAGAAGCAGCATGTAAAGGAGCCGCATATTTGGCAGGGTGTAGTATCAGTAAAAATGGCGGTGAATTTAGCCTAGGCAATGATGAGTTTGAAAGTGTGCTGTTACCGAATAAGGAAATGCATAGACAGTATATTAATTATTTGGTAAGATATAATAAAATGTACCAAGCGCAGAAAGAAATCTGGAGATAGTACTATGGAAAAAGAAAACGATTCTATTATGCAAAATCGAAAGCATAATCAGAGAAATAAAATGCTTAATTTTATTCGATTTCATAAGAATGTATCACGATATGATATTAAGAAATTAACTTCTTATAGTATGACTACTGTGATTAGTATGGTAGATGAACTTATTAGTCAGGGTTATGTTTATGAAGAAGAATGTGAAGAAAACAGAGTAGGAAGAAAGCCGGTTTGGATAAAAATCAATCCGGAAGGCGGGTATTTTATTGGCGTTGAATTCAACGGAAGAATGATGCACTGTGACATGCTGGACTTCTCTGGTAATATTATTTATAGAAATAAAACCGTAATGAACAGGGAAGACAGCCGTAAAGATATTGTGACAAAGATTATCGACAATATCAATACAGCCAGGAATCAGCTTGGCGAAAAGAGGCATCAGGTGCTTGGGGTAGGAATTGGTGTTCCGGGCTATATTAATAAAGAAGAGGGAATTGCAAAGGGCTATACTCATTTTGTGGATTGGAAAGATGTTCCGATTAAAAAGATTATTGAGGAACGAATAGATATCCCGTGCTATATAGAGAATAATGTGGATGTCATGGCCTTTGCCTATAAGTGGTTCTATTTTAATGGAGAATGTGAGGATTTCCTTTTTTTGTCGATCAGAACCGGAGCTAGGTTGGTGCCGGTGATAAACAATAGATTGGTATTTAGTGAGACTGGTTTTTCAGGAGAGATTGGTCATTTCAAGACGGTTGCGAAGCACGATATTTGCACATGTGGAAAGTTTGGTTGTTTAAATACTGAGGTTTCTGATTTTGCAATAGCCGCTAAGATCAGAGAAGGTATTAGAATCGGCCGTTTTCGGGAAATTAAGGAAATGGTAAATAATAACATGGAGGCGATTACTGTAAATGTCTTTGTGAAGTCTGTGCTATTGCGACATGGAGATTCCTTGATGCTAATGAAAGAAATAGCGTTGCACTTGGGGAATGCGCTTGGCTTTACAGTCAATTTATTAGCGCCAAGGAAAATCATTATTTTTGGTGAATTGGCGAAGATAGGCTCATTATTTATAGATGAAGTCAGAAGAAATATTGAAGAAGTCGTTATTCCGGAAAATATCGAGGGCTTTTCGGTGCAAGCTTCTAATGAGGGAGAAGACTTGGGGGCGATCGGGGCGGCAGCTTTAGTAATGCAGAAACAGTTTAATTTTGTTGAACAGAGGATTTGAAGTTTTTTTATATACAATATCTATTAAAAAAGTGCTTGCGTAAAGGGCTATAATGGGTTATAATGACTTAAAATCAAATAATAAATCTTCAGGGCGGGGCGCAATTCCCGACCGGTGGTAAAGCCCACGAACCGCAAGGTAGATTCGGTGTAATTCCGAAGCCGACAGTATAGTCTGGATGAAAGAAGATAAAAGGAATCATTTTTGTCATATCATATGCTCTGGAATCATTTTCCAGAGCATTTTTATGAATTACAGAAGCACATCACGTTGTCGTGAGTTGCTTAATGAATGATGAATTGATATGAACAGGCCCTGAATTTTCAGGGCTTATTTTAATTGATGAGCTTTCACGAAGGGAGGTAATCGCGATAGAAGAATATTTTATGCAAAGAGCTATAGAGTTAGCCGCTAAAGGTCAGGGGAAAACAAATCCGAATCCACTGGTAGGGGCTGTCATCGTAAAGGATGGCCGAATTATCGGAGAAGGCTTTCATGAAAGAGTCGGCGGACATCATGCCGAGGTCAATGCGTTACTAAATGCCAAAGAGTCGGTAGAAGGCGCTGACTTATATGTCACATTGGAGCCGTGCTCGCATTATGGGAGAACCCCACCCTGCGTGGATCGAATAATTGAAAGTGGGATCAAGCGGGTATTGATCGGCATCAAGGATCCGAATCCGTTGGTGGCAGGAAAAGGAATCAAAAAACTCATTGATGCTGACATATTTGTCCGGGAAGGGATTTTAGCCAAAGCCTGCCGGAAGCAAAATGAAGTGTTTCTTAAGTATATTACCGAAGAAAAGCCATATGTCATTTTAAAAGCCGGCATGAGTTTAGACGGCAAGGTTGCAACTGCCTCAGGCGAATCCCAGTGGATTACTTGCGAAGCCTCAAGAGCGCACGTCCACCAATTGAGAAATAATTATATGGGAATTATGGTGGGTATAAATACAGTCATTACCGACAATCCGTTACTGACATGCCGGAAGTCTGGCGGAAGAAATCCGATCAGAATTATCGTGGATAGCCGCCTTAGAATCCCCATCAATTCAAGGGTGTTGCATGGGCAAAATGAAAACCAGACAATCATTGCGACTACACATCTGGCAGATCCAGAGAAAATCAAGGAGCTTCAGGATATGGGCGTCAAGATTTTTATCGCTAAAAGCGTTAATGGCAAGGTGAATCTGGAAAGCTTAATGACATTTCTTGGAAAGAGTGGAATTGACAGTGTTTTACTGGAAGGGGGACCCACGCTTAATTATTCGGCATTGGCGGCGGGGATTGTCGATAAAGTCATGATCTATACAGCGCCGATGATCATCGGGGGCATGGCTTCGAAGACGGTTGTTGAAGGAGAAGGCATCGAAAGACTAGCAGATGCTATCCGGCTAGATGAGATTTCCTGCCGGCCAATCGATGAAGATCTTTTGACTGAAGGCTATATTCATAAGAATGGAGGCGATTAATTGTTTACAGGAATCATTGAAGAAATAGGCGTCATTAACGAAATCAAATATGGAGAGAAGTCGTCGATATTGACGATTGAAGCCAAAAAAGTTTTAGAGAAAACAAAACTAGGTGATAGTATTGCCGTGAATGGCATTTGTTTGACAGTAACTGGCTCCGGCACTAACTATTTTACCGCAGACGCTATGGCCGAAACCCTTCGGAAAACGAATCTTAAGACTTTAAAAAGAGGAAGTCTTGTCAATCTTGAAAGAGCGCTTAGGTTAAACGACCGCCTTGGCGGGCATATTGTATCGGGTCATGTGGATGGTACCGGGGTGATTGGGTCCTTTCAAAGAGAGGATAATGCTGTTTGGGTTTCGATACAGGCTGACGCTGGTTTACTAAAGTATATCGTAACGAAAGGTTCAATCGCCATCGATGGGGTTAGCCTGACCGTCGCCTATACTAAGGACGGCTGTTTCGGTGTTTCAGTCATTCCCCATACAGGTGGTCAAACCATACTGCTTAAGAAGCATGTTGGAGACACTGTTAACTTGGAATGTGACATCATTGGAAAATATGTAGAAAAATTAATGTATGCGAAAGCGGAATCAAGGGAACGCAGCAGTGGAATTGATATGTCATTTCTAGAAAAAAATGGATTTGCTTAAGGAGGAAGAAGAATGAAGTTTAATAAGATCGAAGAGCTAATTGAAGATATTAAGGATGGGAGAATTGTTGTCATCATTGATGATGAAGACAGAGAAAATGAAGGTGATGTCATCTGCGCCGCCCAGTATGCCACAACCGAAAATGTCAATTTTATGGCCAGCTTTGCAAAGGGATTAATCTGTATGCCGATGACAGAAGAATACGCCAAGAAACTAAATCTAAATCAAATGTGCACCAATAATACTGATGCTCAGGGAACAGCCTTTACTGTATCAATTGATCATATCGATACGACCACGGGAATTTCGGCTTATGAGCGGGGGATAACGGCCAGAAAATGTGTCGGCGATAATGTTTCCCCGGAAGATTTTAGAAGACCGGGGCACATGTTCCCGTTGGTAGCTAAGCCGTGGGGGGTTCTTGAAAGAAACGGACATACAGAAGCCACGGTAGATTTAGTCAGACTGGCGGGCTTAGAGCCTGTCGGCTTGTGCTGTGAAATTATGAGAGATGACGGCATGATGGCCAGAACCTCGGACTTAATTGAATTTGCCGTCAAGCATCAGTTGAAAATCGGAACGATTAAAGATTTGATTCAATACAGAAAGGAAAATGAATTGCTTGTGGAATGTGTCACCAGTGCCGCTATGCCGACAAAATACGGTGAGTTTATGATTCACGGTTATGTCAATAAGATGAATGGCGAACATCATCTGGCGCTGGTAAAAGGTGACATAGCAAACGGCAAACCGGTATTATGCCGGGTTCATTCGGAATGTCTGACCGGAGACGCCTTTGGCTCATTAAGATGTGATTGCGGGCAGCAGTATGATGCAGCTATGAGAATGATCGCCACGGAAGGTCGCGGCGTGCTTTTATATATGCGTCAGGAAGGCCGTGGCATAGGCTTGATTAACAAGATACGAGCCTATGAATTACAGGATCAAGGCTATGATACCATCGAGGCTAATATCAAATTGGGATTTCCGGCTGATATGCGCGATTACACCATTGGGGCACAGATTCTGTCTCATCTGGGTGTTAAGAAAATGCACTTAATGACCAACAACCCTTTGAAAATTCAAGGACTCATTGGCCATCAACTGGAAATTGTCAAGCGGGTTCCCATTGAAATGAAGCTAGGAGAAAAGGATGCCTTTTATCTTAAAACGAAGCAGTTGAAAATGGGGCATTTATTAAACTATCAAGTATAAGATTTCAAAATGGAGGAAAGTCAAATGAAAGTATATGAAGGAAAAATGGTAGCAGATGATCTAAAGATGGGTATAGTGGTTGCAAGATTTAATGAATTTATCGGATCTAAGCTACTTAGTGGCGCACTTGACGGCTTGCTCCGCCATGGCATGAATGAGGAGGATATTGAAATATCTTGGGTTCCCGGTGCTTTTGAAATACCGTTGGTGGCACAGAAAATGGCGATGAGCAAAAAGTATGATGCCGTCATTTGTCTGGGCGCAGTTATTAAAGGCTCCACCAGTCATTATGATTATGTGTGTGCCGAAGTATCAAAGGGCATTGCAGCAATATCAATGAACTCAGGCGTTCCGGTTTTGTTTGGCGTTTTGACGACAGATAATATCGAACAGGCTATTGAAAGGGCGGGAACAAAGGCTGGGAACAAAGGCTATGATTGCGCATTAAGTGCTATCGAAATGGCAAATCTGTTGGGACAAATCAATGAATAAATGATCATTTTATCAAAGCATAAAAAAAGCGGTTGTTGACAATAACATTTGTGGCAATCGCTTTTTTGATGGTTAATAAAGAAATTGCTGATGTGAGGTGGTCTATTTGGATAAGATGCTAGGATCGTGATTTTAGCCATAAAATGTTCAACCGTGTTATACAATTAAAGGGTACTAAGGAAATCAGTAAATGAACTTTCGGTGATAATTCTGTGAACTAAGTGATGATTCTGTGAAACGTATTGACTAAAGGCATAATTCATCCTATATTATCTACAATTACAGATGGTATAGGAGGCACTTATGTCAGGTATAAAGAGAATCTTAAAGAAAAGAAAGAAAGTGATTATGACATTAGCGATTTTCGTTGTTGCAGCAGTAGCGGGAGGTATTTTCTATTTTAGGAATGCTGCTGCGAATGAAGTATCTGCGGATGCTATCGCAATGCAATCGGCAACTGCTGAAATTGGAAGCATTGCCAAAACAGTGGTCGGAGCCGGTAATATTGCTGCAGCCACAGCCGAGAATGTGATTATTCCCGCAGGAATTACAGTCAATGAAATATTGGTTGAAAGCGGCGATACGGTGGCCGAAGGCGATATATTAGCAACCCTTGATGCTCATTCGATTATAGCTAAGATGGCATCTGTCCAAAGCGAAATCGAGGAAATTGATGCCGAGCTTAACGATTTAGACAGTGATTTGTCAGAAACGATTGATACATATATTGCTGGTCGGGTAAAAAGGATATATGCGGCTAAAGGCAGTAGCGTGACCGAAACCATGGGAGAATATGGAGCCTTAATTGTTCTTTCCATAGATGGGAAAATGGCAGTAGATTTAGAAACTAGCGCGGCTCTTTCGGTTGGTGATGATGTGGATGTCATACTGGCTGACGGCAGTACGGTCGATGGAACGGTAAGCAAATCATCAAGCAGCCAGATGACGGTGACGATGACAGATAACGGTCCCGCATTAGATGAAACAGTTACAGTGAATGATGCAAGCGGTAATACAATTGGCACTGGAACGCTGTATGTTAATCAGCCGGTAAGTATTACTGGGGCTAGCGGAATCGTAGATTCGGTGGATGTCAGCGAAGGTAAAAAGGTATCTGCTAAAGAGACGCTGCTGACCCTTACAGATGTATCGGTCTCTTCTGAGTATCTAGAGCTGATCGCGATCCGTGAATCACTTGTTAAGACCCTTACACAGCTTAGCACATTGGCTCAGGACAACACAATCAAAGCGACCTTTAGCGGTACGGTAGAAAGCGTTAATCTTACCGAAGGTGAAGCTGCCGGAAGTTCTGACTCATCTGATACTTCATCGGGTTCAAACCCGCTGGCTTCTACGGCTAACGGAACTAGTGTGGCAGCGGCGGCGACTATTTCAAGCAGAACCGGGATTGAGCTGTTAACAGCATCAGCTGAAACAACAGAGACAAATGCTGACCAGATGATCAGCACGCTCACAGCAGGCGCAGGTTCAAGCCCTGTTGAAATTAATGAACTCATCGGCTTTAAAATAACAGCGCCAGTGAAGGGCGCAACGCCACAAAGGGAGATCGATGCCATGGGCTTAAACTATAGCGGCAAAATCAGCTGGGCGCCTACTGCGCTTAGTACATTTGCAGCAGAACAATCATACACCGCAACCGTTACCCTAAGTGCAAATGCGGATTACATTTTTTCTTCTGCCTTGACCGCTGCGGTGATTGCAGACAGCTTAGGGCTTGACAATATTAGCGTTACAAACGTGGTGCTTAGCGATACTAAAGATACATTAACCTTTAGTGTTATTTTTCCGGCAACAGAAGCTGAGGTAAAAGATACTCCGGAGACGCAGGACGATAACCAGAACCAGGATAGCCCTGGAACCACTGGAAATACCGGAACTACTGGAACCACCGGGAATACTGGAAGTGCGGCCACCGGTAACAGCACCACTGCCAGCTCAACGTCATCTGATAGCACGAATGATTCTGCCTCCACTTATGCGACTGAAGATACCGTAACAGCCTTTACCATTGCCCCCAATGACAGTGTTTTGGTTTCCATAACGGTTGATGAGTTGGATATTTTATCAATCGAGAAAGGGCAGACGGCCGCCATTACTCTTGATGCGGTGGATGGGGAGTTCACCGGAGAGGTTTCAAGTATATCTGATACGGCAACTACCAGTGGCGGTGTTGTCAGCTATACTGTGGATATTTCACTGACGAAGGAAGACACAATGAAAATCGGAATGAGCGCTAATGCGACGATTACCATCGACCAAGCAGAAAATATTGTGATCCTTCCGGCAAGTGCTATCCAGGAAAGAGGAAACACGATTTTCGTTTATACGGAGATGGATAGTGAGACAAATGAGCTGAGCGGGGAAGTGGAAGTTACGACTGGACTATCTGATGGAAACTTCGTAGAAATCACCAGCGGACTTAGTGAAGGCGATACAGTATACTATATCGTAATAACGGCAAGCTCCGATTCATCATCATCTGAAGCAATATTCATCGATATGGGTGGTGGTATGGGCAGCAGTACTATGGGCGGCGGTGAAAGACCTAGCGGCAGTATGCCAGAAGGAATGCCAGAAGGAATGCCAGAAGGAGGAATGCCTAGTGGAGGACAATAACACAAAAATTATCGAAATCCATGATGTTTCTAAAGTATATACCATTGGCGGAGAAGAGGTAAAAGCCTTAGATCATGTTAATCTAACGATTGACAAAGGGGAATTTGTTAGTATTGTCGGACCGTCTGGGAGCGGAAAAACAACGCTGATGAATATTATCGGTTGTCTGGATGTTGCGGATGAAGGTGAGTACCTGCTAGACGGGCAGCCTATTGGTAAATATTCCGAGAAGGAGTTGGCAAGAATTAGAAATAAGAAATTAGGTTTTATTTTTCAAAGCTTTAATTTGATTTCTAAAATGACAGCCGAAGAAAATGTGGAGCTCCCCTTGATTTATCAGCGCGTTCCTATGTCGGAGAGGAAAAAAAGAGTCAAAGAAGCATTGAAGCGGGTAGAGCTTGATAATAGAAGCAAGCATAAGCCAAATGAGCTGTCTGGTGGCCAGCAGCAACGTGTCGCTATTGCCAGAGCTCTGGCAACTGACCCAACGCTAATCTTGGCTGATGAGCCGACAGGTAATCTGGACTCGAAAACAGGAATTGAAATCATAAATCTATTTAATGAATTACATAAAAGTGGCAATACCATAGTCCTCATTACGCATAATATTGATATAGCCACACAGGCAAAACGAAGGGTTCACATTAAAGATGGCCAAGCAATGGAGGTGAACTGATGGTATTTCAATCGATAAAAATGGCCTGGAAAGCCATATCATCCAGTAAAATGCGATCCTTTCTGACAATGCTTGGTATTATCATTGGCGTGGTAGCGTTGGTCGTATTAGTTTCTATTGCCACCAGTGCGACCTCTTCTGTGACAGATCAGATATCAAGCCTTGGAAACAACATGCTGACAGCCGCTATTTCCGACGATAAGGGCGACCCGCTGACCTTAGCAGAGCTAAACGAGCTCATCGAATATCAGGAATTTGAAATGGCAGCGCCTTATGGGCAGTCATCGGTCACGGCAAAATATGAATATAACAATAGCAACGCCGCTATTTATGGCACGACGGCGGCATACTATGACATACAAGGCAAAGAGCTGGCAAGTGGTCGGTTTTTAAAAACTGCTGATGTAGAGAATAATTCTTATGTGGCGGTCATCAGTGCATCAGTTGCAGAGGATTTGCTGGAAACCACTGATGTTATCGGCAAAACAATATCTCTGAATGGAACGAAATTTCAGATTGTCGGCCTGTTGGCAGAAGACGATTCCTTAACCGTCTCCGCTATGAACAGTGGCATGGAAATATATATTCCTTTTACCACCGCTGCGCGTTTGTCCGATACGTTTTCTGACGTGAGCTCCTTTTATATAACAGCCGCCAATGAAGAGAACTTAGACTTGGCGGAGGCTGCGCTAACCCGGTATTTGCTCAGCCGTTTTGGGAATGATGATGAGGCATTTACCATCGTTAACCAGACGACGATACAGGAAGCCATGGCCAGTGTCACCAATACGATGGCGATCATGCTAGGTGGCATAGCGGCTATTTCGCTTCTGGTGGGCGGAATCGGGATCATGAATATTATGCTAGTGTCTGTGACCGAACGAACACGGGAAATCGGCATCCGCAAGGCCATTGGTGCAGAGCCTCGCAGCATCATGTTTCAGTTTCTGATAGAAGCTTTAATGGTCAGCTTGATGGGCTGTATCATCGGCATTGCGTTTTCCTGGATTATCATAAAGATAGCTGCGGTTGTTGCCGGAGATGCCATGACATTTAGCCTTTCTTATGGCGTTGTTATGATCGCAGTTACATTTTCACTTGCGATCGGTGTGATATTTGGCATTTATCCCGCTAGAAAGGCGGCGAAGAAGCGGCCGATAGATGCATTGCGGTATGATGGATAATGAAAGAATAAAAAAGCGGTTGTTGACAACCGCTTTTATTCTTACCATAAAAGTACCGTATGAATTGTATAAAAATTTATAAGAATATTACACTTATGGTATTTATTATGGAATACAGCCATATTATTCCGCCTTCGACTTGACGAAAAGCCATTTTATAAGTACAATATAAACATAAAGATAAAAACTAATCGACAATTTGTACTATTAAACCAAATTATTTATGATTTTTAGTGCATCTTGCCATGTTAGCCCCATGACCTGTGATATCATTTATTTTATTGATGGCAGTATCGGAAAGGAAGGCAATTTGTGAGGGCGCACCGGAATAATTCTCGCCTTCCAGGATGAGACCGTTACTGTTCTCCTTATAATCCAGAGGAAGCGTTCGAGAATATAACCTTCCGGACTTGTCATCCTGAAGCTGTAATACAACAGTGGAGGCAGTAATTGAATCTGCTTTTTCAAAGGCAGAATATCGATGTTCCATTTGTGCGGTTATACCGTTAAGGATCTGGGCATGCAAATCACCAAGCGCACTTAGCGTGTCACTTTCGGTAGCGGCGATCAAGTAGTCAATAATCCTGGATAATTGCAATTCTATTTCAGTATGGGGATCTTTCATTAGGAACTCCTTTCTTGTTGCTTGTTATTAACATAATTATATATGAAGAAAAGAGGAATGAAAAGATTTTATTTAAGGAACTACCAAAAAACGAAGGAGGTTACTAAATGATTAAAAAAGTGTTACAAATCAATGGTTTGCAGCAAACGATACTTGCTGATCCGGAGGACTCTCTTGCCAAAGTACTCCGCGAACAGTTGCTGCTTACTGGCTGTAAGGTGGGGTGTGGACAAGGGCAATGCGGCACTTGTACAGTGATCGTAGACGGAAAGGCAGTTCGTTCCTGCGTGATGAAAATGAAGAGGATTTCCGATGATGCAAAGATTGAGACAATTGAAGGAGTCGGCAGCGTAGAACAGCTGCATCCTCTGCAGGTTGCCTGGATGGGTCATGGGTGTGCCCAGTGTGGGTTCTGCTCTCCCGGATTTATTATGTCAGCAAAGGTGTTATTGGAAGAAAACCCTTCCCCCACAAGGGAAGAAGTTCGCCATTGGTTCCAGGTACATAGAAATGTATGTCGCTGCACCGGATATAAACCGTTGGTCGATGCGGTAATGGATGCGGCAAAAGTACTTCGCGGTGAGATAAAGAAAGAGGATCTGCTCTTTACACCTGTTGGCAACACAATCAAGGGAACCACCTATGTGCGCCCTTCAGCGGCGGCAAAAGTGACTGGGGAATGGGATTATGGCGCAGATATGGCACTGAAGATGCCAAAGAATACCGCCCGTCTTGCCTTGGTGCAGGCAGAGATTCCCCATGCATTGCTTAGAGGAATAGATTATTTGGAAGCAGAGAAGATGCCTGGCGTGTATAAAGTCATTACGGCCAAAGATGTCAAAGGAAAGAATCGGATCAGCGGCTTGATTACATTTGCTAATAATAAGGGTGATGGCTGGGATCGCCCGATTCTTTGTGATGAGAAGATCTTCCAGATTGGGGATGCTGTTGCCATGGTGGCAGCTGATACCGAGGAGCATGCCAGAGCGGCTGCGGCAAAGGTAAAATTAGTTTTAGAGCCCCTTCCCGCTTATATGAGCGCCATGGAAGCAATGGCGGATGATGCCATTGAGATTCATCCCGGCACACCGAATATTTATTATGAAACCAACTGTATCAAAGGAGAAGATACCGCACCAATTATGGAATCGGCGCCTTATGTAGCCGAAGTGGAGGCTTATAGCAGCCGTCAGCCGCATCTTCATCTGGAACCTGACTGCGGTGTGGCCTATATAGATGATGAAGGAAGACTGACCGTCCATTCCAAGAGCATCGGCATTCACCTGCACTCAGCAATGATCGTTGCAGGAATTGGCGTCGAGCCGGAAAAGTTCCGTCTTGTTCAGAATAATGCAGGCGGAACCTTCGGATATAAATTCAGCCCCACCATGGAAGCTTTGTTAGGCGTTGCCTGTCTGGCTTTAGATGGCCGCCCCTGTTCACTGGTATATGATATGTATCAGAATATCACCTATACCGGCAAACGTTCACCTGCCTTTATGGATATTAAAATGGCTGCTGATAAAGATGGGAAATTGCTGGCAATGGAAGGGAACAACTACGTTGACCATGGACCCTATTCAGAATTTGGCGATTTGCTGACCATGCGGCTTTCACAGTTTACCGGAGCAGGCTATGATATCCGCAATATCCGTAACAAAAGCCAGACGGTCTGTACAAATCATGCATGGGGTTCCGCCTTCCGTGGCTATGGCTCCCCGCAGTCATTTTTAGGATCAGAGCTTTGCATGGATATTCTCGCTGAGAAAATAGGAATGGATCCATTTGAATTACGTTATCAGAATATTTATCGAAAAGAGCTTGACTCTACGACACCGACAGGACAGACGCCGGAAGTATATTGTCTGGAAGCCATGTATGAGAAAGCGCGTCCGCTTTACTATGAAGCAAAAGAGCGTTTATCTAAAATGAATACAGATACTTTAAAATACGGAGTAGGTTTTGCAGGCGGTATTTATGGCTGTGGACTGGACGGGAAAGACAGCTCGTTTGTCAATATTCAACTAAATCCTGACGGCACCTGCACAATTTTCAATTCTTGGGAGGATCACGGACAGGGTGCTGATATCGGAACGCTGAGTATGGCACACGAAACATTGCGGCAGGCAGGCTTTACGCCGGATCAAATTAAGCTTGTCATGAACGATACGGCATTAACACCCGCATCAGGCCCGGCAGGCGGAAGCCGCTCTAATGTAGTGACCGGCAATGCCACCCGTGTGGCGGCCGAAATGCTGGTAAACGCTATGCGTAAACCGGATGGCACTTACCGCACTTATGAGGAAATGCAGGCAGAGGGCATCCCTGTTTTCTATGAGGGAACTTGGGTTGCATCGGCATGTACGGATTGCGATCTGGAAACAGCACAAGGTGCGCCTTTTAGTAATTACATGTATGAACTGTTCATTCCTGAGGTGGAGGTCAATTTAGAAACAGGAAAAGTGCGTGTAATCCGCTACAATACGGTGTGTGATTTTGGTACCATTATGAATAAGAGCGTCGTTGACGGTCAGGTATACGGAGGTTGTGCGCAAGGGATTGGTCTGGCTCTGTCAGAGGATTTCGAAGATTATAAAAAGCACACGACCATTGCAGGCTGTGGGATCCCTTATCCGGAAGATGTGCCGGATGACTTTGGTATTCATTATGTGGAAACCTATCGTCCGACAGGACCGTACGGAGCCTCCGGCTGCGGTGAAGGTCCGTTAACAGCCGGCCATCCGGCCATTTTAAGTGCGATCTATCATGCTACGGGTGCGAGGATTACAGAGATTCCGGCAAAACCTGAAAAAGTAAAAGCAGCTATTGACGCCTTGAAATAATACGCAATAATACATCAAAGGGGGATGCTTTTATAAGGTATCCCCTTTTTCAAAATATCCGGAGGAATCAGAAATTGGATGGAAATCAACAGCAATTATATTCATTGGAAAAATTATGCACCAAGGAGAATCCGCCCGCCGCAATGGCCGGATGTCCGTTGCACATAAACTGCCGCAGCATCTGTGAAGCCATTTCTAACGGTGATTTTAATGAAGCGCGGACGCTATATCAGAAAAGTGCTGTATTTCCTGGAATCTTAAGCCGTCTCTGCGAAGCGCCATGCCAAAAGGCATGTATTAGGAAGGATAAAGGGGGTGCCATACAGATGCGGGCTTTAGAGGAAGCAGCAGTTTCTTTTGGGCAAATAAAGCAAAGGCGTGCCTTCCTGCCCCGTAAAAATCAAAGGATTGCTGTGATAGGGGGCGGAATCACAGCAATGACAGCGGCAATAGAGCTTGGGAAAAAGGGATATGCCATAGTCATGATCGAGAAAAACGAAAAACTCGGAGGAATGCTTAGAAAGTGCAAAACGCTTCCTGAAGACATCTTAGATCAGGAAATTAAATCTCTGGATAACTATAAAGTGGAAATACAAATTAAGACGACAGTTGACGATATAGAAACAGTAAAAAAAGAATATGATGTAGTTTATATAGCATGGGGGCTTAAGAAAAGCAGCCTATCGATAGATAGTGAGAGCTTTTGGTGTGAAGAAAAAAAGGTTTTTGCCGGCGGAGACGCATTGCGGAAGGAACACGGAACACTTGTGGAAAGCATGTCAGAGGGCAGACGGGCGGCGATCTCTATTGATCGGTATTTAAATCAGGTCTCCATGATGGCCGGACGGGCGCAGGAAGGTGTCTTTGACTCAACACTTTGTGTGAATACAGAAAATGAACCTGATCAGGAATCTGCGTCTACTCCGCCTTATAACCGAGAAGAGGCAGCCGAAGAAGCAAAAAGATGCTTCCTGTGTACATGTACATACTGCACCGATGCGTGTGCTTTTATGAGATATTATAAAGCGTATCCCAAGAAATACCTGCGGGAAGTATATAATAATTTATCCATTGCCATGGGAACCAGGCATGCGAATGCAATGATTAATTCCTGTAGCCTTTGTAGTCAATGTGCGGCACTATGTCCGCAGGGGCTTGATCTGGGCAGCGTGATCAAAGAAGCTAGACATGCGATGACCGTCAAAGATAAGATGCCGCCTTCTGCCTTTGAGTTTGCCCTTAACGATATGCAATACAGCAATTCTCCCAAATGCTTTCTTGCCAGACATCAGCCTTCTTTTAACACCTCTGGATATGCTTTTTTCCCAGGCTGCCAGCTGCCGGCGTCAGCTCCTGATACAGTAAAAAAGGCTTATCTGGATTTGTCGGAAAAACTTACAGGAGGTGTCGGACTCATTTTAGGCTGCTGTGGAATTATTGCTGATTGGGCAGGAAGAACGGATTTATACCAAAATGCGTTATTACAGATTAAAACTGCCTGGGAGGAAATGGGCAAACCGATTATGATACTGGCATGCCCAAGCTGTTATGCCACATTTGGCAAAGAAATCCCGATGATGGAATGCATTGGCATCTGGAATATTTTAAAAGATACGAATCTACCGGAAAATTTCCAGAAGCAAAGCGGTGCCCAGATCATCCATGACGCCTGTGGCGCCAGGTATTTTCCCAAAATCCAGGAAGATGTCAGAACGCTTGTGGCAAAGATGGGTTATGAATTGACAGAAGGGACCTATGCTAAAGAAGAGACCGGATGCTGCGGTTATGGTGGCTTGACGCAATATTCGAATCCTGCGGTGGCAGCAGAAATAACGAAGCAGTGCACCGAAGACCCCGAAGCGGCTTATCTGACTTACTGTGCAAACTGCCGCGAGCGCTTTGTGAAGGCTGGGGTAAAATCAATGCATATATTGGAATTGTTATATGATACAAAAACGGCCAAAGAACGAAAAAGTCCATCTTATTCATTAAGGCAGGACAACCGTTTAAATCTAACAAATCATTTATTAAAAGAGCTATGGAAAACTGATATAAAGGAGGAATCGCCCGTGGAGCTGGCATATAGCCGCGAAGTCGAACAATTACTGGAAGAACGGTTGATTCTGGAGAGTGATATCCGAGCAGTCATTAATGATGCGGAAAAGGAGAATTGCTGGATTAAAGATGTCGACAGCGGATTGAGGATTGCCCACAAACAGGTAGGCAATGTAACCTTTTGGGTCTATTATCAAAAGCATGGCGAGCAATATCAAATTGAACGCTCTTATGGGCACCGTATGGAAATTAAGGGAGAATAAAAGGTATGTCAGAAAAATATTATTATATTTATGAATTCTCACCCGGAAGCCTCATTTGTGAAAAATGCTGTATTCCTATGGAGCCAGGCGAAATCGTCCTGCAGTATATGGGCAATGACTTCCCCCTCCTGATGCCAAAATGTCCAATGTGCGGACAACCCTTTATTCCCGAAGAGCTGGCAACAGGCAAAATTCTTGAGGTAGAAAAAGCATTGGAAGATAAATAAAAAAGTAGATAGGGGCATTGAAAATGAAAGATTTAAATACCCGATTGCTGGAGTTAGGCTTGCAGGGATTTGAATGTAGCCAAATCATGATGATCCTAGCTCTTGAGACAGAGGGGAAACAAAATCCGGACCTGATCCGTGCCATGGGCGGTTTAAACGGAGGTCTTGGACATTGCGGAAATATCTGTGGCGCTTTAACCGGAGGCTGCTGTGTTCTTGGATTGTTTACTCAAAAAGGGGAAGCGCAAGAGATGGAACACAATCACAGCAGAGAAATAATAGATCTGTATCTGCGCTGGTTTGAAGAGGAAATTGGCTCCGCTTATGGTGGCGTCTTATGTAAGGATATTATCGACGGTGATTTTTCGAAGAGTATCCAGATTTGTGCGCCTATTGTAGAAAAAAGTTATCAAAAAATAATGGAACTATTATATGAGAATGGTGTGATGGACTATGATTTATTTGAATAATGCCGCAACCTCTTATCCAAAGGCGCCAGGGGTAGCACATGGAATGGAGCACGTTCTTAAACAGCTTCCAGGACATGGAAACCGTGCCGTGTTTCGCAGAGATGAAGAAAATTTAAGCTGCCGGACGTTGCTTGCCAGATTGCTTGGGGTGGCGGACGAAAACCGTATTGTTTATACCAGTAACGCAACCCATGCATTAAATATCGGAATCCTAGGCTTTCCTTGGGAGCCAAAGGACATCGTGCTGACAACGGCCGCAGAACATAATTCAGTCTTAAGGTCGTTGCATTATCTACAGAAAAAGGGCAGACTTCATTATGAAATTGCGCCTGTAGAGCCCGATGGCCGCCTGGCGCCGGAAGTGTTAAAAAAGCTGCTCTTAAAATACCGCCCGCGGATGCTTGTTGTGACTCATGGCTCCAATGTGACAGGCGCCATCAATGATTTACCGAAATTAATATCATATGCCAAAGAATCAGGAACGGTGGTTTTTATTGATGCTTCTCAAACCGCCGGCTTGTACCCAGTGCTTCCGGAAATCTGGGATGCCGATATGGTTGCCCTCACCGGTCATAAATATCTCTTAGGACCTCAGGGAACAGGCGCATTATACGTTGCGCCTCATATCGAATTGGAACCAGTTTTTACAGGCGGTACCGGAATTCGTTCCGATGAAGAGGAAATGCCGGAAGAGATGCCCCTTCGTCTAGAGGCAGGCACCCAAAATGATAGTTCCTTATCAGGACTAAAGCTGGCTCTTGCCTGGGCGGATCAAAACCCTGTCAATATGACCGAGCTGCTTGATAAAATCTATCAAATCGAAGCGACGTTAACTTTAGTCGGCTGTACCGTCATAAAGGTGGCAGGCGCACGAACACCAGTCATTTCATTTACATCAGAGAAATATAATCCGGAGGATATCGGCGATATATTAAGCGGAAGCTTTGATATTATCTGCCGTACCGGCCTTCATTGCGCGCCGCTTATTTTCCCTTATCTCGGCGTCTCAAATGCCGGCACGGTCCGCCTTAGTCTCTCTCGTTTTACCACTGCTGATGAAATTAAGCAGGTAACTATTGCCTTAAAGGAGATATTCAGTGAATAATTTATATACCGTTAAAAAAGCGGAAAATTGTTTTGCGGATGCAAAATCATTTGCTTATACCTTACATCTTCCAATTAATGAAAGAATGCTTAACAAGCTCGCCTTATGGGGAGAACTCACTGTCCGTAGGAATTTCAGGCGCCCCTTTTTTATGCTGAAGATTGATGAAGAACAGCAGGTCAAAGGGATATTGGACGAAAACATATTAAAAGCAGGGTTTTCGAAGGAAAACTGGGAAAAACAAAAGGAGCAGTTTGAGCAAAAATTATCTGACCTGCTAGTTTCTATGGAGGATACAAATGAATGAAAGCAATTTAAACATGTATGAGTATGAGGCGTGGAGGAGCTTGCCTGAAAATGCCATGCGTCCTGGCGGCACTGCGCTTACCCGCCGTCTGCTGGCGCTTAGTCCGATTGCAAAACATCAACGGATTCTTGATGTGGGCTGTGGTGTAGGAAGCACAGTGTCTTATCTTCACAAGGAGGGTTATGATGCCGTTGGGGTTGACATCTCTGAAAAGCTGGTCGCCGAAGGGAAGCGTCTTTACCCTGAATGCAGCCTGGTGAGCACTGATGCTGCCAGGCTTCCTTTTGATCAAGGCGCATTCGATGCGGTTATCAGCGAATGTGCCCTTTCAATTATGCCGGTTTGCGTGCTTTTACAATGTCGTCGGGTATTGCAAAAAGACGGCATCTTGTTTATTTCCGATTTGTACCGGCGCAAGGAGGAAGGAGAGCTATGGTCCAAGGCGCAATGGGAGGAATGTCTTGCAAAGAACGGTTTTTCGGTGATAACGTGGCAGGACTGTTCTGATGTTTTCGCCGAATTTGTGGCTCGGGCAATCTGGCAGTATGGAAGCCTTAACAAGGCGCCTGGATCCTGTCAATGGAGACAAGCTGGCTATTTTTTATTGGCTGCCCGTGTGGCGCCGGTCAATACCAATCAGAGGCTTGGAGTCGGAGGGGAGTGGTAAGGTTATGGGTAAAGAACCGATTTTAATAGGGGAAACAAGGAGTGTATGCCCGGAATGCCTGCTTCGTATTCCGGCAAGAAAAATTCAATATGGAGATCAAGTCTATCTGGAAAAGACATGCCCTGATCATGGCTTTTTTAAAACCTTGATTTGGAACGGCCCGCCTTCATATGCAGCATGGGGAAGGGAGCTAAAACCTGTTACGCCCATTGGCTGCCTTTCGGCTGTCCATCAGGGCTGCCCTTATGATTGTGGCATTTGCCCACAGCATGGGCAGCATACTTGTTGTGTTCTTTTTGAAATTACCGACAGGTGCAATCTGCATTGTCCGGTTTGCTTTGCATCCTCTACTCAGGGGGTGCCCGATGATCCGGATTTAGACGAGATTTCATCGTGGTATGACATGCTGCTTGAATGCGGTGGTCCTTTTAATATTCAGCTATCGGGCGGCGAGCCTTCGCTGCGTGATGATATTCCGGAAATTATTCGCATTGGCAGGGCAAAGGGCTTCCCCTTTTTTCAGCTTAATACCAATGGCCTGCGATTATCCAGGGAGCCGGGTTATGCCGAGGTGTTAAAAGAAGCTGGTTTAGATTGTGTGTTTTTACAGTTTGATACATTTCACGATAAAATATATGAGGATTTGCGAGGGGTGGCTTTATTGGAAGACAAGTTAAGGGCTATTGAGCATTGTGCCTGCGCAGGACTTGGCGTTGTCTTGGTGCCAGTTCTGCTTGCCGGTATCAATGACAATGAGATAGGGGATATCCTAGAGTTTGCCGTTCGCCATATGCCTTCCGTACGAGGTGTGCATTTTCAGCCCATCAGCTATTTTGGCCGTTATCCGGATAAGCTCGGAAAGCGGTTGACTATTCCGGATGTCTTAAGGAATATAGAATTACAGACCCATCATAAAATGCAGGTGTCCGACTTTAAACCAGGCACGGCCGAGCATCCCTACTGTTCGTTTAACGGCAGCTATCTGCTAAAGCCGGACGGTACCCTAAAGTCTTCTAAAAAGCAGGAGACGTGCTGCTGCGGACAGGAAGAGCCGAAGGATAAAAAATGCCTTAATGCCTCTGAAAAGGCCAGAAGTTATGTGGCGAAGCGCTGGAGTCATGCGCCAATGCCAAAAGATATCATGCCACGAGATGAGGCGCCAGATTCTTTCGATGCTATGCTGACTAGAATCGAGCAATATTCCCTTGCGGTATCCGGCATGGCATTTCAAGATGCCTGGAATCTGGATTTAGAGCGGCTGCGTTATTGTTATATTCATGTCGTCAGCAAAGACACCCGTTTAATACCATTTTGTGCTTATAACTTAACAAGCTGGACAGGACATAGCTTGTATCGTGGCAAAGAAGCCGGAAAGAGGGGCCTGGCAAGATGAAAAAATCAACACTGGAGTCTTGGATTATTGAAACAACAGGATATGAAACGCCGGGGGCATTAGCAAGATGGCAGATGAAAAAACTACAGGAAGCGGCCACACGGGCAAAATCGTTAAGCCGCTTTTATCAAGCCTTGTATCAGGATATAGATGTAGGGAGCTTAAGAAATAAAGAGGATATCTCTGCGCTTCCCTTTACTTCTGCCACTGCGCTTGCTAAAAACCCAAACAGCTGGTCTTGCTTAAGTGCCGGTGCGGTGGCGCGGATTGTCACATTGAAAACATCGGGCACGACGCAGCAGCCGAAACGGATATTTTTCTCTGAGAAGGATCAGCAATTGACAATTGATTTTTTTGCTAATGGCATGTCCGGAATAACCGATCCACCGGACCGCACGATGATCTGCCTGCCGTGTGGGCAATCGGGAAGCGTTGGAGACTTGCTTGAGCGGGGCCTAGCTGCTGCCGGAGTAGAAAGTGTTCCATTAGGACCGGTTAAGAATATCGCCGAAAGCTATCGCCTCCTTAGCGATAGCGGCTGCAAATGCATCGTAGGTATCCCAGTTCAGCTTCTGGCGCTGGCACGATACGGCGCATCTTTGGCGCCTCATAACCGTGTGCATTTGAATGCGGTTCTTATAAGTGCCGACATAACGCCGATATCTCTGATCAAGGAAATTGGCCGTTTATTCGAATGCGAAGTCTTTACTCACTTTGGCATGACAGAGATGGGATTTGGCGGTGCCGTGGAATGCAGTGCTCATAGCGGATGCCATATCCGTGAAAATGATTTGCTCATAGAAATTATTGATCCTGCCAGCGGCAAGCCTTTACCCGATGGCAAAAGGGGTGAGATTGTCTTTACAACACTGACGAGGGAAGCCATGCCTTTTATCCGTTACCGTACTGGGGATTGGGGTATCCTTCTAAGCGACCGCTGCCGTTGTGGAAGTTGGGTCAGGCGCTTAGTTCCAGCAGGCGGGCGGATCAAAGAGGATGTGCTTTTGCCGGAAAGCAGTCAGCCGATTTCTCTGCTGTGGTGTCTTGATCATTTGCTGCTTGACTGTGAAGGGGTTGTGGATCTAAGCGCTGCCTATGATGATCATCACCTGCATATTACTTTACATGGACTGGCAAAACCCGATATCAAGGAAGCTGAAAAACGTTTGTATAAGAGCAAGGAATTTGGTGCTTTGTTGAAAGTGGGTAAGCTAACGGCAGCAATTGACTTTGAACAGATTGTTGGGTTTCATAGTAATGGGATGCAGAAAAGGTTCGTTGTATTACCTTAAATGCATTGTATGAATTTTGTAAGACTGTGAAAACCAGTCATTACTGGAGAAGCAAATGGTGAAATGCGCAGCACTATTTATACCTCAGCCGAAAGGAGGGATACAGCCATGATTGTGTGTTATCTGATAGTCTCTTATTTGCCATACCGGTATTAAGGCTATATTAGCTGACTTATAATATCTTTATCCTCTGATTTTTAATCAATGATTGGCGGTTTGGACAAAAACAACAAGAAAAAATTTCCTCTTGAAATAGAATATACGTTCGTGTATAATTGAATTAGCAGGAGGTGAACAAGTGTTTGAAAAGAATTATATTTCATGTTGATGTGAACAGTGCATTTTTAAGCTGGGAAGCCGTGTATCGTTTGAAATATCTAGGAGGAACCGTAGATTTACGGGAGATCCCTGCAATGATCGGAGGTGACATGAGTAAAAGGCATGGGATTGTTTTAGCGAAATCCATGTCTGCTAAGGGCTTTGGTATAAGAACAGGTGAAACCCTAGTAGAAGCCAGAAGAAAGTGCCCACATCTTTATATGGCAGCACCTAATTATGGATTGTATGAAAGAAGCTCAAAAGCTTTAATGGATATATTAAAGAACTATACGCCTGATGTAGAACAGTATTCTATAGATGAAGCTTTCATGGATATGACAGGCATGCAAAATCTTTTTGGAGAACCGGTAAGAGCAGCCAATGAAATCAAAGACCGAATACACCGTGAGCTTGGATTCACAGTTAATATAGGGATATCCACCAACAAGGTTTTGGCGAAGATGGCCGGAGAACTAAGGAAGCCCAACCTGGTTCATACGATTTTCCCAGAAGAAGTTGAAGATAAGCTTTGGCCCTTGCCAGTAAGGGAACTGTTTTTTGTTGGGAGAGCCACCGAGAGGAAGCTGTTGACATTAGGTATCACAACAATTGGAGAACTGGCAAAAACAGACTTATCAATTTTACGCTGTCACCTGAAAAAGCACGGCGAAGTCGTCTGGAATTTTGCCAATGGTAATGATTTTTCCGTTGTGCAGACGGAGCCTATACCGAACAAAGGGTATGGGAACAGTACGACAATTGCTTTTGACGTTACAGATGCCAATACAGCAAAGCTGGTTTTGCTGGCGTTGGCTGAAACAGTTGGCACAAGGCTTAGAAAGAATCAAGTAAGGGCAGAGATAATCGCAATAGGAATTAAGAGTTATGAACTGAAATATGAATCTCATCAGATGGTTTTGAATAGCCCCACCAACATTACAGGTGAAATTCATAAAGTGGCATGCAAGCTTTTTGATGAAGCGTGGAATGGAACGCCAGTCAGGCATTTGGGAATTCATACAAGCAGAATTAAAGAGAAGGATGGAAACAGGCAGATCAATATGTTTGACACAACAGATTATGATAAATTGGAAAGAATAGATGAGGCTGTGGACAGTATACGCAGGAGACATGGTATTGATGCCGTCAAGAGAGCCGTATTTATCAAAAGTCCGATTGATCATTTATCAGGTGGCATATCGAGAGAGAAGCGCAGTGTGGATTATGATAAGTTGAAGATAGATTAGAAGGAAGGGTGGCTTATGACATTTGGTATTGGGGTTAATACAGAGAATATAGATGCCGGAATGTTAAGTGGCAAGCAGGAAGATATAGCGTGTGATTGCTGGTTTAGCAGTAGCGGGAAGACCATTCCCCGGTTTATTAAATATCAGGACAAAGACGGAGTGATACACAGTGTCAGAGATATTCACATACTGACTTCAGAGAAGAAAAGGTATTGTGGGATACCGATGATAGAATATACTTGTGAAGTAGCCGAGGAAGGCGTTTTATATGCATTTACACTTATATTTCATGTTGAAGAATGCAAATGGAAGATGATTATAAGAGAGTAGCGCTAGGGGATTGCATTAGGTTATCAAATGACCTGCAATCCCCTAAAGTCCATCATAAAGGTTAAATTCAAAGGATTTCTTAACGTGATATTTTCCCCCTGAATAAAAACAATTGTTTCTTAACATTAGAAAATAATTTTTGGCTGATTGGTAATTCAATGCTATCAGTCAAGTACGCCGTATAATTTCTGGCATCAAGAAAATATGTGTAATTGACTAGATAGCTTTGATGAATTCTTATAAATTCACTGTAGGGCAGCATGTTCTGGACTGAATTGAGCGTGTCATATAAGTAATGTGTATGAATGCTGTTATGAAAATGAAAATGAACCTCATGTAACCGACTTTCGATATATATAATATTATCTGTGAATGTAGTCAATTCAATGTCGATAAATTTGAAGGAGACTTTTGTCCTAAAATATCCTAATTGTTTAATCGCTTGGTCTATTGCTTCAGGCAGCAGTAAATTGATTTGCTCTTTGAGCAAATAACGAAAAGCATTCACCTGATAGCCGGAGGGGGCAAACTCAATGAACCCAGATATGAATATCAATATAAACTTCTGAGATATTTTTCTTAATTGCGCCGCAACATCTATTCCATTCATATCCTTTGGATTGACGTCAAGAAAGACAATATCTACCTGATTGATATTGTTTTGCAATAGCTGTTCGGCGGATCTAAATGAAACAACTTGAAATTCAATGTTTTTCTTTTCAAGGTGTGTATGTATTTTTTGATTAAGACTTTTTAAAAAATGAATATCATCATCACATATTATTAGATTTAGCATCAATGCCTCCAAAATCATTATGTTATAATTTTAACATTAAGATGCTGTCGCTTGAAGAAACATAAACATAGCCTTTTTGTCGAAAAAAAATAGTTAATAGAGTACTTTTAATAAAGACATGATAACTAAGGATAATTTTGCTCAAAACGAAGGTAATTATATCCATAATAAAAATGTGCGCTGTTTTTACTTCACAAAAAAAGCACTTGATTGTACATATGAAAGATAAGTTTATGAATATACAAATAAACAAATTCTTTTTATGATTAAGTTATTAAAGATTGTAAATACCGTGGGAGGGATTCTGTTCAATGAAAAAGAATAATAAATCAATAACATGGAAGATATTGATAGCCATCCTACTAATAAGTGTTTTTATTCTAATTATTACGTTGTATAGCTCTTCGAATCAGAAGATTGGCTACGTAGGCAAGTATGCCATTACCAAAGAAGAACTTGAATTTTATAAAAATGAAGAGAAGTCAAATGTTCAAAATTATTTTACAAAAACATACAATATCTCATTATCTGATGCTGATTGGAACAAAGCACTAAACGGAGAAGTTCCCAATGATAAACTTTTAGAATATGCGCTTGAAAACTGTATAGATACGAAGGTACTCTTTGCTTTGGCATACGAACTTGGCCTGAGTGAATATGTGGACTATGATGATTTTCAAACAGCATTGTCTGCAGAAAACGCCTCCCGAGAGGAAGCGGTCGCTGCCGGTGAGATTGTGTATGGTGTTATTAATTTCTCAGCACGCGAATATCTTGGGCATTTAAGGACAAAGCTTGAAAATGAAATAAAAACAGCTTTAAGCAGTGAGAAAGAGGATGCTTTATATATATCAGAAGATGAGATAAAGCAATATTTTGAAGAAAATCAGGAGGAATGGCTGTTTAATGGAACGACGCTTTATGTTACCGAACTACAGATACCAAAGGACGATGAGAGTGCTAAAGAGCTTGCCGTCTTTCTTAAGAAACAGCTGGAGCTGGGAACGGGCATCGATGGATTGTCAGATATAGAAAAGGAAAGCATTGTAGAAATAGAGAGAGAGTTTACGGCCTCAAGTTATTCGCAGGATATGAGCGCCTGTTATGAGGTGCGCTCAGCAGCCGATGAAATGGCAGTTAATGAGATCAGAATTCTTAAGATAGATTCAACGTATAGTGTGATATGTCTTAAAGAAAAGGTTGTAGATATCCAAAAGGCTTACCAGGAGTATTCGATCAGAATTAAAGAGGTGTTATTGAGCGAGAAATATGAGCAGTTCTTTAATGAGTATAAAGGCAAATTAGGATATAGAGAAAAATAGCAGATATTTACTGGGTAACCAGCTAATATAAAAAATAATTGGAGGTAGAGAAATGAAGAAACCAAAAAGAATTTCTGCTATGATTTTATCGTTTCTGATGATTATATCTTTAGCCTTTCCTCAGGCATCATTAGAATCATATGCAGCAGAAGAGGCAGATGGGAATCCTTATGGAGGACAGGATTACTATTTGGATTATTCAGGAGGCGATGATTTAAAGGATGGCATGACTCCTGAAACTGCGTGGAAGAATCTGGACAAAGCCAATGAAACGGTATTTTCCCCAGGGGATAGAATTCTTCTTAAATGTGGCGAAACATGGGAAAATCAGCAGCTATGGCCTAAGGGCTCCGGCGAGGAAGGGAAACCGATAACAATTGACAGATACGGAGATGTCTCGCTTGGCAATCCCTACATAGCAACAAATGGAAATGTAGAATATCCAATCACAAGCGGTTCCAAAGATAAGAATAAGGTAGGGCTCACAGGTGCCATAGTCCTTAGGAATCAACAGTATTTTGAGATACACAATATGGAATTGTCTAATGATGATGACTTTGAAACAAACATAACGACAGGAAATTATGTAAGAGATGGTATCTGTATTACGATTAATGCAGATTTGTTAGGAGATGGTGAGGATAACATCATGAACTATTTCCGCATCACGAATAATTATATCCATGATATAGATGGGAAATCCACCTGGCAGCAAATACATTACGGCGGAATATGCTTTCAGGTATTTGGAGAGAAAGGATATAATGAATATGATACGGGAGGATACTATTTTCAGGATGTCGTCATAGAGAATAATTCTTTTAATAAAACAGAGCTTCATGCGATACAGTTTGCGTTTAACTGGTTCTATGACAGAAGCGCTCAATATGGTGAGTATGATGAAGCAAATAAGTACCATGAAGGCTGGGAACAGCTTTGGGTACGAACAAGAGATTTGTATAGCCGCGATGTATACATTGGACACAATTATTGCGAGGATATTGGACAAGGCGCCATTCAACTTGCCAATACGAAAGACATGGTTGTAGAATACAATGAAATTAATGGTTTTTTAAAGCGGTACAATCAGGTTTCCTGCGGGCTGTATCTATGGGCCGGAGCCAATACAGTTATGCAATTTAATGAGGTATATGACGGTCCTTATGATGAATACGACGGAACACCTTTTGATATGGAGTATACCAATTTTGACGTAGTTTATCAATATAATTATTCTCATGATAACAAGGCCGGCTGGATGTCCTACATGGGCAATAGCTCTAACTCTATTGCGAGATATAATTTAAGTGTAAATGATAATGGTGTTATCGTTAAAAATATGCTTTCAACCAACTATGCGCCAAGCTATTTTGTAAACAATGTTTTCATATATGACGCTTCCCAAATGGATTATTTCCATGATGAAGTATTTAAAGATACAGTTTATTTTTATAACAATATTTTCTATAATTATTCGGATACGACAACAACGCCATGGTATCGTCGAAGCAATGCTCTTGCCAATGCAGAGTTTTCTAACAATGTTTACTATGAAGCCAGCGGAACATACAGTGCGCTACAGCCGAAGGATAACTATGCAATTTTAGAAGATCCACAATTTGTAAGTGATCCATTGGATTATGCAACTGATCTGGGTGTGGATAATATTGTATCGGCCGCTCAAATATATAAACTAGAGGATACGTCGCCGTTAATTGATGCCGGCCACTATAGTGCGGCCAGCGGAACCGAGGATTTCTTTGGAACCCATCTTTACTATGGTGAGGAAATTGATATAGGCTTATATGAAGCTGCAATCGGTGAAAAGGTTGACAATCCTGTGGAAAAGGAATTTGTGGAGGATAATGAGCCGGAGCGAGTCAATCTGGCTCTTAATAAGCCGATTACTGCAAATTATACACATCCGACAACGACACAAAATGTGAAGGTGGAGAATTTAGTAGATGGAAATACGGCTACCCGATGGGCTTGCTGTGACCCGAATGATATGACTTTGGGATATCCGATTATAATTACAATTGATTTTGAGGAAGAAGTTCAATTTAACGAAATCTATTTAGATGAATATTCGGATAATCAAACCAATTTGCGCATTCAATCTTTTGAACTGCAAAAATGGGTAGAGGGCACTTCCGAATGGATCACATTTAAAAAAGTGGAATCAGGGATGGGGCACGATCTGACCCTTGCTGATTTTGGAGTGATTAACAGCAGTAAGCTGCGCTTGTTGATAACAGGACAAAAAACATCGGAATATTGGACGCCAAGTATGACTGAGATACAGGCGTATTATAATGAAGAGATAGTGGAACCGCCGGTTGAAGCGAATCCTTCTTTAGTTGACACAGCAGCCGTATATGATCTTGCCGAAAGCATGAAAGAGGAAGCGAATAATAAAATTGCCATCGAACTTGATTTAGATGGTGATACTGTATCAGGTGTAGAGTATTACGGCTCTGAAGGAAATAAGTTGCGAGAGATGTATGAGGGTGACGAGTATATAATACTAGAAGATGTATACAACATAAGTTCAACTTTCCTTAATACATTAAAAACAGGACAAAGCACTATTAAATTTGTAATGGCATCAGGTAGGGTGCTGGAATTTTCTTTAGAAGTAGTCGATACGACTGAGCTAGAAGCAGCTATTAATGAGGCAGAGCAATTACTTATGATTACGACCTTTAGCAATACAGCGCAGGAGCTTCAAAATGCTATTGCTTCTGCCAAAATCGTGCTGAATAAGGTGAATCGTACGGTAACGGGCATGGGAAATACATCTGTTAATCAGGAAGAAATAGATACGGTTCTCCAAGCGTTATTGACGGCAATTACCAATTATACAAATGGCGCCAAAGAGGATGTGGATAAGACGATGCTGAAGCAATCAATCGATTATGCGGAATCAGTGAAATTAAACTACCCAGCGAATCTAATCGAAGCCATTCGGATCAAGTTTGAAGATGCATTGCTTAGTGCATGGGATATATATAATAATGATGCAGCAACCCAGGATGAAGTGGACACTATCGACGAGACATTAATTAAGATGATACAACATTTAGCGTTTACTGCAGATCTGCAAGGACTTGAGGAGGCTATTGATTATGCAGAAGAATTGATTGCTTCTGGCTCATATATAGAAAATGCGGAGATGGAAGCCTATAAAACATTAGTGGAGAATGCTAAATCAGCCTATGAGGATGTAACTATTACAGATACAGAGATCGGCGCAATGATAGCGGCCTTGATTGAAGCAGAAGGTGCATTGAGCCCAGTTGTTACTCTTAATACGAAGAATTTGGAATCTGAAATTCTTAAATCAGAAGCCACTTTACTAGATATTGCAAAGGGTCTCTATCTGGAAGTCGGCCAGACCGAATTTAAGACAGCCTTGGAAGCGGCAAAAAGTGTATTAAATAATCCTGCTTCACAAAATGAAATAGATGAGGCGGTTTATAAGTTACGTGAGACACGGCTTAATTTGCGACTTGTTCCAAACAAAGAAGTGCTAGCTACGCTATTGGCTGAAGCAAAACAGGTCAAGGAGAGCTTATATACTCAGGAGAGTATCCTCGTATTAAGAAATGCAGTAGCATACGCAACCGAAATCTACGATGATTCTCAAGCAGATGCAGCATTGGTGAAAGAGGCAGAGGTGGCACTTACGGAAGCGTTGAAGAAATTAGCGCTGATTGAAACGAAAGATACTGGAGATACCGAAGATACTAAGGGCACCGAAGAAACCAAAGACAGTAATAAAGTTACAGATACTGAAGGCACTGATGATACGACGGCAACAGGGAATAAGGCAGGCATTAATAAGAATCCGACAGGAGGGTTGAAGGCTTCAAGTGTAAAAACAGCAGATTATGCACCTATCGCAGGACTTATTGGAATAGCAGCCGTATCAGGGCTGATTGCCATATGGGTTTTGAAAAAGAGAAAAAAACTTAACGCATCAGAATAGTATTGATTAGGGTGTCAAAACTTGGCACCCTAACCAACCAAGGTGTAGTATATTTAAACCAATGATTCAACCGTCAAAGAACTCCGATAATCCGATGGCGTTATGCCATAATGCTTTTTAAATAACCGGCTAAAGTAAAGCTGATCATCAATCCCTATGTTAATGGAAATTTCTTTAATCGACATATTTTCTTGCTCCATTAATTCCTTTGCCTTTTCCATTCGCAATTGATTGATATAATTGGTGGTGCTGATACCCACCTCAGCTTTAAATATCCGGCAAAAATAACTGGAGCTTAAATTGACATATTCCGATAAAGTGGCAAGGCTGATTTTATGCATGTAATTTTCTGAAATATAATGAAGGACAAGACGAATTTCTTCTTTATAATTATTATCCTTTCCGAATCCATCTGGGGTCGGTGCTAAGATCGCTTGGACGGATAGGCGGATATGTACCTTAAGATCCGGCACATTGGTACAATACCGGATATTTTCCAGCGTTTCCGTTAAAAAGTCATGAGTCTCAAGGGTTTGATTATCCGATATAAAGGATAAGAACTCAATCGTCTTAACAAAATACATTTTTAGAATTTCAGGATATACATGGGCATCCTGACTTTTGGAAATAATAGAATCAATAAGCTCTAGGCTCTTGTCCAAATTGGCATATTTATTTTCGACAATTAGCTTGCTTAGCTCTTTGTAATACATGGTTGCCAGATAATGGGTAGGTCGATAGTCGATTGCATTGACAACAGAAAGCTCTTCATAAAAGGCAAGCTCTGTAATAGCTTGTGCCAAAGCATATATTTCTTTACAGTGGGTATAATCCTTTATGCTATCATAATATATGATAATGGGGGAAACCGACATGCATAGTTCAAAATGCTTGGGCAAAGCTAAAAGCCATTGCTTCCAGTTAAAGTTTTTGCTCTCTAATTCCCAGATGGGCAAAAGCAGAAGAATGTTATAGTTGTTAAGAAAAAGAACCTCACCCTTTTCAAAATGGGGCAAGAATTCCAAGAAAGTATTTTCTAGCAATGACAAAGAGAGTGACGCTACATTGCCTTGGGAATACTTTTCAATAGACAAATAGCAAAAAAGGGCGGGAAAATCCTCATCATAAGATTGCAGCTCATGATATTTGTTAATAGGGACATTATCTGGGTTGGTTAAGTATTCTTTAAGCATAATCTGTCGGCGTCTTTGGGTATACAGCTCTTGTTCCTCATATAAATTTTCCTGTATGGTTAAAAGTTTATGCTTTGAATTTAATTTTTCTGCCGCTTTGTTTAGCTGCATGAGCAGCTGGTCTTCGTTAATGCTGATTTTTAGGATATAATCAAGTACTCCCATTACAAGCGCCGAGCGCACATATTGAAAATCCTCATGATTACTAATAACAATAATTTCTCCAGCATAATTGCTTTCTTTTAATGTCTTAATGAATTCAATGCCGTTCATGACAGGCATGACTAAATCGGTGATGATGATATCGGGCTTATATTTGTCGGTTAACGTAAGGGCTTCTTCTCCGTTTGAGGCAGTCGCGCATATTTCAAAACCATGATCCTCCCATGGAATAATGGAGCGTAGGGCAATTTTTACAATTGGTTCATCATCAACAATCAGTACTTTAAACATTAATTTTCCCCCTTTCGATGATTAATCATTGGTAGTGTGATCCGGCATAGGGTTCCCTTATTGATCTCGCTGGTAATATATAAATCATATTCAGCACCAAAGGATAATCGGATACGGTCCCTGACGTTTGGCGTGCCAATACCGGCGAGACCTTTTGGAACCTGGGTACAAGCATTCGTATCAAAACCTTTTCCATTATCCTCAATTTCCATTGTTATGCAATTATCTCCTTTATAGCAACGTACGATTATTTCTAGGATAGTGCCATCATTGCGTTGCCCATGGGTGACGCTATTTTCAGCTAGGGGCTGTAAAATCAACTTAGGAATCAAACATTGCATGAGCGAGTCATCCAAATCATAAGATACATTAAAGTTGCCAATGTAACGAATTTCTTGGATGGAAAAATAATTTTTCAGGTTTTTAATTTCCTCTTCTATAGAAATGAATTCATTTTTATCGACTAAAGTGTTTCTTAACAATTCTCCAAGAGCTGTGATCCCATCACTTACAACGGTATCTTTATTCATTTGCGCGACAAAACGCAAGGTGTTCAAGGTGTTGAAAAGAAAATGCGGATTAATCTGGTATTGCAGCATTTGTAACTCTAACTGTCGTTTTTGCTGCTCATCCTCATGTTCTTTTTCAATCAATTGCTGTATTTGTGTCAACATATTATCGATGCTTGTGGAGAGATAAGCTAATTCATCATTCTTGTTATCTTGAATGCGTTCATTCATTTCACCGATGGATATCTTTAAGCAGAGGGCGGTCATTTTTCTAATGGGCAATGTAATGCTAAAATAAATCAGGATAATAATACAGGTGGAAAGAAGGACAACAACAGCGAAGGTTAAAATGATTTTTCCAATAATCGCAGTGGCTTCCGAATTAATATAACTAAATGGAATGGTTGATATAAAATACTTGTTGATGTTTTTGTTGTAAAAATAAGTGACGAGGGTATGGACACCATCTATGCTTATTTCGAAGGAACCATTGGTGCTATTACTATTTGCTTGTAGGTTGGAAAATAATTTCTCGTTTTTAAAAGGCTCTCCTAATGCAATCGTCTGATCCAGAGATGAAAGGACAATCCCGTCGTCATTTAGAATGAAAGTATTGGCAGAAGCATATGTATCAAATGCAGATAATATTCTTTTAGAAAATAATTTTTCATCCATGAAGACAAGTGTATAGCCCACAACTTCTTTCGTATTATAGCCGCTATAAATTCTTCTAGATAAAACGATGGTATCTCGGCCACCATATGTTCTGGCGTATACCCAGCTGTCAACGGGAGCTTTTTCTTCGATATCAGCAATAATTCTATGGATATCTTCTTTATAAAGTCCATCGAATCCAAGATCGTAGAATATGCTTCCGGAGCGATCAAGAACCGTAACATTTTTTGTATGCGCCGCATAGATGATCATAGATTTAACAGTATCCTGGACGTTTAATATAGTTCTATTCTTCTCTCCGGCGGAGAGATCATCTGACTTTAAGCTGTCAATGAGGTTTTCGTTTATGCAGACAGAGCCACACAGATATTGATATTTCTCGATCTCAGTAACCATATTTGTATTTACCAGAGCCAGAAGCTGACTAGTAGAAGTCGCTATTTTATCCCTCATGGACTTTGAATGGATTTGAAAAAATATGATGCTTATAACCAATAGTGGAACGCTGGAGGTCAACAAAAATGCTAAAATCAGCCGTTTCTTTATATTGATTGCCCTGATCTTAGAAGCTATCTTGGTAATCATCTATCTACCTCTATCCTTTTAACTACATAATATTATTATAGTATTTATCAGATGATTTGACAATAAGAATAAAATTGCCGTCATTAAAGAAAATAATCCATATCGCTTAGAGTGCATGTGGATACCAAGGAGAAAATAATCCATATGATCAACAAATTTATAAATATACAATTAACCGTAAATCATCTATTATGTAATTACAAAAATAAATATAAGCAACATAGTAGATTAAAGGAGGAATAAGGATTATGAAAAGAAAAGCTGTTGCATTTCTGTTGATGCTCACCCTAGTAATCAGCTCTCTAGCTGGCTGCGGCACGAGTGGGGATTCGGAATCTAAGACTAGTGAAGCAACGGAGGGGGAGACCACTGCGAGTGCAGCCACGGAAAACACCGGTGAACAACAGGAGTTAAATATTGCCATATTCCAAGGCGGATACGGCGATGCTTATTGGAATGCCGTGGTAGAGTTATTTGAAGAGACCCATGAAGGGGTTACGGTTAATATGACCATCAGCCCCACGATTGCAGATATCATAAGACCTCAGATTGTAGCAGGAAATCCGCCAGACTTTATTGCCTTAAATGATACCCAGGAGGATGGCCTGATTCTTTCTCTTATCAAGGATAGAGCCTTACTTGATATAACCGATGTTTTTGAAGGTGAGAACTATGCCGGGACCGGAACGCTTAAAGATGATATTATAGATGGATTGCTTGAAAGTACAAAATGTGCACCTTATGGTGATGGTGTTATTTATTTGGCGCCATTTAACACGGGACCACAGGGCTTAATCTATAATAAAACAGCATTTACAGGCAACAGTTGGGAATTGCCGGTGACATGGGATGATTTCTTTGCCTTGGGTGATCAGATTAAAGAAGAGGACGGTCGGTCACTATTTACATATCAGGGAATTTATCCGGGATATTTAGAGGAAATACTTTGGCCAGCCATTGCTTCGGCAGGCGGCATGGAAGCGATCAATGCGATTTGCACTTATGAAGAGGGCTCCTTTAACAATGAAGTTGTCTTACCAGTTTTAGAACAAATCCAGAAAATTGCTGCTGATGGATATTTACTGCCAGGAACGGTAGGTATGAATCATACGGAAGCACAGTCTGAAATGTTACTTGGGAATGCGGCATTTATAACAAATGGAACTTGGATGGTTAATGAAATGGCAGATGCGCCTACCGAAGAAGGCTTTGAATATGCAATGACACCAGTTCCGGTATTAGATGAAGGTGATACCCGTTATATCTTAGACGCCATGGAACAGTTCTCGATACCTTTAGATGCAAAGAATCCCGAGTTGGCCAAAGAATTCTTAAGATTTTTATATAGTGATGAATCCGTTGCGCTGTTTGCCCAGCATGCAAGTGCGGTATTTGCTACAAAGACGGCCAGGGATATTGCTAAAGAATATATCACGGAAGCAATTTACAATATGTATGGAATTTATGAAGCAGATAATACGGCATCATTGCTTATGAACTTTGAGGCATTGCCAAGCAATAGTAAGATCAATGTATCAGATGAAGTATTTAACCCGATTACTTCTGTGATGAATGGCGACATGACAGTGGAGGAATGGGCGCAGTCAGTAGAAGATGCATTTGCCCAGATCCGTGCAGATCGTGAAGCAGAATAGGGAATAAGTTTCGGGGGTACCAAAGGCAGACCCAAAAGGATAATATGTATTTTGGGTCTGCTTATTCATTTTATCCAGGAGGAGATCACCAGTGACTAAAAAGCCCAAATTATTTATTGCCATATGTACACTGCCGGCGCTTTTGCTGACAATCATATTTATGCTTGTGCCGATGTGCAATGCCATTTATTTATCCTTTACAAATTCCACCGCCCTTAGTTCAAATAGTAAGTTTGTGTTTCTAGATAATTATAAGTATATGTTCGGGGATAAACTATTTATCCTGGCATTTCAGAATACCTTAAAGCTAATGGCGGCTGTGCCGATTATAACTTTATTTTTCAGCTTAATCTTTGCCTTTGTCTTAACACAGAGTAAATTAAGAGAGAAAAGCTTTTACCGGCTGGTATTTTTCTTTCCAAGTATTATATCACTGACAGTAGTGGGAATTGTCTGGTCCTTTGTTTTTAATCCAACGAAAGGCATCTTAAATCACCTATTAGAGATTTTAAACCTTTCAAGCCTGCAAAGAGCCTGGCTAGGTGACGCTAAAACAGCTCTATGGTGCATTGCTGTTGCCCTCATATGGCAGGCGATCGGATATTATATGGTGATGCATGTGGCAGCGATCGATGGGATTTCCAATGAAGTATATGAAGCGGCTGCAATTGATGGAGCCAGTTCTTTTGCGAAATTTTTCAGGATCACAATACCGATGCTTAAAAACACCATTGGAATAACCTACGTGTTATCTTTGTCAGGCACCATTAACTTAAGCTTTACGCTTTCCAATGTCATGACTGCCGGCGGACCTAACGGAGCCTCTTCGGTGCTTCTGCAATATATGTATACGCAAGGCATGCGAAATGCCAATTATGGATATGCCATGGCGATTGCTATGTTTACATTATTTATTGCGATTATACTCGCCGTGATATCCAGAAAAGTAACCGGAAATAAAGAATAGGCTGGAGGAAAGCTCAAAATGAAAAAACATAAAAGAAATGTAAAGCAAACAATATCAAAAATAATATTAAGAATCATCATGATTCTTTTCACAATTGTTTTTTTGTTTCCGCTCGTATGGAACCTTATTTCCTCTTTCAAAACAAATACGGAATATTTATCAAATCCATACAGCCTTCCGTCGGCGCTTCATTTTGATAACTATATCGCAGCGATGGAAAAGGCCAATATGGCATCATATTTTGGCAATTCAGTTTATGTTGTCATATTAGCGACAATCCTTTTATTGCTATTTTCTGTTCCAATCGCTTATGTTTTGGCCAGGTATAAATTCAAGGGTTCTAAATTAATACTGACAGTTTATATGGGATGCATTTTTTTACAGGCAACTTATATTATGATTCCCTTATTTTTGCAGCTTCAGGCAATTAACGCTTTAAACAACTTAAATGCCATAAGTCTTGTTTATGCTGTCATGCAATTTCCTTTCACTATTTTTACCCTTCATGGCTTCATTTCGGCATTGCCTTCAGAATATGAGGAGGCGGCCAGAATTGACGGTGCAAATCATTTCACGATATTGACCCGTGTGGTTGTTCCGTTATGTAAACCGGGCATCTCAACTGTAACAATGCTGGCAGCAATGGGATTTTGGAATGAATATCCTCTGGCGCTTGTGTTGCTGACAGATGAATCGAAGAAAACACTGCCGATTGGGCTGGCCAATTTATATGAAGTCCAAAAATTTGCGACGGATTGGGGGGCTTTATTTGCCGGTCTGATCATTGTGTTGATTCCAACAATGATCATTTATTTGGTCGGTCAAAAATATCTCTTGCAGGGTATTGGTGCAGGTGGCTTGAAAGGATAGAATCATCATGAATTTGACAGAAAAGGATTATGTAAAGATTGTTCCGTCAAAGAGACAATTAAAGCATCAGAAAATGGAGTTTTATGCCTTCTTTCACTTCTCTATGAACACATATAGCGACCGGGAATGGGGAACTGGAAAGGAGGACCCCCAAATTTTTTGTCCGGAGAGCTTAGATGCCAGACAATGGGTGCGCCAGATAGCAAAGACGGGAATGAAGGGTGCCATATTAACCTGTAAGCATCATGACGGGTTTTGCTTATGGCCAAGCCGTTATACCGACCATTGTATCAGTGCAAGCCCTTACTTAGGAGGAAAGGGCGACATTGTGAAAGAGGTTGAGAAGGCTTGCCGGGCAGAAGGTATAGAATTTGGCATATATTTATCACCTTGGGATATGAATCATATAAGTTATGGAGAAGGAAAGGCTTATGATGATTATTTTGTGAATCAATTAAAAGAGCTTTTGACCGGCTATGGAGCGATATTCACTGTATGGCTAGATGGCGCCTGTGGGGAGGGCGTTAACGGGAAAAAGCAAATATATGATTGGGAAAGATATTATCAGGTAGTACGTCAACTGCAGCCGGAGGCCTGTATCGCAGTCTGTGGTCCTGATGTACGCTGGTGCGGCAATGAGGCCGGTGAAGTAAGGCCGTCAGAATGGAGCGTGGTTCCTAAAGCGCTGGCAGATCCGGAGCGCATTCAGGCCGAGAGTCAGCAAGAGGATAACGTACAATTCAGGGAAAAGCTCTTAAAAAGCACTGACCTGGATTTGGGCAGCAGGGAAGCCCTTAGGGGAGAGCGCGAACTAATCTGGTATCCGGCGGAGGTGAATACCTCTATTCGTCCCAGCTGGTTTTACCATCAGGAAGAGGATACACAAGTAAAGCCGTTAGAGGAGCTTCTAGATATTTACTATGGCTCGGTGGGAGGTAATAGCACCTTTTTGCTAAATATTCCACCAATGCCCACAGGTCTCATTCATGAAAATGATATTCTTCGTCTTAAGGAGCTGCGAACGGTCATCCGTGAATCCTTTTCGGTTAATTTAGCCAGGAATGCTCATTTTTGTGCTGATAAAGATGACGGAGAGCATTTTGCTAAATACTTGAAAGTGGATGAAGACGAGAAATATTTTAAAACAGTAGATGGTGAAAAAAGTGCCTGTATAACAGTGAGCTTTGATGAGGAACAGTGTGTCAGGTTTGTTGTTCTTAAAGAAAACATTCGTTTAAGCCAACGAATAGAACAATTCAATCTTAAGGTCAGGCGAGGCAATCAATATGAAACCGTATATGAGGGAACTGTTGTGGGATATCAGAAAATAGTTCGCTTCGATAAAAATGAAGGGATAAAATTAAGGGAGCTTAAGGTTTGCATTACAAAATCACGGGTAAGCCCTACCTTATCGTTTTTAGGTATATATTAAAATTTTTTAGGAGTGTATATTTTATGGGAAAAGGCAGATTTACACTACCCGGAGAAGCGGGCATGGAAAAGGAAATAGAAGGACTCATTCAGAAATGGGGGGCAGATGCCATCAGAGATAGTGATGGAACAAAGCTAACGGAGGAATTGCTGGCACTTAAGCTTAAGGTATACTCTACTTTATGTCTAGTGCGGGCCGATAATGAATGGATGAAGATTCATCCTGAGTGCCGTCAGCAGATTTACCTGATATCGGAATCAGTCATTGCAGTAGGTGAAAAGACAGAGATTGAGATCATGAAGCAATATTTTGCCGAACAATTTGAGCCCAATACAGATATTGACATATACAAGTACTGGCAGGTTTATGACAGAACATTAGGTAGTGTCATGGACGGGGAAGCATGGACATATGAAAATGGCTTCGTAACGATAAAAAACCCACAATTATTTCACCGATATACGGTAAGCTTTCTGGCATATCAAGACTGGGAGCCGGTATCGATGTATAATCATTTGACAAATCATTGGGCTGAAGAGCATAAGATTCCAATGGATGTCAGGTATCCACAGGCGCGCGAGCATGTCCTGGAGATATTAGAGAAATGGCTGGTTGAGAATCCCAAAACAGATGTTGTCCGTTTTACGACATTTTTCTATAATTTTGATCTTATCTACAATCACCTGGGTAAAGAAAGACAGGTTAACTGGTTTGGCTATCTAAGCTGTGTAAGCCCCTATGCGCTTTTGTTGTTCCACCAGGAATATGGTTATGAATTGCAAGCGGAGGATTTTATCGATGCCGGGTATTACCAGACGCTATTTAAGAATCCCGGGAAAAAATATCAGGACTGGATCGATTTCAACCAGAGGTTCATCGCTGATTTAGCCAGACAATGTGTGGCACTGGTGCACAGATATGGAAAGAAAGCGATTATGTTTTTGGGTGACCATTGGGCCGGAACAGAGCCTTATGGAAAATATTTTGGGTCGATTGGACTTGATAGTGTCGTAGGTGCAGCCGGTGATGGCGTCACAACAAGAATGATCGCAGATATTCCGATCAAGGAGACGGAAGCCAGATTCTATCCTTACTTTTTCCCTGACATTTTTTATGAAGGGGGAGATCCGGTCAAAGAATCAATTCCGGTGTGGATCAAATGCAGACGGGCGCTTCTGCGTAATCCGGTAGATCGAATCGGTTATGGCGGATATTTGAATCTTGCTGTGAAATTTCCGGAGTTTGTAGAGCATGTTGCGGATATCGTATCTGAATTTCATTCGATCCATGAAAAAGGCGGACATAAGAAGCCTTATCAGGCACCTTTTAAAGTGGCAATCCTTAATACATGGGGGAAGCTTAGGTCATGGCAGACCCATCAGGTCGCGCATTCACTCTGGAATCAAAGATGCTATTCATATCTTGGAGCAATGGAGGCTTTATCAGGACTCCCCTTTGAGATTGCTTTTATAAGCTTTGAGGATATCATAAAAGAAGGGATCCCTGAGGATATCGGTGTTATTTTCAATATCGGAGATGCTAATACCTCGTGGAGCGGCGGTGAATATTGGCAGGACGCCAAGCTTGTGGCACTAATCCGCAAGTGGGTCTATGGCGGCGGCGGTTTTATCGGCATCGGTGAACCGACAGCCTTTAACTATCAAGGAATGTACTTTCAGCTTGAGGATGTTTTAGGCGTGCAGAAGGAGATAGGCTTTACTTTAAGTCATAATAAAATAAGAAAAGAAGCTAAGAAGCATTTTATAACGGCGGATATTAAAAGCGATACCGATTATGGTGAAGGAATGAGCATGATTTATGCCGCACAAGCGGATACGCAGGTTTTGGATATGCGAGATGGCGGCTGTATGATGGCTGCACATGCTTATGGAAAAGGCCGGGCGGTTTATATGGCCGGTGCGCCTTATAATGCTCAAAATACTAGAATTATACTTCGTAGTGTATTCTGGGCAGCCCATCAAGAAGAGGAGATGCTTCGTTGGTATTCTGATAATATGGATATCGAGGTTCATGCATTTGAAGAGACGGGGAATCTGTGCTTGGTAAATAATAGTGGCACGGCACAGGAGACAACCTTATATCTTAAGGATGGTGCACAAAAGAAAGTGAAATTAGAGCCTCTGGAAATGAAGTGGCTTTATATGTAGTGGAAGAGGGCGGTTTTACAATTACCTTTCCAGATCTGGAAGAAAATAAAAAAATGATACCGAAACCGTCAGAACCAAAGGCGATTAACCTTAGCAATAATCAGTTTATTATGGTCGTTGAGTTTGATTTAATGGAATATCGTAAAAAGTATGAATCCAAGGCAGTAAGCAAGAACTGTACTATTCCTAGTTGGATGAATGAATTGGCCTTGGAAAAAGGATTAAATTTTTCGCAAGTGCTTCAAGAAGCATTGGCAGAAAAAATAAAGATGTAGCTTTAAAATAACTCTTTTAACAGATTTATAGTATGAAGAATCTGTTGAAAGAGTTATTCTTTGTTTTAACCATGCTTACTAATATAAAAGTAATGAAATAAAGTCCTCCTTTGACAGATGGCTGTAACAGCTGTCTATGTTAAAATCTTTAAAAGTTATTAATAAAGCCTCTTCATTGAATGGACAGCCGACGATTAAAGCCTTTAACTCCTTCGTATCGCCATTTCCAAAATAGTCACCATGGCTTTCATATGCCATGATTATCCCATCCTTCACTTCCATGGATATTTCTAATTTTCCGCAACCCTCTATTCTTCGTTGCTTTTGGATGGAAAATGCTGGGGAATGTCCATAATTCCATTCCCATGTATCATACTTTTGTTCCTTTAGTTTTTGTATTTCCAGAATATCTGAAGAGCTAAGCGAATATTCTTTTAAATCTTCTTCCCTTATAATGTTCTTGATAAGGACATCTTTAAATTCATCTAATCCCATGTCCTCTGCTAAATGGGGACGTATATTTGTTATTCTGCTGCGGATAGACTTGATTCCCTTCGATTCTATCTTATCGGCGGCTACTTTCAATGCCTTTTCGACCACAGAAAGGTCAGAATCAAACATTAATGTTCCATGATGCATAACACGGTCGTTCTTTATGTATTGGGAATTTCCTGAAAATTTCTTGCCATTGATGGTGATATCATTACGGCCATGAATCTGTGCCTTGACACCAAGTGATTCCAATACCCGAACAACCGGCTGGCAAAATATTTGCATATTAAGCTTTCCGATATGGATTGTCCCAGAAATAAAAGTAAAATTAATATTACCCAAATCATGATATACAGAACCCCCTCCAGAAAGCCGCCGCACGACAGTTATGCCATGCTCCTTAACATAGGGGAGATTGATTTCTTCGATTGTATTTTGATGTTTACCGACGACAATTGTATGATCATTTTGCCATAACATAAAACAAGATTCCTCACTGGGAAGATTCTTAAAAATATATTCCTCTAGAGCTAAATTATAAGCAGGGTCATAAGAGGTACTTTCTAAAAAAAACATATTCACTGTCTCCTTCTCGTTTACCATAAGTTGTTTGTCATGAATCATATTATAGTCTTTTGCAGCAAATGTCAATACAAAGCTTGGACGTCTTTCTGGTCTAATTTACTAATATGAAGAATAGATTAATGTAAAACCAGTGTACAAGTTGTGAGGTGTTTTGATGTATAAACAAGAGCCGTTCTTAACCAATGCCCATACCGGGCTAACCGATGAGGAAGCTTTAAGGCAGCTTAAGAAGTATGGAGAAAACCAACTTAAAGAAGAAAAGGTAAAAACACCTTTTCAAATGTTTATGGAACAGCTGAATGAACCGTTGATATTTGTTTTGTTTGTTGCTGCGGCTGTATCGATGCTGCTTAGAGAATTGAGTGACACATTAATTATAATTGCTGTTATCCTGATGAATGCGGTTGTTGGCATGATTCAAGAGGGAAAAGCCCAGAAGGCTTTAGAGGCTTTAAAGAAGTTAGCAAGCCCCACAGCCTTAGTAAAGCGCAGCGGGAACTTTAAAGAAATCTCGGCAAGGGATTTAGTTCCCGGTGATGTGGTGGGCTTAGAGGCCGGACGCCAGGTTCCGGCTGATTTAAGACTTGTCAGTGCGGTCAATCTAAAGATTGATGAAGCTGCGCTTACAGGGGAATCGGTGCCGGTAAATAAAGATCACACCTTTATTGCTCGGGGTGAAATCCCTTTGGGGGATCAGAAGAATATGGCATTTATGTCTACGACTGTTTCATATGGCAGAGGCGAGGGCATCGTTGTTGCCACCGGAATGAATACGCAAATCGGTAAAATAGCAGGTCTTATTAGTGAGACCAAAAAAGAAATAACGCCACTTCAGAAAAGGCTTTCGGATCTCGGTAAATTATTAAGTCTGGTTGCTGTTGTTTTGTGTGTCATTCTATTTATAATCGCTCTGATTCAAAAACGTAATATTTTGGAAATGCTGATTACAGCCATATCTTTAGCGGTAGCGGCAGTACCGGAGGGACTTCCCGCTGTGGTGACGATTGTTCTGGCATTAAGTGTTTCCAGAATGGTCAAGGTGAATACCATTATCAGAAAGCTGCCCTCTGTAGAAACCTTAGGCTCGGTAAGCGTTGTATGCTCCGATAAGACAGGAACACTTACCCAGAATAAAATGAAGGTTACCAAAGCCTTCACAAATAATAAGCTCCTTGATATACAAAAGTTGGACTATCAAAAGAATCCTGGCTTTTTTGAAGGCTTTATATTGTGCAATGATGCATTCATATCCGGAGGAAATAGAATCGGTGACCCAACTGAGCTGGCATTGCTTGACATGGGTATGGATAAAGGTATATCAAAAGAAGCTTTACAGGCTGATTACCCAAGGTATAAAGAGCTGCCCTTTGACTCTGTCAGAAAAATGATGACGACGCTGCATGTGCGGGAAGGAGGTGAAATCGCCTATACAAAAGGATCGGGAGATGCCATTTTAAAAAGGTGCAGCTCTATTTTTATCAATGGTCAAGCAATACCTATTACAGGCAATCATAAAAGGCAAATCAGGCATGTGATGGAAGTGATGGCTACAGATGCATTAAGAGTACTCGCATTGGCTGTGTCCACCGAGGTCAACACTCGCAGCAGGAACGAAGCGCTAAAGGAGCAGCATTTGATTTTTATTGGCCTAGTCGGCATGATTGATCCACCACGGGAAGAAGCTGCCCGGGCTATTGAAATATTTAAGCAAGCAAACGTGAAAACGATTATGATTACGGGTGACCATATAGATACCGCATTTGCCATAGCGAGACAGCTTAAGATTGCGTCAGGGAAAACCCAGTGCATCACAGGAGAAGCACTTGACCGGTTCTCTGAAAATGAATTTAAAGAAAAGATAATGGACTTGACCGTGTTTGCCAGAGTTTCACCGGAACATAAGGTAAGAATCGTTAAAACCTTTAAATCTCTGGGCCACATTGTAGCCATGACAGGCGATGGTGTTAACGATGCGCCTTCCCTAAAAGCTGCCGACATCGGCATTGCAATGGGTAAAAATGGAACCGATGTGGCTAAAAATGCATCAGAGCTGATTCTGACAGATGATAATTTTGCGACAATTGAAAAAGCAATCGAGGAAGGCCGTGGTATCTATGAAAATATTAAAAAATCCGTCTTGTTTTTACTCTCATCAAATTTCGGTGAAATCATAACGATGTTTGCGGCTATTTTATTAGGATTGGCAACACCGCTTAAAGCTAGCCATATCTTATGGGTCAATCTCATTACCGACTCACTGCCGGCACTTGCCCTTGGCGTGGATCAAAATGATGGCAAGGCATTGATGGAAAAACCACCGAGAGCAGCAGGTGAAAGCCTCTTTGCAGGCGGCGGACTGATGCTTACATTGTTTTATGGATGTTTAATTGCCGGATTGAGCTTGACGGCATTCTTGACGATTCCTTATGGTTACTTGACACGGGAAGGATTGCCGATTATCCTGACAAATATTCAAGAAGTGCTAAAAGACGCAGAGCTGCTGGCACGGGCCAGGACGTATGCTTTTACGGTGTTGGGCGTATCGCAGCTATTTCATGCCATCGGTATGCGCAATATGAATCAATCAATATTTAAAATGAAATTATTCTCCAATAAAATGATGATTGCTGCATTCTTTGCTGGAATCGGTCTGCAAATGCTGGTTACGGGCGTTCCTTATTTGATTGAAATGTTTGGAACGGTAAAACTGACTTTACATGAGTGGTTTCATCTGATCTTTTTGTCCAGTGTACCGTTAATCGCTCACGAATTGCTTCTGATTAGGCCGGCCCATACGCTACAAGCATTTGTAAAAAAGATATTCAGAAGACAATATTCTCAAACGTATCAGAAGTAGATGTCAGACCGCCTGTGATCCGGTTTCGGAAGATCACAGGCGGTGTTCAATTGTATCAATAAGTTATGGCGAGCTTTTTTACAATTATTGCGATTGGAGATAGTCGGCAACAGCAGGATCAATCAAACCATAAACCCGATAATAATTTTTTGTTTCCTCATGCTTTAAGGTGGCTGATTTATTCTTAGATAAAAACTTAGTTAATTCATAACAATCAATCCATATTTCATTCGTTCCTTCTTTTTGGGACTCGTCAAAGATTAGCTGAAGACCGAAGTGTAAATGAGACACCTCAATGTTATTGGTGTTTTCGGTGGTGCTATAACCGGTGCGCCCCATGAAACCAATGACATCACCGGCGCTGACGATGCTGCCTGTTTCCAATTCTGTATGATATGGGAAATTTTTACGTAGATGGGCATAATAGTAATACCTTTTGCCGTCAAAACTGCGTATGCCAAGCCGCCAGCCCCCGTACTGGTTCCAGCCCATGGCCTCCACATAGCCGGATTCTACGGCGATAATAGGCGTTCCTACCTGCCCCATCATATCGTGACCCAGATGAAGCCTTTTATAGCCATAGCTTCTGGATGTGCCAAAATCCTCATAATGCTGATACTCAAATCCTTTTGCTATGGGTGAGAAGCCCTTCAAACCATACTTTTCTACCCATACCAATTCTCCGGGATTATTTTCATCATCAATTTGTATTTCATAGGATCCGACAAGACCACCTAAAACAGCAGTGTATGCTTTAAGGTAATAGCTATAATAGTGCATATCCTCTGTCAATGATTCGATTGTTTCTTCCTGACTGATCAAGGCTTTGGCCAAAGCAGTCAAATCTTTTTCCTGATAAAGAGAAAAGTCGCCGCCATATTTAGCGCCAAGACAGGCAAGCAATTCTATCCAATCAAGATGTACCTCCTGCCCATAGGTGTCTACATCATATTGGTAGGTATTATCCATAGCTTCGTAAGTGACGCCAAAATCGACCCATTTAATGTAATCGTCCTCTGTTTCTTCGGTCGTGTGATCGGAGCCTAAGTCAGCTGCTGAATCAATAGATTGAGAAAGGGCAGGATAATACTGGTTTGCAAGTGAAAGAAGTAGGAGCAGTAAAACGGTAAGCTGGGCAGTGATGATATGTATTGGCTTTAGATGCTTTTTTAACATAGCATACCCCGTTCAGGATTGTCGTAGATATTTTATGTTTTATATGCAGAAAATATGATAAAATTGTTATTCTTGCCCTGCCGTTGTCTCTAATTGATAACTCATGCTTTCCTGAATATGTTGGATGCTTCAAAAGGGCTGGCTCCCGGCGCCCCCTCCCTAATGGCGGCACGCATGATCGAAAATGTGGAAAAGGAACCCGCACCTCTGCGTATGGTGCTTGGTTCTCAGGCTCTTGCAAGCACCATTTCCACTTTGAAAACCCGCATTGCGGATTATGAAACACAGACTCAAATGGCGGCTTCCACAGACTTCTCGAAAAAATAGCGATAAAGGCACAAGGGATTTGCTAAATAGTATAGCTAACGCCAATTCCTTCACGCACATCAACTTGTACGCCGTAGGGGGGGACAGGATATCTCATTCCGGATTGACTAAGCGCTTCGACACCCTTGATTGCCTTTACTAAATCCTGAGGGGTCATGGTCAATATCATTTTGTCCGGTGAGAGCCCGGCATATCTCATCTCTGCAAAGCATGGCAGTGAAATGCCTATTTGACCGGTGTATAGCGTCTTAACCCAAGTCATAGAGCATGATGATTCCCCCACGATCTTTAAATCTAAAGGATGATAGTCTTTATGAAGAAACCCGCTTATCAGCATAAACACAGCCCCAGGTGAAGCATTGATCAGGCATACATCCGGGGCTATCCTTCCTGCTGCTAAAGGTGAGCATACGATGCCGGAATACTTAATAATGCCTGTCGGTGTCAAAGATTTATGATGCTTTAATACATCATTTTCTTTTTCCCACCATACTCCGGTAAAAAAATTCTTAGACTCGTCTATCCATTCATCATCTTGGCTTTCAAGACCAACTATTGCATTACAGTTATGGGTTACGATATCCTTGTTCGTAAATGCAATGGTAAATCCCATATGAAGTGCCTGACCAACAAGTTGACATGGTGTAAAGATATGCTTGGGTTTTCTAAGCCTTGGTATTTGCGCCATTTCCTCAATATCTGTATATCCTTTTATTCCTATGGGCGTTGTCTCCAATCTTAACAGTTTAACCAATTTTTCAGATATTTCCTTATAATTATATTCCATTGTAATTCTCCTTGTAAATGTAATGCCCTTATTGTGATTGATGAATTATTCCAATCAATTAATAAAGCAAGAAACATGCCAAAGCAACACTACCCAAACCATAAACAATATGCTATAATTAAGTGGAATTTTTCTTGTATTTAATAATAATATTATTCAAACATATAATTTTTATCAAAATTTACAGGAACGGAGAGCTGATATGGATAGATTAACTTCACTCAAAGAATTGAATATTTTTATGGATCACTTCCCTGGGAATGTAGTTCTTGCCGATGGAAACGGTAAAATCCTCTATGTTAATAAGCATCTTATAAAAATATGGAGGAACGATTCGGTTAACCTAATAGGCAGCCATTCAAGTGTTTTCAGGACAACAGGCTGGGTCAACGGGCAAACCGGCGCAGAAGCTGTTATGGAAACCAAGAATCGTTCCATTAAGTATTTCAAAACGAAATATGGGGAAGGTCTGATATCGGTATCATTACCTGTTTTAAAAAATAATGATCTAGAATATATTGTCACTTTCAGTTTTGAAGAAGAAGTGGTTTTTGATTATACTAAAAAAATAGAAGCAGAGAAGAACAATATGCAGCAGCTTATATATTATTTAAACCGTAATAATGAGACGATCATTGCTGAAAATGAAGAAATGAGGAAAATACTAACTTTAATCAATAAATTAAAATCCATTGACAGCACGATCCTTGTATCTGGGGAGTCGGGTACTGGAAAAGAAGTGATTGCAAAATATATTCACGAAACAAGCTCCAGAAGCGCTACTCCATTCGTTCCGATCAATTGCGCAGCGATACCGATTGAGCTGATGGAAGCAGAGTTTTTTGGATATGTGAAAGGCGCTTTTACCGGTGCGAACAAACAAGGCAAAGCAGGTCTTTTTCAGTTAGCGCAAAACGGCACGCTTTTTCTTGACGAGATCGGGGAAATGCCGCTGTCGATACAGGCAAAGTTTTTACGAGTATTAGAATCTGGAGAAGTAAGAAGAATTGGCAGTGATGAATATACGTACATTGATACCAGAATTATAGTTGCTACAAATAAAGATTTATTTGAACTTGTCAAAATCGGATTATTCCGAGAGGATTTATACTATCGCTTAAACATATTGCCTATTAATGTACCCCCGCTTAGAGAAAGGCCGGAAGACATCACAGCGCTGGCACTTTCCTTTATCGAACGGTTCAATAAAAAGTATCACTTTCATAAAAAAATATCGCTGGGAGCCCTGAATATTTTGAAGTCTTATAGCTGGCCCGGCAATGTCAGGGAATTGAAAAATATTGTAGAGCGGCTCGTCATTACAACTTCATCAGATATTATAGATGCAAAGGATATTTTTTTAAATATCACAGGCTTGCAAAATCAAAGCACGAATACGGTTAAAAAGAGCCAGAGTGATGACGTCATAAATAATCATATGATTGCTGATAATACGCTGCCCTTAAAAGATGTCCTAAACAATTGTGAGAAACAATATATAACATCCGCCCTTAGTTTGGCAAATGGCAATATCATTAAGGCCGCTGAAAGTATTGACATTAGCCCGTCCGGACTTTATAAAAAAATACGTGATTATAAAATAAATATACACAATTTAAGCAGCGAGAATAGCCATTAAAAAACGGCCACCCATTTTAAAATATCTATGGGTGGCCGTTTTTTGACTAAACTGCTTTAGTTATTCATCTCCATAAAATTCCGGAAATTTCTTAACTGTTTTCCATTGATCCGGACAATGTCCGATTAAAACAAATATTCCGTTAGCCTGCATTTCTTTAAACATATCAATGTTTTCCATGTATTTGTCGGGTTCATGCATGACTGCAGAAGGGATGCCTTTGTTGATGGTATCTGAAGAGTAGCAGGCATCGCCGGTAAGTAATATCTTTTCTCCGTTATCAAATGTAAGCATAAGCGATTGATGGCCGGGGCAGTGACCAGGTGTCCAGTATAAAACAAGTGAGCCATCCCCATAAAGGTCATATTGCGGATTTTTTTCGCCATCGATTTCAATCCAGTCAACGTCTTTATCGAAATCCTCCTCCAAGTACATTGGCTTCATTTGCTCATTAGGATTTTTGGCATATTCTCTTTCGATTTTTTGGACAATATATTTTGCATTCGGGAATTCCCCTACGGCTCCAGCATGGTCTATATGAAGATGTGAGCAAATGACATACTTTATATCCTCAGGCTCAACACCTGCTTTTTTGATGCCATTGACGACCCATTGCTCTTCGGTAAGGGTCGGAGGGTAGGCATCGCAGATGATTTTCGGAAGATAATCTCTGATGTTTTTATAGGCCTTGTGATTATACCCTGTATCATAAAGAATATAATCGCCATCCTTTTCAATCAGAAAATATGGTACAGGAACATACATCGGCTCCTTGGAATCCGTTTTTAGAATATACATCCTCTGGGTCGTAATAAAACTTTCTTCAAAACAATATAATTTCATTTTCTTTCTCCTTTTCTATTAAATATGATACATTATTCTCCTTTAAAAGCGGCAGCTCTTTTTTCTATAAAAGCGGACATGCCTTCCTTTTGGTCAGCGGTTGCAAAACAGAGGCCGAACATTTTCCTTTCAAACTCAATACCGCTTTCTAAAGTCATTTCTTCACTTTTATTGACGCATTCCTTTGCATACTCAACTGCAACAGGCGCATTTTTTGCTATTTTCATTGCCATTTCTAAAGCTGTGTCCATTAGCATATCTGGACTTACTAGTTTGCTGATCAGCCCTAACATTAACGCCTCCTCGGCTTTGATTGAGCCGCCTGTTAAAATAAGTTCTTTAGCTTTAGCTGTACCAACAAGTTTGGGGAGCCTTTGGGTCCCGCCCCCTCCGGGAATAATCCCCAGTCCCACCTCTGGCAGTCCAAACCTGGCTCGGTCATTAGCGATGCGGATGTCACAGGCAAGCGCCATTTCACATCCGCCGCCAAGAGCAAACCCATTGATGGCGCCAATAAAAACCTTTCGGGAAGTGGTCATCTTGGTGTAAACATCGGTGGTATCTCTAGAATACCTGATAGCCTCATATGCACTCAGACTTTTCATGTACGTGATATCTGCTCCGGCTACAAAAGCCTTTCCATTGCCTGTTACGATGACTGCCCTGATTTCCTCATTGTTCTCAATCTCGTCTAAGGCAATACCGAGTTCGATGATGGTTTCGCTTGTCAGGGCGTTTAGCTTTTGGGGGTTATTCATTGTTAGGATGGTGACATTGCCTTTCTTTTCTAATAATATTGTTTTAAATTCCACATATAGCTCCTCCCTAATCACCTTTATATAAAGGTTTTCTTTTATCCTTTAAAGCATGATGGCACTCTTTAAAATCTTCAGTCATACTGTTTCTGATAAAATAGCTGCAGCCTCTCATATATTTCTCGGCCAGCTTTTCATCATCATTGATATTCATGACCTCCTTAAAACAGCTCAGCGCATAAGGTGCGCTTTCCATCAGCTCTTCGGCTACCTTAACCGCCTCATCCATCAGCTTTCCATCAGGTACGACCGCATGGATTCCGCCCCAAGCTAACAACTTATTCTTTGGTATTTCCTTGCCGGTGTAAGTATAATATCTGGCTGCCTTGCGTGGGATAAGAAGTTCAAGGAATTCGGCTGCTCCGATGAAGCCAACGCTGATTTCCGGTAAAGAAAATCTAGCATTCTCAGAAGCGATGATAATGTCACAGCTTGCCGCAAAGGCAGTTCCCGCTCCGACAGCCCGACCATTAACCGCAGCAATAGTCGGTTTCTTGCAAGTATACACGGCCGTCATACAATCAGCAACAGCCTGCATAATATATGCTGCATTTTCTTCTGTCACACTTTGAATTTCCTTTAGATCACCGCCGCCGCTAAAATGCTTAAACATAGAGTTAATGATCACAACAAATATGTCATCCATCTCGTTTATTTTTTCAAAAGCGGCTTTTATCTCTCTATAAAAGCTGCCGTCAAAAATATTGAACGGAGGTTTATTTAATGTCAGAATGCCAATGTGATTGCTTTTTTCGAAAATAGTTCTTTCCATATAGACCTCCTTAATCACCAAATAAGTTTGGCTTCCTTAGCCTGCTTAGTAAGTGCTTCACGATAAGCAGGGTGGGCTATGCTAATGATTGCTCTTGCGCGCTCACTTACTGTAAGTCCATGGACATTTACAATTCCATATTCTGTACAAATATACTGAACATCATATCTTGATGTCGTAACTGCTGTGCCCCTGTCAAGGTAGCATAAAACATTGGAGATTGTGTCATTTTTAGCGGTAGAGCGAAGGACAAGTATGGACTTGCCGCCTTTGGACATTTTAGCGCCGCGGACAAAGTCAACCTGTCCGCCAACACCGCTGTACTGCAGTCCTTTTAATGTGTCCGCCGCTATCTGCCCCAGCAGGTCGACTTGAAGAGCGCTATTAATGGAAACCACATTGTCATTTTGGGCGATTGTATAGGGGTCGTTCGTTTTTGCGACGCTCACAACAAGAACATCGGGGTTATTGTCGACAAAATCAAAGACTTTCTTTGTTCCGATTAAAAAGTTCGTCACAAATTTTCCTTTATGCAAGTTTTTCTTTTGGTTTGTAATGACCCCTGCATTGTACAAGTCCACGACACCGTCAGAAAAAAGTTCTGTATGTATGCCTAAATCTTTCTTGTTATAAAGAGTCGAAAGTACGGCATCAGGTGTTCCGCCAACACCGAGCTGCATGCAGGCACCATCAGGAATAAGCGGCTCGATGAATTTTGCCATTGCCATTTCCTTTTCCTGTACAGGGGTAGGCGCGATTTCGATGATCTCTTCATCCGCCTCAAGAATAACGGCAGCCTTGTCTAATGAAATCGAATCTCCGTATGTTTTTGGAAGATTTTTATTAATCTGTATGATCAGTTTTTTAGCGGATTCCGCACATGCTACTGAGTAATCAGCGTTTAATCCATAACTGCACATGCCGTTTTCATCAGGTGGAGGAACCATTAAAAAGAATATATCAGGCCGATTGATTCTTCGATAATAGTTATCCATCTCTATAAAGAATACCGGAACAAATTCCATTTTACCTTCACTGAAAGCTTTTCTCGAATTTGGACCTAAAAAATTAGAATATCCTTTAAATCCTTTTTTATAAGCATAATCCGCAGGCCCATAATGAAGATGCCCCATTACTTTGATATGATCCAGTTCATCAGCTCTGTCAACTAATGCTTTGATCAGCAGCTTATTTTCTGAGTGCACCTCTTGGAACATCACCTTATCGCCAGATTCAATTATTTTAACAGCTTCTTTAGGAGAACTGACTATTTTACTTTTATATTTTGTACGCCAATCCATATCAATTTCCTCTCTCTATATTTTACATAAGGTCAGGGTTAGGGTATTTTTCGCCGTTTTCAGGATAGATATAAAATCCCTTGCCGGTCTTTCTCCCTAAGTATCCGGCACGGACCATATTGCGTAAGAGCGTCGCCGGCCGGTATTTGCTATCGCCTGTTTCTGAATAAAGAACCTCCATAACTGCAAGCTCAATATCTATGCCTGCCATATCAATCAGTTCCAACGGGCCCATAGGATGGTTAAGTCCATATCGCATACCTGTGTCAATATCTTCAACAGACCCAACACCTGCCTCTAAAAGCCCAATTGCTTCATTTATCATAGGATCTAGCATTCGGTTTACAATAAAAGCAGGACTGTCTTTAGATAAAATACAAATCTTCCCTAATTTCTTGCCAAACGCCATAATGATATCAATCGTTTCTTTTGAGGTGCCAAGTCCTTTAACGACTTCAAGAAGCTTCATTAATGGAACGGGGCTAAAAAAATGGGTGCCTATAAAACGAGCTCTATTTTTCACTGCTCCGGCCAGATCGGTAATGGATATCGAGGAAGTATTCGTAGCTAAGATAGTGCTTTCACCACATATCTCTGAAAGAGCTTTAAAAATCTCTTTTTTAGCCTCCTTATTTTCTATAATCGCCTCAATTACTAGATCTGCATTAGCTGCCGACAGCAGGTTTTCAGACAAAGTAAGACTGTTTAGAGCATCCTTCATCTGCGCTTCGGTCATCCTTCCCTTTGAAACATTCTTGCCCAGCATTTTTTCGATATTCTTTTTGGCCTTTTCCAATATGTCTATAGATACATCATATAATGTAACTTCAAAACCTGACTGCAGCGCTGTTTGGGCAATGCCTGAACCCATAAAACCTGAACCAACAACAAATACCTTTTTGATGTCCATCAAAGCTTAACCACCTTTCCTCTTTAAGTTATTCACAGTTTTCGATGACCAGAGCAATGCCCTGTCCACCGCCGATACATAAGCTTGCCACGCCGTAGCGTAAGCTTCTTCTTTTTAGCTCATATATGAGCGTCGTTAAAATTCTTGTGCCGCTGTTTCCCAAAGCGTGTCCGTGCGCTATAGCACCTCCATTGACATTAACCTTGTTATATAAATCTGAGTCGAAGGACATATCCATTTCTATTAGACAGCCCAAGGCTTGTGCGGCGAAAGCTTCATTAATTTCAAATAAATCAATATCGTTAAGGGAAAGATTTATCCTTTCAAGCGCCTTTTTGATTGCCGGAACAGGTCCCATGCCCATTATGCGTGGATCAACCCCGGCTGTTGCAGAGCTTACAATCTTAACCATTGGCTTCACACCTAATTCATTGGCTTTTTCTAAGGAAGCGTGCCAGATTGAGAAGATCGGATATTTACGCAGCGGGAAGGTATATAACAGTTACGATAACCCTACCGTTATTGGGATTAAATCAATGGAGACAGGTTATCAGGAAATGTTTGGAATGGAACTTTTGGAAGGTCGATATCCAAAAGAGGCGGGAGAGATTGCCATAGAGGAATGGGTGGCACCCTATTTTACAGAGGAAGGGCTGGGGGCGCAAATTGAACTGTCAGAGGATGGCCATACGGATGTCTATACCATGACAGGAATTTTAAAAGATCGGGAAGCCGATAAGGGACATGGACAAAAGATAGGATATGTGTCGGAGGCGGATACAGAAGGCGGTTATTATCAGCTTTTTATTAAATATAATGAGAGCATGAATATCAAAAAACTTTTCGCAGAGTTTAGTGAAAAATTCGGACATCAAAAGGAAGCGGTTCAAAATCGGGAAATATTATTTAAAATAGATTATAATGCTTTCAATGCAGCGGGATATGATATAAATTTGAGTCATTCATCAGATGACGGCGCAACAACAGCCCATGGTGAGTATTTTCAAGAATGGCTGCGGGGAATCGGTGCTGACAGGGCTCTGGGAACCGTTCTGGTGACAGTTTTTTCGATGATTATTTTGTACAGCATTTTTCAGATTTCTGTACAGCAAAGGGTCAGAGAGTATGGGAAGATGGAAGCCTTTGGGCTTAAGAGGAAGGACATTGCAGTCCTGTTGGGAAGTGAACTGTTTTTTCTGTTTTTGGCAGGATTTCCGTTAGGGACAGCGCTCGGGGCAGCGTTAATATGGGGGATTTACCAATATTACAGCCAAACAGGTGCAGTGCGTTTTTCAGCGTCCTATCTGGACCAGTTGTCTTTGCATGACATTTTATGCACTGCAGGTCTGGTTTTGCTAATATTGCTGTCCGTCATTCTTTTGGTCACAATCCAAATAAGCAGGATGAGCATTATTGAAACGATAAAAGGAAAGAAAGAAAAAAGAAGCGCAAGAAGATATTTAGGACTAAGGAAAACGAAAAAAACAAGTGGAAGCTACATATGGTCGAGAAATACGAACCATATGATACCGGTCGTTCTGCTGAAATATTTTCAGGAGAAGAAAGACCGGGTCATTACCATGATATTGATGCTGGCTTTCGGGGGGACGGTATTCCTGACCGGCAGTTATGTGGAAGAACAGACAGAACGGAATAATAGATTGGTGCAAATATCGGACAATGGGACGAATGCGGACATTCGGGCAGCGGTAGAAAACCAAAGGCTTACAGGTGAGATTTCGGATGAACAGGTGGAAAAAATACAAGCATTGCCGGAAGTGAACCAGGCAGAGCCTGTCGCCTTCTATTATGGTGCGATATTATTGAGCAAAGAGCAAATCAGGAAAAACATACAAGAAAGCGATCTCAGCTACTGGAAAAATCAGGATAAGTATAATTCTTTTATAGAATCCGTGGGCGGGCACTTGGCCAAAGAAGGTAAGGATCAATACAACTTAAAGACGGAGTTTTATGGATACGATAATGAAATGCTGAAGGATCTGGAAGATTTTGTTGTGGAGGGGACGATTGATTCTGTCAAACAGAAGGATACGGTTATCTGGCAGGCGCTGATGGACGGAGGAGGAAACTGGGATGTCGTGAGCCTGCATGTTGGGGACAAAATCACAGTCCGCTTCCCGAAAGAAAATCCCGGCCGAATCACGAATGATAATTACCGGATATTGAGTATGTTTCCCGAGGGAGAATATAAGGATGCCTATGAGGAACGAACCTTTACAATCGGAGCACTGGTAAAAGGAGGTATCGCGAACAATGAGCAATTTTTGTTGGACCTTGATATTTCGGGAATTATCATGCGAAACGATATGTTCCGGGAATGTTTCGATGTAGACGGCTACAACATCGTTTCCGTCCAGTTGAAAGACCAAAAGACAGCCGGCGAAACAGCGAAGGAAATCAGAAGTATCATGGAAGGAGTAGATGACTGCAGTGTTATTGACTACACAGATGAAATTGTAAGGCAGAAGAAATATCTGGAACAGACCATGATACTGGTACGAATCGTTGTGATACTGTTGCTTGCTATTGGATTTTTCAATACTTTAAGCAGTGTTAACTACATGTTGTTGGAAAAGCACAAAGAATTTGCCATCATGCGTGCTTTGGGGATTACCGATTCCAGGCTGATGTGCACGATGGCCGGGGAAGGTATGGTATACGGAGTCATCATGAGCATTTTGATGATTGCATTTACACTCATTATTCAGATTCCGGTGAAGTATTTCATGGATCATGGTTTTGTATTCATTAATGCGCAATATACCTTCAACTGGCTGCTGGCTATTGGCATAACTAGTCTTAATATCCTGCTCAGTATAGTGGCAGTAGTACTACCGGCAAAGATGGTGTTGTTTAATGAAATTACTGATGAATTGTCCGATATCGGATAAAGTGCAGAAGAGGTGAAGCAGATGAAAATTTTAGAAGCAAAAAAATTGAAAAAATTTTATGGGAGCGACAATACGTTGGTACGTGCATTGGACGGTGTGGATTTTTCCTTCGAAAAGGGCGAGATGGTTGCCATCGTGGGAGCTTCTGGCAGCGGGAAATCTACCCTGCTGAATTTAATCGGTGCGTTGGATAGTCCTTCGGAGGGCGAGATCGAGATTGAAGGAAGACCTCTTTCAGGACTTAGCAGAAAGGAACTAGCGGTGTTTAGGAGGCGTTTTATCGGATTTGTCTTTCAGAGCTATAATCTGTTGCCGGTATTGAATGGATATGATAATATTACTTTACCAAGTACCTTTGAAAAGGGAAGCAATATTGACCATGCCTTCGTGGAGGAGGTCATTAAGATGCTCCACATCAAGGATCAGGCGCGGAAGATGCCAGGACAGATGTCCGGTGGGCAGCAGCAGCGCATTGCGATTGCCAGGGCCTTGGTGAATCGTCCGGCACTTCTTTTAGCTGATGAGCCGACCGGGAACCTGGACAGGCAGAATTCCCTGGAGGTAATGCTTTTGTTGAAGGAAGTGCAAAGTAAATATAATCAGACTATTTTGATTGTCACGCACAATGAGGAACTGGCTCAATACTGTGACAGAATCATTACTTTAGAGGATGGGAAAATAAAGGAAATTCTTTGAGAAGGGATGATAAAATAATGAGGATGCTGATTGTGGAGGACGATCGCAGGATGCTAGAAGGTCTTATCTTTGCCTTTAAAAAGGAGGGCTACGAGGTAGAAGCAGCAAAATCAGCAAAGGAACTTAGAAATATCTTGTTTAGGAAAGCAGATTTTGATATTTTGATTCTGGACTGCAATCTCCCAGATGGAGATGGTTTTGCGCTCTGCAGTGAATTGAAAGAGAATTATGGAATGCCGACGATTCTGCTGACGGCCAGGGACATGGAAGAAGAGATGGTGGCGGGCTTTTTAGCAGGAGCGGATGATTACGTGACAAAGCCCTTTTCCTTGGCAGTGCTGCGGATGCGGGTGAAGACCGTGATGAAGCGGAGAGAAGAAGGGAGCATCCGCTGCTCTAATGGAATACGTTTAAACCTAAACGAGTGCAAGGTGTTCTGCGGCGACAAGGAGTGCCGGCTCAGCAAGATAGAATATGATCTGCTGGTGTATTTTATCCAGAACAAAAACTGGCTTCTTTCAAGGGAACAGCTCTGGGAGGCGGTATGGAAGACAAAAGAGCGATATGTGGAGGACAATTCTATAAGCATGGCGGTATCGCGGCTGCGACAGAAGCTGGGAGCTTATGGGAAACACCTTAAGACGGTGCATGGAATGGGCTATATGTGGAAAGATGAGTAGAAAAGATGAAGGTTGTCTATATAATTGTCATTGCGGCAACGTTTGCTCTCATTGGAGCGATCGTTGTGAAGCTGTACTATGATAGAAAAATAGAATATATTGCCAGAATGCTGGATGACTTTGCTCACGGAAAGCTTACGGAATACCCGGATCTCAAGGATAGCTTAGATTCCAAGATAGCGTGCCTGCTCCATCGGATCCGGAAGGAAATTGTCAGTACCTCGTACCGGGCAAAGGAGGAAAATGATCAGGTGAAGGGGTTGATCTCTGATATTTCTCATCAGCTCCGGACGCCGCTTACTAATATTCGGATGTATGAGGAGCTTTTGGAGGATTCAGATCTCTCAATAGAGGAACGGCAGCATTTTTTAAGGAATATCCAAGAGGAAGCGGTAAAGAGCGAATGGCTTCTGAAAAACTTGGTGAATGCTTCCAGATTAGAAAGCGGTGCAATCCAATTTCAAGCAGAACCGGGTTATCTTTTAGGAACCCTGTCCGAGGCAATTAAGGAGGTCTATCATCTGGCAAAGAAAAAGGAAATCTCAATTGTGCTGGAGGAATTTGAGGACATAAAGGTATTGCAAAATCGCAGATGGACTAGGGAAGTCTTTGTGAACATCTTGGAAAATGCCCTGAAATATTCCCCACCCTGCTCTAAAATTCAGATAACTGTAAAACGCCAGGTCAGTTACATTAAAATCTCATTCCGTGATCAGGGGGTAGGAATTCCTAAGGAAGAACAGAAGCAGATTTTTGAGCGGTTCTACCGCTGCCAGAATGTAAAGGATGAAACCGGATCAGGGCTGGGGCTTTATCTCGCCAGGTTAATATTGTTAAAAGAGAGCGGGAGTATTATGGTTGAATCGACGAAGGGGTGTGGGAGCATTTTTTCAGTGTTTTTAAAGGGCTAGAAAAATGAATGCTTTTTATCTAAAATTTGAAGTACGGTTGTCATGTTATGTATGTTATGCTAATAGAAAAATAATCAAATTTGGCGATGCACTAGCTTGCCGACAACATGGAGGATCAACCTATGGCAAGACCGAAAACAAAACTAGATTTAATTAAAGCGGCGAACGAACAGTTTGAAAAAATGTGGAAACTCATTGATTCTATGACAGACGAGGAGCAGAACGCAGACTTCAACTTTGGCGACGACTTCAAACAAAAAGAAGCGCATTGGAAGCGCGATCAGAATATGCGTGACGTACTTGTTCATCTGTACGAATGGCATCAACTACTGCTAAATTGGACGGAGGCTAACCTTAGAGGTGAAGCAAAACCGTTTTTGCCAGAGCCCTATAACTGGAAAACCTATGCCAAGATGAATGCGGAATTTTGGGAGAAACATCAATCGACGCCCTATGAGAATTCAAAGAAAATGCTTTGTGAGAGCCATAAAAAAGTGTTGGATTTGATTGAAGGATTTTCAAATGAAGAATTGTTTGAAAATAAATACTTTGCGTGGACAGGAACGACATGCCTAGGCAGTTATTGCGTGTCAACAACATCCAGCCATTACGATTGGGCAATGAAAAAAATTAAGAAGCACATTAAAACACTGCTTCCTTGATTGTGAATGTTAGAAATTACTTTGTAAGCAAGTTTTAGAATAAAAGAAATTTTTTGTTGCCATCATTGGAATACTTTAGCAACACAAATGATTCCGACTTATAAACCAGAAGTGATAGAGGCAATGGAAGAGGCGAAAAGAATTAGTAGAAATCCGGATACTAAGAAGTATACTAGTTTTTCGGAAGCCTTAGAGGATATGGAACTATAGTGGTAGAATAGAGCTAGAAACCAACTTGCACTGGTTAAGGATATGGAACGAAAATGGGATGCAATGCTTGAGATTGTTAATAGATATCGCTAAATAGTGTGTGTCTGCCCAGCTTTTGGGCAGACACACATAACCATCTTTACCGTCCAGGTTTGTTGCCGCCTCCGGGGGGGTTGCCGCCTCCGGGGGGGTTGCCGCTTCCTGGGTTTCCACCTCCGGGGTTCCCGCCCATAGCGTTACCGCCCGTTTCAGTTAAGGTTCCACCCGTTCGGTTAAAGCTGCCGTCACTGTCAATGGTATCCCCCTCCCCGAGCGTAGCTGCTGTGATATCAACAGTGCCACCGGTCATTTCGCCGCTGCCATTAATATCAATGCCGTCAGCTCCGGCAGTTACAGTAATCGTTCCTCCAGTAATCATCAGCCATTGATCTGAGCTTCCAGTGTTAAAATGGTCTTCCCCAAACTTACCGCCTGTGCCTGAATCGTTACCGCCTGAAATGTTTATGCCATCGTCATCAGCGTTAATGTTGATGATGCCGTCGGCGAGTGTCATCGTTTTAGCCTCCAGTCCTTCATAACTTTTAAGGACGGTTAAGGTAACAGAGCCGGATACGGTTAAATCTCCGTCGGCATGCATGCCATCGTCACCGGAGGATAAGGTAAGCTCTCCACCACCAATAGCAATGTTCCCATTGGCATGGACGCAATCATCGGAGCTGTCTATAGTAAAGCTGCCGCCGCTGATGGTCATATTCGTACCGGCCTTTATGCCCTTGTAGCTTTCAGAGGTGTCGGTCATTGCCGCATCACTGCCGCCGCCTGTCAGCAGTTCAAAGGACCCTCCTGAAATTTCCATCAGAGTTTCGGCCTGAATGGCATCGTTTCCTGAAGTGATATGATAAGTGCCGCCCTCAAGCAGAACCCAGCCCTTTGAGGTATCCTCATCATTGTTGGATTGGATGCCGTCAGAACCGGAAGTAATCGTAAAGCTGCCGTCTAATATCGTAACTGAATCACGTCCCCGGAGTCCGTCGTTCGCTGCATCAATTAGAAATGTTCCAGCTGCGATGACCAGATCGTCTTTGGTACCGATGCCGTTATGATAAGTTGCATAAACGGTCAATGAACCGCTGCCGTTGATGGTCAAATCGTCTTTGCTAAAGATGGCAGCATCAGGCTCCTCGGTTGTGGTATCGGAGTAGGTGAAATTCGCCGCATCGGTCACGGTGTTATCAGTTCCCTCGGCTAGAGTGATGTAAAGCTTATCCGCTTCGGTGCAATAGATGGCAGCATTCTTGTCGGCAGTAATATTTACGCCGTTAAGCACCAGCCGCACGATATCTGAGGAGGATGCCGATACCACCACGCTGCCTGTAAAATCGCCCGACAGGATATAGTCGCCGCCTGTTGTGATTGTGACAATGTTATCCGAAGCGGTAGCGCCACTGCCGCTGATGGTGGCGCTCGTACCACTGAATTCAATCTGGGTTGCAGATGCATTGTCCCAGGAGGCATCGGTATCCTCATCGGAATATTCGGCTGCGATGGTTGATGCGACACCTGCTGTATCAGTCGTTCCGATTGTGCTGGCACTTGTCGTCGTCGATGTTTCAGAAGTATTATTCGTTGATGTGCTGCATCCAGTTGTTAATAGCATCAAAGTTGCTAATAATGCGATTGTTATTCTATTTCTTTTAGTTATCATTATAATTCCTCCAAATATTCATTTTTTTCTTGTAAAAAGCCCTATTACATAATTCAATAAGCTAATTCCGATAAAGCCGAATCCCACAATCCAGTAAATTTGCAGGATATCGTTTGTTGTCCCATAGATTTCCATAACGCCTGTCATGATGCTCCCAACGCTTAGCGTGGCGATTCCTGAATGGTATAGATTTAGCGTAAGCCTGCTGGGGATTCGCTTGTGACCACTAAGGAACATCAGCACAAAGGGCAGTACCCCTGCTGCCAATGGAAATACGAAGGCGTAAATCATATAATAAGAATAGACATCATGGCTGTAGTATTCATAAACTGCGCCAAAAAGCACGCAAAATAGTGAGGCTAGCAGATAGATAAAGGCAGTTTTAAGCTTAATATCCGATATATACAATGTCGCTCACACTCCTTTCCTTAATAGTTTTACCGTTTGAGGTTGGATTATTAATGACCTCGCCATTAAAATACATAGTGGAAGAGCCGCCGCCATCTAAGTTGTAGGCAGTGTTGGCTCCAAGGCTCTGGATAAATTTAGCCAGCTGGTAAAGACTTAAGCCTTCACTCTCATCCGTACGACCATCTGAAACAACAAAAAGGTAATGAAGGTCATCTACAACCGCAATAGCAGTCCTAGGATTGCTGGCTTTAGCTTTTCCGACCTCCTCACTTTCCGAAACACAAACCGAACCATTTGTGACCAGCGCCGGTCCAAAGGACAGCACTTGGAGCGCACCATTTTTCAGTAAAGCCTCTGCCGTTACGTCGCCCTCTTTGATAATCTCGAAAGAACCGTCTGCTAAGATAACTAAATCCTCCTGATCCTCAGATGCGGCTTCGCGGTAAAGTTCCCCGTTTTTTAAAACGTAGCCTTTGGTCTGTGAGCCGTAATAGTCCCCGTTAATGGCCAGAATCGCATTGTTGGAAGTGGCAATTGAGGACGTCTTTTCAGTGATATTTTTACCATACGAGTTTTGCGCAAAAGCAGTTTGCAGATATTCGGCAGATGAGACATAAACATCGGCCACATAGATGTTCGTATCGTATTCCCGATATTCTGTAATCGTGATGCTGATATTCTGATCACTATAGGTATTTTCAGATTCATTTAGTGAACTGCTCTTTGTCGAAGCAATACTTTCATCACTGCCCCTTTCGTCAGCTTCTACAGAGGCGTATACTCTAGTTATGACAAAGGTATCTAGGACGGCGTATAACGTAAACGAAGTAAGCAGAATCGTATAAAAAATCGCCCATGCAAATTTCTTTTTAAAAAAATTAAACTTCATGCTGCATAGCTCCTTTCTTCCTAAAGATCAAGAAGCGCTGCACGAGCCAGCTCATTGTAAAGAATAGTAGCTCGGTAAGCAGCTTTGCCCCATATTGATTCATATTCATCAGCTCTATGAGTGCGCCCAAAACAAAGGTATTGCCGGCAAGGATTGCCGACGCTAGCATAAAATACGGAATCGCTGATTGCCGAACGTTTTTTTCGCTTTTGAATACAAATTTACGATTAATGGTGTAATTGACACTTGCGCTAATGGCTCGGGCAGTGACATTGGATATTGTCAGGCTGGCAGTGATGCCAAGTCCTCCGGTCAAACCAATCAGCAAACTATAAAGGCTTAAATCCACCAAAAAGCTAATCATTGAGGAAGCGCAAAACTTGATAATCTCTTTGTAGACCCGGTAGGAATCCTTCACCGTGTCGAAGTGTGAACCAGAATTATTATCCATGTAGATGGTCGAAATCGTAATTTCCTCGATTGGGATTTTCCTGCGGGCAAATTGCAGCAGGACATTCATTTCATATTCATATCGTTCACCTTCGATATCCAATAATGATGGGAGCAACGCAGCACTAAAAGCACGCAAACCGGTTTGTGTATCATGCACATATGATTTAGTGGAAATGCTGTATACAAAGCGGGTGATGGTGTTTCCTACCTGGCTTTTTAGCGGGACATTCTCCCGTAACTGCCTGCTGCCGAGAATCAATGTATTCGGTTGGTTAGCTGCCGCTTCACAAATCTTGATGGCGTCCGATACCTGATGCTGCCCGTCGGCATCCATCGTTACGATGGTGTGCCCACCGTTAAAATGCTCCGTTATATATTGAAGCCCAGTCTTAATGGCGCGCCCCTTTCCGTAATTCTCCGGATGCGTCAATACAATGGCAAGTACCTCCGCTTGTCTAAATATATTTGAAAATGAGGGGCCACTGCCATCATCAACAACGATTATAGTAAGACCGGCAGACCAGATCTGATCAAGCAGATTAATGAGTAGATTTCCCGGCTCATAAGCAGGTATAAGGGCGATTCGCATTTTACTTTCCAATAAAAATCAACTCCTTCCTAATATTTTCTAAATGTAAGTATAAATATATTCCATTAGAAAATAATTAGAAGGAGTTATGATTTGGTATTTAAATTGTTATTTTTTTGTGAACTCAATCATAAAGGTGCTGCCTTTATAAAGTTCGCTTTCGACATGGACAATCCCACCATGTAGCTCGGCGATCTGCTTGACCATTGCCAGTCCTAGTCCGAGTCCGGAGTTTTTTGAAGAACTGCGGGACTTATCTACACGGTAAAATCGATTCCAAATATTCGGAAGTTCATTTTGTGGGATGCCAACCCCATCGTCCGCCACTGAAAGGATAATGGTATTGATATTTTCCTTTAAATTGACCTTGATGCTTCCATTTTTCCTGCCATAGCGGTAAGCGTTTTGAATCAGATTGACCAGCATACGGGAAAACAGCGCTGTATCTGCCATCATCACTATTCCCGGCTGAACCTCCTCAGTTAGCGAGATGTTTTTATCCTCGATTTCCTTTTGCTCCTGACAAATGGATAGCACCAATGCACTTAGATTGACTGTCGTTGTGGTCAGCTCTTCAGTATTTTGCTCAATACGAGTAAAATATAGAAGCGATTCGATCAGGTGGGTGATTCGATAGCCTTGCTTTTGGATCGCCCCAATAGACTCGTATAGCTCATCCTCTCCCGAAGCGTTTTCAAAAGCATATTCGCATTGCGCTAAAATAATGGCTACTGGTGTCCGCAGCTCATGGGAGGCATCGGAGGTGAAATGCCGTTCGGCTTCAAAGTTGGTTTCCAGCCGGTTAAACATTCGATTAAAGGTGCCGGCCAGTTGATTTAGTTCGTCGCCATTGGCATCCATTTCAATACGCTTGGACAGGTCACCACTACTTCCGATTGCCTCTGCGGTTTCACTGATCTTCTGGATAGGAAGCAATGAGCGCTTGGCGATCAAATAACCACCAACGGCGGCCAATATGATTAACAAAGGCAGGGCTATCAATGCCGTTCTTGACATGGCAGATAAGTTGATCGAACCTCCGCTCTCAGAAGCAACACCCCGAATCCAAATATCGTCATGGCGCTTAAATGAAATCAACCGGTCATAGATAAGATACGTTTCACCAGAGACGCTAATCTCACGAATAGTTCCGTCTTCAAAGGGCTCTTCCATCAATTCGTCGAATGGCGCATTGCCTTGTAACTTTGTGCCATCTTCCCTAAAAAGAATGCAATAGACCCCGTTTTGGAAAGATGTAAATTTCCTGTCAATTTCAATGTCACCATCGTCATAATCAACCTCCCGAATATTCCGATCCACCAGACTGGTCAAGGCAATCTTGACATCACGCACTGCCGTCTGGTTGGAGACGACGGCAATAAACGCAAAAACAACGATGCACAGCAAAATCATGACAGCTGTAAACCATAGTGTAATTTTAAGTTTAATCGTTAGTTTTCTCATTTGGCACCTTTCTCTATATATTCTTACTCGATTCGTCCTTCATAATGTATCCGATGCCGCGAACGGTGTGAATCAGTTTATTGGGATGTCCTTCGTCGATTTTCTTGCGCAGATAGGTAATATAAACGTCTACTACATTAGTTCCACCCTCATAATCGTAATTCCAAACGTTATCTTCGATCTTTTGGCGTGAGAGAATTTTATTCTTATTTAGCATCAGATATTCTAAAAGCGAATACTCCCTTGCGCTTAAATGTATTTCTGTCTCACTGCGTTTTATAATATGAGATTCTATGTCGAGGGTTAAGTCAGAAAGGGAATATATGTTGGTCGGATTTGCTGATGTGACACGAGTAGCAGCGCGAATGCGGGCGGTCAGCTCGTCAAAGGAAAATGGCTTGACGAGATAATCGTTCGCACCGATATCTAAGCCCGTCACCTTGTCAGCTACTGTGTCACGAGCGGTCAGGAATATGACCGGTGTCAGGTTCCCCTGTGCTCGTAGCTTCTTGACAACTTCAATTCCGTCCATCTCCGGCATCATAATATCCAGAATTGCAGCTTGATACCCAACTGAATCTAAATAGTAAAGCGCTTCCTGACCGTTTTTGCAGCTGTCCACCGCATATCCCTCAGCGCTTAGTTTTTTCACAATGATCTCATTAAGGTCAATATCATCCTCAGCTATAAGTATTCGCATAGCCACCACCCTTTTTATTTTTATTGTACATACTTTATATTAGAAAAATATTAGAATTGAATCATGCTAGTATTTCTCGTCAGACATGCTATTGACGTCGCTGGTATTAAATCCTCCTTCTATTCCGATTAAGTATTTATATAACACTCGCTAATTGGTTTGTCAAGTATTATTTTTGCATAACTAGTGACATTAAATAGTACAGATGCTATAATAAAAGGACTCCCCCTAAAAAAATATATTTTAGTGAAACTAAAAAAGAATATGAGACTGTGTGGATCTTCGTTTAAGTATCCCAGACAGCAGAGCTGCTTGAGAAAGTTGGAGAGGTTGCAATGTTTTGATGCAGCAACAGCAAATTTGTATGATGGTGTGGAGACGGCATTTGCAGGCGTAGAAGCGCAGTTATCGGCTTTGGAAGGTGCTACATATAATAGTGTTATGGGAACATACTTTTTGCCGTTGAACACATCAAGTCTTAGAGAATCATCAGAAACAGAATTTATACAACTGATAAGTATGCAATATGGATTTGATAAAGAAACTGTAGGGATTATGTATAAAGTATATGAAAAATTGCAGAAAAAATATCCGAATATTTCGCAAGAGGAACTTGACTGGAGATTTGTAAGACTATTAGGAGGTCTGGAATATGATGAGTTCAAATGGGATCAGACTGCCGGAGATCCTGCTATCTTTCGAGTGTCTGACAAAGGTGTATTTATTGATAGAAATAGCACTGGGAAAAGAATTAACAGAAGAAGAGTTTGAGTGTTTATGAATATCATGGAATAAGAGGACTTACATATGGAATTCAATGAAAAGCTACAGCAGCTTAGAAAAGAAAAAGAATTGACGCAAGAGCAGCTTGCAAAAGAGCTGTTCGTATCCAGAACTGCTATTTCAAAGTGGGAAAGCGGCAGAGGATATCCCAACATAGAGTCGCTCAAAAGCATATCAAAAGTTTTCGCAATTTCTATTGATGAGCTGCTGTCGAGCGATGAATTGATTTCTCTTGCTGCAAATGAGAACCGCACGAATATGGATAAGATTTTTAGCTTGATCTATGGAATTTTGGATTTGATGGTATTGACCTTTTTATTTCTGCCACTTTATGGGCAACAAGATGGCGAAGTGATTCGGATAGTGAGTTTGTTTTCAAATCCTGATGCAAATATCATCACAAGGACAATTTATCTTGTCTTACCGATTCTAATGGCAGTTATGGGAATGGTGCAGATAATCACGCAACAATTTCTGAACGAGAGATGGTACGGCATCAGCAGAACTGCTTCTATTCTATTGCATGCTTTTTCTATTCTCGTTTTTACGGCAACGCGTCAACCTTATGCTATTTCTCTTCTATTTCTGTTTTTTATGATAAAAGTAATACTTCTGATAAAAAGTAGCCGCATCAAATAATAAAATGGCTTAAATCCTTAAAATAGACCCTTTGACACGAAAAGTGTCGGAGGGTTTATTGCGGTGCGACGATTCGTTTCTTGCATGTTGTAACATCTGATCGCACAATAAAAAATGCAGCTGGAAGTTATAGTTATTGCAGAAAGACTAACTATTAAAAGTCAAGACCTAAAATGAAATGATTGTTTTAAAATGCAGAAATGTATTTTAGATATATTGAACATTGATAATTGCATGACAACCAGAGCACCTCACAGGAGCT
>Ga0153924_1000063_pt1 | contig 80038 bp, 68 predicted proteins | sample TSNJ008MetaG_FD_104709 | JGI IMG/M metagenome (GOLD analysis project Ga0153924, IMG submission 104709) | Attine ant fungus gardens microbial communities from New Jersey, USA - TSNJ008 MetaG | ecosystem: Host-associated > Fungi > Mycelium > Unclassified | place: USA: New Jersey, Wharton State... | reverse complement strand
GGCCCGGCTTTATTACTACCACGACGACGGCGGCGGCGACGAGCGGCGACTGGTTGTCGCGCTGCGTTCGAGCGGTGTGCCTGCGCTGGTGCAACTGATCGATTCCAGCGCTGGTCCGAACCTCGACGTGCTCAGCGTCGGGCATGCCGTCGGTAAGGGCGCGCTCGAAATGCAATCGCGCAACGAAGGCGTCGTGCTACCCGTCGGTATCTCTGCGCCGCTCGTATTACACGATCTCTCGATGCGCTCGCGTCAGGGTGTTGCCGGATGCATCGACGTGCAAGTGCTCTCGGGCGGGCCTGTCCAGGTGAGCGTGCTCGCCGTGGCGCCGGGAGCCGACCCGTCGACCGAACTGGGCGGTCCGCTTCTGCCGCGCGACGGGCATCATCGCACCGGCGTGTTCTCGATCGAAAACGTCGGCATGCAGTCGCTCGCGTATAGCGTCGGCGGCCCGGACGCGACAGCGCTGATCGGCAGTCGCGAAAGCGCGCCACGCAACATCGAGGCAGGAAGCGACGGAACCGATTACGGCGACTACGGCGTCGTGCAGACGCTGCTCTTCTCGCTCGCGAACCCCACCGCCCAGCCGGCGACCGTCTACCTCTTCGAGCGCCCGCTGGGCGGAGTAGTCCGCTCGAGCTTCTTGGTGGACGGGGTACTGCATGAAGTCGGCTGCGTTCGCGACGCTAAGCAACGCTACAGCATCGCGGCGTTCGAACTGGCCGCGGGAATGCGTTATCAACTGCAAGTCCTCACCATGCCCGACGGTGGCTCGAACTATCCGCTCGAGGTGGGCATCTCCACCACGGCGCCCGTACCCGCAGCTCCGCCCATCTCGGCGCCGGATGGATGTTTTCCCAAGCCCGCGGCGGCGAATTGATGGAAATTTGAACGCTAGGCCGGGCTGGTGGCACACCATAATGGCGTGCTCTGCGCTAGAGTATGAAGTCAGTGGAACGCACAACCGAACCCAAGATCGTGCTGCTGGTCCGGCTCCTCTCGGCAATCGACGAGGGGCGACACTCGTTCGAGAGTTTGAAGGGCCGCATCGCCGAGGGCGCGCGGCGTCCGAGTACCCGCAGCTTGCGCCGCTACTTGGCGGTGCTGGCCGACGCCGGCTTTCCTTGGTTTTTCGATCGCGCCACCAATGCGTATCGCTTTGCCGAAGGCTACAGTCTTAAGCGCCTGGATCTTTCTAACGGCGAGCTCTTTGGTCTGGTCGCGCTGCGCTCGTTCGGCGCGTCGATCGGCGGCGCGATCGGTCAATCGATCGACGAGATCACCGATAAGCTTCTTGGTTCGACCCGTAGCGGTGCGCGCGCGCGCGTCGAGGGGCCTTCGCCGGTTTCGTTCCGTCTTTCCGAAATCCAACTCGACCAGCAGGGCGAGCGCGCTTTCGGTCTTTTCGCGGCGGCCGAACGCTCGTCGCGCAGCGTGCAATTCGTTTATCGCGATAAAGACGGCAATCGCAGTTCGCGTGAAGTCGATCCCTACGGATTCATCGTGAGCCAGGGGCGGATTTACTGCGTGGCGTACGATCGCGGCCGCCGCGACAAGCGCGTGTTCGCGATCGACAATGTGAGCGACGTGCACGTGACTACGCAGACGTTCAGCAAGCCGAGCGATTTTGACGTGGAGTCGTTCGCGTCGACGTCGATCAGCGGAGTGATGCACGGCGGTCAAACGACGCCGGTGCGCGTCCGCTTCGCGGCGCGCGTCGCAAAAGCCGCAATCGCCGCTCGCGTGGTAGCCGAGCGTCAGATCGACCGACTGGACGACGGCCGCGTTGAGATTGAATATCGCGTTGCCGACGTCGACGAGCTCGTACGCTGGGTCTTGGGCTGGGGCGCTCAAGCCGAAATCGTTGAGCCCACCTCCGCGCGCCGCCGCGTCGCCGATCTCGCCAAAGAAATCGCCGAAAAGTATTCGTCCGAACAACAGGTGTCGGAAGCGCTGGTGTGACCTGGATTGAGCCAGGTCACTAACAGCGCTTCCCCGACGAAGAACAAAACTCGCCAGCCATTTAGGCTGGCGAGCTTCGACGTATTCGCGCACCGCTTTCACCGATCGGGCTCCCGGGTGGGAGAGCCCAACTGACGTAGACGGCGGTTCGACCGTTGCCGCGGATGGCTGCCAGCGCAGCCGTCACGCGTATTGCTTCCGATCGCGACCGATACGTGCGTCGCCCTCCGATGAATTCGAAGTGAGGTGATGGTAGCACCGCGATGGAGGAGCTTCAACCCCGCTCGCTTCTCAATGAACACGCTATCCACAGATTTTTTGCGCTTATGCACGGGAGGCGTCGGGTTATCCACTCGGAAGTAACTTTATTCATGTCACAAATGCTTTCGCAGCAGCCCGTCGAGCTAGACGGTCGGCATCTTAGTCTGGAAGCGATCGAAGCTGTCGCAGACGGCGCGGCCGTAACGATTGCTGCCGCTGCACGCGAGCGCGTAGCACGCGCACGCGCGTTCGTCGACGAGCGCTTTGCCGACGGCGACGCGATTTACGGTGTTACGACGGGCTTTGGGCGCTTAGCCAACGTACAAATCGATCCGGCCGACGCGGCGGCGTTGCAGCTAAATCTGGTTCGGTCGCACGCGTCAGGGACTGGAGTTCCGCTCGATTCGCGATTGGTGCGAGCGGCCGGCGTCTTGCGCGTAAACTCGCTGGCTGCCGGTCATTCGGGCGTAAAGCTGGAGACGTTGAATCTGCTTGCCGAGTTGCTCAATCGCAGCGTGACGCCGGTTGTCCCATGCCAAGGTTCCGTTGGCGCGAGTGGCGATCTCGCCCCCCTCGCGCATATGACCTTGACCTTGATCGGCGAAGGCGAGGCGTTCTATAACGGGGAGCGTTTGCCCAGTGCCGTAGCGCTCGAACGCGCAGGATTGCATCCGGTGACATTGGGCCCGAAGGAAGGACTCGCCCTCATCAACGGCACGCAAGTGATGACCGGCATCGCGGCGCTCGGCATCGCGCGAGCGCAGCGCTTCGCCGCCGCGGCCGACGTGATCGGCGCGCTTTCCCTCGAGGCGTTTCTGGGAACCGATCGTGTGTTCGACAAGCGGCTCAACGACTTGCGTCCGCACCCGGGTCAAGGAAAGGTCGCGGCAAACTTGCGTGCACTGCTCGCGGGTTCCGAGATCATGCTTTCGCATCGCGAGTGTGGACGCGTGCAAGATCCGTACTCTTTTCGTTGCATTCCCGTCGTGCATGGCGCGGTTCGCGATGCGATTGCATATGCGCGTACGGTCACGCAAATTGAAGCCAACTCGGTCACCGACAATCCGCTGGTCTTCCCTGAGGACGGTGAATTTCTTTCGGGCGGAAATTTTCACGGCGAGCCGATCGCTCTTGCGATCGACTTCCTCAAGTTTGCCGTCGCGGAGCTGGCTTCGATCGGCGAGCGCCGTCTGTATTTGCTGCTCAACGCCGAGGATCGCGGGCTGCCGCTCTTCCTGACCGGCCGCTCGGGTTTGCAGTCTGGATTGATGATCGTCCAGTACACTGCCGCTGCGCTCGTAAATGACAACAAGGGATTGGCCTGGCCATCGAGTGCCGATTCGATTCCAACCTCGGCGGGACAGGAGGATCACGTGAGCATGGGGATGACCTCGGCCAATAATTTAATTCGCACGCTCGACAACGTCGAGGGCGCGCTCGCCTGCGAATTGCTAGGAGCGATCGCTGCGACTGATTTCCGCAGGCCGCTCAAATCGGGCGCCGGAGCACAGGCGGCCTACGCGCTCGCGCGCACGCGCATCGCTCCCTGGACGCAAGATCGCTCTCCTGCGCCCGACATCGAAGCGGCACGCGACCTGATCCGCAACGGCGCGCTCGTCGCCGCCGCCGAAGAAGCAATCGGCGAGCTGTTGTAAACGTATTGCGCAATCAGCGCATCCCTAGATATGGTCTGCCAGGACGTCGAACAGCTCGCGGCGCGCTTTGTCGAGAACTTCGATCGCCTTGCGATAGAGCTCGATGTTACCGGTGCGGGCGATTTGCTTGGCGGCGTCTTTGATGCCGCGCACTTGCATCATCGCTTCGGTTATCGTTGCGTAGAACTTGGGATCGCCGAAGAAGCCTTCGTCGTGGGCAGGTTCTCTCTGTGCGAGTAACTCGCGTCCTTTGTCCGTGATTTCGTACGTGCGCTTGCCATCGCGTTCGTAGCTGCGCACGAAGTCACCGTCCTCGAGCATTTGCAGGGCCGGATAAATTGAGCCCGGGCTTGGACGTAAGCCGCGTTTGCTCTCGATCGTAAGCATGATGTCGTATCCGTGGCGGGGCCCCTCGAGCAGCGCTTCGAGGATCTCGTACTTGAGGTCGCCGCGGCCGCGCCCGCCGCCGAATCCGCGACGTCCGCGATGTCCGAAGCCCGTACCGAAATGACCTTCGAAGCCTTCGTGTCCGCGTTTGAAATGAAAGTTCATGTTGTATTCCTATGCGGTCGCGGCGTAGGCCAGAAAGACCGAACCGCGTTCCGCGATGACGTATGAAGATTGGCCGGAGAACCGCCGCTCGATGAACCCAAACCGCTCGAGAAGCCGTAAATAGGTATCGACGAGAGACGGGTTGACTGAGCGTCCTGTCCGGTCGTACACGGCGGCGACGAGTTCAGGCAGCGTCGCCGGTCCGTCCCAAAGTGTGGCCAGGATGGCGTAATCCACAGAGGTTCCTTTCGAATAGTCGCCGTGCTTACGAGTAACTTACTCGATATATCGGCTATTGTCAAGCGTGCCGCTCGCGCGTGTCATGCTGAGCGTAGCGCCGCTGCTTTGTCATCCCGAGCGTAGCGCCGAAGGCGCGGAGTCGAGGAACCGCCACCCTTTGACAAGGCGCGTGTCATGCTGAGCGTAGCGCCGTAGGCGCGTAGTCGAAGCACGGCATACCAGCGGTCTCTCGACTACGTTCACTGCGTTCACTACGCTCGGATGACAAGGTGTGCGGTCCCTCGACTGCGCGCCTTCGGCGCTACGCTCGGGATGACAAAGGTGTGCGGTCCCTCGACTTCGCGCCTTCGGCGCTACGCTCGGGATGACAAAGTGGGGTGGGCCTGAAATCTCTTCGAGCTATGACGACGACGATTTCGGGCCCGCGGACCGTGCGCGCCGCACGGGGTCCGCAGTTGACAGCCCGAGGCTGGCCGCAAGAAGCCGCGCTGCGCATGCTCTGTAACAACCTCGACCCCGACGTGGCGGAGCGGCCGCAAGATCTCGTCGTCTACGGCGGCAATGGACGCGCGGCGCGCTCGTGGTCCGCGTTTGATGCGATGATTCGCACGCTGCAGCGTCTGAAGAACGACGAAACGATGATCGTGCAGAGCGGCAAGCCGGTTGCGGTTTGGCGCACGCACGAGCGCGCGCCGCGCGTGCTCATCGCCAATTCGAATCTCGTCCCCAAATGGGCCGATTGGAAGATCTTCCGCGAACTCGAGGCGCAAGGACTCACGATGTACGGCCAGATGACTGCCGGCTCGTGGATCTACATCGGCACCCAAGGCATCGTGCAAGGAACGTACGAGACGTTTGCGGAGTTGGCTCGTCGTCATTTCGGCGGTTCGCTCAAGGGACGCGTGTGTCTCACGGCGGGAGTTGGTGGAATGGGTGGTGCGCAACCGCTCGCCATAACAATGAACGAAGGCGTAGCGTTGCTGGTTGACGTCGATCGGTCGCGACTCGAACGGCGTCGTGATTTGCGCTATCTCGATAAGGTCGTCGACTCGCGCGAGGAGGCGTTGCGCGAGGTTGAGCGCGCACGGTCGGCCGGTGAGGCGATTTCGATCGGCTATGAAGGCAATGCGGCAACCGAGTTTTGGGAGCTGTATAACCGCGGTTTACGCCCGGATGCCGTGACGGATCAAACCTCGGCGCACGATTTGATCGACGGGTACGTTCCCGAGGGCCTTTCGTTGGAGCAGGCCGCGTCGCTGCGCCAGAATGCACCCGAAGACTACGAGCGCCGCGCGCTCGCGAGCTGCGCGAAACACGTCGAGGCGATGGTCGCATATCTCGATGCAGGCGCGGTGGTTTTTGACTACGGCAACAATTTGCGCGCCCAGGCGCAGCGCGCCGGCTACGCGCGCGCATTCGATTTTCCTGGCTTCGTTCCAGCGTTTATCCGGCCGCTGTTTTGCCGCGGATCGGGTCCCTTCCGATTTGCTGCGCTCTCGGGCGAGCCGGCCGACATCCATCGGCTCGACCGCGAATTGCTGGCGCTCTTCCCGGATGACGCCGGGTTGCAGCGCTGGATCGCACTCGCGCACGATCGCATTGCGTTTCAAGGGTTGCCGGCCCGCATTTGCTGGCTTGGCTACGGCGAGCGCGCGAAGGCCGGCGTGCGCTTCAATGAGTTGGTGCGATCGGGAGAGGTGAAGGCGCCGATCGTCATCGGACGCGACCATCTCGACACCGGCAGCGTCGCTTCTCCGTACCGCGAGACCGAGGCGATGAAAGATGGCAGCGATGCAATCGCCGATTGGCCGATTCTCAACGCGTTGCTGAATACCGCCGCCGGTGCGCATTGGATTAGCGTGCATCACGGCGGAGGCGTCGGAATCGGTTATAGTTTACACGCGGGAATGGTCGTCGTGGCCGACGGTTCGCAGGACGCGCACGAGCGGTTGCAGGCGGTGTTGACGACGGATTGCGGGATGGGCGTGGTTCGTCACGCCGATGCAGGGTACGATCTCGCGATCGAAACCGCCGATGAAGCGGGCATCGATTGGCGGCTTTGACGCTCGTCCGCGCCGGGACGATCGTAACCTGTGACGGTGACGCCCCTCAAAACGGCGTCACCTTTGCTGATTTGGGACGGATCGACGACGCTGCGCTTTTGATCGATGCAGAGCGAATCGTTTCGATCGGACAGCGCGCGCACGTCGAACGCACGCTTCGCGGCAGCGTCGAGGAACTCGATCTGCGCGATTGCGTGATCGTTCCCGGATTGGTCGATGCGCACGCTCATCCGCTCTTTGCGGGCGATCGCGAGCCCGATTTTTCCGCGCGATTGCGCGGTGAGAAACCCCCCTTGGGCATGGTGTACACGGTCGAACGCACGCGCGAAGCCCTGCTCGATCCGGCGGCGTTCTACGAGCACATCGTGCAACCGCGCTTGCATGCGATTGCGCTGCATGGAACGACGACCTTGGAAGTCAAAACCGGCTATGCGCTGCACAAACCCGGCGAAGACGCCTTGCTGGATATGATCGATGCGCATCGCGCCGACCTCGACGTGCCGAATTTGATTGCAACTTTCCTGGGAGCGCACGCGTTGCCGCCGGAATTTACGCGCGAAGAAGCGTACGTCGATTATTTGCTCGATCAGGTGGTTCCGACCGCAGCCTCTCACGGCGCGATCTACGCCGATGCGTTCTGCGAGCCGGGATTTTTCTCGCCTGGACAGACCAAACGGTACCTGGAAGCGTGCGCCGCAGCGGGCATGCGTCTGCGCGTGCACTGCGATGAGATCGCCTTCGGTGCCGCTGCCGAGATGGCCGTGCAGATCGGCGTCGATGCCGTCGACCACTGCAATTGCATTCGCAAACAAGACGTACGCGCGATCGCGGGCGCCGGCATCGTGACGGTGGCATGTCCGGCGACGATCGCCTACCTGGGTCTCGAGCATAAGACGCCGGTGCGCGACTTGCTCGAATGCGGCGGTACCGTTGCGCTCGCGAGCGACTACAACCCCGGTACGTCGCCATGCTTCAACCTGCAGACCGTTGCCTATTTCGGCCGCTCGCTCTTCGGCCTCTCTGCTGCCGAGGCACTCTATGGCCTCACGCGTGCAGCGGCGCACTCGCTCCGCTGCGATGCAGGTGTGCTGCGCCCGGGTGGCATCGCGGACTTCGTAGCGCTCGCAATCGCTTCGCCTGACGAATTCGGCTGGCAGTTCGGCGGGAACTTGGCGCGCGCCGTGGTTCATCGCGGGGCGCTGGTGGAGTGAGAGCCGGCGCGAACGAATTCGTACGCTGCGCGCGGGCATTAGTCGGGGGACAGACGCGTCGGGATTATGCATTCGTCGTTCGAGACGGCACGATCGCGAGCGCGGGTGATTACGCGCAGATTCGAAACGAGGCCGGCGAAATGCAGGTTCGCTCGTTCCCCGCCGACCGTTTGATCGTGCCGGGCTTAGTGAACGGACACAGTCACGCGTATCAAATTCTTCTGCGCGGCTGGGCCGACGACTGGACGTTCGCTCGGTGGCGCAGCGATGCGCTGTACAAGGTGATTCCCCAGTTACAGCCCGACGACGTATATTGGACGTTCATCGTTGCCTTCGCCGAAATGTTGTCGGCCGGCATCACGACGGTGGCGGAATTCTTTTACTTAAACGGCTCGGGCAACGGGCACGCTGAGGCGGCCCTCGCGGCAGCGCAGGAAACCGGAATTCGTCTGGTTTTTGCGCGCACGTGGATGGATGCCGACTACGCGCCCGCGGCGTTCCGCGAGAGCATCGAGCTCGCACAATCGCGCACGCTCGAGCTGATGCACCGCTACCCGTGGGCAAACGTGTGCGTTGCACCGCATTCATTGCACGCGGCGTCACAGGACATGATCCGGGCCGCAGCCGATTTCGCGCGTTCGTACGATTGCATGCTGCACGTGCACGTCGCCGAAGCAGCGTACGAAGGACAGCACACCCTCGAGCGCTTCGGCGCAACACCCGTTGAGTTACTCGATCGCTTGGGCGCGCTCGACCGGCGCACCATTGCGATTCACGCCATCCATGTCACCGAGAAAGAAAAGCGTTTGCTGGCGGAGCGCGGAGCGCGCGTGATTCACAATCCGATGACCAATCAGTACTTAGGCGACGGCATTTGCGACGTGATCGGCCTGCAAGAGCTTGGCGTTGTGATGGGGTTGGGTACCGACGCCGACGTCAAACCGTCGTTGATCGAAGAGATGCGCGCGTCGGCGCTCTTGCAAAAGATCGCACGCACCGACGGCAGCGCGCTGGGTGCCCCTCTGGCGTTTGATTTAGGCACGGCACAGGGAGCACGCGCGCTTGGCCTAAGTGCCGGCGACTTAGTGCCGGGTAATGTTGCAGACTACCTTGTGCTGGACGCATCGGCGATCGATCCTTGGAGTCCGGAGCTTACGGCGCTGGTTTACCGCGGCGAGAATGCTTGGGTTCAATCGGCATTCGTCAACGGAGCCCGCGTCTATGCCGGTGAACGTACACCCCTAGCGCAGCATGCGCGCGTGAAGCTGAAGGAGATTGCGAATCGTGTCGATTTCTAAACAACTTTTACCGATGCTCCTCATCGCTACTCTTGCTGCCTGCGGCGGCGGCGGAAACAACGCCCAGAACGCCGCGAATGCGGCCGGGTCGGCCGCTGCCGGAGCTGCGAATTCGGCGGCGAGCGCGGGGGGCGCGATGGCCAGTGCTGCCGGCAACATGGCGGGAGCCGCGGGTGCGATGGCCGGTGCGGCTGCCGCGGTTCCTGCGAGTTTACATTGCGGAGCAGTGCAGCCCGTTTGGGTCAATCCCCGGACGCACGTCTACCACGAACCCTCCGATCCGATGTATGGCAAGACCAAGCACGGCATGTACATGTGCCCTGCGGCGGCGGTCAAGGCCGGCTACCACAAGGCTTCGGGAATGATGGGCAAGCACAAGAAGAGCTCGAGCTCGATGTAGCCATCCAGCCAAGGACTGGGTCAGAGGAGCCGGCGCGTCCCGGCTCCTCTGATTTAGAAGAGAGAAAAATTTGATGCGTGTGGGTACTTGCACGCGCCGAATCTCTGTGGTATTCTGCGTGCAAGTACCCACTTGCAGCGAGACGTTCACAGGATATTATGCAGCCGCTGACCCTCGAGTACCACCCTGAAGCGCTGGACGAGATCCAGCGCGAGGCCCTGACCGCTTTCGGCGAGGGAGCGACCCGGGTTGTCCTCAACCTCGACGATTTGCCCCGCTTAGACACCGAGGGTGTGCGGGGCTTGATTACCCTGCTCCGCCGCTCGCGCGAGGTCGGCGGTGAGGTCGCTCTCAAAGTGACGCGTCCGGACCTGCTGCGCTCGCTGCGCGTCATGGCGCTGGATCGTCTCTTCCCAATGGTGGGAACCATCGCCGCATGATTTTCCGTACACTCGCCGTCGCAGCGCTGCTTGCCGTATCGCCCGTCTCGGGTCTACGCGCGCAGAGTGCTCCGCCGGCTGTGCCCACCAGCGCGCAGGACGTGATCGTGCGTATGCAAGCGCGTAACGCCGGCGTGCAATCGTACACCGTGCGGGTCCACGTGCACATGCGCACGGCTATCCCGTTTTACTCGCCGAATCTCGACGGCACCGCGTACTTCAAGCGTCCCGACAACTTCGCCGTCGTGTTCGATCGCGTGCCCAGCTACGGCAAAGGCTTTCAAAAGCTCTTTGACGACGTGGGCGATCCGACCCAATGGGAGCAAGACTCGAATATCAAGCTTGCGGGGATGAGGCAGCTGGACGGCCGTCCGATGATCGTGCTGATTCTTACGAAGAAGATTTACAGCGATCAGATCAAGGACACCGTGGTGTACGTCGACCCCACGACCTACGAACTTCCCGAGATGGATTGGCACTACACCAACGGCGGCACCATCACGATGAAGCAGCACTACAGCGTCGAGAACGGCTTCAGCTTCGTAACGCAACAGCACGTCGACATCCACTACCGCGTTCGGGCCACGGGCGATTCCCAATACGGCCCTTACCAAATCAACGTCGCGATCAGCGACTCGGTATTTACCAAACAACCATGATTGAAACACAAAAACAAACTGACGCCAAAGGAATGCCCGACCAGACGCGAGAGCGGATCATTATGGCCGCGCGCGACGTGATGAAGCGCAAGGGCAAGCGTGGAGCGACGACGAGAGAAATCGCCGATGTCGCAGGCGTGAACGAGGCGACGTTATTCCGTCACTTCGGCAACAAGGACGCGCTCATCATTGCGGTCGCGAAGTATTCGTGTCCCGACGTGCGCCTGCGCGAGATCGTCGAGGGTCTGCAGGGGCCGGTGGAGCTCGATCTCTACACGGTAGCCAATACGATGACCGAGCATATGGAGTCGATGATCGACATGCTGCGCTGGTCGCTGGTCGAGACGGATTATGAAAATAGCGTCTTCGCGGAGGAGACCTGGCGCCCGCAAACCGCGATCCGGTCGGTCGTGGGCGAATACATGGCAGCCAAAGTCGAAGCGGGCGAGCTCCACGGCAACCCGGACGACCTGGCGACGATTTTCATGGGTATGATCTTCGCGCGAGTGGCAGCACGCGACAAGTTCCCGGACAGCCGAATCTTTACCGACAAAGATTACGCACTTTCCCATATCATCGACGTTTTTCTTAACGGCGTAAGGAGCAAGAAATAATGGACACGCGCGAGGCACAGCAAAACAGCGCCAGCCAAACGCAGCCCAATGGGCGTACCGAGAAGGTGACCGAGATCGAGGAACGTACCGGTCCGCGCAAGCGCGTCATCTTCGGCATCCTCGGCACGCTCGTCGCGATCGTTCTGATCTTTTGGGGCGTGAAGTGGTTCCTATATGCGCGCGTTCACCAGGGGACGGACGACGCGCGCGTCGACGCCGACCCGGTGGCGATCACGAGTAAGATCAACGAGCGCATCGATCAAATCTTGGTCGATACGAACCAGGAAGTGCACAAGGGGCAACTGCTCGTGGTGCTCGACAACGCCGTCGAGGAAGATCAAGTTCGCAACGCTAAGGCGCAGTTCGATCTTGCGCTGGCCAACCAGCGTACGAGCACAGTGCAGGGCCAAGGCGGCGTCACGCAGGCGCAGGCGAATACCACCAACGCGCAAGCGCAAGTGCCGGTCGCGCAAGCCGGCGTCGCACAAGCGCAGGCGCAGCTGCGCTCGGCGCTGGCGCAATTGCCGGCAGCACAGGCCGCTTACGACAAGGCCTCGGCAGATTACCGTCGCACGCTTTCGCTGGTCGGAACGGGTGACGTGGCGCGCCAGGATCTCGACGCAAAGCGTGCATCGCTGGCTGCAGCCGCGGCGCAGTTGCGTAGTACACGCGACGATATCGGTGTCGCGCAAGCCAACCTCGACGCGGCGACGCAGAAGGTCGGAGCCGCGCAAGCTTCGGTCGCGGCAGCCCAAGGCGGCGTCACGACGGCACAAGGCAAACTCGCACAATCGTCCGATCCCAGCCAAGTCGAATCGGCCGCAGCGCAGCTCGCGATCGCGCGAAAGAACCTCGGCTACACGCGGATCCTTTCACCGATCGACGGATTCGTCGGAGAAAAGAGCGCCGAGGTCGGCCAGACGGTTTCGGCCGGCGTGACGATCTTGACGCTGATTCCCGACGGACCTGGCAAGATTTACATTACGGCCAACTACAAGGAAACGCAGATGGGCAACATGCGGGTCGGTCAACCCGTCGACATTCACGTTGACGCTTACGGCGGAACCACATTCCACGGGCACGTGATCTCGATCAACCCCGCCTCGCAAAACACGTATGCTCTGGTTCCCGCGCAGAACGCGACCGGAAACTTCGTGAAGGTAACGCAACGCATCCCCGTCCGTATCTCGATCGACGACCGGAATCCAAACATGCCGTTACGGCCCGGCATGAGCGTCGAGACGTACGTCAAGGTTAAATAGACGAAAGCGTAGCCAAAAACAAATGATGGAACCTCGCAACGTAGTCGAGCACGGCCTACGTAGGGCCGTCGTGAGCGTCGCCGTCATCGCCGCGACGCTGCTCGAGATCATCGACACGACGATCGTCAACGTCGCATTGCCGAACATCCAGGGCAACTTCGGCGTGCCGGTCGATCAAGGTGCTTGGATCGTGACCGGATACATCATCGCAAACGTCGTGGTGATACCGATCACGCCTTGGCTCTCCGCGCGATTCGGGCGCCGGCAGTATTTTTTCGCCTCGATCATCATCTTCACGATCGCCTCGCTGATGTGCGGTCTCGCGCCGAGTTTCGGTGCGCTGGTCTTCTGGCGCATCATGCAGGGGCTGGGCGGCGGCGGATTGATTTCCACGGCGCAAGCCATTCTGCGCGACACCTATACCCTGCAAGAGCAAGGCAAAGCACAAGGGATCTTCGCGATGGGCGTCATCGTGGGACCCGCGCTCGGCCCGGTGCTGGGCGGATGGATTACCGACAATCTCACGTGGCGCTGGGCGTTCTTCATCAATCTGCCGGTCGGGATCGTCGCTGCGACGCTGATCTGGAACTACTTGCGCAATCCAATCAAACCGCAGCGAATGAAGCTGGACTGGGTTGGTCTGGCATTGCTGGCAATTGGCCTGGGATCGATGCAATACGTCCTCGATCAAGGACAACAGTACGATTGGCTCAGCGACGGACACATCCGGTTCTTCACGCTGCTTGCTGCGGCTGGTTTGGTCAGCTTTGTCTGGTGGACGCTGCGCTCGGGCATTCCGGTGGTCGACCTGCACGTGTTGCGCCTGCGGCAAGTTGCTGCGGGCAGCGTGCTCGGGGCCGTGCTGGGTGTGAGCCTCTACGGATCGATCCTCGTGCTGCCACAGTACTTGCAGAACTCGCTCGGGTTCACAGCCACGTTATCGGGCCTGACGATCCTGGTGCGCGCGCTCGCTGTCATGGCGTTTACGCCGATTACCGCCGCGCTTGCCAGCCGAGGAACGATCGACGTGCGCATCTCGACCGCGATCGGCTTCGTGCTCTTGGGCATCTCGAATTGGATCCTTGCCGGCGTCACGACGCCCGAGTCGCAGTTCGGCACGTTCGTGCTTGCACTGATCGTTAGCGGCATCGGTCTCTCGCAGATCTTCGTCCCGCTTTCGATCGCCGTGATTGGCGGCGTGCCGAATCGCGACGTTGCCTCTACCTCGGCGTTCTTCAATCTCTCGCGCCAAGTTGGCGGCAGCATCGCAACTGCGATCCTCGTCACCCTGCTGGTGCGCGGCATCACCGTGCATCAAACCGAGCTCGCGGCGAACGTCAATTTGCATCGCGAGCCGACCGCGATCTACTTGCAGCAGAACGGCGGTCAATATTCTACGCCGGCCCTAACCAATCTCGAGGGATTGGTGGAGGGCCAAGCGACGGTGCTTTCCTACGCCGACACGTCGCGTTGGACCGCGATCATCACGATCGCGCTCGCACCGCTGGTATTACTTCTCAATAAGCCGCGACTTGGCGGGCATGTTGCGGTCGAATAGGAGCGTTTCGTGAAGACTCGTACCATAACTACGCTTACTCTCAGTCTGGCGATCGCGACGGCACCGTTCGCCGCGTCGGCGAAACCCACGCTGCCGTCCGCGGCAGCGATTCCGACACCGGTTCCAACCCCGGTTACGCCCACCGCGCCCACGGTTGCGCCGGGCTACAAAGCACCCGACGTTCGTCCAACCGCGGCCGACATCGTCGGCGTTACACAGCAGCCGTTCGTGGGCATCTCGCTGCAAAACGCGATCGGAATGGCGCTGCTCAAGAATCCTGACCTTTCGGTCGCCGCGTCGAACACGCGCGTGGCTTCCTATCAAGTGCAGGAAGCCAAGGGCGCGTACGACGTGCACTTCTTCGTCGAGCCGTCGATCAAACACGATACGAACCCTGCGGAAAACGTGTTCTTTTCGGGAGGACCCGATTACGCGCCGATCGTGCAAAACTACCAATCGGTGCAGGCCGGCTTTGAAGGTCAGTTGCCGACCGGAACCCAGTATAACGTCAATGTGTCGCAAACCAAGACCAACGATAATACGTCTATTAACGCGTTCAACCCGTACTATGCCGCATCGCTCAACGTCTCGATCACGCAGCCGCTGCTCAAGGGCTTGGCGATGAACGACACAAAGCGCCAGCTGGAGCTTTCAGTCGTCAACGCGGACCAGCAGCAGGCGACTACGCTTGCATCCGTTTCGACGACGATCTCCGACGTCGAAGACGCGTATTGGGATCTGGTCGCCGCGTGGCGCAACGTCGCGATCCAAGAGGACGCGCTGCGCCAGAGCGTCTCACAACAGGCCAGCAATGTGCGTCTGGCAAAACGCGGGGCCGCCGCGCCGATCGACGCGGTCGAGTCTTCGACGCAAGTCTCCGTCTATCAAGAAAACGTCTTCTCGGCGCTGCAAACTGTCTCCGAACTGCAAAATCAGCTCAAGAGCCTGATCGTTACGGATCCGGGCGATCCGATCTGGCGCGCCAATCTCGTGCCGACCTCACCCGTGCTGGAACTGCCGCCAACGCCGACCCTCGAGTCGCTGCTGGCCACTGCAATGCAGAACCGTCCCGAAGTCCGCGAAGCGATCGACGCGCAAAAACAAGCCGACGTGAACCTCGCGTATGCGAAGAACCAGAAGCTCCCGCAAGCCGATCTTCAATTGCAATACAACGGCAACGGCTTTGCCGGCCACGTCCTTCCACCGCTAACGCTCTTCGGAACCACGTTCCCTACTCCGCCGCCGTATTATGCCGGCGGCTATGGTCAGGCGTACGGCAACATCGGACGCTTTCCGACCTATTCGGCCGGCGTTCAAATCTCGACACCGCTCGGGAACAACACCGCTAAAGGCGCGCTCTCAGCGGCGAACGAGCAACAGCACATCGCGGACGTTGAGAAAGTCGGCACGGCCGAACGCATCCAGTACGAAGTGTACAATGCAGTCCAGAGCTACCAGGCGGCGCAAGCGCGGCTCTTCGCAGCCCGGCAGGCTCGCGAAGCCGCGGACCAGGTGCTCGCAAGCGAGATTCGCAAGTTCCGCAACGGCGAGTCGACCACGTTTTTGGTCGATCAGCGCCAAGTCGAGTACGTCCAAAACGAAGGTCTGGAGTTACAAGCTCAAACGGATTTGAACAAAGCGGTCGTCGAGCTGCAACGCGTCGACGGGTCCATCCTCACTCAAAACGGCGTGTCACTGAGCACGCTGGGCCAAGGAGCCCTCAACCGATGATGCTGCCGAAACGCACACTGCGTCAGCGCCGCTACTCGGCGCTGACCTACCGCAAACTTCTGGAACGCACCGCAGTCTTGTACGGCCGTGAATTGAATCGCCTCAACTCTCGTACGCGGTGAGGCGCCGCTTCAACTCGGTGGGCGGGTTCGGGTCGTGTCGTGGCGGCCGGGGACGCGACGTTTTTCGCATCGTGCGAAAAGCGCCGCTCGGCTGAAACCGGCCTCTCGCCATCCTGGCTCCGGCCGCTTTCAGACGCCCCGTCCCGCCACGACACGACCCGAACCCGCCCACCGAGTTGATTCTTTATTTGATAGAAGCAAATGAATAAGGCAGTGCAATTCACTGCCTTTTCTGTTCTAAAATGCCTCTTTTTTATTTAAGAGCTGAGTTCTGACGGGTTGGGTTTAGGCGCGATCCGGGGCGTCTGAGAATCGGCCGGAGCCAGGATGGCGAGAGGCCGATTTCAGCGAGTAGCTTTTTCCCAAGGATGGGAAAATGCGGGCGTCCCCGGACCGCGCCTAAACCCAACCCGTCAGAACTCAGCTCGCCACCGCCGCCGCTTTATCGACGAGCCAGATCAGCTCGCCGTCGACCGGCGTTATGATTTGGGATGGATAGGTTTTCGGATCGTAAGGCCCCTCGCGCACCGCGGCCAGGGTCTTCGCTTTTCCGGCGCCTTCGACGGCGAAGACGGCGGTGCGTGCGGCGTTGAGCACCGCCGGCGTGAGCGTAATGCGCCATTGCGATTGCGATTGTGAGTAGACGGCGCGCACGAGTTTTGCGTCGTCGGTCAGCGGATCGCTTCCCGGAAAAAGCGAGGCGGTGTGGCCGTCAGGACCCATGCCGAGCATGACCAGATCGAAGCGCGGGTGCGCGCCGAGCGTCGCGATAAGCTCGTCGTGATAGGCTGCGGCGGCGCGTGCGGGGTCGTCCTCGCCGCGCATACGATGGATGTTTTGAGGCGGGATGTGTAACGGACCCAGGAACGCTTCGTATGCCATGTTGTAATTCGATCGATCGTTATCCGGCGGTACGCAGCGTTCGTCGCCAAAGAAAATTGCCGTCGCATTCCAGTCGAGTGCGTGCGCGAAGGGCGGCTGTGCGAGCAGCGTGTAGGCAGTTTTCGGCGTCGTGCCGCCGCTGAGTGCGAGGGCGAAGGTTCCGCGCGCCGCGATCGCGTCGCGTCCGCGTTCAACAACGAGCTGGGCGAGCGCGGCGGCCAGCGCTGCGGGTTCGTCGTAAACGCGCAGCGCGCCGTCGTCACGTGTCATGCAGGTTGTGCTCGATGATGTGTTTGGCCATCGTCAACGATTCGATAAAGACTTCGTCGCGAGAGTGGCTTAGAATCGCGCGTTCGATGAGAGAGGCGAGGTCCATTGTGTGAAGGGGTGCGCATCGCGACGCGCAGGCCGTTGCTCCAGCGACGTCCAGACAGATGGCGGCCTCGTCGCGTGGATGCACGCTGGCCGTGAACGTAACGCGATCGGAGCGAAGGACGACCTTGGCGAGACGACGTGGTGGACCATCACGGATCATCGAAAACGTTACATTTCCGCCCGGCGTTGAAAACGCGCCGGCCTGTGCGGCCGTCCATGCAAGGCGGCTGGCGAGCCAACCGAGGAGGTAGTACATCTCAGCGTCGGATCCGGCCGTCAGTTCCACGCTGCGCAAAGCTTGCAGTTCGCTGCGGCAATCCGGCTCGTCGAAGAATTCGGCGATTAATTCTTGCCAGGCTCCTAAGCGTAAGTACGCGATGTCGTGCAGCACAACACCGGGATGTCGTTCGACGAACTCGATCAAATCGCGCAGCGAACTCACATCCGACCGAATCACTGAACTGCTACAAATCGCGACACCCGCGCGCCTCGCCAGCGCGATGAAGCGCCAGTCGGCGGCAAACGTTTCCGCTAGCCAAAGCAGGACAACGGGTGCGTCGGGAAGTTCGAGTACCGCTACTGCGGCGTCGATTTCACGAGCATCCGCTTCGCGAACGCCGATCTCGATCCACTCACCGCGCGCGAGCGATGGCTCGACGACGCGTTCGCTTTGGCTCTTGGTTGCGTCGAAGACGACGACGCGCGACGGATGCTTTCCAGCTAGCGCGTGCGCGCGGTCGCGTGCCCAACTAGCGGCAGCGCTGTCGAGGAAAACGACGAGTGTCATCGTCGATGTTTTCATGGAGTCGGGATCCAGGCGCGCCTTCGCAAGTGCGTCCGCAACCAGATGAACGTCGAGGCTCACAGCGGGCGCCACTCCGGGAAAAGCACAAACGCGCTATCGGGTCCTTGCGACCCCGATGAATAGTTCGGAAACGTGAAATCCTTCGTGTTTTGCCAAACGTCAAGCACCGGCATGACAATCTCCCAAGCTCGCTCGACTGCGTCCCAGCGCGTGAAGAGCGTTTGATCGCCGCGCATCGCATCGCCGATCAATCGTTCGTACGCGGGCGGCGACTGGACACCGAAGCCGGTGCCGTAGTTGAAGTCCATGAAAACGCTGCGGATGTGACTCTTCATTCCCGGCACCTTCGCCGAGAACCGCATGGCCACGCCCTCTTCCGGCTGAATCTTCATGACCAGCGCGTTCGGCTCGATGGTGTCGGTGCTCTCGCCGTAGATGCGGTGCGGAATCGGTTTGAACGTCACGGCGATCTCGGAGGTTTTCTTGGCAAGCCGCTTGCCCGAGCGAAGGTAGAACGGCACGCCGGCCCAACGCCAGTTGTCGATCACCAGCCGTACGGCGGCAAACGTTTCGGTGTTCGACTCCGGATTGACGTCGGGTTCTTGGCGGTAGCTGGGAACAGCTTGGCCGTCGATCGTGCCTGGACCATACTGCCCGCGCGCCGACATCTGCGCGACGTATTCGTATGGCGGCGGTTCGATCGACTGGAGCACTTTGAATTTCTCCGTGCGAATCGCGTCCGCATCGGAGCTCGACGGCGGTTCCATCGCCACGAGCGCGAGCAAGTTGATGACGTGATTCTGGATCATGTCACGAAGCGTGCCGGCGTGGTCGTAATAACCGCCGCGCAGCTCGACGCCGAGTTCTTCGGCCGCCGTTATTTGCACGGACTGGACGTAGTTTCGGTTCCACACGGGCTCGAAGATGGTGTTACCGAAGCGCAAGGCCATAATGTCTTGCACCGGCTCTTTGCCCAAGTAGTGGTCGATGCGGTAGACCGTGCGTTCGGTGAAGACGCGATCGACCGATCGCTGCAGCGCGCGCGCCGACGCGAGGTCGGTTCCGAAGGGCTTCTCGACGACGATGCGAGCCCAACCGCGATCCTGCTTATTCAGTCCGGAAGTACCCAAGTTGTCGATGATCGTCGGGAAGACCGACGGCGGAGTCGCGAGATAGAAGAGGCGGTTCCCCTTGGTTCCGAGTTCCGCGTCGTTCTTGGCGATGCGCTCGGTCAGTTTGCGGTAGCCTTGTTGGTCGTCGAACTCATCGGTGACGTACCCGATGCGCTTGACGAAATCGTCCCAAATCGCGCCTTGCGGTTTCTGATCGGGCGGCGCGAATTGATCGAGCTGATCTCTGCAATAGGTGCGAAACGTATCATCGGTGTATTTCGAGCGCGAATAACCGACGATCGCGAAGTCGTTCGGGAGGATGCCTTTCAAACGCAGCGAGTAGAGCGCCGGGAGCAGCATCCGCTTGAATAGATCGCCGCTCGCACCGAAGAAGACGATCGTGCACGGATCGCTGATGCGTTCGGTTTGCAATCCGGCGCGAAGCGGATTTACTTTTTTCCCGTCAACGGAAACGTTAGCAAGGGCGTCAGGCATGCGTTTCCGTCTTCACGGCGTGACCGCCGAACTGATTGCGAAGCGCCGCGATAACCTTTGCGCTGAACGATTCGTCTTGACGTGAAACGAAGCGCTGCATCAGCGAAAGCGTGATGACCGGAGCCGGAACGTTTTCATCGATCGCGGCTTGCACCGTCCAGCGGCCTTCGCCCGTATCGTCGACATATCCGCGAATGTCGGCAAGGCCCGGGTCGGCCTTGAACGCGAGGACGGCGAGCTCGAGCAGCCACGATCGCACCACGCTGCCGTAACACCACACGTTGGCAACCTGTTCGAGGTTGAAATCGAACGGCGATTTTTCGAGGATCTCGAAGCCTTCGCCGTAGGCCTGCATCATGCCGTACTCGACGCCGTTGTGCACCATCTTCGAAAAATGTCCCGCGCCCGCCTTACCGACGTGCGCGTACCCGTTGGGCGGGGCGAGCGTCCGAAAAATCGGCTCGCACGTCGCTACAGCGTTATCGTCGCCGCCCACCATCAGGCAGTAGCCTTCCCGCAGGCCCCAGACGCCGCCGCTCGTGCCGGCGTCGACTAGGCTCACGCCTTTGGCCTTACACCGTTCGTATCCGGCCAGACCGTCTTTCCAATTCGTATTGCCGCCGTCGATGATGATATCGCCGCGGCCGAGGATTCCGAGCAGTTCGTCGATCGTGTCGTCCGTCGGCTTTCCCGACGGCACCATCAACCAGACGACTTTCGGCGAACCGGTCAGCTTCGAGCACAGCTCGCGCAAACTACCCGAGCCCGCTGCGCCGTCGGCTATCGAGTGTGTGACCGCATCGGCACTGCGATCGTACACGACGACCTGGTGTCCACCTTGGATGAGGCGCGTCGTCATGTTCGCCCCCATTTTTCCGAGTCCAACCATCCCGAGTTGCATGTTAAAGAAGCTCCTGTCAGGCGCGAGCAGAGAGCGCGTCGTCGACGGCTGAGATCAGCGCGCGCAGCCCGGTGTCGATGCCGCCTTTGAGGTGAACGCGCGCACCGCGGCGTTTGCGCGAATCCAGCGATTGCCAATCTCCTAGCGCCTGCGCGGCAAGAAGCGTACGGAAGCCGACGTTCATCCCCGGTATGGCCGGATCGCTCTTCTCGTCGCCGACGATCTGTAGCATAACGGCCGAATTCGGTCCGCCCTTGTGAAGCTGGCCGGTCGAGTGCAAGAATCGCGGCCCAAAACCGACCGTCGTTGCGACATCGCTGGCGTCGCGAATCTTCAGTCGCAGTTGGTCGAGGAGTTCGACGTGCAACGGATTGCGCGCGATGTACGCGCAAATCGCCACGTAATCCCCTGGAACCAATTGTTTGAAGACCGCCGCGAGCGCGCCGGTTGCATCGGCGACGCGGTCCCGATTTTTGCTGCCCGAGAGAAATGTGACGTCGAATACACTGCCGGAAACGTCGGCGGCCGGCTCGTCGATGTTGCCTTTGGCCTCGTACTGCGCGAGCAGCGCCTTCGTGTTGTCCTTCGATTCCTGAACGTTGGGTTGATCGAACGCATTGATGCCCAAGAGCGAGCCTGCGGCCGCGGTTGCGATCTCCCAGAGATAGAATTGCTCGCCCAGGTCGTATGCGTCGTTCATGGCTAGACGAATCACCGGATGGCCGGCATCTTGCAACGCTTGCAATTGTTGCGCGACTCCCGGCGCCGGATCGGGCAGATTCGCACCGACGTAGACGAACACGCGATCGTTTCCGTAATCGTGAGGGACGCCCAACGCCTCGCCCTCGATCGGCACGATGCCTTTGCCGAGTTTTCCGGTTGATTCGGCGATCAGCTGTTCGGCCCACGCGCCGAACGCGGAAACGCTGGGATGGGTTACGATCGTGAGCTTGTCGCGCTCCGCCAGCGCAAGTCCGCCGATCGCCGCGCCGAAGCGCACGCCCGTTGCAATGTGCGGGTCCACGGCACGGTCGTTGGCGTGCATTGCCCCGAGCGCACGGTCGAGCAGAAGCCGAACGTTGTACCCGGCCAGCGCCGCCGGCACCATGCCGAAAAAGGAAAGTGCAGAATACCGGCCGCCGATGTTCGGGTCGTTTTCAAACGTCCGCCGGAAATTGTGGCCGCTCGCGACCTCGACCATCGGCGTGCCGGGATCGGTAATCGCAATGAATTGCCTGCCGGCGTTTGTCGTGCCGACTAATTTCGCCACGCGCTCGTAGTAATAGGCAAAGTATGCATTGGGCTCAGTAGTCGTGCCGCTCTTGCTGGCAACGATAAACAGCGTGCGCTCGAGCGCGAGCTTGGCGTCGAGTTCCTCGATTTGGGTGGGATCGGTCGAGTCGAGCACGTGCAGCTTGGGATATCCCGCGATCTGCCCGAAGGTGCTGCCCAGGATGTCGGGTGCAAGCGAGCTCCCTCCCATGCCGAGCACGACAACGTGATCGAACTCACGCGCGATCTCCTTGGCGAATGCCTCGAGATCCGGTACGTGTTCCATCAAGTGCTGCGGAATGTCGAGCCACCCGAGTGCGTGCTTGACGATCTCGGCAGCCTGCGGATCGTTGGTCCACGGGGACGGATCCTTGGCCCACAGCTTCTTGAGGAAATCGCCGCTCGCGAGGCGTTCGAGCGCCTCGGGCTGCGGCTGCGAAATCGCGACGCGTTCCGAACCGTCGGCGAGTTGCTTGCGCTTGTAGACGATCGCCCCCATCAATGCGGCGAAGGAGTCCGAGAAGAGCGATACGCCTTCGACCTGCAAATCATGCGTTACGTCGAAGAACGAAATCTTCGCATCTTGCAACGCACGCATCGTCGCGCGCGCGTCGGCAAGGTTGGTCTCGACGGTGTTGGGTACGATCTTCCCGTGATCGAGGAGCGCCTCGAGCGTATTAGGAGGCATGGTATTGACCGTGTGCTCGCCGACGACGGTTTCGACATACATCAGATCGGAATAGGCCGGGTTCTTCGTGGACGTGCTGGCCCAGAGCGGACGCTGGACCGCCCCACCCGCGCTGCGCACATCGGCAAAGTCATCGCCCCCGAAGAGCTCCTTGAATTTTTGATACGTCAGTTTCAAGTTTGCGATGCCGGCTTTTCCCAGGAGCGGCTGCAGAGCGGTCTGACCCTTGGCAATCTTGGCTTGCAACAGGCGGTCGACAGCGGTGTCGATGCGGCTGACGAAGACCGAGTTGACCGACCGGATGCGGTCGATCGGCTTGCGCTCGTTGACGCGGCGTCGCAGGCCCGCGATATAGGCGTTGGCCGTCTTCTCGTACATCTCGACTGAGAAGATCAGCGTCACGTTGATGTTGAGCCCGCTGTAGATGCATTCTTCGATCGCAGCGATGCCTTCGTTCGTGCCGGGAATTTTCACCATCAGGTTGGGACGATCCACGCGCTGCCACAGCTGCTTGGCATTAGCAATCGTGCCCTGCGTGTCGTGCGCCAAGAGCGGTGAAACTTCGAGGCTGACGAATCCGTCGTTTCCGCCGGAAGAGTCGTAGACGCCGCGGAAGGCGTCACACGCTTGACGGATGTCCTGCACGGCCAAATCCCAAAACAGGGCGTCAGCATCGGACTGCGTGCCGATCAACGTGCGCAACTGCTCGTCGTAATCGTCGCCCGTTCCGATCGCCTTCTCGAAGATCGTGGGGTTGCTCGTCATGCCGCGCAATCCCTGATCGATCAGGCGTTTCAATTCGCCCGATGCAAACATGCTGCGGCGCAGATTGTCGAGCCAGACGCTCTGGCCGGCGTCGAGCAGTTGCTGCAATTGGTTGCTCACGTAGATCTCCTATAAACGACTTAGCGAGATGCGAGTGCGAATGCGTCGAGAGCGACTTCCGCGACGCGGTCGGCCGTAAAGCCGTACGCCTTGGCAATCGCCGCGGCCGGAGCCGATGCGCCGAAACGGTCGATCCCATACGTGAGACCGCGGTCGCCGACCCAACGGCTCCATCCCAGGGTCGCGGCGGCCTCGATCGACATCCTTGCCGTGATCTGCGGAGGAAGGATCTCGTCGCGATAGGATTGCGGCTGCACTTCGAAGAGCTCCCAGCACGGCATCGAAACGACGCGCGTTCGCACGCCTTTCTCCTCGAGCAGTTTTTTAGCGTCGATCGCGAGCGAGACTTCCGAGCCGGTCGCTATGAGGATCAGGTCGGGCGTCCCTTGCGCTTCGGCGATGACGTACGCGCCGCGCCCAACGTGCGTGGTGCGATCGCCCAGGAACGGCAGCTTTTGGCGCGTGAGAACGAGCGCCCACGGACATTCGCTCGAAGGGTCGACAGCAAGCTGCCACGCTTCGCGCGTCTCGAGTGAGTCCGCCGGACGAACGACGCGGACGTTCGGCGTTGCGCGCAGCATCGCAAGCTGCTCGATCGGCTCGTGCGTCGGACCGTCCTCGCCCAAGAAGACCGAGTCGTGCGTGAACACGTAAATCGCGTGCACCTTCGTGAGCGCGGCCAACCGTAGCGCCGGCTTAAGGTAGTCGACGAAATTGAAGAACGTCGCGCAAAACGGCATCAGTCCACCGTGCAGCGATATGCCGGTCGTTGCGGCGGCCATCACGTGCTCGCGCACGCCATAGTGAATGTTGCGCCCGGCGTAGTTGCCGGGTTGAAAATCGCCGCAGTCTTTGAGGTAGGTCTTGGTCGACGGATCCAGATCGGCGGAACCGCCGACGAGCTCGGGCAGCGCTTTCGCGATCGCGTTCATCACGGCGCCGCCTGCATCGCGGGTTGCAACCGCACCGTTCTCCGCGGTAAACGTTGGCCAAGGGAGCTGCGCGGGGAGCCTTCCGGCAAGCACGCGATCGAGCTGCGCGCCCATGTCCGGGTTCGCAGCTTTCCAGGCATCGTAGGTGCGTTGCCACTGGCTTTGTTTCTCAGCGCCGGCGGCGCCTCGCTCGCGGAAGAAGGCCAGAGCCTCGTCGGGCACATAGAAATCCGGCTGTAGCGGCCAGCCGAGGGCTTCTTTTGTTTTCTTGACGTTTTCGACGCCGAGCGGCTCGCCGTGCGCTTTGTACGTGTCCTGCACCGGCGAACCGTAGCCGATGTGGGTGCGGATCGCGACGAGTGACGGGCGATCCGTTACGCCCTTGGCGATCGAGATCGCTTCGTCGATCGTGGCGACGTCGTTGCCGTGGTCGATGTCGATGCGTTGCGTGTGCCACCCGCTGGCATCGAAGCGCGCGCAGACGTCGTCGGTAAAGGTCACGTCCGTTGGGGCGGCGAGCGAGACATGATTGTCGTCGTACAACGCGATCAATTTGCCGAGCTGCAAATGTCCGGCAAGAGAGACTGCTTCCTGGCTAATGCCTTCCATCAAATCGCCGTCGCCGCAAATGCAATACGTGTAGTGATCGACGATTTTTGCATCGCTGCGGTTGTAGGTTGCAGCCAGATGCGCTTCGGCGATCGCGAAGCCGACGGCATTTGCAAGTCCTTGTCCGAGCGGTCCGGTTGTCGCCTCGACACCTGCCGTGCGCCTGGCCTCGGGATGGCCTGGAGTCTTGCTGCCAAGTTGGCGAAACGCGCGCAGATCGTCGAGCGAAACGTCGTATCCGGTGAGAAAGAGCAGCGCGTACAGCAACATCGACCCGTGACCAGCCGACAGAATGAAACGATCGCGATCGAACCAATCCGGGTCCTTCGGATTGAATTTCAGATGCCGGGTCCACAGTGTGTAGCCCATTGCCGCGGCTCCCAGCGGCATTCCGGGATGACCCGAGTTGGCCTTTTGGACTGCATCGACCGCCAGAAAGCGGATGGTGTTGATACGTTGCTCGTCGGCTGGCACATTCGGCACGACTGGCTCCTTATATGGACGCGGGACCGTCTAATTCGCGCTCCCACGGTCATTCCTTACCCCAAATGAGCAAGCTCATTTGGGGACCCCCAAGTGTTTGAAATGCTACGTTGCGTCGCAACTGCACACCCCACGCATCGGTGGGGCCCAAATAGTACGACTTAGCCGTTGGGGCAGATGACGGCGCGGCCGTCCAGCTTCCCGTCATTCAGGGCCGTGTAGGCGTCGGCGACTCGCTCGAGCGGATAGCGCGTGACGTGCGCCGCAATGCGCCCGCTTGCAGCCAGCGCGATCAACTCGCGCATCTCTTGCATCGTTCCGTACAGCGGTGTCAGGACGCGCGCGCCGAAGGCGATGCGCCCTTGGCCGTAGGTCAAAGTGCCGCCGCCTAAGCCGACGATCGTGAAATCACCGCCCGGACGCACGAGTTTGCGGCCGATCTCGATGGTTGCCGCAAGGCCGACGAAGTCTAAAACGACGTCGGCTTGCTCGCCGTGCATCAGCTCGAGCGCATTCGCGCGAGCGTCGGCATCTGAGCGCACGGTCGCGTCGGCACCCAAGCCTTTCGCGATCGTGAGCTTCTCGGGCGAAGAGTCGATTGCGATGACGCGGACTGCGGTCGTCGCACGCAAGATCTGCAGTGCCAGGTGTCCGAGCCCGCCAATACCGATCACCACGCAGGTTGCACCCGGTACGAGCAGCGCCCGCGAACGGTTGATCGCATGGTAGGGCGTGATGCCGGCATCGGTCAGCGGTGCGGCATCGCGCGGCTCGAGATCGCCGAGCGGAAAGAGATACCGGGCCGCGCGGACGAGCAAATACGGTGCCATTCCGCCATCGCTTCCGAGCCCGCATCCGCGCATCGTGTTTTGATGGACGCAGTAGTTCTCGCAACCGGCAAGACACGTGCGGCACGTTCCGCATCCCCACGCGCCGTAGACCGCGACCGGTTCGCCCGGCTGCAAACCGGTTACGCCGGCGCCCAGCGCTTGCACCCAGCCCGTGTTTTCGTGACCGAGCGTAAACGGCGGGGTGAAGAAGCTCTTGCCGGTAGCGGTTGCAGCAACGACATGCAGGTCCGAGTGACATGCTCCGGATCCGGCAACTTTGACGAGCACTTCGCCCTCGCGTGGTTCGGGAACGGGTGCGTCCGTCAGACGGGGCCCATCGTCAAGGAGTCTGTAGGCGAGCATGAATGCCTCTTCGCCGGGGCGTAACGTACGCCCGGCATGAAGATCGACAAACTGCGCGATCGTATCGACGCGCTTGTCGCAGGCGACGGTGACGTTCGTGGATCGGCAGGGCGCGCCGTCGACGAGGTGATGGAGGCGCTCGACAACGGGCGGCTGCGCGTTGCTCAGCCCAGCGGCGAAGCCTGGATTGTCAACGCGTGGGTCAAACAGGCGATACTGCTCTATTTTGCGCGACGCGAAGCGCAGACGCTCGGCGACGAGCGCGGCTTGCAATTTTTCGATAAGCTTCCCGTCAAGCGCAACTATAAGAAACTCGGCGTGCGATGCGTGCCGCCCGGCGTCGCGCGCTACGGCAGCTTTCTTGGGCGCGGCTCGATTCTGATGCCGGCATTCGTCAACGTCGGCGCGTATGTCGACGAAGGCGCCATGATCGATACGTGGGCCACCGTCGGATCGTGCGCTCAGATCGGCAAAGGGGTGCATCTTTCCGGGGGCGTGGGCATTGGCGGCGTCCTCGAGCCGCCGCAGGCAACCCCCGTGATCGTCGAAGACGGCGCATTTGTCGGCTCGCGGTGCATCGTCGTAGAGGGCGTGCGCGTGCAACGCGAGGCGGTGCTTGGCGCCGGCGTCGTCCTGACGGCGAGCACGCCGATCGTCGACGTGCGCGATGCACATCCGATAACGGCCAAGGGCTGTATCCCGCCGCGCGCGATCGTGATTCCCGGTACGATCCCCAAGACGTTTTCGGCCGGCGAATACGGCGTACCGTGCGCGCTGATCATCGGCACGCGAAGCGAGTCTACCGACCGCAAGACATCGCTCAATGCAGCGCTGAGAGACTTCGAGGTTGCGGTATGAACCCACGCGTCGTTGAGATCGCCGGCTCGCTGATTCGCGAGGTGGCGTTGAAACGGCGTGAAACCACGATCGATCTGGGCCTGGGGGAACCGTCGTTGCGCCCGAACGGCGCGCATTTCGAGCACGCGATGCGGTATATCGCGAAAAACGGTATCAAATACACGCAAAACGCCGGCGATCCAGCGCTGCGCGAGGCGATCGCTGCGCACTACAAGTATCCGGGAATGCACGCGGTGCACAACGTCTGCGTGACGACCGGCTCGCAAGAGGCGATGTACGTTACGATCAAAACGCTCCTGGACCCGGCCAAGGACGAACTGCTCGTCGTCGAGCCGACGTTTCCGTCGTATCTCAAGATGGCACGCCTCGAAGGCGTACTCGCGCGCGGCGTCGGTATGAGCGAGTCCGACGACTTCGCGCTGGACGCGCAGCGCATCCTCGCTGCCGTCAACGAACGAACGCGCGCAATTGTCATCTGTTCGCCGAACAATCCGACGGGCCGTGTGATTCACCGCGATCAGGCGCAGCAATTGGTGCGCGGGCTCGAATCGCGTGGCGGCGACCCGGTGTGGTTGATTCACGACGAAATTTATCGCGAGCAGACATTCGACGAAGAAGCAGCGTATTTCGCGGAGTACTATCCGTACACGATCGTCACGAACTCGGTAAGCAAGAGCAATGCGCTCACCGGTTTGCGCTTGGGCTGGATCATCGGTCCCGATGCGTTCGTTGCGAACGCGATCAAATCGCACGCGTGGCTGACCTCGTGCGCCGACACGTTCGCGCAGCAGGTGGCGCTGCACGTCTTCATGCAGCCGGGCGGCATCCACGAACACCGCACGTGGTATCGCACGCAATTCTCCGGCGTGCTCGAAGCGCTCGAACGCAGCGGCTTGCGCTACATCAAACCCGAGGGCAGCTTTTACGCATGCGTACGGCTACCCGACGGCGTGAAATCGTACGATGCGGCGCTGCAACTCGTGCAAGAGCACGACGTGCTGGCGATTCCGGGCGTCGCCTTCGGCGAGTTATTCGACGGCTGGTTACGGCTCAGTTGGGTCTCTCGACTGCGGTCGGTGAGCGAAGGCATAGGTCGTATCGGTCGCTACGTTACGCTGCTGCGCGGGAAATAACGGCGCGAACCGTTAGCGCAAGCGGAAGGCCGAAAAATACGGTGTGAGCGATGAGTCGATCGATCAGCCCCGCAAGAGTGTTCGAGGGCTGCTCGGCGTGTCCGAGCGGAACCACGACGTAACCCATGACGAGCATGACGATGACACCGAAGAGCAATCCGTAAGCAGCGGTCGAGCGGCGCACGGCCGCGACGTTGTTGTAGAGCACCAGGAAGCATGCCGCCCATACGCCGGATACGATAAAATCAAAAAAGAAACCGAGCCCGGCCGCGCCCCATCCGCCGTTGAACGCGCTTGGGCCGACGATGTTCGAGTCGTCCCACTGAAAGAGCGCGATCGGCGGCACGCCAAAGAACAGGGCCAGCGCGATCGATAGGTAGATGCTTATTGCGAGGTTGCCGACAATCGCGCCGAGCACGACTGCACGAATCCACCAGCCGTTCATCGTTTCGAGTCAACGCGAAGTACCTGCCGTTCGTGACGGCTCGGAGTCCTAATATCCGCCCGACCACGGGCCCGGAGGACCCGCGTAGATTTCCACAAGATCGTTGGGTTCGAGATACTTCCTCGCAACGCGTTCGACGTCGGCTGCGGTAATGCGGTCAAAGCGATCGTTGAGCGTGCGGTAATAGTCGAGTGGCAGATCGTTCGTGCCGATGTCGAGCAGCTGTTGTACCTGTCCGTCGGCCGAGGCTTCCGCCAGCAGCGCATCGCTCACCAAGCGTAGTTTCGCCTCGTCGAGTTCGGTTTGCGTCACCGGCTTGGATTGCAGCGTGCGCAGCTCCGAGCGAACGAATTCAACGGCTTCGACCACGCGGCTCGGAGCCGCATTCATCTCGATCTTGAAGTCGCCGCGATCGCGTGCCGCATCGACCGTGCTTCCGACACTGTATACCAATCCTCGTTTTTGGCGCAGCTCTTGCCACAACCGCGATTCGAATGCGCCGCTTGCGCCGAGGATTTGGTTGAGCACCACAAACGCGTCGTAGTCGGGATTGTCGCGGCCGACGGCCGGCTGACCGAGGCGGACGTAGACTTGCTCCGCGGCCGTTCCGACATATTGATGCCCTGAATGCGCGGCCGGAAACGGCATGGCATGCGCGTCCGGCGTCGGTCCATGCGCGACCCAGTTCCCGAAGGCGCTTTCGAGGACCGAGCGCACCTCGTTCGGGCTGACGTCGCCGACGACGGCGATCGTCGTGAGATCCGGGCGCCAATACTTCTGCGTGTAGTCGATCAAATCGCTCGCAGTGATACCGTCGACGCTGCGCTCGTTGGCGTGCCGCAGCGACGGGTCGCCGGGAGAGGCGAGAAGTTGCAAGAACGCGCGATCGATCATCACGCCGGAGATGGTCGCCGTCGATTCCAGGCTATTGGCGAGCTGCTCGCGTTCGAGCGAGAACCAGGGCTCGGCAAAACTTGGATGCATCTGGCCGTCTGCTAAGATTGCAACGATCTTCGAGAAGTCGCGCGCGAGGCCGCGTGCGTCGAACGACTCGCCGTTGTCAACCTGCGCACCCATCATGTCGATCGCTTTGCGGCGTGCAGCAAATGGATAGTTCGCGCTGCCGTAGTCGGAGAGCGTCGAAGCGAGGTCGACGATGCCTTCCTTTCCAGCCGGCGCGAACGCGGGCGACGATGCGATCTGGCCGCTGAGCACGAAGGTCGAGCGATCGTTCTTTTCCTGAACGAGGACTTTGATGCCGTTGGCAAGCGTGAACGAGACGGGATCGAGCGTGCTGCGCGCGGTTGTGGGCGTGCGCGCAGCCTCGCGCAATGCCGGCGGTTCGATAATCGGCCCGTTCGGCACGCGTTTGGAGAAGTCGTCGGTGATAGCTGCCGTGCTCTTTTGCGAATTACCGCGCTGCGGCTGCGCGTTAGGATCGATGCGTCCCACGACGGTGGGGCGGCTTAGATAGGTTCGCGCGATGTCGAGCAGCGATTGCGCGTTCAGCGCGGCTAGCCGTTGGTCTTCGTCGTTGATGCGCTCGCCGACGATGCCGTAGGTGTAACCGGCGAGGTCGCCCATGCCGTCGACGGAGTCGGCCGAATAAAGCCGGTCGGCGATCGTCAAGCGCTTCGCCGCCTCTACCAAATCCGGATCAAATCCGGCTTTGAGCGTTTGTGCCATCGTCGACTGGAAAATCTTGATGGCTTCATCCGCCGTGTGGCCCGGATTGAGCACGATGAACACGTTGAGCAAACCGCCCTTGAGCTGCGTGTCCTCCTGTCCCTCGAGCGCTAGAGCGACGTTGCTCTGAACCAGCGCCTGATAGTACGGCGAGAGCTGATTTCCGATCAACGCCGCGAGCGTGCTGATCGCAGGTTCGCCCGGCTCGGTGTCGCCCGGCACCGCGTACGCAAGGTCGACCACGGCAAACGGAAAAGGCAGATCCGAGGTGACGGCGGCGGTCTGCGAAACTGCGGTCGGATGCACCTCGGTTCGGGCCGGCAACTCGCGTCGTGGGATCGCACCGAAATAACGTTGCGCTTTTGCGAAGACGGCAACATGGTCGACGTCGCCCGAAACCACCAGCGTGGCATTGTTCGGAGCATACCAACGGTGATAGTACGCGGCGATGTCTTGCGCCGTTGCGTGTTCGACGTCGCTGATGAAACCGGTGGGAGTACGGCCGTTCGGCTGCCCGGGATATGCTGCCGCGCGGACACGTTGCATAAGATTGAAGAACGGCGAGCCTTCGTCGCCTTGCAATTCATCGAGAACGGCTCCGCGCTCGATGTCCCAATCCGACTGACGGATCAGCGCGTGCTGCATGCGGTCGGCCTCGATCCGCAAGCCCACGTCCACCTTGTCGGCGGGCATCATGAAATAGAATTGCGTGTAGTCGTAGTTGGTCTCGCCGTTCATCTGAGCACCCAACCGCGCGACGATGTCGTCGAGACCGCCGGCACTCAAGTCGCTCGTGCCGCGAAACATCATGTGCTCGAGTGCATGGGCCAAACCGGTCTTGCCTTTGGTTTCGTCGAGCGAGCCGAAATGGTACCACATTGCCGTCTGCACGACCGGCGCCGCGTGATCTTCCACCACTACTACACGCAAGCCGTTCTCTAGTGTGGTCGTGTAAATTCCGGCATCGCCGGGGCCGCCGCTCTGCTGCGCGCGCGCGTTCGAGCCGGCCAGCAGGAAGATGGCGCAGGCGATCGAGATGGCAAGTCGTTTCACGTTGTCCCCAAGTAATAGCGAGCGCAAGCTTCGACGGCGGCGCGTGGGATGAGTCCGATCAACTCGCTTCGGCGAATCGCAACGCCGTTCTTGGCTGCCAGGCGCGAGATCGACTCAACAACACGGTAGAGCGGTACGGCGTCGACGTCCGTGACGTTGAGCGAGACTTGAACTACCCCCTCGTCCAGGCGTAATCCGAGGGCGCGCAGCGTGCGAAGCCCTCCGGACCGCTCGCGCAGTTGCCGCGCAATGTGCTTGGCTAAAGCGAGGTCCCCGCTCTGTAGTTCGACGTTGAACGCGACGAGCACGGGCCGAGCGCCGATTGCGATCGCACCGGCGCGATCGTGCTTGGCTACGTCTCCGACGTCCGGCGGCATGCGCGCAAAGCGCGCCTCGAGCCCTTCGAACTCGCCCGCCCGCACGTCGGCGAGCTGCGCGCGTTCAGACGCCGTCGCGGCAGCGCCATAAAAGAAGGAAGGAACGCGGTGGCGCTCCCAGATTCGCGCGGCGGCTTCCCGCGCAAGCGCTGCCGCATCTTTGAGGCTCGCTTCCCGCAGCGGAACGAAGGGCAGCACGTCGAGCGCGCCGATACGCGGATGTGCACCGCGGTGCTCGCGTAGATCGATGCGCTCCACGGCGACGCCGGCGAGCGCTACTGCGGCATCGAGCACCTGCGCGGCGGTTCCGGCGATCGTCAAGACGCTGCGGTGATGTGCGGCATCGCTCGTGCAATGCAGAAGACGGGCGCCGCTGTTTCGCACGGATTGCGCCGCGGCGTCGATCGTGTCCGTATCGCGCCCCTCGGAAAGATTCGGAACGATTTCAAAAATCGCCATCGCGCGCCTAGAGCGCCGCGGCGATCGCCGAAGCGACGTCACGATGGCTTTGGGCACAGAAAATCGTGCGGTAGCCGAGCTTGCGGGCCTCGGCCTCGCGGCGCTGCGGCGCGCTTACTTCGCGCAGCTCTCCGGAAAGGCCGAGTTCGCCGAACGCCGCAGCATGCGGCGGGAGCGGTCGATCGCGAAACGACGAAGCGATCGCAAGTGCAACGCCCAGGTCGGCCGCCGGTTCGTTTACGCGCAATCCGCCTGCCACGGATGCATAGACATCGTGCGATCCAAGGTGCATGCCGACGCGCCGTTCGAGCACGGCGAGAATCATCGCCAGACGGCCTTGATCGAGATTGTTCGCCAGACGCCGCGGCGTTCCGTAGCTGCTCTCGCCGACGAGTGCCTGCACCTCGATCAGGAGCGGCCGCGATCCGACGATCGAGGCCACGACGCACGAGCCGCTCGGACGTTCCTCGCGTCCCGCAAGAAACAGTTGCGATGGATTGGCAACCTCTTCCAGACCGCGGTCGTGCATCGCAAAGACGCAGATCTCGTCGATCGAACCGAAGCGATTCTTGTACGCGCGAAGGATGCGGTGCTCGCCGCTGGTTTCACCTTCGAAATACAATACCGTGTCCACCAAATGCTCGAGCAAACGCGGGCCGGCGATGGCACCGTCCTTGGTGACGTGCCCCACGATGAAGGTTGCGCAGCCGGTCCGCTTGGCGAATTCCATCAGCGCTTGCGTGCAGTCGCGTATCTGCGTGACGCTGCCGGCATACGATTCTGCGTCGGGCAGCCACACCGTTTGAATCGAATCGACGATGACCGCCAGCGGCTCGCTGCGCTCCAAACTCTCGAGTACGGCGCGCAGATTCGTCTCGGCGTGAACCAGGAGCGGAGCATCGATGCCCAGTCGCTGGGCCCGCAGTTTCACTTGCGCGGCCGATTCTTCACCGCAGACGTAGATCACGCGTCCGCTTGCGCACAGGCGCGCCGCGATCTGCAGCAAGAGCGTTGATTTTCCTGCGCCGGGCGGTCCCCCGATCAGCGTCAGGCTACCGGGAACGATCCCGCCGCCGAGCACCGCGTCGAACTCGCTCATGCCGCTGCGAATGCGTGCGATCTTCGCACCGTCGATCGCTGCCAGTTCGGCCGGCGCGAGCACCGTGGCGCGCGCTCCCGTCACCGCTCGAGCGCGCGCGGGAACCGCGAAGGGACGTTCGTCAAAGGAGTTCCATGCCTCGCATTGCGGGCAGCGGCCCAGCCACCGCGCCGATTCGAAGCCGCAAGCATTACAGAAGAAAACCGAGCGCGTCTTGGCCACGTCGCCATGTTTGCCGCCGGGTAGAAACGGACCCCTCGGCGAAACGGCGGCTCGACCATGAGCGCCCCACCGCACCTGCAAATTGCAATCGATGGACCCGCCGCCTCGGGAAAGACCACGGTTGCGCGCCGGCTCGCGCACGAACTGAAGATTTTGTATCTCGACACGGGCGCGATGTATCGTACGCTCGCGTACTTGGCGCTGCGCAGCCGCATCGACGCTGACAACGAAAGTGCGCTCGTGCGATTGTGGGACGGCGCGCACGTAAGCGTCATTTTGGATTCGGATGCACCACTTGGCTTTCGCATTGCGGCGTCGGGGCTCGAGCTCGATGAGGCGACGCTGCAATCCAACGAGGTCACCGCGATCGTTTCGACGATCGCAGCGCATCCGCGGGTGCGCGAGGCGATGGTGCGCAGTCAGCGAGAGATTGCGCAGCAAGGGCCGGTGGTCATGGCAGGGCGCGACATCGGCACGGTGGTGCTGCCGTTTGCGCAAGTCAAGATCTTTCTCACTGCATCGGCGCAAGCGCGCGTCGAACGCCGCCGGGCGCAGCTGCTCGCCGCGGGCGTCGATATCGGCGAGCATCAGCTCGCGCGCGAAATTGAGGAGCGCGATCGCCTCGATCGCGAACGTGCCGCCTCACCGCTCGCGCCCGCGCCTGACGCGCACGCCGTCGACTCCAGCACGGTCGGAGTCGAGCAAGTCGTCGCCGAAATTGCGGGCATCGTGGAGCGCTCGCGATGACGCTCTACGCGTTTGCGAAAGTCTCGATCAGCACGATCGCGCGCGTCCTGTGGCGCGCGCGTACGTACGGTGCGGACAACGTTCCGGCAGCCGGGCCGCTGATCGTCGCATGCAACCACGTCTCGAATCTCGACCCGCCGCTGCTCGGCGCGTTCTGTCCTCGCCAGATCAGCTACATGGCCAAGAAGGAGCTCTTTGAGATCCCCATCCTCGGAACGCTGATTTCCGCGGTCGGAGCCTACCCGGTCAATCGCGAAGGCAGCGCCGCGCCTGCGATCAAGCGCTCCGTCGACGTCCTGCGCGCCGGAGGATGCGTGGGTATCTTTCCGGAGGGAGGCCGAAACGTGCACGGCGACAAGGAGCCGCGCTTGGGGGTCGCGCTCCTCGCTTGGCTAGCGCGGGCCCCGGTGGTGCCGGCCTGTATCGCGGGCAGCGGTCGCGCCGGCCGTCTTGGTACGATTAAAGTCGCCTTTGGAGAGCCGCTCGCGCTTCCGGCGGACGGGAAAGCAACCCGCGACGACTTGGCGAAGTTCACTGGCGACGTAATGGCCGCAATTGCGGCCCTTCGGGAAAGCATCGATGGAAATTCGTAAGGCAAAAGTTCAGGGATTCTGCTTCGGCGTTGCGATTACGGTGAAGAAGGCCGAAGAGGCGATCGCCTCGCGCGACGACGTGACCACGCTAGGGCACGTCGTGCACAACCCGCAAACCGTGGCCGAACTCGAGGCGAACGGACTGCGCAACGCCGCGACCGTCGACGACGTCGAGCGCGGTGCGCTCTTCGTGCGCGCGCACGGTCTTCCGGTCGAGGTCTTCGACAAAGCGCATACCAAGGGGCTCGAGATTATCGACGCAACGTGCCCGATGGTCACGAAGATCCACGTGCAAGCCGAGAAGCTGCGCGCCGACGGCTACAAGATTATCGTGGTGGGCGATCCGACCCATCCGGAGGTCAAGGGCACGCTCAGTCACGTGCCGGGCGCATGGTGCATCGAAACCGTTGAAGACGTTGCACGCCTTCCGCGCGGCAGCCGCGTCGGCGTAGTCGTGCAATCGACCTATTCGCGCGAACGCTTTACCGACGTCGTCAAGTCGCTGAGCGAGAAGTATTACGAAGTTCGGGCCGTCAACACGATCTGCACGGACACGAACAACCGGCAGAGCGAAGCATTGCGGCTGGCAGAAGAAGTCGAGGTGATGGTGGTCGTGGGCGGCAAGACCTCCGCGAACACCAAACATCTGGCGGAACTCGCCGAATCACATGGAGCGCGTTCGTATCACATCGAGGGTCCGGACGAACTCCAAGCGCAGTGGTTCGACGGCGTAGGCGTTGCGGGTCTGATGTCGGGCGCGTCGACGCCGGGTTGGCTGGTCGACCGCGTCTTCGCGCGGATGGAGGAGCTCGCTGGTCAACCCGTCTGACCGCTTCGAAGACGACCTGCGCGAGCGCGTCCGCGAATACCGAGGATCGCCGCTCATCTCAGACATGCTCGCGTACCATTTTGGTTACGGTTCACACGGTCCGGCACGACGCGGGAAGCGTCTTCGCCCCAGCATGCTCATGCGCGTTTGCACGTCCGAAGGTGGGCCGCTGGAACATTCGTTGGATGCTGCGGTGGCGATCGAGCTGGTCCATAACTACTCGCTGATTCACGACGACATCGAGGACCGCGACGAGTTTCGTCACGGGCGGCGCACGCTGTGGAGCGTCTACGGCATCGCTCAGGCAATCAACGCGGGCGATGCGATGTGCGCGCTGAGTTTTCTCGCGCTTGCACGCGCACGTACGATGCTCGGCGGCGAGCGTGCGATGGCGATGATCGAACGGCTGCACCGGGCTCACCGGACGATGTGCGACGGCCAATCGCTCGACTTGCAATTCGAGGGCGCGCCTCGCGTCGATCTGCAGGCCTACTACGGAATGATCGCGGGCAAAACGGCGGCACTCTTCGAAGCCGCATGTGCACTGGGCGCTTGCTGTGCGGGCGGCGACGAGCCGCTCGTTCGCGGCTACGCCGAGTTAGGCCACGCATACGGGATCGCGTTCCAAGTGCGCGACGACATTCTGGGAATATGGGGATCGGCTGCGCGTACCGGCAAGGCCGTTGCCGGAGATCTTGCGCGCCGGAAATGGACCTATCCGATCGCCTGGGCGATGAGCCAGCCGGACTCGAGCGCGGCCCGAATTGTTGCGGACTCGTACCGTGTGGGACGGCCGCTTGAATATTCCGAGGTTGAGCGAGTCGTCGCGGCGCTGGACGATCTGGGAGCGCGAGAGGCCGCGGCGCGTGCCGTTGCAGAACCTATGGCCGTCGTGGAACGCCACCCTAACCGCGCGCTGCGCGACTACCTGCTCGAAACGCTCGCCGAAACCGTCGGCTGACCGGAGGCCACCACACCGTGAACGCCAGGACGAACGTACAAACGTCCGTCTGGGAGCGCACGCTCACGCTCCCATACGCGCTGCCGATCCTACTGCTGCTTGGATTTGCGCTGCGTATGCTGTTCATCGGCTCCAGCGGCTTCACCGTGGACGTGAACACTTTCGTTGCCTGGACGCTCTCGCTGTTGAGCAACGGTCTGTCGCATTTTTACGCAAAGACCGGCTTTGCCGATTATCCGCCCGGCTATTTTTACATTCTGGCGATCTTTGGCCATCTGTGGGCGCCGTTGCGCGGGCTCGATCCGCAGTACGCGCTCTTGCGTGTCGTGGTCAAACTGCCAGCCGTGCTGGCTGACTTGGGTGTCGGCGCGCTGATCTACGCGCTCGGACTGCGCTTCGCCAAGCCGGCGATCGCGCTCGGCGCAGCAGCGATCTACATTCTGAGTCCGGCCACGATCATGACCTCGGCGGATTGGGGTCAAGTCGACTCGATCGCCGGCGGCCTTGCATTGCTTGGCGTCTATCTTCTTTTGAAGAGCACCGATGAAACCCCGGGCCGGATCTCGGCGTTGATTCCGGCTGCGTGGATCGCGCTCACATACTCGCTGCTGATCAAACCGCAAGCCGCAGTGCTGATTGCGTTGTTCGTTGCGTTCGCGCTCTCGGACCGCGCCCGGTTGCGCGAGCGTCTGATCGCCACGGCGCTCGGCATTGGCGGCGCAGTCGTCTTCACGATCCTGATCGTGCTGCCGTTCCACCCCACGGCGAATCCGCTCGATGCGATGCAATGGTTGCTGGCGCGATACGAGTTCGCGTCGAACGTTTACGCTTACAACTCGGTAAACGCGTTCAACCTCTGGGCGATCAAGGGGTTGCTCTGGCAAAAAGATTCCTTACCCATAGGGTTCAGCCCGCTGATGTTCCCGCAATATCTTTGGGGCATCGCGCTTGTGCTTGCGGCATTGGTGTTGGTCCTGTGGCGCTACCTGCAGGAGCGCACGCCGGCGGCGCTGATGGAAGCGTCGACGATCGCGCTCCTGGCGTTCTTCATTCTTTCCACGCGGATGCACGAACGCTACAGCTTCGATGCGGTGCTGTTCTGCACGGCGTGCGTCCCGCTCGGGCGGCGCTATCTGTGGGGTTCGCTCGCGCTGACGGTCGTGCTCTTCGCGAACCTCATATACTCTCTGCAATATCTGGTTCTCGTTACGAATCAAACGCCCGGAGTCGACCCGCACAATCTCTGGGGTCCGCTCACGTCGTTCTACGCCGTCATCGCGGTCGGAACGTTCTTTGTGCTGGGTTACGTCTTTCTGGGTTCAACCGCGGAAGCTACGATGGTGACGCAAGAGCAGCAACAGCAAGGCAAGGAGAAGAAAATCGAGCGCGAGTCGCACGCGTATTTCAATCCTCGCGAAGGTCTGAGCGTTATGCAGGCCGTCGACTACCTCGCGATGAGCGCGTTCGGCGTTGCGAGCTTCGTGCTCTCATTTCTTCGATATTGGTATCCGCCGACCAAGATCTTCGACGAGATCTACTTTGCGCGCGCCGCGGAAGAGTATCTGCGGAACATGCGCATTTACGAGAATACGCACCCTCCATTCTCGAAGTTGCTGGTAACGCTCTCGGTCATGCTTTTCGGAGGGCTCGCGCACGGCGATAACTCGTTCGGCTGGCGCTTTCTCGACGTCGTGTTCGGCGCACTCGTGGTCATGCTGCTCTTTGCTTTTGCAAAACGCATTACGGGTTCGACAATTTTCGCTTCGGTTGCGGCGTTCTTCCTGATGACCGACGGCATGCACTTCGTGCAATCGCGCATCGCCACGCCCGAAGGCATCGTCGTCGTCTTCTCGCTTGCGGCGGTATACGCGTTTTACCGCTTCTGGATCGCCTCGCAAGTCGAGATGCGGCAGCACACGGTCGTTCCACGGTTGGCATTAGCCATCGGGGTCGCGGCGTCCCTTGCATCCGGGGCGATCGTTGTCGGGGCGTGGGATCTGATCTGGATGCGCTTACCGGCGCCGGGCCGCCTCGATGCGGCATCGAGTGTCATCGTCGTGCTGTACGTTGCGGCCGGTGTGTATCTGGCGCTGCGGTATTTGTTCTTCCCGCGCTGGTACTCCGACGGCGCCACCGAGTACACGTTTCCCGACGGATCCTACGCGCTGGTCGAAGGTGCGAGCCGCACGCTCTTTACGCCGGACGGCGGCCGTGTCGAGAGTAGCGGTAGCGGGAAGGCAAAGATTACCGCCGGGGACGTTTCGCAGAATCGCGCCGGCGCGCTCGTCTACAGCGGCGATGCTTATTCGATCTCGTATCGTTCCGATCCGAGCGTCACGTACGAAACGCCCGACGGCGATGCCAGCTTTGCGCAAAACGAGATTCGCGCCGGCGATGCACGCGAACAGGGTTCTTCGGCAACCCTCTGGCTCATCGTCTTTACGATCGCGCTCGGCCTGCTCGTAAGCTCAAAGTGGTACGGCGTCATGGGATTCGGCGTGAGTTTCTGCGTGCTGATTTTCGTCTGGCTGCAACGCATCTGGCGGGATCGCGCTCCGGCGCTATGGGGAAACCCGCGCGGCTTTCGATTGGATGGAGCGCTCGCTACGATCTTGTTCATCAGTGCCACCGTGTATGCGCTCGTGTGGGTGCCCGATCTGATCCGGCAGTCGCCCGATCCCAACGAGATTCACAATTTCAACGACGTCGTCTACCGCCAGTACACGATGTTCATGTATCACGACAAACTTGTGGCCAAGCACCCCTATTCGTCGTACTGGTTCCAATGGCCGATCGATTACATCCCGGTTGCGTATTTCTACCAGGATCACCGCAATAACGTCAAGGATCCGAGCGGATGCTGCGTCGAGGAGATTACCTCAATGCCCAATCCGCTCAACATGTGGATGGGCCTGGTGAGCGTGCCGATTGTCGGATTCTTAGCGTGGCGGCGTAAGAATAAAGCTTACGCCCTGGTGGTGCTGACGTACTTGCTGCAATGGCTGCCTTGGATGCGCTCGCCGCGCATCACTTTTGCGTATCACTTTTACGTCGATATACCGCTCATTTGTCTGTGCAATGCCATCGTGTTGCAGCAGCTGTGGCTGCGATATAAGGACAGCGGGCTCATCTCACGTCGCTGGGCGATGGCCGCCATCGTCGCCGTTGTTGTGCTGATCGGATCGGCGTTCGTCTTCTTCTATCCCATCCTGGCGGCCGTACCGATTACGTGGAACCAGTGGCACGAGCGGATGTGGCTACCCACCTGGATCATCGGTCCCTATGGGTAGCGCAAACAGGCGTCGCGGGACGGATTCGATAAGCAAACGGCGAGGATAGGCGTTATGGGTCGCAAGTGGCAAAACATCAAGCTGGACAAGGGCAAGACCGATGCGCAGCGCGGCGCCCTTTTTACGCGGCTCAGCCGCGAGATCACGTTGGCGGTGAAATCGGGGTCGCCCGACCCCGAATCAAACCATCGGCTGAAGCTCGCGGTCGAGAAGGCGCGCGAAAGCAACATGCCCTCGGACAACGTCAAGCGCGCGATCGCGCGCGGCACCGGCTCAGAGGGCGAGAAAGAGATCGAAGAGATTCGCTACGAAGGTTACGGCCCGCACGGCTTGGCCGTCGTCGTAGACGCTGCGACCGATAACCGCAATCGCACCGCGGGAGAGCTGCGGTTCTTGTTCAGCAAGCACGGCGGTTCGCTCGGCGAGACCGGATCGGTCGCCTGGATGTTTGACGCAGTCGGAATCGTCGAGATCGCACCGCAAGGGAAGTCTGAGGACGCTTTGACTGAGGGTGCGCTGGTCGACGGTGTCATCGACCTCGACTACAGCGAATCGATTGCCTATGTGTACACGCAGCCGGCGCAGCTCGCTTCGGCGCGCGAAGCGCTTCGAGCCGCTGCGCTCAAGGTTTCCGACGCGTATCTGGGCGTGCGCGCCAAAGCGACGGTCGAGCCGCAAGGCGAGGAACTGACGGCTGCACTAACGTTTCTGGACGTTTTGGAAGAGCACGAAGACGTGCAGCATGTGTTCAGCAATCTCAACGTCAGCGAAGCGGCGCTGGAGGCGCTCACCTGAGACGAACCGACCGATGGCGTGAAATCGTCCACGAGTACGTTCCGCGCGAATGGGTCTTTCCAATCGTGCTCGCGGCGTTCGTGGCGGTATTGGTCTGGTTCGCTCATCAAATCTATCTTTTCTTGCTGCCTCCCGCTAATACGATTACGGTTCCGTCGTTCGTCGGACAGTCGGTCAGCGACGCAACAGCCGCCGCGCAGCAGATCAATCTGCTCGCGCAAGTCGTCGATCATTCGACCAGCGATCGATATCCCAAGGACGTGGTGATGAATCAGCGCCCGCTCGCGGGGACCGCCGTACGCGCCGGACGGCAAGTCGATTTCGTCGTCAGCGACGGCATCGTCTCGAACCAAATGCCCGATCTTCGCTATCAATCGATACGTGAAGTGATCATCGATCTCAATCGCGCAAAACTTCAACTTGGCCGCGTAACCTACGTAAAGAGCGATCTGATTCCGGCCAATCACGTCATCGAACAAGATCCCGAGCCGCTCGCCTACGTGGTCGAAGGACAAAGCGTGAATCTCGTGATGAGCAAGGGCGGAGCGTCGATCGTCAGGGTTCCGCAGTTCGTCGGAACGCAGATCGATCAAGCGCGCGCGGTTGCGGCGAGCGCCGGCGTTGAGCTGGGTCAGATCGTGTGGACGCCGCTCGGGAAATCCGGGCCCAAGCACGGCGTGGTTGCGCGGCAATCGATTGCCCCGGGGACGAGGATCTCGTCGTTCGAACCGGTGTCGCTGCAGGTCAGCGCCGGGCCGAACGAATCGGGATACATCATCCGCCAGGTCCACGTGCTTGCTTCGATACCGCAGCCTGCCGATGCAACTTCAGGGAAATCGGTGACGGTCGTACTACGCGTTCGCGACGCGACCGGGCAGTACGACGCGTACCGTGCGTACGCGCAGCCGGGTCAAAAGCTCGATTTCACCGTGACGGCGGTTGGAACGTCGGTTGTCGATCTGTACGTCGACAACGCGCTCGCCGGCGAGACGCGTCTAGGCGAAGAGCCGCCGCGAATCTACGACGAGGGGAAACCCTCGCCATCGCCTTCTCCCGGAGGTCGACCTTAGTTGAACGTCATCATCGCGCCGTCGCTGCTTTCTGCGGACTTCGCGCGCATCGCGGACGAGATCGCCTCCGTCGAAGCCGGCGGTGCGGACTACTTACATTTGGACGTGATGGACGGCCGCTTCGTCCCTAATCTGACCTGGGGTCCGAAGATCATCGGCGATTTACGCAAGCTCTCCACGTTGACGTTCGATACGCACTTGATGATCGTCGAACCCGAGCGCTACGTCCTCGCATTTCGCGAGGCCGGAGCGGACATCATCAGCTTTCATTACGAAGCCACACCCCACGCTCAGCGGCTATTGACCCACATTCGCTCGCTGGGCGCGAAGGCCGGCATCTCGCTGTGTCCGCAGACGCCCGTCTCGATGCTCGAGGACCTGATCGACGATTGCGATCTGGTTTTGATCATGAGCGTCAATCCGGGCTTTGGGGGCCAGTCGTTCATTCCGCGTTCGCTCGCGAAGCTGCGCGAGGCGCGCGCCTTAATTGACGCGCGAAATCCGTCGTGCATCTTAGAGGTCGACGGCGGGGTGGGAACGAGCAATGTCCGCAGCGTGGTCGAAGCGGGAGCAAACGCCGTCGTCATGGGTTCGAGCGTTTTCGGTACAACCGATCCTGCGGCGACGGTGCGCGCCATGCGCCGGCTCGCGATGGGATGAACGAAGACGAGCTCGTAGCCGCGATCGTCGCACTGCAGCGTGGTACGCCGCGCGTCCTGATCGGAATCGGTGACGATGCTGCCGTCTGGCAGCCGTCTCGCTCGCACCGCAGCGCGATTTCGAGTGATGCGCTGATCGAAAACGTGCACTTCTCGCGCGCCTGGATGACGCCCGAAGAGATCGGATGGCGCGCAATGGCGGCCAATCTCAGCGATCTGGCCGCGATGGGTGCGCGACCGCGGCTCGCCACCGTCGCACTCGGCGTTCCACCCGATGTCACGCGCGATGAGATTCTTTCATGGTCGATCGGAATGGCTCGCTGTGCGGACGCGTTTTCAACGCAGATCGCCGGTGGCGATTTGGTGCGCGCGCCCGTGCTGACGATCGCAATAACGGTCGTCGGCGAAGTCCGGCCGAGCAACGTGAAGACGCGCAGCGGCGCGCGGCCGGGCGACGTGCTCGCCGTTACCGGTCCGCTCGGCGCGAGCCGGGCCGGACTCGACGTCGCGAGCGGCGCGGCGTCCCTCGATCGAGAATTCGCGACGCAAGCTTTGACGGCGTATCGTACGCCGCAGCCGCGCATGGCGGAAGGACGCTGGCTCGGCGCCAGCCGCCACGTTCACGCGATGATGGATTGCTCGGACGGACTCTCAACCGATTTGCTGCGGCTGGCTCGCGCGAGCGGAAACGGCGCGCGAGTCGATCGCGTTCCCGTCGCGCCGTGCGCGGTCGCGGCGGCACGCGATCGTGGCATCAACCCCCAAACGTATGCATTGGGCGCCGGAGAGGATTTCGAACTCCTGGTTGCGATCGATGCCCGCGCGTTCGAGCACATCGCACGTCGCTTTCACGCACGATTTGGACGAGCGCTGGAGCGCGTTGGCGCGTTCCGGGCGGACGAGTCCGTCGTCATGGTGAACCAGGGCCGGGAAGAGCCGATCGAACGCACCGGCTGGGACCACTTCTCGTCAGAGGATCGGATCACGTGATGGACGACGACGTTCAACCGTTACCGCTCGTCGGCAGCATTCAGAACAGCGTCGGGATGGGCTTTCTCGGCAATCAAGCCGCGTTCGCCGTTGCCAACGCGCTCGGCGCGCGGCTGGTGCACGCGCAATCGCACTTCGCGAATGCGCATGCCGGCGTCGCCGGAAGAACCAGTCTTATTACCGACCTTCCGCAATTTCGCCGTGACGTCGATTTCGTGATTCGCGCCAGGCCGGCCGTTTTACACGTGGGCTATTTGCCTAAGCCCACGCACGTCGAAGTCGTAGCATCCGCGCTCGAAGGCTACAAAGGGGTGGTACTCGTCGACCCGGTGATCGGCGACTACAAAAAAGGCCTTTACGTCTCGGAAGAAACGGCTCGCGCGATCGGCGAGCTGCTCGTTCCGCACGCGCAGATCGTTACGCCGAACCGATTCGAGGCCGAGGTCCTGCTGGGAACGGTCGATCGCACGTTAAGCGAGCACGCGTATCTCAACGGAATTTTCGATTTGGGACCCAGTGCGGTAATCGTGACGTCGTTCGAGAGCGATCCCGAGAAGCACCGCACGACCGCGCTCTTTACCAACGGCTATTACTACCATCGCATCAACGGCCCACTTTTCGCGCGATTTTCCGCGCACGGAGCCGGGGACGTGTTTGCAGCATCGGTCGCGACGTTCGTGGCGCTGGGCGGCTCGCCGTTCGCAGCGGCGTTGCTGGCCACGGCGTTAACTGCACGCGCGGTGGCGGATACGACGTCTTACGGCGGTTTTACATGCGATCCCATCGCCGCGCTTGCAAAATGGAATCCGCTCGGATATCAGGTCGACGACGATCGGACGATGCGCTTCTGCGAGCGTTCGAGCGTCGGAACGGAAGCGCTCAAACCGACCGCCGCCGATTCCCCGCGGCTAAAGTTCGCGCCGCCCAGGCATAAGAGTATTTACGGGTAGATTCATCCCTGTGATCTCGCATACCATACGCATCGGAGAAACCGAGCCGCTGGTCGTCATCCAAATCGTAGGCTACGTGCATCCGGAGGTCGCCGAACCCGAGGGCATGGACCTTCTCGATTGCTTCGTGCGCGCGCTCGCGCCGCCGGTCGATGCAACGTTTCCGGTTTCGATCCGCGTCGAAGAACTGCGGTCGGTGCGCGCATATCTTTCCCAGATCAATTCCGGCAACGGGCCGGCCGGAAGTTTTTCGATCTCGGGAGGTCTGTTCGATCTCTCGTTCGCGCCGAGCCGGCGCGGGCCGGTCTTGTGCGCAGTTGGACTCAAGAGCATCGAACGCTCGCACGTCCGCCTGGAATACCTCGTTACGCTCGAGCCGGAAGAGATCACACGGCTCTTGGGCGATTTGGAAGCGCTCGATCGCGCTATCGCGGAATAGCGCTCTTTAGATCGCGCGCTTGATGCGCTTGGAGCGCAGGCACTGCGTGCACACGCGAACGGTACGGTGCGTTCCGCCGACGTCGACCTTGACCGATTGCAGGTTGGGCAGCCAGCGGCGCCGCGTCTTGTTCATCGCGTGGCTGACGTTATTGCCGGTCATCGGTCCCTTAGAACAGACTTCGCAGCGCTTGGCCATACGGCTCGTTTCCTCTAAATACGACGGATACGTGGTTTGATGAAATCTCGCACCGGTGATAGCCGGTCGCGGGCGAACTTTCGGATGATACCACGGTGCCTAGGGCTTGACAAGGATTCCGTCTCCGGGGGCTCGCAGACGGGTCCACCGTGGACGTTACGACCCTTGATGGCCGCGCGTATGCCAAGTTCTTGGCGGCCGGCACGTACTTCCTGAGGAAGTACCGTCAGGTCCTCAACGACCTGAACGTCTTCCCGGTCCCCGACGGGGACACCGGCACCAACATGTATCTCACGGCTCGCTCGGCTATGCTCGAAGCCGGGCGGTTGGCGGGGACGACCAAGTCCGCGCCGCTTTCGGAAGTCGCCGCAGCCGCTGCCCAGGGAAGCTTGATGGGCGCCCGCGGCAACTCGGGCGTTATCATCTCCCAAATGTTGCGCGGTTTTGCGCACCACGTTCGGCACCGCAGCGAGATCGATACGTTCGTCCTTGCGACGGCGATGCGCGAGGCCGTGGCTGCGGCGCGCGCCGCCTTGCTGCGGCCGGTTGAAGGCACGATTCTTTCGGTTGCGGATGCCGCGGCGGAGGCCGCCTACAAGCTCGCGCTGCACGAGCGCGATTTCTACCGGTTGGGAACCGGCATGGTTCGTGCGGCAAACGAGGCGTTGGATCGCACGCCGGAACAGCTCCCGGTGCTCAAGGAGGCCGGCGTCGTCGACTCGGGCGGAGCCGGATTCGTATATTTCATCGAGGGAGCACTTCGGTTTCTGCCGGAGTCGAAAACCCGCGCGACCGTCTTTCCGAGGCGTCCAGGCCGCCAGCGCGTCTTCACCACGTTGCAGGTGGTCGGCGAGAACAAGTACTGCACGGAATTCGTGTTGGAGGATGCGTCGTGCAGCGTAAACGAGCTGCGGCATGTGCTCGAACCGCGCGGGGAGTCGCTGCTGGTCATCGGCGCGCCTCCGACGATCAAGGTACACGTCCATACCGACAATCCGCAGCGTGTCCAGGACACCGCCGCGAAGCTCGGCCGTCTCACCCGTATGAAGGTCGAGGATATGGAGCGTCAGCACCAGTTGCTGGTTGTGGAAGAGCCGGCGCATTCGCGCTCGATCGTCGCGCTCGTCCCCGGTCCGGGCTTCGACCAGATCGCGCGTGAATTGGGAGCGGAAGTTACCCTGAACGCCGAGCGCAATCCCAGCGTGCGCGATCTGCTGCTTGCGATCAACAAGACGCTCGGAAACGACGTCTACCTGTTCGTCAACGACAAGAACGTGGCTCCGGCGGCAAACGAGGTGACGGCGATGACCGGCAAGCACGTTCACGTGCTTCCCACGCGCGACGTGGTCGCCGGAATTGCCGGTCTTTTTACAATGCGTTCAGCGGGCGATCGAACGCCCTCCGACGAGGAGATCATGGCCGCGGCCGGACGTACCCGCAGCGCCCAGGTCTTTCTCGCCGGCAAGGATGCCTCGCTCGGCGGTGTATCGGTGGCGCGCGGAAAGCCGGCAGGCAGCTACGCTGGAGAGCTGTTCTGCGGTGAGAGCCTCGATGAGGTAGCGCATGCCGTCCTGCAAGAGATGGGCGCGGACGACGGAGGGCTGGTAACCCTCTACTACGGCGGCGCACAGCGCGAAAAGGATGCGCAGCGGCTGAGCGAAGAGCTGGGCGACGCCTACGCGAATACCGAGGTCGAATACTACTACGGCGGAATGAAGAACGCGGAGTACTGGATTTCCCTCGATGAATAAGCCACGGATTGCGATCGACGCGATGGGCGGCGATCAGGCGCCTGAAGAAATCGTCGCCGGCGCCATACTCGCAGCGAGCGAGTACCCGCAGGCATCGCTCATTCTCTACGGCGACGAAGCGCGCGTTCGCCAGCTCCTGCGCGGGCAGGGAAGCGAGCGGATCACCGTTGTGCACGCCCCAGACGCCGTCCCCATGGATCAACACGCATCCCAGGCGTTGCGCTCGGCAGATCGCACCTCGCTTGGAGTTGCGGTGAACGCGGTCAAGACCGGGGATGCGGACGCGGTCGTTTCGGCCGGCAACAGCGGAGCATTCCTGGCAATAGCGCTGATCAAGCTGCGCACGATCGAGGGCGTTGCGCGTCCTGCGATCGCAACGGTTTGGCCGGCGCTCAACGGACCGACCGTGCTGCTCGATTCGGGCGCGAACGTCGACTGCCGTCCGGAATGGCTCGAACAATTCGGCATCATGGGATCGGCGTATGCGAAAGCGGTGCTTGGTATCGCCGATCCGCGTGTCGCGATGCTCTCCGTCGGCGAAGAGCGCAGCAAAGGCAACGCGCAAGTACTCGAAGCGGCCGAGTTGCTCGAACGCGCGCCGGTAAATTTCATCGGCAATATCGAAGGCAAGGACATGTTCCATAACGTCGCCGACGTGATCGTTGCGGACGGTTTCGTCGGCAACGTCGTGCTCAAGACGGGCGAAGGCATGGTGGCGGCGATGGGCAAGGTCGTCAAGGACACGCTCTTAGGCGGAAACTTACTCACCCGGGCGGGCACGGTGCTGCTCGCGCCGGCGCTGCGCGGACTACGCCGAAAATTTGATTACGAAACGTATGGCGGCGCGCCGTTCTTGGGTTTGCGCGGCAACTGTATCGTGACGCACGGCCGCGTTTCGCGGCGCGGCATCAAGGCGGCGATCGGCACGGCGATCGCGGAGGTCGATCACGATGTCGTCGGCCGCATCGCCGAACTCGTAACCCCGCATCTCACTCGCGAAACCACGGTAGAGAGCGCCTGATTGTCGATCGCGATCGTCACCGACAGCACGTCGGACATCGAGCCGCAACGCGCCGAATCACTAGGCATTACCGTCGTTCCGCTCTTCGTGGTCTTCGGCGAGCGGAGCTATCGCGATTACGTCGACTTGAGCCGCGCGCAGTTTTTCGAACTGCTTGCCGAAGCGAAAGACTTGCCGACGACTTCGCAGCCCACGGCGAAAATGTTCGAAGACGCTTTTCGTCCGCTCGCGGAAGCGGGGCACGAGATATTGTGCATCACGATCTCATCGCATCTCTCGGGAACGATCAATTCTGCGCGCACCGCGGCGCAAAGCTTTCCCGGCGCGAAGATCGAGGTCTACGATTCGCAGAGCGCCGCCGGAGGCCTTGGAATGATGGCGCTGCGCGCGAAGGAGATCGTCGCAACCGGCGGCGGTTGGCCGGAGGTGATGGCGGCGCTCGACCACGAGCGCGAGACGCAACGATTGTATGCGTGCCTTGCCGATCTCTCGCACCTGCAGCGCACCGGACGCATCGGGAAAGCCCAAGCGGTGCTCGGAACGCTGATGAAAATCGTTCCTGTGATCGCACTTCGGGACGGACAAGTCGCAGCGGAGGCGCAAGTGCGCACCTTCGCGCGCGCGCAGGCGACGATGCTCGATCTAGCCCTGGCGGCTGTGACCGATCCGGCGAAAGCGCGGTTCCTGGTCATGCACACGAATGCGCCGGGGCTCGCGCAGGATGCAATGGCACGATTGCGTACCCGGCTGGACGGCGCGCAGCCCCGCATGCTCGAGATTTTAGAGGCCGGCCCAGTCATCGCGACGCACGGCGGCCCGGGCGCCGTCGGCATCTTCGTCGCGCAAGACGCGTGATCGCGTAGCTCGTACGCCGCGTTAAGATCGTGCCGCTCGGAATCTACGTTCATCTCCCATTTTGTCCGTACATCTGTCCGTATTGCGATTTTGCTAAGTGGCCGGTTGCGCGCACCCGCGCCGCGCAGTATTTGGCCGCGCTGCGCGCCGAGATTGCTGCCGCGCCCTCCGAACCCGCCGCCACGATCTTCTTCGGCGGCGGGACGCCGAACTCGTACGGTGCCGATCAAATCGCCTCGCTTACGCGCATGCTGCGCAAGCGCTTTCCGCCAGTCGACGAGCCGGAGGAGATTTCGATCGAAGTCAACCCGGAGCTGGTGCACGAGGGGGATTTCGAGCGCTATGTTGACGCCGGCATCGACCGCGTATCGATCGGCGTACAATCGTTTCTTCGCAGCGAGATCGCCGTGCTCGGACGCAAGCACACGATGCCGGACGTCTCACGGGCCGTTTCGCTCGCACGGCGTGCAGGCATTCGATCCGTCTCGATCGACTTGATCTTCGCCGTGCCTGGACAAACCTTGAGCACGTGGCAGCGCTCACTCGACATGGCAATCGATTTGGGTATCGACCACATCTCGGCCTACGGGCTGACGGTTGAAGAAGGAACGGCGTACGCGCGGTGGCGCGAACGCGAGCCGAGTGCATTTGCCGGCGAGGACCTCGAGGCGGAACTTTACGATCTCGCGATGACCTGCCTCGAAAGCGCCGGATACGAACAGTACGAAATCAGCAACTTCGCGCGGCCGGGTCACCGCTGCGCGCACAATCAGAACTATTGGAACAACGGCGAATATGCCGGCTTCGGCGTCGGCGCGGCGTCCTATCGGGGCGGAGAGCGCAGCGTCCACACGCGCAACCTGGACGAGTATCTGGCAGCTGCCGCGGGGGGTCAACCTGTGCCCAGCGAGTCTGAACGCCTGCTGGGAATGCGCGCAGTGGGTGAAGCGGTAATGCTGGCGCTACGCACGGCGCAAGGTGTTGTTCTGACCGATTTCAAAGAGCGATATGGCGTCGATGTCGCCGCGCAGTACGCGCCGGTCGTCGGCCGGTACGAACGCGAAGGCCTGCTCGAGCGTACCGGCGACGCGCTCGTGCTCACGCGGAGAGGGCGATTTGTCGCGAACGACGTGTGCGGAGCGTTTGTAACATTCGAGTGACTACGAGTAATCTGTCCGGAACGGTGCTCCGCACGGTGTTCGCGATCGTGTTCTTCGTGACGGGCTTCTTGCTCGGCCGCGAACTGTACGTGAACGTCCTCTCGCTGCATTTTGCGAGCGAAGGCTTGCAGTGGACGATGCTCATCCTCTCACCCGTGGCAGGCGCCATTGTCGGTGTGCTGCTTGCTCCGCTGGCGCAATCGTTTTTTGAAGACGAGCTGAACGTAGTCGAGCGCGCGATCGAGCGATTGGCCCCGACTGAGCTCGCCGGCGGGGCGATCGGGCTGCTCGTTGGCCTGGGCATCGCGCTGCTGATCAAGAGCATTCTGTTCGAATTCGTCTCGATCACGGGGCGCGCGGGCAGTTATCTAGCGATCGTGCTCTATCTGATCGTAACGATATTCTTCGCGTATCTGGGAGCGCGGGTCGGAGCGAAATCCCCGCTGGTTCCGCTACCCAAGGGCAGCTTGGTCCGCGGCGCGAGCGCGAAGGTCGTGGACACATCGGTAATCGTCGACGGGCGTATCGTCGAGATCGTGGAGAGCGGCTTCATCGAAGGGGCGCTGATCGTGCCTCGCTTCGTGCTGCGCGAACTGCAAACGATCGCCGATTCAGCCGACGCGCAGCGGCGCACGCGCGGACGGCGCGGACTGGAAACGCTGGCGAAACTGCAAGAGTTACGCGCGATCGAGATCAACGAGCGAGAGTATGACGATCTCACTCCGGGAAACGTCGACGCCAAACTCGTGCGTCTTGCGCGCGAACTGCACGGCCGGTTGCTCACCAACGACTATAACCTCAACCGCGTCGCGCAAGTTGAAGGCGTCGAGGTGCTCAACATCAACGAGCTGGCAAATTCGCTCAAACCGGTCGTACTTCCGGGCGAGGAGCTCCACGTCCAGGTCATTCGCGAGGGTAAGGAAGCCGATCAAGGTGTCGCCTATCTCGATGACGGTACGATGATCGTTGTCGAGCACGGCCGCCGGCTGATCGGCTCGCATACCGACGTCATCGTGACCAGCGTGCTGCAAACGGCAGCCGGCAAGATGATCTTCGCGCGTGCAAAAACAACGAGCCCTATCGCGCGATGAAATGGGGCGCGGTGATCGTTGCTGCAGGTCGTGGAACGCGATTCGGGCGACCTAAGCAGCTGATCGAATTGCGCGGTAAGCCGATGGTCGCGTGGTCGCTGGCGACGTTTGCAGCGATGGACGAAATTTCCGAACTGATCGTCGTGACCGAACCCGAGTGGATCGAGTCATGTGCGGATCTTGCTCGCCGGTACGCCGGCGAGCGCGCCGTGACAGTCGTAGCCGGCGGCACGACGCGACAGGCCAGCGTCCGCTGCGGTCTGGATGCACTGCTGCGATCCGAAGCCGTATTAGTGCATGACGGTGCGCGTCCGCTCGTGCGACCGGACGACGTGCGCGCAGGAATGCAAGCGGTGCGCCCCGGGCGAGCCGCGGTGCTGGCGGCGCCCGTCGTCGATACGATCAAGGTCGTCGATCCGCGGACGATGCTGGTGCGTCGCACGCTCGATCGCTCCGAGCTCTGGGCCGCGCAGACGCCGCAGTTCGCGATGCGTGACGAATTGCTTCGCGCCCACGACGCCGCGCAGCGATCCGCGTTCGAAGCGACCGACGACGTCGCGCTGCTCGAAGCAATCGGCCTCGAGGTCGCGATCGTTCCTTCCAGCGGCGAGAACTTCAAGGTCACGCATCCCGATGATGCGGCGCGTGCCGAGGCGCTACTGGGGTGACACGCGTCGGACACGGCTTCGATGCGCATCGTCTCGTCGAAGGCCGGCGGTTGGTGCTGGGAGGTATCGCCGTACCGCACGAACGCGGCGCGCTCGGACATTCCGATGCCGACGTTCTCGCGCATGCGATCTCGGATGCATTACTTGGTGCGGCCGCGCTGGGCGACCTGGGCGGACATTTCCCGGACAGCGATCCGCAGTGGAAGGACGCGGATTCGATCGTACTGCTCGAAGCCTGCGCCGGACGCGTTCGCGAGAGCGGTTATCGCATCGCAAACGTCGATGCTACGATCGTCGTGGAGCGGCCGAGACTCACGCCGTACATTGGAGCTATGCGCGAGCATTTGGCTAACCGCTTGGGCTTGGCACTCGAGTGTGTGAGCGTCAAAGCCAAGACCAGCGAAGGAATGGGCTACACGGGCGACGGAAGCGGCATCGCGGCCTATGCCGTTGCGTGTATCGAACGATGAGCGAACTAAGCCGGGCAACGCTGCTCACCGCCATGCAGCGATGGGGTTTTCTGGAAGATCCGGCGCCGGATGCGGCGCTGCGTTGGATCGATACGTTCATCGAAGCCTACCGCGATCGAATCGAACGGATCGACGATGCAATTCCGCTCATCGCCGCGCTGCGCGCCGAGTCGTGTGTCATCCCGGCCCTCGAACTGGAGCGGCTGCGCACGCGAGCGGTGCTATTCTTCCTCGATTCGATCGGCCAATACGTCGATCATCAGCCGGAACTGCGCGGGCTCCCGCTGGAGCACGACATTCCCGCGATCGCGCAAGAGTTTGGCATCTCTGACGCGGACGCGTTCGCCGCGGTGCGCATGGCGCTTACCGGCGAGAAGAACGGACCGCCGCTCGAGTTGCTCTTTCCGCTGCTCGGTCACGACCGGATTCTGATCCGCATCGGAGCGGTCAATTCACGATTGCTTCACGGCCGGGGCCTCGAGCCGATTGCCTACGGTCCCGACGGCAAACCGTTCGAAACGATTCAAACCCATGCTTCGGCCGAAAATGACGGCGCAGGCTGATACCGTGTGGAGCGTTAGGATCGACGCCCGCGCCCGCGGCGGCGAGTCCGCTATCCAGCCGCCGCCTCGACCAGATCGCGCTCGATGACGGCGTCGTCGACGCAAGGATTGCGATCGAAAGCTTGCGCTAGATCGGCGACGAGATCGGCCGGGTCCTCGATCCCGACCGACAGCCGAATCAAATCTCCGGTTACGCCGAGTTGCTCGCGTTCCGTCTGTGTCAACGAGGCATGCGTCATCACCGCGGGGCTGCAAATCAGCGATTCGACTCCGCCGAGCGACGTCGCGAGATTGAAAATGCTCGTTGAACGCGAAACTGTCCGCGCGCGCTCCGCGCCGCCGCGCACCCGTAGCGAAACGACGCCGCCGAAGCCGCTCATCTGACGCTTTGCCAGCGCGTGTTGCGGATGCGATGCGAGCCCCGGATAGTAGACCTCGCTGACGTCTTCGCGCGTGCCTAGGTACTGGGCGACCGCGAAGGCGTTGCACTCGTGTTGGCGCATCCGCAGCGCGAGCGTCTTGGCGCCTCGGAGCGTCAAGTATGCATCCCACGGACCTGGCACGGCTCCGACTGCATTCTGATGAAAGGCGATCTCGGCCGCGATGCGCTCGTCGTCGGTGATGACGACGCCGCCGACCACGTCGCTGTGACCGCAGATGTATTTTGTCGTCGAGTGCATCACGACGTCGGCGCCGAGTGCTAGCGGTTGTTGAAAGAAAGGAGAAGCAAAGGTGTTGTCGACGGCAACCACGATCTGATCTGCCGCCTCGGATTGGTCGAGGGCGTCTCGCAGCGCACAGATCGCGCCGATGTCGACGATCTTGAGCGTCGGATTGGTGGGGGTCTCGATCCAAAAGAGCTTCGTGCTCGGCGTGACGGCGTTATTGACGGCCTGCAGATCGAGCATGTCGACGAACGTGGTGGTAATGCCGTAGCGCGGGAGCACCTGCGTGAAGAGGCGGTGGGTCCCGCCGTAGATGTCGAGCGTTGCCACGATGTGATCGCCGGTGCGCAGAAGCGCCGTTACGGCGTTCACGGCGGCCATGCCCGAACCGAACGCGCTGGCAAATCGGGCGCCTTCCAGATCGGCAAGCTGCGCTTCCAGCGCCGAGCGCGTCGGATTGCCGCTGCGCGAATAGTCGAACCCTTTTGTAACGCCGACGTCGCTCAGCGTGAAGGTAGCTGTTTGATAGACCGGCACGATCGTCGCGCCGGTCGAGCTACACGGTGCCTGTCCGCTGCGTATCGCACGCGTTTCGAAACCCCGCGAGGATGCAGAGTGGCCAAAGGATCGGTTTGGCATGAGTTTCACTCCGATGGATAAGATAACGGCCCCTCACCGTATCGGTGAGGGGCCGCGAATGCTTACTGTTGCTTGACGAACGTTAGAGCAGCGCGAACCTCGACCGACACCGGGCGGTGCGGCACATCATCGACATCATGCTCGCGGACGCGAAGAACATTGAAGGGACCGTACCATACAAGGGCCGGCGAGTCAACCTTGACGCTGCGGCAGGCCCGTGTTATCGTGCTGGGACATGTTTCGCTTGGGCATCTGCGCCTGTCCCATCTGTTGTATGCACCAGCATGCGGCGGGAGAGGTCGTTGTCTAAGCGGTTATAGCGCGCAAGCAGCATACGCTTTCGAACGAGGCCCCCGCCGATGCCGGCGGGGGCTTCGTCGTTTCTCAACCGAGGCGGGAACCCTGGTGCATGTTGACCCACGTGAACGACCAACAACTGGAAAGCCGTCCGGCCCACGACATCCTGGAATGGGCCGCACAAACGTTCGGCCGCGATCTTGCCGTTGCGTGCTCGTTCGGCGGACCGACCGGCATGGTGCTTATTGACATGCTGGCTGGAATCGACCGCACCATTCCGATCTACTATCTCGACACGGGGCTGCTCTTTCCGCAGACCTACGAGCACATCGCGCGCGTCGCAGAGCATTACAAGATCCAGCCGATTCCGGTGCGTCCCACTCATTCTGTTGTCGAGCAGGAACGCGATGAGGGATCCGAGCTGTGGGAGCGTGAGCCCGATCGATGCTGTTACCTGCGCAAGGTCGCTCCGCAAGCCGAGTTCTTGCGCGGCTATCGTGCTTGGACGACGGCGATTCGCCACGATCAAGCACCCTCGCGCGAGCGTGCTCGCGCGGTCGAGTACGATGCGAAGTTTGGCCTGATCAAAGTATGCCCGTTCGTAGCATGGACCGAGCGCGACGTCTGGGACTATATTCGCGAACGTCGCGTGCCTTACAATCCGCTGCACGATTTCGGATATCCGAGCGTCGGCTGCCTCCCGTGCACGAAACCGATTCGTCCGGGCGACGATCCACGCGCCGGTCGCTGGAGCGGGAAGCCGAAGCTCGAGTGTGGTCTGCACGTATGAGCGACGTCGAAGGAATCAAACGCGAGAGCCGTGCTCTGCGCGGACGCATTGCGGAGTCGCTAGCCGCGGGAGGCACGCATTTCGACCAGGACGACGCGCAGCTCGTCAAGTTTCACGGCATCTATCAGCAAGAGGATCGCGACGCCCGGCGCGAGCGAAAAGCCTCTGGGCTCGGGCCGGCGTATCAATTCATGCTGCGCACGCGCGTGCCGGGCGGTGTCCTCACCCCGGAGCAGTATCTTGCGGAAGACGAGCTTGCGGGGCGGTTCGCAAACGGAACGCTGCGCGTCACGACGCGGCAGGGACTTCAGCTGCACGGTGTGCTCAAAGGCGACCTGCGCGCGCTCGTGCGAGAGCTGACGAGCGTGCTGCTCACCTCGCTGGCGGCGTGCGGAGACGTCAATCGCAACGTGATGGCGTGCCCTTCTCACCCGCGAACACCTGCGCAGGCGCAGGCTGCGCAGCTGGCACAAGAACTCGCCGTCCACTTCACGCCTGCCACACGTGCGTATCACGAAATCTGGATCGACGGCGAGAAACTCGACGTTCCGCAACTCGAGCCGCCGGCGGTCGACCCCATTTATGGTCCGGCGTACTTGCCGCGTAAATTCAAAATGGCGGTCGCCGTACCGCCGGACAATTGCGTCGATGCGTACACGCAAGACCTTGCATTCCTCGCCGACGTTCGCGGGGAAGAACTCGCCGGTTACACGGTATTGGTTGGCGGCGGCATGGGCATGACGCACGGAAAGTCAACGACCTATCCGCGCGTCGCAACACCGCTCTGCTTCGTGCGACCCGCGGATGCGATAGCGCTGGCAGAGGCGGTCCTCACGACGCAGCGCGACTTCGGCGATCGGAGCAATCGCAAGCACGCGCGCCTGAAGTACCTCGTGCAAGAGCGCGGGATCGAATGGCTGCGCGCCGAGGTCGAAATGCGCCTCGGCGTTGCGCTCGAAGCACCCGGCAGTGTGGAATTTACCGACGTATGCGATCATCTTGGATGGAGCCTACAACCCGACGGAAAATGGGCGCTCGGCATTGCGGTGCTCAGCGGACGTATTGCCGACACGCCGCCCATGCAACTGCGAACGGCGTTGCGTGAAACGATCGCACGCTTTAAGCCGTCGATCCGTTTGACTGGCCAGCAGAACGTGTTGCTGCACGACGTGGATCGCGCGCATCGCGCGAGCATCGACGCGCTACTGCGAGGTCACGGCGTGCCGACCGATCCCGACGCTTTGGGCCTACGACGGCACGCGTTGGCCTGCCCCGCGATTCCGACTTGTGGACTCGCTCTGGCCGAGTCCGAGCGAGCCTTGCCGGCGCTGCTCGACGAAATCGCAAACGTGCTCGATGAGATCGGATTGCACGGCGAGCGGCTTTCCATTCGAATGACCGGATGTCCGAACGGCTGCGCGCGACCGTACATGGGCGACGTCGGCATCGTAGGCCGCTCGCGCGATCTCTACGATCTGTTTGTCGGCGGCGATTGGGCCAACACGCGGCTGAACCGGCTCTATCGCAGTGCCGTACCGCGAGCACAGATCGTCGATGCGCTTCGTCCCGCGCTGCTCGAGTGGCGAGATCGTCGCAGGCTGGGGCAGACGTTCGGGGAGTTTTTCAGCGACCTTGCGGTGGTCTCGGCAGCCGAATCTTGACGGGCGGGGTTAAACTAAACGAGCATGCCGAACGCCGTGCAGACCTTTCTCTCCGACCTACGAGCTCCGTTGGAGCGCGACCCCGCCGCCCGCGGCTGGCTCGACGTGCTGCTCTCCTACCCGGGGTTTCACGCGCTTACCGCCTATCGCGTTATCCACCGGCTGCATCTCATGGGCATTCCGCTCTTGCCTCGGTGGCTCTCGCACGTGGCACGCTTTCTGACCGGCGTCGAGATTCATCCGGCGGCGAAGATCGGGCAGGGCGTCTTCATCGACCACGGCATGGGCGTCGTCGTCGGCGAGACGTCCGAAATCGGCGACGGCTGCACGATCTACCAGGGTGTCACGCTCGGCGGGACAAGCCTGGCGCGCACGAAGCGGCATCCGACGCTGGGGAACAACGTCACCGTCGGCGCCAACGCGTCCGTGCTCGGCGCGATCAATATCGGCGACGGGGCGCGCGTAGGAAGCGGCTCGGTCGTCGTGCGCGATGTTCCGCCGAACGCGACCGTGGTTGGAATACCCGCGCACGTCGTCGCTGTGGACGGCAAGGCGGTGCGCGCCGTTCTCGACCGCCCGCAGGTCGAAATGCCCGACCCCAACGCCGACGCGATCAAACATCTTCAGCGCCGGCTTGACCACCTCGAAGCACGTCTCGCGCAGGTTGAACGCGAAGACGGCGAAGAGTCGTGGTCGTGGGTCATTTGAAGCTTTACAACACCCGCACTCGCTCGCTCGAAACCTTCATCCCGTTGCGCGGCAACGAGGTTCGCATCTACGTCTGCGGTCTCACTCCGTCGGCGGACGCGCACCTGGGTCACGCGCGCTCGTTTCTGTTCTTCGATCTGCTTCGCCGCTATTTGATCCATCGCGGCTACAGCGTCACCTACGTGCAAAACGTCACGGACATCGACGACCGCAGCATCAACCGGGCTCGTGAAACCGGCGAAGACTGGCGTACGATCGTTTCAAGTTATTACGCGAGCTTCAAAGAGTCGATGCGCAAGCTCGGAGTCATCGAATTCGATCGCGAGCCGTACGCAACCCAATACATCCCGCAGATCCAAGTAATGATCGACGAGTTGATTCGCGCAGGGCATGCCTACGCCGTGCAAGACGGCATCTATTACCGCGTGAGCAGCTTTCCGCGTTATGGAAAATTGAGCAATCGCAACCTCGACGAGCTGGAGGCCGGTGCCCGCATCGAGGTCGGTGAGCACAAAGATGATCCGCTGGATTTCGCGCTCTGGAAATTCGCCAAGCCGGGCGAGCCGAAGTGGCCGTTCGAACCGTATGGCGACGGCAGACCGGGATGGCACATCGAATGTTCGGCGATGGCGCGTGCGCTGCTCGATCCGGACGGGGTCGGCTTCGACATCCACGGTGGCGGAGCCGACTTGATCTTCCCGCACCACGAGAACGAAATTGCACAGAGCGAACCGTTGATGGCACGTCCGCCGATGGCGAATTTCTGGGTGCACGGCGGTTTGCTCAATTTCGACCGCCGCAAGATGTCGAAATCGCTTGGTAATTTCGAGCCGCTCTCCGATCTGCTCGCGCGTCACGATCCGCAAGCGGTGCGACTAACGTTCCTTTCGACCGGCTACAGCAAAGTGATGAACTTCACCGAAGACTCGCTGGCAACGTCGTACGCCACGCTCGATCGGATTAAGAAGACGTACCGCACGCTCGATGCGATGCCGGCGCAACCGGCGACTTCGACCGGATTGATCGAGCGTTTGGAAAATGCGTTGGACGAAGACATGAATACCGCGGTTGCGCTGGCGGAACTATTGCAGTGGACTGCGCAACCCGGCTCACGCTCGGAATTCGAACGCGCTCTGTGGCTGCTGGGGATCGAACCGAACCAGAGCTGGCTGCACGAGCCGGAGCGCGCGCTGCCGGCGGATTTCATCGAGCGGCTGCGCGCGCAATTGGGCGACGAGCTTTCCATCAACGGCGCGAGCGCAGACGAAGCGATCGCTAAGGTCATCGATGCGCGTGCGCGTGCACGCGCCCAGAAAGATTGGGCGTCATCGGATCGCTTGCGGGACGCGCTGGCTGCCTGCGGTATCGCAATCACGGATTCCAAAGACGGAACGACATGGACCGTGGCGCCGGAGGTGTCATCCTGAGCGTAGCGCGAGCACAGCGAGCGCGGAGTCGAACGGCCCACTTGGATTTCGACGACGTCGTCTACGGCATCCACGTTGTGGAAGAGGCGCTCGCGGCAGGCGACGCATTACGCGCCATCCACGTTTTCGAAGGCCGCAAGCGCGATCCGCTCTTGCGCCAAATTGTTGCGCAGGCCAAGGAACGCGGGATACCGGTGCGGTTCGAGGCCCGCTCGTTCTTTGCGCAGCTCCCGTTCAAAACGCACCAAGGCGTCGTCGCGATCTCGCCGCCTTTCGCCTACGTGAACCTTTGCGATGTCATGAGCGCTCGCAAGACCTCTGCGGCATTGTACGTCTTGCTCGACCACCTGACCGATCCGCACAACGTCGGAGCGATCATCCGCACCGCCGAGTCTGCCGGGGCGGATGCGGTGATTTTGCCGGAGCGCCGGTCGGCCGGAATCAACGCGACGGTCCGTAAGGCGGCCGCGGGGGCTGCCGGCTACTTGCCGGTCGCGCGCGTGAGCAACATCAACGAGGCGATCCGCAGCCTGAAAAAGGCCGGCGTCTGGGTGGCGGGAGCGGCGGCGGGCGAAGGCACGGTCCCATTTTGGCAAGCCGACTTCGACCGTGACCTCGCCTTGGTGGTCGGGGCAGAGGGCTCGGGGCTCGCCCCACTGGTTCGCCGGGAGTGCGACTACTTGGTCAGTATCCCGATGCTAGGCAAAACAGAGTCGCTGAACGCCTCGGTAGCGGCCGGCGTGCTTCTTTATGAGGTGATCCGCCAGAGGAGGCATTGACGCGAGGAGGACCCCCTCCTATAATCACCTGGACGTGCCGCGCCCGATGAGGCTCCGGCCCGCGTTTTGCGGCATGTCGACCTACGAAGGCAAGAACGACTATGGCTATGACCCATCCAGCGACGGATGGTTTGGAATACAACGAGAGGGCGGACGAAGATCTCGTTGCCATCGCAAAATCGGGAGACAACCTGGCGATGGAATACCTACTCAATAAATACAAAAACTTCGTCCGAATCAAGGCCAAGAGCTACTTCCTGATCGGTGCGGACCGCGAAGACATCATCCAAGAAGGTATGATCGGCCTCTATAAAGCCGTGCGCGATTTCAAGGCCGACAAACTCTCGAGCTTCCGTGCATTTGCCGAGCTGTGCATCACGCGCCAGATCATCACCGCGATCAAGACGGCGACGCGGCAAAAGCACATCCCGCTCAATCAGTACATCTCGCTGAACAAGCCGATCTACGACGAGGACAGCGAACGGACGCTGCTCGACGTGATGGCGTCGCAAAAGACCTCCGATCCCGAGGAACTCGTGGTTACTCAGGAAGTCTCCGACGACATCCGCCAGCGGATTCGCCAGAATCTCTCCGAACTCGAATCTCAGGTACTTGAATCGTACCTCGAAGGCAAGAGCTACCAAGAGATGGCGCGCGATCTCGGGCGCCATGTGAAATCGATCGACAACGCGCTGCAGCGCGTCAAACGGAAGATCGAAAAGAACCTAGCAGAATTCGAGTTCCAATAAAGACGGTTCCACCGGCCTACCGCCGGGTGACAATAAAAGAGGCTCGCAGTGATGCGAGCCTCTTTTTACTTACGTGTTTTGGGGAACTCGGACGGGTTACGATAGAACCTCGGCGATCAGCATCGCGGCTTTTGACGCGCCGGTAGAACTCACGGGACGATACGCTATCGGCCGGTTCAGTTCGGCAACGATTGCCTGCGCGAGCGCATCCGAGGTTACTTCCGCAAATTGCATGCAGTGGCCCGCGTTGTAGCGTTCGAGCCGATGGCGTACGTGATAATTCTGCTCGAAGTGGTGTCCCAATGGAAAGTAGATGAACGGCCGCTGAGCCGCCGTCAACTCCATCGTCGTCGTAAGTCCGCCTTGGACGAGCGCGATATCGCAGGCCGCTAAGCGGCGATAGAGCTCGGGGACGTACGCATGCACTTCGAGACCGCGATGCACCGGTAACGCCCCGACGTCGATGCGCGGACCGGCTACCGCGATCATTCGCATGAGCGGCAACTGCCGTTTGAGATCGGGGTATGCATCGGCGATCCTATGCAGGAGCGTGCCTCCGACGCCCGAGCCGCCGACCGTCACGATGCAGATGATTTCGTCCGCACCGTAGCCGAATTCGAAGCGTAGTGCCTCGCGTTCGTCTTCCGTCGGAGGCACGAAACCCGTAACGTAGCCGGGGAACTCGTAATGGGATTGCGTCCACTCGCGAATGAGCGGCAGATCGGAACCGAAGCGGTGCGGCACGATGTCATCTGCGTCGCCGACGAAGATCGAGCGATCTCGCACTTGCGGATGACGCTCGATATGCTCGATCATCTCAGCGTTATAGTCGGTCGCAATCCTAGCTTCGTAGTCTCCGCCGTCAGGCATCGGAATCCATCCGACGAAATCAGTCATCCACACAAACGACGTCTGCTTCTGCCGTGGATGCTCGTGGAGAAAATGATCCACGTCCCAAGCCTCGTCACCGACGACGAGATCGTAGTGCTCCTGCTCGATCAGGTCGTGCAGCACCATGAAGTTGCTGACGAGGATTTCGTCCATACGGCGAATCGCTTGGAACGCATGGAGATCGTGCTCGACCGATTCACTTTCGATATGCGCGGATTCGTTGACGAGCGCGGCACTTGCCGGATGAATGCTCTCGCCGCGTCTGTGCAACACCTCGGTAACCGGGTTCTGGGCCAGCCACCGGATTTCGATATCGGGTACGAGCCTGCGCAATTCCGAGGCGATTGCGACATCGCGCTGCGCGTGGCCGAGGCCGATGGGCGACGAGATGAAGAGCGCACGCTTGCGCCGGTCGGAACGAGCCGGTCCAACCTGGTGCCCGGCCGCGTCGCGGATCGCGAGATTGATCTGCACCGGATAGCGCGCCTGCGGCAGATGTCCGCCGCGCTCCAGCAGAACGAACTCGCCGTGCGTGGCCTCGGCCAGTGCCCGTCCGCAGGCCGGCGGCACGATGCGATCCCGCTCACCATGAAGCACGAGGACCGGGCAACGTATCTTCTCCGCAAGTTCGCGAACTTCGTCTTCGGAGAGTCGCGGCGAAACGGCGGTGGCGGCTAACGTTTCGGGAGTCGTCTCGAGCGCCCATCCGACGCAGTCCTCAAACGGTTTGGTGGAGTGCGGCTCCGGAAGCGCTTGCGTGAAAAAGAACTCCACGAAGTCGCGATAGTTCTCCAGCCAATAGTGACGATTGAACTTGAACCAGCCTTCGTTAGAGTCGAGCCGTTCGTCGAACCGCGCGAGCGCATCATTACGTCCCGAATTTTGAAGGCCCAGCGGGACGGCTGGACCGATGCAGATCAGCCGCTCCACGCGCTCGGGAGCGCGCGCTGCGACGAGCAGCGCCCATCGCGCGCCTGCCGAGAGCGCGACGATCGTTGCGCGCGGCGTTCCCGTTGCATCGAGCACGGCGAGCGTGTCCTGCGCGTATGCGGCGTCGGAGTAGTCGAGCGCCGGTGATTTGTCCGATCTGCCGTTGCCGCGCCCGTCGAAGGTCACGACTCGGCCGTGACGCGCAAAATACGCAACTTGAGCCTTCCAAATCCGCGAGTGAACGATTGACCATGCCGGCATGAAGAGCAACGTACGCTCGCCGGTCCCATACACGTCGTACGCTATCCGAACGCCGTCGCGCAAAACGAACCCGCTTGCGTTCGGTTCGATGGCCCTCATCGCACGCGCTCTCTTTCCCACCTCTGCAGCAGGTTGTCGATCATCTTCAGCAGCGCTCGGTGTCCGTTATCGTAGCCATTGAGCCGCTCGAGCAGTAGGCCTTCGTTGAATGTTCGTACGAGCACGGCGACTGCTTGTGGTGGAAAACGTTTGCGGTCGATGCCGTAGTCGCGCAAGGCGGTCGTGACGGCCTCGGTGAGCACGGCATCCCACTGTTCGTGGACGTGCAGGAGACGTTCGCGAAACTCCGGCTTGTTCCAAGCCATGGCCTGAAGCTCGTACCAAATCTTAGGGTATCCGGCTTCGAGGTCTACGTCGATATAACTCATAGCCCGACGCCATTTCTCGATGAACGGCAACTTCGGATCGGCGTACATCGCGCGTTGACGCGTAAGAATGCGGTCGGTAAAGCGCTCCAACACTTGCATCAACAACTCTTCCATCGAACCGAAGTAATAGTGCACGAGGCCGTGATTGGCTCGTGCTTCCGCGGCCAGCTTGCGCGTAGTGATAGTTGCGTATCCTTCGCGAACGAGCAGGCATTCCGCGGCGTCGAGGAACGCCTGCTCCGTTTGCTGACGCGAGCTCGAAACGCTGATGCGTTCTCTGTTCAGGGCTTTACCTCGTACACGATATTGAACGGGGTCTCCGCTGCGCGCCGGAAGTGGGTAAATCCGGCATCCTCCGCAACTTTGCGCATCCGGGGCTCCCCGGCCTGCGCTCCCAGCGCCGATCCAACCTCTTGAGAGAGAGACGCCGGCGTGCATAAGATGGTCGAGCACGCATAATAGATACGCCCGATGGGATTGAGGTTCTCTTCGAGACGTTCGTTTGCGAACGGTTCGACCAGCATCCACGTGCCACCGGGAGCCAGCGCGCTGCGAACGCTTTTTGCGGCGCCCACCGGATCGCCCATATCGTGCAGGCAGTCGAAGAACGTAATGAGGTCGTAGCCGCGCGGCGGGAGCTCTTTGGCGGGAGCGACGTCGAAGAGGGTGCGTTCCGCGACGCCGGCCGATTTTGCGCGTGCGCGCGCGAGTTCGATCGAGGTGGCGTGGTAGTCAAAACCTTCGAAGCGCGAGTTTGGATATGCTTGCGCCATGATGATCGTTGACGCACCAAGGCCGCAACCAACATCGGCAACTCGGGCGCCGCTGCGGAGCTTTTGCTCCACGCCCTCGAGCGCGGGAATCCACGAACTGACGAGATGCGCATGGTAGCCTGGCCGGAAGAAACGTTCGCAACCTTCGAAGAGCCGCGCATCGTGTTCGTGCCAGCCGAAGCCTTTCCCAGTGCGAAAGCGATCCGCGATGGCCGGCTCGTCGACAATCATCGACTGCAGCAACTCGAAGAGTCCGTTCACAAAGAGCGGGCTGTTTTCATCAGCCAGCATGAAACCTTGCTCGGGCGGCAGCGAGAAACGCTGCGTCGCCGCGTCGTAGTCGACGTAGCCGCTCGCTGCTTGATTGGCGAGCCACTCGCGAACGTACCGTTCCGAGGTTCCGGTACGGGACGCGAGCTCCGCGGACGTGAGCGCTTGGCCTTTTTGCAGTTCGCGGTAAAGCCCGAGCTTATCACCGATGATAACCAGCGCCGCAGTTGCTACGGCGCCCAGATCGCCCAGCATTTTCCCGACAAGAGCGTTGAGCTTGTCGGGATCCGTGCGGCGGGGCGGCGCCGCCGTCATGTCGATCGCCATAAGGTCCTCCCACTTAGACAGACGTATTAGTTAATCGACTTAGTCATCTGACTAAAGTCGCTTTTACTGTACGCCTGCGGGCCCGGCGTGTCAAGCGTCCGTTTTGCCGTCGCCCTTTGGAGCCATCGCGCGAACGATCGCGCGATACACCTCATCGCGCTCCTCGATAGGATCGACGATGAACACCTGCGGCGGATCGCCATTCTTTGGATCGAGACAGACCGTCACTTTGCCCTTGGCGCAAACGTCCATGCAGGTGGTTGAAATCACGCGGATCGGTCCCCACTGCCCGTGCTCTTTCAGTTCGGCTTTCAACCAATCGCGCAGGCTGAAGTCACCGATCCGCTCCGCGACTTCGGGCGACTCTTCGGGGATTCGTTCCTTCGAACAGCGCTGGCACACGAGCACGAGTCCGCTTGCGAGCCATTTAGGACTGACGGGTTGCATTTGCTCTTTCGTGGGGCGGGCAGAGCCGACGGCCGGATTCGAACCGGCGATGTCTTTCGAGCGCGATTACAAATCGCGTGCCTTCAACCGCTCAGCCACGTCGGCGTTAGTAGGCGGCTCTCGCCTTCAACATGTTCGGAGAAATTCATCTAGGGCGGCGGCAAACCGCTCGAAGGCCGTGCGATAGAGATTGTGCCCCTGATCTTCCAAGGTAACGATGCGAACGCTCGCCGAATGGCGTGCGGCTACTTCGTCGAGAACGGACTCGGGCACGATCGATCCTTCGCGACCGGCCATTACGAGCAGCAGCGGCTTGGGATAGGTCGCGATTTCGGCGCGCAGATCCCATCGCCCGTCGTGGTTCTCATCGCGCAGACCCGCGATCGGTCCGGTCGTCATCGCGCGCACGGCATGCACCTTTCCCGCCACGTCGTCGGGATGCCACTGCGCGTAATCATCGCGCGTGCGCGCATCTCGTGCTTCGCCGCGCAGCGCGAACGTCTCTTCGAGCTCTTCGATATACTCGGCATACCAGCTGTCATCGACCTGAACGATCATCGGATCGATTGCGGCGACCGCGACCGCGTTCGTGCGCAATCCACCGCGCACGACTACGGCGCCTCCCCACGAATGTCCGACGAAAATTTGCCCTCCGGCCGCGGCGGCGACGTTTTCGAGATCGCGAACGCCCCGTTCGAGTGTCATCGGGCCGGTGACGTTCGCGCTATCGCCATGCCCGCGTTGATCGTAGGCAACGACGCGGTAGCGATCGGCAAAATGCCGCGCCAAGCGCAGCCACGACTTGCGCGAGCTGGTCATACCGTGGACGCAAAGCATGACCGGCCCCCGATCGCCCCACGTCTCGACGGTGGTCGTCGCTCCGTCGTCGAGTGCGAGCGTGTTCACCGTCGATTTCATGGCGATCACCCGCGGAGCATGGTGCGCGCCGCGTTCCAGCCCGGCGCGCCCATCACGCCGCCGCCCGGATGCGTCGCTGAACCGCACATGTAGAGGTGTTTGATCGGTGTCTTGTAGTCGGCATAACCCGGCACCGGACGAAAGAGATAGAGATTGTGCGGCGGCATCGTCCCTTGGAAAATGTTTCCGCCGGTGAGTCCGAATTTCTCTTCGATGTCGATCGGGGTGAGAATCTGCCGCTGCAGTACCGACGAGGTGAAGCCGGGTGCGTAGCGTTCCACGATAGCAAAACAGCGATCCGCGAATTCGTCCTTGAGGCTCGCAGTCCACGGCCCGTCTTTGAGTTTGTACGGAGCATATTGCACGAACATCGACATCAAGTGTTTGCCCGGCGGAGCGACGGTCGAATCGAGCGATGAGGGCAAGCAGCACTCCACGATAGGCTCCTTCGAGGGCTGACCGTATTTTGCGTCATCGTAGGCGCGCTCGATGAAATCCTGATCGGGGCAGAAATGCACGGTCCCGTGATGCTGTGGCCCCGGATCGTGGCCGGGGAGCACGGTGAAGCTCGGAAGGCGATCGAGCGCAACGTTGATCTTCACCGATGCGCTCTCGTACGAGATGCGTCCAACGGCTTCGCGAAACTCTGGCGGAAGGGTCGATGGATCGAGAAAACGCTCGAACGTGTGGTGCATGTCGACGCCGCTCGCAACGGTCCTGGCGCGATACTCCTCCCCGCTTCGCAATGCAACACCGGCTACCGCGTTGGCGTTCGTGAGAATTTTCGCGACTTCCGCGTCGGTTTTGATCTCGACACCCAGATCCTTGGCAGCGCGCGCGAGCGATTGCGTGAGTCCGCCCATCCCGCCGCGCATGTATGCCCAGACGCCTTTTTTGCCGTTCGTTTCCCCCATCACGTGATGGAAGAGGACGTAGGCCGTCCCCGGCATCGACGGCGCCATGAAGGCGCCGATAATCGCGTCGGTCGCGAGCGTGCCTTTGAGTTCTTCGCTTTCGAACCAGCGGTCCAGAATCGGTCGAGCCGCGCCGGTGAGCATTTCGATCGCTTCATTCATATTCGGACCCATTTTTTGCATCGAACGGCCCATCTTCCCCAGGGTTACCAAATCGCCCAAACCCGGATGCAAAACGTTGGGAGGAATCTGCGTCAGCGTCGGTTCGATTACTGACGCGACGCGCTCGAGCATCGCTTCGTACCGTGGATAAGCCTGTGCGTCGTGCCGGCTGAATTTCCCGATCTCTTCCGCGTCGCGTTCGATGCCGCGACCGAGCATGAGATATCGCCCGTCGAGAAATGGCGTGAACGAGGCCGGGTCGCGTTCGATCGCTTCGAATCCGTAGCGTTTCAAGTCGAGATCGCGCACGATCTCCGGACGAAAGAGGCTGTTGACGTACGCGGCCGTTGAAACCTTGAATCCGGGGAACGTCTCTTCGCTCACGCACGCTCCACCGACGACGGAACGGCGTTCGAGAAGCAAGACCTTCCATTTCGCGCGCGCGAGGTAGCATGCAGTGACAAGGCCATTGTGCCCGCCGCCGATCACGATCGCATCATAGGGTGTAGCCATGGGTGCTGAGCCTTTCTTCAAGAGCGGGCGCGAAAACGGTCGCGACGGTGAGAACGACCAGGCCCACGAGTGGGCCGAAGAAGAGCGGATCGATCGCGCCGATCAACGGTGCGTGTCCGGCAATCCAGCCTTGATCCGCGACGCCGGCGACTGCAGCGCACAGGATGGCGGCGAATCCCGAGCGCCGGTTATTACGCTTGACGTAGAGCGCGAAGACGAGCGGGAAGAAGATCGCTGCCGGAGCAACGAGCGTCGAGAAGATCACGACGTTGACGATGTTTGGGAAGCGCAACGCAACCACGAACGCAAGCGCGGCGAGCAGGATTGTCGCCGTTCGCGAGCTGAGCAGAAGGTGAGCTCCATGGATTGGCCGCGCAAACAGCGGCTCGTAAAGATCTTGGACCAGAATCGACGAGGATGCGGCAAGGTACGCCGAAGCGGTCGACATCGTCGTTGCGAGAATCCCCGTCAAGAAGAACCCGCGTAGTCCCATCGGGATGACGAGCCCGATCAACTGCGGGAACGCTTGGTCGGGATCGGAAAGTCCGGGCAGAATCACCGATGCCGCCATGCCGATTCCGGCGACGCAGATTCCGAAGACCAGATAGGTTGCTGCGGTGAACAGGTACGCAACCCTTGCGGTTGCGGCATCTCGCGCCGCGAAAACCCGTTGCATGTACGCCTGATCGGTTCCCCAAGAATAGACGCAAAGCGCGAACCACGCGAGCGGCGTTTGCAGACCGAGTTGTGCCATGCTCAGGTGACTCGGAGGAAGCGCGCTTGCAATTGCGTGCCACCCTCCGGCCTGATGCAGTGCAAACGTCAGACCGAGGATCACTGCGCTCATCAGCACGACGTATTGCACCATGTCGGTCCATACGACGGCCCAAAGGCCGCCCATGGCCGTGTACGCGACGAAAACGGCCGTGACCAGCGCCGCCGCAACGAAACCGTTCATTCCAAAGAGGGTCTCGAGCGCTAGGCGTGAGACCGTGATTTGTACCGCGACGAACGTGACGGCTTCGACGACTTGCAGCAACGCGATCAAGCGACGCGTGCCCATCCCGTACGTGTCGCCGAGATAGCCGGGCACGGTGCGCAAATGCAGCTTTCGTAGCGCCACGGTTATCGTGAGGCCAACGAGGATCCACGCCGGAACGGCGGTGAGATTCCAATACGAACCCGACGCGCCGATCGCGTATGCAAGCCCTGCTCCGCCGATGAGACCCGATCCGGAGAAGACCGTAGCGGCCAGCGACATTGAAACGGTGACGGGCCCGAGCCGGCGGCCGCACAGGTGAAAGTCCTCCGCATTGCCGATTCGGCGCGACGTGAGCGCGCCGATTGCCAGCACGATCAGAATATAGAGCGAGAAGGCCGCAACGTCCCAGAGCACGCTATACCATGTACGTCTTTGGAGGTTGCGCCATTTTCAAGATCGGCCGCTCGAGACGAAATGCCGAGATGTCGCTGGCGGTGCGGCCCTGCAACGCGAGTTCGCTCAATATCCGTCCGATTACCGACGCGAATTTAAACGCGTGACCGGCTCCGATCGCCATATATACGTGCGGAAGATCGGGCAGCGCGTCGATGACGAAGTCACGATCGGGTGTGAGCGTGTAGAGACACGTCTTGATCTTGTGCAGCTCGGTGTCGAGGGCCGGTATGTGGGCTGAGAGAAAGGTGCGGACGCGCGCGGTGATGTCGTCGTCTGGCCCGTAGCCGCGCGTGTCGGGATCGACGCTCTTGCCCCCGGCATCTTGCGTGACCTTTACGGCGCCGGCTTCGCCGAAGACCGGGAAACCGTAAAAGGATGGATCGTCCATCCAAATCCAAACCGGAAACCGGCCGAACGCGAACGCATCTGCGTTTGCAGGCCGAAAGTACATCGCTTGTTCTTTGGTGATCTCGAGCGGAAGGTGCAATCCTGCGTGAGCGAGCGCTTCGTTCGTCCACGGGCCCGCGGTAATGACGAGCCGGCCGGCGTGGTAGCGCTCGCCGCCGGCCACGACGACGACCTCACAATCGCGAAGTTCGAGATGGGTGACTGGAGTGCGCTCGAGAAATGTGGCGCCGGCTGCACGCGCGCAGTGTTGATGCGCCGCGGTAGCGCGCTCCGCGGCAACGATGCCGCCGTCGGCCTGAAAGAGTCCCCACGCGTCGCGATCGATTGTAAACGCCGGATAGCGCCGGCAAATCTCTCCCGCATCGAGCGTCTCGAACGAGACGTCGCAGGCGCGCATGGCGCCGGCGTACCCCTCGAGCGGAATCGCGCCGACGCGCGGCCCCAGGTCCAAACCGCCGGTTTTGAAGACGAGCCGTTCGGCGGCATCATGCTCGAGCGTCGCCCATGCTGCGTATGCTTCCTTGGCCAAACGAACGTATGCGGGCGTATGATACGAAAGGCGGATGATCCGTGAATGATCGTGAGACTCGCCTCGCGCGTGTCCGAGTTCGAATCGCTCGATCCCCAGAACGCTCGCACCGCTGCGCGCAAGCCAATAGGCGGAGCCGCTGCCGATTCCGCCCAGGCCGAGAACGATCGCGTCGAACTCGCGCTTCATTCGCTATCGACCCGCACGGCCTCTTCGCCCATCCGCTTCGCGACGTAGCGGCGGATGTCCAAACTAGAATCTTCCATCGGCGCGTAGTAACCAAATACAAATGCTCGCGAGCGCATTCCGGCCTGAACGCCCTCGCAAATCGCCCAATCTTGCCGGTTGACCAAATCCCAAAACTGCGCCGCATCCGACGAATCGAAATCGCCGCGATCCATCTCGTCACGATGAAAGAGGATGTCGCACGCAATGAGCGTGCGGTCCGGTGCGAGCGGGCGAAGTTCGAACGCAGCGACGTGATCCGCACTCAAGCTGAGCATGAAATTCGGATAGATCAGTTCGCCCTTGTGACGGACGCGTTCGTCGTCGTTCAATCCGGCAAACGGCGCGCGCGACGTTGTCCCGGAGAGCGTGAAGGTGGTCGCGCCTTCGCGGTGCGCAATCCCGCGCTCCCAGTCCAAATCCATGCCGCCGTGATCCTTGAAGGCCGGGACGATCTTGCACAGCTCGGGGTGCACGCCGGCGCAGTGATAGCACTCGTTGTAATTCTCGAGCAGGACCTTCCAGTTCGCAGCAACGTCGTAACGCATCGATGCACCGGCGCGCAGATCTTCGAGCGGATAACGGCGCAAACGCGATGGAATCGCGCCGAGCTGCGCGGCCAGCGTTTCGCCGCGTTCGACGTGAGCGGGCGTTGCGTGCACGAAAACAAAGCCGCCCCACTCGTCGACGGCGACGGAGTAGAGGCGGCGCGATTGCTCGGGCACGTCGGCGGCGTCGATAAAGGGAGACGCGATCAAACGGCCGTCCGGCGCATACGCCCACCCGTGATACGGACAGCGGATTGCGCCACGCAGATTTCCCTGGTCATAGAGCAGCCGGCTTCCACGGTGCCGGCAGAGATTGAGGTGGGCGTAGAGCGTGCCGTCCTGCGCTCGAACGAGGATGATACTCTCGCCCGCGACCTCGACGACCCGGTAGTCGCCCGGGTTGCGCGTACTCTCCGATCGGCCAACCACTACCCACTGGTCCGCAAAGATGCGCTCCGCCTCGCGCGCGAAAAAGCCGGCATCCCAGTACGCGCGACGGGGGAGCGAGGGTTCGAGCCGGGCAGAGCCGCGTGTGGTCATGTGACCACCTCCGAAGATTGTTCGACAACGAGCGTCGCTGGCCGAATGGTATTCGGCGAAATCCCTATACGACCCGAGGGATCGCGCGCCCTCCGGCAGAATTGCCGAACGAAATTCGGCGAGGAGGTGGCCTATGACTACATTTGTCAGGCCCAACGTCGGTGAGGGCCGTCGCGCACTTGCCGCGCAGTGGTACCTCTCCCCCCAGGTGTTTGCCGCGGAACGCGAGCGCATTTTCGCGCGCGAGTGGATCTGCGTCGGCCGCTCGGAACGCCTCGAGCGGACGGGCGACTTTTTCGTAGCATCCGTTGCCGACGAGAGCCTTATCGTCACGCGCGATCCTTCGGGTGCACTGCACGCGTTTTACAACGTGTGCCGCCACCGCGGGACGCGCATCTGCGAGAGCACCGGCGGCCACTTCACCGGATCGATTCAGTGTCCGTACCACGCGTGGACGTACGGACTGGACGGACGGCTGAAGGTTGCGCGCAACATGGCAGAGGTTCCCGGCTTCGACGTGCGCGACTACCCGCTGCGCGAAGCTGCGGTCGCACAGTGGGAAGGTTTCGTCTTCGTCAATTTGAGCGTGCAGCCGGTCGATTTCGCGCAAGCCTTTGCACCGGTTTTCGATCGATTTTCGCGGTGGTCGATTGCCGGGCTGCGCACGGCGAGCTCGATCGTCTACGATCTCGCGTGCAATTGGAAGCTGATCTTTCAAAATTACTCGGAGTGTTATCATTGCCCGCTGGTGCATCCGCAGCTCGACAAACTCTCCCCCTCCGACAGCGGGCGCAACGATTTGACGCAAGGCGCGTTCCTAGGAGGTTTTTCCGAACTGCGCAACCAGGGGTCGAGCCTCACCACGAGCGGCGCAACGACGCGTCCACCGGTCGGCACGGTTAGCGGGGAAGATCTCGATCGCGTCTACTACTACACACTTTTTCCGTCGATGCTGCTCAGCTTGCATCCCGATTACGTGATGGTGCACTACCTGCGGCCGTTCGACGCCGATCACACGCAAGTCGAGTGCGCCTGGCTCTTCGATCCGCAAACGATGGCGCGTGAGGATTTCGATCCAAAGGATGCCGTGGATTTCTGGGACACGACCAATCGTCAGGATTGGCACGTCAATCAGCTCACCCACGCGGGCGTGCGATCGCGTTCCTACACGCCCGGGCCATATGCGAACGCGGAAGGCTTGCTTGCGGCGTTCGACCGGCACTATCTGCGCGTCATGAGCGAGGACGCGAGCTGAGACGCCTGCGTGCAGCCGTAGCGACGACTGTTCTCGCCTTGCTCGCAGTGCGCGCCGCCGCGGATCCGCTTGCATGGCGCGCGCTCGGACCCGCCGGCGCCGGCGGACGCGTCGCCGCCGTGGCCGGCAGCGATCGCGATCCGTATCTCTATTACTTTGGATCGGCCGGCGGCGGAGTGTTCAAGACGACGAACGGCGGGCTCACCTGGAGCGACGTTTGGCCTTCCGCGTCGGTGGGTGCGATCGGCGCTATCGCTATCGCACCGTCGAATCCCGACGTGGTTTGGGTCGGTACCGGTGAATCGACGCCGCGCAACGACGCGTCGTACGGCGACGGCGTCTGGGTAACCGACGACGGCGGAAAGCATTGGACCAACGTGGGACTGCGCGATACCTATGCGATCGCGCGTATCGCCGTTGATCCGCGTAATCCGGACGCCGTGCTCGTGGGCGCGCTCGGCGACCCATTTCGCGACAGCACGCAGCGCGGCGTGTTCCGCACCACCGACGGCGGACGCACCTGGAGGCAAACGTTGTACGTTGGTCCCGCGAGCGGCATCTCCGACCTCGCGTCCGATCGCGCGCAGCCAAACGTCGTCTACGCGGGCGTCTATCAATTCCGGCGCAAGCCGTGGACCTTCACCAGCGGTGGACCCCAGGATGGCATCTACAAGTCGATCGACGGCGGTGCATCGTGGCGCAAACTTTCCGGGCGTGGATTGCCCTCGGGAATCATGGGACGGATCGGTTTGGCCGCAGTGGACGGACGTGTCTATGCGCTCATTCAATCGCGGGCAGGATTATTGTGGCGTTCGGACGATGCGGGCGAGCACTGGCGTTTGATGTCGCGCAACACGCTGATCGATCAGCGCCCATTTTACATGAGCCGGCTCGAGATCGATCCGGCCAATCGCAATCGCGTGTTTTTCGCATCCGAAAATCTGATCGAATCGCTCGACGGCGGCAAGACGTTTGCGGACGTCTCCTCCGCGGTGCATCAAGACCATCATGGGTTTTGGATTTCGCATGATGGCAAGCGCATCATCGACGCGGATGACGGCGGAGCGCCGATATCGATCGATGGCGGCAAAACCTGGGACTGGCGCTTCAACGTTACACTAGCGCAGATCTACCACGTCGGCTACGACGATCAAAATCCGTATCACGTGTGCGCGGCAATGCAAGACGACGATTCGTTCTGCGCGCCGAGTTTGAGTCTGAGTCCCCTGGGCCTGCAAAACGCGGACTGGCGCGACGTTGCGAACGATTCGGACGGCGTATGGGCGTGGCCCGATCCGGGCGATCCGTCGCTGATCTGGAACGTCGGCGTCAACGAGCTGAACGGGCAGTTGGGAATCTTCAGTCTGCGCTCGCGCCAGAACTACGACATCACGCCCGACGTCACCGACACGAACGGTCGCTCGCTGGCCGGGTTACCGTATCGTTTCAACTGGGAAGCGCCGATTGCGTTCTCGTCCAAAGAACCCGGCGTTGCGTACTTCGGCGCGAACGTCGTGTTCCAAACGAACGATCGCGGGCGTACATGGAAGGCGATCAGCCCGGATCTGACGCGCAACGACCCGGCCAAGCAGCAGGTGGCCGGCGGCCCGATCAACACCGACGTTTCGGGCGCAGAATTCTATGACACGATTCTAGACATCGCGCCGTCACCGATCGATCCGAACGTTCTGTGGGTCGGTACCGATGACGGACTGATCCAGCGGACGATGGATCACGGTGCGCACTGGTCAAACGTTACGCCGTCGTGGATTGGACCGTGGGGCAGGGTCGAATGCGTCGAGCCTTCGCACTCATCGGCGAATCGCGCGTACGCGGTGGTCGATCGCCATCTATTGGGCGATCGGCGTCCCTATCTGATTGCAACCGACGACGGGGGCAAGACGTGGCGCGCGATCGTGAGGGGACTTCCGCCGCGCGACATGGTTCGCGTCGTGCGTGAGGACGCAAGAAATCCAGATGTGCTCTTTGCCGGAACCGAGCGCGGCGTATGGTTCAGCCTCGATCGCGGCTCGCAATGGGAATCGCTGCAAATGAATCTGCCGCCGGTTTCGGTGCACGACTTGCGCATCCAGCCGCGCGCGGACGATCTAATTGCCGGAACGCACGGACGCGGCATCTACGTGCTCGACGATATAGCGCCGCTCGAAGGCCTTGCCTCGGCGCGGCGCGCCGGTGAGCTAACGGTCTTTCCGATTCGCCCGTCCTACACGTGGTATTACTGGTGGCGCACGGAGTACGGCACGAACGACACCGAGTGCTGCACGCCCGCCGGTGACTATAGTGCCGCCGATCCTGCGTACGGCGCAACGATCGATCTGTACGTTCCGCCTTCTTTCGCCGGGCCCGCAAGGATTGCAGTAACGGATGCCGATGGTGCGCCGGTTCGCACGTTGCACGTGCGACTGAGACCCGGGATCGACCGTTTCACCTGGGATCTTGCCGCGCAGCCGCCTGTGCCGTGGAAGCGCACCGGTTCCTGGAACCAAGGCCCTTCCGACGGCCCACCGGTCGTACCCGGAACGTACACGATCGCGGTGCAGACCGGCGCGACGAGCGTGCAAGCGGCGGTAAATGTCCTGCCCGATCCACGCGCGCCGTGGAGTGCCGCGGATTACGCGCAGCGCTATGCGTTCTTGAGGCAACTCGACGACGAACTCTCGGAGATCGACGTGGCACTCAATCGCCTCGATGCAGACCGCGCTCACGCCTCGCCCACGCAGATGCACGCAATCGATGCCGCGTATGCGGTCTTGACTTCGGGCGTGGTCAACTCGGAAGACGATCAATGGATGCCGGATCGGCTGCGCGAACGCGTAACGATCCTTCAAGGCGACGTCGCGCTTTCGCAAGGACCGCCGCTGCCGCCGCACGAGCGCGAAGCTGCGGCGATCCACATGGAATTCGTTCGTGCGATGTCGCAGTATCACCAGACCCGGGAGGCGTACCACTTACCCTAAACGAGCACCCAACCCCGCTACTACAGATTGATTGATGGAGTCTCGCATGTGCCGAATCCTCGCTCTGATTCTTACGATCGCATGTACGGCGACGCTCGCCGTTCCCGCGCTGGCCGGAACGACCGGCTCGCTTAGCGGTACGGTTGTCGATACACAAGGCGCGCCGGTTGCCGGCGCAAAGGTGACCGCCGCGAGCGCATCTCAAAACGCCACGTCGACGACCGACGTCCACGGTCACTACGCCTTCGTCTCGCTTGCACCCGACGAATATACGTTGACCGTCGAAAAAGACGGGTACGACACGACCTCACTTGCCGGAATCGCGGTCTTCGCCGACGCCTCGCAGATCGTGAAGATCGCCGTCAAGGCGACGCTTAAAACGATCGCGAGCGTACGATCGCTCTCGACGAGTTCGCTCGTTCGCGCCGGCACGACCTCCGACGTGTATTCGGTCAACGCGGCGCAGCAAGAACGGGCAAGCGTACTTGGCGGCGGAGGCGACCTGAACAGCGCGTATTCGGCCATCGCATCGGTGCCGGGTGCATACGTTCCGACCAACCAGAACGGTTACAACCAGGCCGTCCACGTGCGCGGCGGTGATTCGGACGAAGTCGGCTACGAGTTCGACGGCATTCCGGTCAATCGCGGGTTCGACAACTATCCCTCGGGTTCAGCATCATCGCTCGGACAGCTCGAATTGCAAGTGTACACCGGCGCAGCTCCGGCGGACGCCGAGGCGCAGGGACTCGCGGGCTTCATCAATCAGGTCATCAAGACGGGCACGGCTCCGGGTTACGGGTCGCTCGAAGGGACGCTCGGCACGCCGACGTTCTATCACAGTCTCAACGTTGAGGCCGGCGGAGCGACGCCGGATCGGCTCTTCAGTTACTATGCCGGCATCGGCGGATTCAATCAGGATCACCGCTACGTCGATCAGTGGGACGGCGAATCGCTGGCAAACGAGTTCGGACCGCCGCTCGATCAATGTCCGACCACGCCGCCGTTTCCGCCGTCGTGCTACACCAACGGTGCGCTGAACTTTAGTGCAGGCGGCACGCCGGGCTACATCCTCGGTCCCGTTCCGTTCGGCAATAATCCAGCCGGCGTTCTCGACCGCACGGCGGTGTTCAATTTCCACTTTGCAATCCCGCACAAGCACAGCAGCTTGCGCGACGACGTGCAAATGCTCTACGACAGCGACCTCATCGAGACTCCGCTCTACGTCTCACCGCTGGACGAGGGCTTGGACAATTTCGAAGGCACGCTGTACTACCCGCAAGGGACGCTGCCGTATTATCTGGACAGCTACGCCTACTCCGGATCGCTCGGAACGTTCTTCAACGATTCCAACGTGAATCAAATCGTGCCGTACTACTTCCCGTCTTCGCCTACAGACCGGCCGATGTTTGCGCCGATTCCGTTGGACTCACGCGACGTGCAATACAACAACCAGGAGATCGTCAAGCTCCAATATCAGCACAACTTCTCAACCGACTCTTACCTGCGCGTCTACGGCTACACCTACTATTCGAACTACGTCGGAACCGGGCCGGTCTCGTCGTGGCAGCCGCTCACGGGTTATGATTCCGGCGACTACGAACTGAGCTCGCACACACGCGGATTGAGCTTTAGCTTCGTCAAGCAGTTCAACGAAGCCAATCTCGTGTCACTAGAAGGTTCGTACGTAACCGCCACGTCGCTACGCATGAACAACTCGTCGATGTTCGGTGAAACCGACGCATTCGCTGCATTGGTTAACCCGACCAATCTGCATACCGGTACATGTTATTCGATCGCGGGATTGACCGGTGGGGCGGCTGCACCGGCTACGTGCGGGACCGGAAATAGCGTGCCGGTCGCGTCACCGGCATCGTTCGCGTCGCTGGCAAATTCGTTCCAAGGGACGCCGACGGGCGAGAATGGCGAAAATCTCAGTGCTTCTAATCTCGCGAATTTCACCTGCGGCGGCGGCCCCTGTGCCTTGTATACCGTCGAGAACGGCATCTCCGGCGAATACAACACCGTCACACCCGTGTTTACCGGGGCTGCGCTCACCGACGAGTGGCGTCCGAACGATCGCTGGGTCGTGAACGCCGGCGTACGCTTCGATCAATACCAATACATCGGCGACAATACGACGGGAACCCCGGCACGCGCATTCTGGTTCGATGCGTTCAATTACGACGACTGCTTCGACACGGCTACCTACACACTCGTCGACAAATCGACGCTCGAGACCGGGCCGTTCTCTTCAACGACACCTTGCAACACGTTTGGATCGCAGTACGCGTCATTGATCAATGCAAATGGTACGACGAATCAATACAGTCTGATAAACGTGCCAAGCCAAGTCTTCACCTATAACGAATTCCAGCCGCGGGTCGGTGCGACATATACGTTCAGCGCGGACACGGTCGTGCGCGCAAGTTACGGCAAATACATCGAGCAGCCGTCGGCAGCCTACGAGCAATACGATACGCTCAGCCAAAATCTCCCCGACCAGCTCGCCCAGTTCTACACGCTCGACTATCGCACGCCCGGCCACGAGGTTCGGCCGCCGGTATCCTATAACGCCGATCTTTCCTACGAGCACCACTTCAAGGGCACCGACATGTCGATCAAGCTGACACCGTTCCTGCGGCAGACGCACGATCAGATCGAAAACTTCTACCTCAACATCAAGCAAGGGTTTATCTCGGGGCTCAATGCCGGAAACCAAACCTCCGAAGGCTTCGAGTTCGCGTTCACCAAGGGCGACTTCGGTAGCGACGGATTTGCGGGCCAGCTCGGCTTCGCGTATACGAATGCGTTCATCAAATTCGACACGCTGCCGAATGGATCGACGATCCTCTCGCCGATCAACGCTGACATCCAACAGTACAATGGTTTCACGTCGTACTGCGCCTCGCACACGACCGATCCGCGCTGCGGCATCAACAGCGCGAACGCGGCGCCCTGCTATCTTTCCGGAGCACCGACCGCGTGCAGTACGGCCGGAGCCGTGGCCAATCCGTATTGGAACGCACCGGTCCAGCCGCTGCTCAATCCGAATGCAAACTATCTGCCGTATTCGACGATTCCCGGCGGCATCGGCACGGGGGTCAACGCGTACAACTACCCGTATGTCGCGACGCTGATCTTGCAGTACAAGCATAAGCGGCTTGCCGTTACGCCTTCATTGCAGTTCGTCGCCGGCAACCGTTACGGAGCACCCGAAACGACGCCGGGCGTCGACCCGACGTCGTGTGCCGCGCTGACCGGCACGGCACCCGATCCCGCGCGCTATCCCTACGGTTCGGCCGGTGGAAGCGGGTATGACGCGACAACCTGCACGAATACGATCGTGATTCCCGACCCGTATACGAAGCAATTCGATGCACTCGGCGCGTTTCGCGAGCCGGCGCAGCTCCTGGGGCACTTGCGCATAAGCTACGACATCAACCCCCGGATGACGGCAACCGTCACGCTGGCGAACTTGCTCAGCACCTGCTTCGGCGGGCAGAAGACGGCGTTCACCTACTATTGGAGCAAAAACGTGTGCAGCTACGGTCCGGTGGACAACGGCCTCGTGAATCCGGTTGGCAACGACTACAATCCGGGCGAGAACATCCAAACGAATCTGCAGTATCCGTACGAGCCGGTTTTCGCAACATACAACGACTTAACGACGTCCACGCTGAATCCGTTCTCGGTATACTTCGACCTGAAGATCAGGATATGATTCGGCTTGCCGCGCCAAGCGATCTCGAATCGCTGCTTCCGCTCGTGCGCGGCTACCGTGAATTCTACGAGCGTGAACACGACGCGCCGCGCGAACGCGAATTCATGGAGCGGCATTTACGCGAAGGGACGAGTACGGTCTTCATTGCCTGGAGCGATGAGCGAGCGATCGGGTTCGTCCAACTTTTTCGCACCTGGAGTACGGTGCATCTTGGTCCGGTGTACGTCCTCGAAGACCTATTCGTCAAGCCGGATGCGCGCGGCGCGGGCGTCGCCACTGCGCTGCTCGAGCGAGCGGCGACGTTTGCGCGCGAAAGCAGCGCTACGGGAATGTTTCTCGAAACGGCCGCCGACAACGAGCGCGCCCGGCTCGTCTACGAACGCAACGGCTGGACGCGTGAAGGGCGCTTCATTAAGTACAACGCGCGGCTATAGAGCGTGGCGAATCCTTGCGAGGACTCGGGGGCCATGGTATCGTACCGTCGTTAGCCGTCTATGGCATTCTGGGTCGGTGGTCGAGTGGTTAATGGCACCGGACTGTAAATTCGGCGCGCGAAAGCGCTACGCTGGTTCAAATCCAGCCCGGCCCAATTTTCTCGCGGGCGTTGCATAGTGGTAGTGCTTCTGCCTTCCAAGCAGACAGCGCGGGTTCGATTCCCGCCGCCCGCTCCAAGGACGCACCGCGCCGTTGTAGCTCAGTGGTAGAGCACCTCCTTGGTAAGGAGGAGGCCACGGGTTCAATCCCCGTCAACGGCT
>Ga0153924_1000062_pt1 | contig 80380 bp, 68 predicted proteins | sample TSNJ008MetaG_FD_104709 | JGI IMG/M metagenome (GOLD analysis project Ga0153924, IMG submission 104709) | Attine ant fungus gardens microbial communities from New Jersey, USA - TSNJ008 MetaG | ecosystem: Host-associated > Fungi > Mycelium > Unclassified | place: USA: New Jersey, Wharton State... | reverse complement strand
GCTCGCTCGGAAGCTCGTAATCGTACGCGGAGGTCAGATCCTCCGAGGACATCAGCCGCTCGAGAGGCGCTGGCGTTCCAATTCCAGGAAATTCCCCAGGCGTTTCTTGTCGTCTTCGGTTGCGTCCAGGATCAGCACGCCGACTTGATACGTCTCGGATTGAAAAGCGCGTATCCATCGAACCTCGCCGCGCAAGCGCAAGAACGGATTGCGTTTCATCGTAAACGTGTATTTCGTTCCGACCGGCAAATACTGGTCGGCAATCACGCGCATTCCGGTCTCCGAGATGTCTGCAACGGCGCCGCGCAGCAGCATGGACGAGAGCGGATCCTCAACGACGACGTCGATGTATTTTCGCAGCCGAACGGAAAAGCGCTTGTCGGTACTCGAGCCGTCGTTCGCGGCCGGCGGTTTTGCCTGCCCGTCAGTCATGGTCGATTTCGATACCCGGAAAATAGAAGCGCAAAATATCGCTGTACGAAGTACCAGTCAGCGCCAAACCGCGTGCACCCCACTGACACAACCCGACGCCGTGGCCCAAACCTGCACCTTCGATGACGATACGCTCGGTCGCCTGTGCGGCGGGTGTGATTTTCGAAATGAGGAGGCTTGGCAGCACGCGGGTCCCGATGCGCAGGCGAAACGCGCTTCCCTTGATAAAGGCGGAGCCGCGCTCACCTTGCAGTTCCACGTTTCTGATACGCCCACTGGGATCCGCGGGTCCCAAAATGACGGCCGTAAGCGCACCGAATGGCGCAAGCTCGTCCGGAAATGCCCGTGCCACCTCCGAAAGCTCGAGCTCGCGCGTCCAGCGATAGTATGGCGACTGCGTGCACGTCGAACAAACCACGCCGCTCAGGTACGGCACGGCTATTCCACCCCAAGCATCGGTTGCTGATTCGGTGTGACCTCCGCAACACGACGAATACATCGCCTGCGCAAATTGCGCTCCAAAGCGAAGCACGAATCCTGCGGTCGCATCGACGGCAGCCCGACCGGCGGCGGATTCTTCGGCGATCCCGGAATAGACTTGATCGATCTGCGAGGGTACGACGTCGTAGTCGCGCCGCGGATCGCTGCGCTGCAGGACGTAGGTGCGCGCGCAAACGGCTTGAGCTTGTAACGCCGCGGACGGCCACGACGCGGTCATCTCGTGCGGAACCACGCTGTAAAGATATTCTTCGAGGCGCAGTGTATTTACAATCGTTCCATTTTGCAGGCGGGTAAAGCTTCCGCGATACGAGCGGCCGTCGAACGTAAACCCGCCCTGCGCTTGCGGCCGTGCATCGCCCGGTCCGAGAAGCACGCGTAACTCTGCCGAGCGCGCGCTGACCGCCGGATCGAAATCGTCCGCACGAGCCGCTGCACCGGACGCGAATGCTAGCGCCATCGTGAGGAAGCGCGCGCGCGCGATCACAACAGCCGTTCCTGCGCCGCCGAAGGAATCACTCCAAGCCGGCGATACGCTTGCGCGGTGGCTTTGCGGCCGCTCGCCGTGCGAACGACAAAGCCGGCTTTGAGTAGATACGGTTCGACGACGTCCTCGAGCGTCTGAGCGTCTTCGTTCATTGTTGCGGCGACGGCAGCGATGCCCGCCGGGCCGCCATGGTACGACTCGACGATGGCGCGCAGGAACGCGCGATCCATCCGATCCAGCCCGAGTTCGTCCACGCCTTCGCGATGGAGCGCTTCGTCGGCAACCTCGCTGCTAATTCGGCCATCGGCACGCACCTCTGCGTAATCGCGCACGCGACGCAGCAGACGGTTCGCGATGCGCGGCGTGCCACGGCTGCGCGCCGCAATCGTTTGTGCACCGTGCGCGTCGATCTGCGCACCGAGCAGCTGCGCAGAACGAAGGACGATGCGTTCGAGCTCCGCGGGTTCGTAGAAATCAAGGTGATGCACGAGGCCAAATCGATCGCGCAACGGCGGACTGAGCATGCCCGCGCGCGTCGTGGCTCCGATCAGCGTGAAGCGTTTGAGTGGGAGTTTGAGTGTCTTGGCATACACGCCGCGGTCGACAACGAAATCGATTTGGAAATCCTCCATCGCAGGATAGAGGAATTCTTCAACGACTCGCCCGAGGCGGTGGATCTCGTCGATGAACAGCACATCGCCTTCTTCCAACGAGGTCAGTATGCCGACGAGATCTTTTGGCTTTTCCAGAGTCGGTCCGCCGGTTGGCCGGAAGTTCGCGCCCATTTCGCGTGCGACCAGACCCGCGAGCGTGGTCTTTCCCAGACCCGGCGGCCCGTAGAGCAAGATGTGCTCGAGCGGTTCGCTCCGCGCGCGTGCGGCCTCGATCGCAATGCGAAGATTTTCGACCACGCGCTGCTGTCCGACGTAGTCGTCGAACGTGCGTGGCCGCAGCGAGGCACCGTAGACTTCGTCTTCGAGCGATTCCTCGGGCGAGAGCACTCGTTCGCCCTGCTGATCGTCGCCGGTGTACAGCGGTTTGCGTGCGTCGTCGCTCATCGTCCGGTACCGGCCTTACGGCGATAGATCTGCGCAAGAATTTTCTCCGCGTCGGTGAGATCGGGCGCGGATTCCAGCGTCTCGCGGATCATCGCTTCGGCTTCGGAGCGCTTGTATTGGAGCTGCAACAGCACCGCAAGCGCTTCAGCGGCAAAATCGGGCATGACGGCAGGTGGGCTTGGTTGCGCGTCTTGGATCAGCAAAAAACGCGCCACCTTGCCCTGCAATTTCGCGACGATGTCGCGTGCTTTTTGCTGCCCGATCCCTGGTAAACGTTTGAGGTAGGCGTGATCGCCGCGATCGATTGCGCTTGCAATCGCAGACATCGGCTCGGAAAAGGCGCGTGCAGCGGTGCGCGGGCCGATCGATGCGACGCTGATCAGCGCTTCGAAGAACGCGCGCTCGATCGCATTCGTAAAACCGTAATAGGTTACTCGAGCGCTGTTGCCGTCGATGGCCAGTACGCTGTAGATCTCGAGTGATACCGCTTCCCCGGGGGGCGCCGTCACTTTCTCCGCCACGCACGGCGGCAGGAAGACCTCGTAGCCGAGACCGCCGGTTTCTAAAATGATGCGATCGGTGGTGCGCTCGACCAGCGAGCCGCTAATGCGCGAGAACATGATTTTCGATGTTCAGGTAGGCAAGCGCAATGGCGAGCGCGTCGGAGACGTCGTTGGGTTTGGGAGCCGAGCGCAGCTTCAGCAAGTGCGTGACCATCGCATTGACCTGATCCTTGCTGGCGCTGCCGGAGCCGACCAGGGCGCGTTTAACGTGCGCATGCCCGAGCGTGCGCACCGGGACGCCGGCTTGCGCGCTAGCCAGACACATGACGCCGCGCGCATGCCCCATCAAGATCGCCGTCATGGGATTCTTATACGTGGTGTAGAGCTCTTCGATCACGACGACGTCGGGCGCCGTATGCGCAAGCAGCGTCGTGATTCCGGCATGTAATTCGGCCAGACGCCGTTCGAGCGCGCGGTCCGGCGGTGGACTTACGATTCCTGCCTCGATGAGCGCCAAGCTGCGCCCGCGTCGCTCGATGACTCCGTATCCGGTAACTCGCAATGCGGGATCGATACCGAGGATTCGCATCAGGGACCGGTACCGTTGACAATGAGCGTCACGTACTGGCCCGGGGGCAAATCCGATCCTGCCTGCGGATCGGTGCCGACGACGGTTCCGTTCGCGCCTTCGCTCGTTGTGTATTGAAACCGCGAAACGCGATAGCCGTATGAGGCCAGCGTATTTTCCGCGTCCTGAACCGACTTGCCGACCGTGTCGGGCACCTCGCCGTTGACTGAGAGCGTTAGCGTGACCAGCTTACCGCTGGGAACCTGCGTGCTCGCAGGAGGATCTTGGTCGATAATCGTTCCGTTTTGATCGGCTTGGGTCGAAAACTTGATTGCGACTTGGAGACCCAGTGATTGTACCTGCGCTACTGCCGCCGCGTAGTCCGTACCAACCAGCGACGGCATGGCGATGGACGGTGCGCTCGTATTCGCGCCGGTGCTGATCGTCGCATGAATCGTTTGGCCCTTTTGCATCGGCGTGCCCGGCGTAACGTCTTGACGGTCGACGACGCCACTGCCGACGTTGGGATCGGCAATCTGCTGTGAGGTGTCGAGCGAGATGCCCAGCTGCGAGGCTTTAGCTTGCGCATCGGCCATGCTCATGTTGACGAGATTTGGCGCAGGGATGGTCTCCGGGCCCTTCGAGACGGTCAGTGCGATGAGCGAGCCTTTGCGAACTTGCGTACCCGCAGTGGGCTTTTGCTCGACGACACTGTCCGCCGGATCGTTGCCAAAGCGCTCGAGAAGTTTGACCTTGAATCCGTCGTCTTGCAACGTTCGCTGCGCGTCGTTTGCATTGTAGCCGCGTACGTCCGGCAGCCCCACGAGCGGCAGTCCGTTGCTGATCACCAACTCGACGACCGAATTCTTCGCGACGGTTGTATTTGGCTTGGGATTTTGGTCGATTACTTGGTTCGCGGGAACGGTGTCGCTGGCACTCTTGTAAAATTTCACACGTAAACCCGCATTGACGACGGCGGCTTGCGCCTGCGTATCGGTCATCTTGGTGTAATCGCCCACCGTCACCGAAGTAGCGATGCCGGGCAGGGAGCGACCGAAGAGTACGTATCCGGCGGCTGTCGCGGCGAGCGCCGCGACGACGAACGCGACGATCAATCGAGTGCCTAGGCGCGTGCGCCGTTCCTCTTCCTCACCGATCGAGGTGTACTCGCGGTCCGGCAACGGCGAGCGCCGCGGCGGCAGCACGTGCATCATCTGGGTGGGCGCGTCGTCGGCGAGCGCATACGCGGGTATGCTCGGACGCTCGCGTGCTTCGCGCAGCGCCGTCGCGACCTCGCTTGCGGAATGAAACCGGTTCTCGGGACGTTTTTGCAAGAGCTTGTTGACGATTGAAACCAGCGCGGGCGACGCGGCGCAACGCTCCGGGTCCAGTACCGGTACCGGGTCGCCGATGTGCTTGAGCGCCACGGTTACCGGAGACTCACCGGTATACGGAAGCTTACCGGCGAGCATTTGATAGAGCACGATCCCGACGCTATAGAGATCCGAGCTTTCGTGCAGCTCGTGCCCCTGCGCCTGTTCGGGTGAAATGTAATAGACGCTTCCCATTACCAGGCCCGGTTTGGTGAGCGTCATCGTCTGCTGCGAGACGGCGCGGGCGATTCCGAAGTCCGAAAGCTTGACGACGTCGTCTTTGGTGACCAGAATATTCGCTGGCTTGATGTCACGGTGAAGCAGCCCGGCGCGATGCGCGTACGCAAGGCCGTTGCAAATCTGTGCCGCGTAATCGATGGCCACTGGTTCGGGAAGCGCTCCGTCGGCGATGATCTCAGCGAGCGACGGCCCGTCAACGAGCTCCATTACGATGTAATACGTGTCGCCTTCACGGCCGACGTCGTATGTATTGACGATGTTCGGGTGCGAGAGGCGCGCAGCCGATTCCGCTTCCTGGTAGAAGCGGCGTACGAACTCCTCATCTGCTGCGTACTGGGGACGGAGAACTTTAATCGCAACACGGCGGCGCAGGACCGTGTCGGTTCCGCTGTAGACCGTCGCCATCCCGCCTTCGCCAAGTTTGCGATCGAGTCGGTACCGATTGTTATAGGTCTGCTGCTCGATCACGCTCGTTCTATCGTTTCCCCCGTCGTAGGGGTTTCCTGCTCAACGCTGCGGCGCAAGCGCGGTCCGCAGGACGTCGCGCGCAATGGGAGCTGCGACCGTCGCACCATAACCTGCATTTTCGACCACGATCGCTACCACGAAACGCGGATGCTCGGCTGGTGCAAAGCAAACGAACCACGAGTGGGAAGCTCCGTGCGGATTGGTTGCGGTGCCGGTCTTGCCCGCAACGCGCACACCTCTGATCTGTGCGGTCGTTCCGGTCCCCGACTGTACCACGGCGATCATCATCTTCTTCACGTCGTCGGCGGTTTGCGATGAGATCGGCGTTGCAAGCGAGCCGGGCGGCGTCGCGCTTGCAACCCGCCCGTCGCGCACGATTTGTCGTACGATGTACGGCCGCGGCATCGTTCCGCCGTTCGCAATCGTTGCGGCGATCAGCGCCATTTGCAACGGCGTCATCAAGAGCGCACCTTGACCGAAGCCCATCTGCGCGAGTTCGCCCGGAAAAATTGACGACTTCGGCGGTACGCTATCGGTCTCGGCGGGCAACTGGAAGTCCAGCGGCTTGCCGATACCCCAACGCGCGAGTGCATCGTAGAACACATCGTCGCCCATTCTCAGCGCAATCTGCCCGAAGTCGACGTTGCTCGAAAGGGCGAACGCGCCGGTAAGGTCTTGTTCTCCGGTCGCCTCACTCTCATTATCGTGTAGCGTAAAGTTGCCAACCGTTAGGTATCCGGGATCGTAAAATTGCGAATTCATCGTTACGGTGCCCGCCTCGAGCGCGCTCGCGGCCGTGAAGATCTTGAACGTCGAACCGGGTGGATACAGTCCGTTTGTTGCGCGATTGAGCAATGGACTCTGCGAATCGTCTTGCAGCTGCGGAAATTCTGCGTCGTATTTCTCCGGATCGAAACTCGGTACGCTTGCAATTGCGAGCACGGCTCCGCTGGACGGATCGAGAACGATCCCCGCAGCGCGCTCGTGCCGCGAAAGCGCTGCCCAGAGTTCGCGCTGAATCGACGGCACGATCGTCGTGACGACGTCCGCTCCGCGCGATTTCGTGCTGCGCCCCTGGAACGCAGTCATGATTTCATCGAGTTGCGCGGCCGGATCGCCCGCCGTGTCGGCCGGAGTGAGGGCGCGGTCGTACGCGTCTTCGATGCCGCTGGTTCCGTAGCGCGCGGAAACATAACCGATTGTCTGCGCGAGCGCGGGACCAAATGGATATACCCGCCGGTTGCCGCGCATCTGCGCGAGAACGGTGCCGTCCGTAGCAAGGATGCTGCCCCGCCGGGTGTCGAGCAACGCATGTCGCGGATTGTAGGGCTTGGCGGCGATCGAAGGTCCCGAAACGAGCATCAACCACGCCGCGCGTAATGCGAGAATAGCGAAGAGCGCGACAAACAACACCCACAGACGGCCGATTGCGCGGTTGGTCACCGCTCGCGCAAAACGCTGAAGGAATCGCCGGAACGCACCGCCATGTGTGCGCGCCCAGGCTCGGACGCGAGCAGCAAATTAATCATCTCGCGCGCGGTCTCGACGCCGATTTCCCCGGTCGCGAGAATAACGTCGACGCCCATTTCGGCGAGAATAAGCGGGGCGACGTACGCACAGGCCGGCAGCGTTTCAAAATGCCTCTCTTCGTAAGGACCGTCACGCCACGGCCCGCGTTTTCCGAAAACTTGCGCGTGATAATCCCACGCGCATAGCTGCTTCTCTTTCCACACGAAATCGTCGCGCACGCACAGACGCCGGCACGCGCTGCATTGCACGACCGGTGCGGGTGGATGCGCGAGTCCATCGGCGATCTCTTCAGGCACGTCCTCGATGTTGAGCACGGCGTCATCCGAGAGCGTCTCCGGTAACTGCGCATGCCACTGCACGCGCGCCAGCAGCTCGATGTCGCGCATCGGTGCAACGAATGCGCGCTCATCCTCGGGCGGAAACGTCCGGTCGACCCAGTCGAGTAAGTTCGTCAGCACGATGCCGACGTTTTGCCAGCTTTCGCCCACCGCCACGCCGACCGGCGTCCACGCGAGCGGCACCAAACGCGCCGTAATCGAGCCGCCGTCGGTGCGAAAACTGTTGATGAAGCCCAGCGTGCTTCCGCTGCCGCCGAGCACGAACACCCGCGGTTCGTCGCGCAGGTCTAGGTATCGATCATCGCTTCCGCGCTGCGATACTCTTGCAGACTGCGCGGCGGTCCCGCCGTGCTTTCGAGAGCCTCCGCGAGGGCCCGAGCCGTATCCAAACTGGTCAAACACGCAATACTCGCTTCTACCGCCGCGCGACGAATCTTGTAGTTGTCGGAGATTTCACGCGGGCCTTTGGCATCGTTGATCACCAGATCGACGCCGCGCTGGCCGATCATGTCGAGCACATGCGGCGAGCCGTCGGCAATTTTATTGATCGGCTCGCTGGCAATACCGGCCGCCTGGAGCACTGCGCGCGTTCCGGGCGTTGCGACTAGTGTGTGCCCCAAGTCCGCGTACCGCCGCAAGACGGGAACGGCTTCGTCCTTTTCTTCGTCGGCAATCGAGACGAGAATCCGGCCGCCTCCCCCGGGCAAGCGCACGCCGGCGCCGATGAACCCTTTGCACAGCGCGCCCGCGAATCGATCGTCGATTCCGAGCACTTCGCCCGTGGACTTCATTTCCGGGCCGAGTATCGTTTCGACACCGCGCATCTTCGAGAACGAAAAGACCGGCACTTTCACGACGACGTAGGGCGTGTGCGGACGAAGCCCCACGCCGTACTCCATCTCACACAACCGCTCGCCGAGGGCGACGCGTGTCGCTGCGGCGACGATGTTTATTCCCGTCGCCTTTTGGATGATCGGCACCGTGCGGCTGGCTCGCGGATTTGCTTCGATGATGTACAAATCGCCGTCGTGCACGACGAATTGAATGTTGATCAATCCGCGAATCTTCAGTTCCCGCGCAATCGAGATCGTTACGCCGGCAATGCGTTCCTCCATCGCCGAGTCGATGATTTGCGGCGGATAGACGCTGATCGAATCGCCTGAGTGGATTCCGGCGCGTTCGATGTGCTCGAAAATGCCGGGAATGAGGATGTCATCGCCGTCGAACACCGCGTCGACCTCGACCTCGAGACCGCGCAAGTATTTGTCGACCAGTAGAGGTGCGCCCGGGAGAATCGGTGGTGCGGACTCTGCGTACGAGGCGAGCTGGCCTTCGTTATAAATGATCTCCATGGCTCGTCCACCCAAGACGAAGCTGGGACGCACGAGCACCGGAAATCCAAGCTCGCGTGCAAACGCGCGTGCCTCGCGAAAACTCGTCGCAGCCTTTCCTTCCGGGCGCGCAACGCCTAGACGCGCGAGCGCGGCATCGAACTGCGCGCGGTCCTCGGCAGCTTCCAGACTGGCGCGGTCGCTTCCGATGATTCTCACGTTACGGCGGCTTAGCTCTGCAGCAAGATTGATTGCAGTTTGGCCGCCGAACGCAAGCATCACGCCGGTTGCGCCGGTCGCGCGGTACGCGGCTTCCACTTCGTCGGGGCCCGGTGGTTCGAAAACGAGCACATCGGAGACGTCGAAATCGGTCGACACCGTTTCGGGATTGTTGTTGACGATGACGGGCGACTTGCCCGCGTTTCGCAGAGCCCAGGCCGCGTGCACGCAGCTGTAGTCGAACTCGATGCCTTGGCCGATACGAATCGGGCCGCTTCCGACCACGACGACGGCTTCGCGCGGTGTAGGGCGCATTTCGCTCTGTTCGTCGTGCGAGAGATAGTAATAGGGTGACCGTGCGGGAAATTCGGCGGCTGCGGTATCGACCATACGAAAGACGATTCGGCCGGCCTTCGGATCGCGAGCTGCGTTCTCTTCTTCTACGATGTCGGCGATTTGATGGAGCCAGAAGCGATCGATTGCGGAATTTGCATGAATGCGTTCTACGCAGGCGTCGCGCCCCGAAGCCCCGGCTCGCCGCAAGAGCTCCGCGACGGCGAAGATGCGCTCGTGCGTCGGCCGCGCAACGATCTCGTCGAGTTCGCCGGCGGTCCACTGCTCGTATTCGCCGCCGGTGAGCGTTTCGCGCTTGAGGTCGAGCCCGCGCACGGCCTTCGCCAAGGCGGCGCGAAAACTGCGAGCGATTCCCATTGCTTCGCCCGTCGATTTCATTTGGGTTCCAAGCAGTGTGTCCGCGAGCGGGAATTTGTCGAACGGCCAGCGCGGAATCTTAACCACGCAGTAGTCGAGTGTCGGTTCGTATGCGGCCTTGGTAACGCCGGTGACTGGATTGGGGATCTCATCGAGCGTCTGACCGAGCGCGATGCGCGTTGAAATCTTGGCGATCGGATAACCCGTCGCTTTTGATGCCAGCGCGGAGCTGCGGGAAACGCGCGGGTTAACCTCGATGATCGCGTATTCGTTTCGATCGGGATGAAGCGCGAATTGAATGTTGCATCCGCCTTGGACCCGCAGCGCGCGAATAACGTTGAGCGAGGCGCTTCGCAACATCTGATAGTCGAGGTCGGAAAGCGTTTGCGAAGGTGCGACGACGATCGAGTCACCGGTGTGCACGCCGACCGGATCGATGTTTTCCATGTTGCAAACGATGATGCAATTATCGGCGCCGTCGCGCAGCACTTCGTACTCGACTTCTTTCCAGCCCAGCAGCGAGGTCTCGAGCAGCGCTTGATGGATGAGCGAGGCGTTCAACCCTGAGTCCAGCCGTTCGCGCAATTCGGCCTGGTTATAAACGAGGCCGCCGCCGGTTCCCCCCAAGGTGTACGCGGGACGAACGACGAGCGGGTAGCCCACGCGCGCCGCGAATGCGATGCCGTGCTCGATTTCCGTGACGATCTGCGAATCCGGTACCGGCTCGCCGATTTCGATCATCTTGGCTTTGAATCGCTCGCGGTCTTCCGCAAGCCTGATCGTGTCGACCGGCGTACCGAGCAGCTCCACATCGTATCTCGCGAGCACGCCGGCATCATCGAGCTCGACGGCAAGGTTGAGACCTGTTTGCCCGCCCAGCGTGGGCAGCAGTGCGTCGGGTTGCTCGCGCGCGACGATTGCTTCGAGCGAGGCGACCGTGAGCGGCTCGAGATAGACGGCGTCCGCTACCTCAGGATCGGTCATGATGGTCGCGGGATTGGAGTTGACGAGGACGACGCGGTGGCCTTCTTCACGAAGCGCGCGGCACGCTTGGACGCCGGCGTAATCGAATTCCGCGGCCTGACCGATGACGATCGGTCCGGATCCGATTACCAGGACGTTGCGGCGGGGCATGCTGGGGTCGGTGAATTAGCGCGAGTGCCTGCGTAGTCCTAGGGCTGGAGCCGGCGAATCGCCCAATGCGCGCCGTCACGAAGATATTCGATGCGGTCGTGCAATCGGCTCGGTCGTCCCTGCCAAAACTCGAATCGACTCGGAACGAGCAGGTAGCCGCCCCAGGAATGTGGACGCGGAATCTCTTCACCCTCAAAGCGCGCGGCAAAGTGCTCCATCCGTTCCGCGAGCAACCGGCGATCCTCGAGCGGTTCGCTTTGCTCCGATGCCCACGCAGCGAGGCGATGATCGGCGGGTCTCGTGGCAAAGTACGCGTCGGACTCTTCCTCGCCTAACTGCATCGCCGTGCCCTCGACTCGCACTTGACGGTGAAGCTGCGCCCAGAAGAATGCAACCGCGGCATGCGGGTTATCGGCAAGCTCACGACCTTTTTGGCTCGAGTACGACGTATAGAAACGAAGCCCGCGCTGGTCCAAGCCACGCAGCAGCACGATGCGTGCCGAGGGCAAGCCTTGCCCATCGGCGGTCGCCAGGCACATCGCGTGCGGCTCGAGGACACCCTGCGCGAATGCGTCATCCAGCCAGAGGCGCAGCTGCGCGATCGGGTCGCGATCGATGTTTTCCTCGAGAAGTTCGGCCTGTTCGTAGTCGCGCCGCGCAGATTCGATATCCATCTCCTTTAAGGATAGCGTCCGGCTGCGAGTCCAGCGAGCAAGGTGAGCACGAGCAGTGCCCCGCCGGCGTATGCGAAGCCAAGTGCTGCGGCGACCGGGCGGCGTTCGATCGTCGTCTCGTGGCCCAGACGTTGCAGCGCGCCACGCAGTTCCTGCGCGTTCTCGGCTCGCGAATACGCTCCGCCACTTACCTGGGCGTACGATTGCAATGCGCCTTCGTCGATCGTCGACTGCTCGCCGCCTATCACGTCTCCATTGGGCGTGCCGATGCCGATCGTGTAAATTGGAATGTGATGCGCGCCTAGATATTGCGACATCACGAGCGGATCGGCGCCGGTGTTGTTGACGCCGTCGGTGATGAGCACGACGACGCGATGTCCGGACTGGGGAAATTGCGTCGCTGCGAGCCGCAGCGCATCCCCGATCGCCGTTGCGCCGTTGGGTCCCGGAATCTGTGCGAGCGCGGAAAGCGTCGATTCTTTATTTGCGCTCAGCGGCGCGATGAGCTCCGCATTCCCGGAGAAGGTGATGATCCCGATCTTCACGCCGCCGGGCGCCTCGTTGATGAACGCGCGCGCCGCGGCGGTGGCGGCTTGCGCACGCGTCGGGTCGATGTCGGTCGAGGCCATGGAGCCCGAGGTGTCGATGCAAATGAACACGTTGCCGTCGGCAACCGGCACCGGCAGCACAAGATGCGGTCCGGCTGCGCCGACCACGAGCGCGCAGATTGCGACGGTCGTCGCGCTCTGGAGCGCACGCGGAATCCAAGCGCGCGGCGCGATCGCCCGCTCGAGAAACGCGAGGTTCGAATAGCGCAATGCTTGCGCATCGATCCGCTTTTCAGCGCGGCGATAATACCACACGATGGCGGCAGCCACGATTGCCCCAACGATCAGACGCCACGGCGCATCGAAGCTCATGACGCTACCGCGAAGGCCTCGCGTAGACTAGCCGCTCCGTCCTCTTCCCGCAGCAGTCCGGTACGCCAGCCGGCTTGGGTGAATCGATCGATGACGGCGCTCTCACGCTCGCGAACCGCACGTGCGAACGCTGCGCGCTCGCGCGGGCCCAGATATGCACGCAGCGATCCGCCTTCCGCGCCGCGAAAGCGTACGATTCCGCCGATTGGAAGACCATCGAACCATGGATCGCGAGCGATCAAGGCGGTGCAATCGCACCACGCTCCCAAGTTTGCGAGCAGATCGTCGTGTCGTGAGTTCAGCTCGTACCAATCGCCCAGCGCGAGCAGCGCCGTTCCGCGCCGCAATGCCGCCCGCGCCGTGACGAGCGCTCCGTTCAAATCGAAGGCTCGTTCGACCGGTACGTGCGGCGGACCGACGTAGTCGTTCGACACACGCAGGAGCCGGTCGCCACTGCGCGCTGTGCCGTACCAAGCGTCGAGGGCTTCGTTCGCTGCATCCAGCATCGATCGCTTGCGCCCAACGCGCATCGACGGCGAATCGTCAAGCAGCGCCGCGAGCGTCAACGCTACATCTTCGAGAACCACGCGAGTCTGCAATGCGCCGGCGCGCGCCGTCGCGGCCCAATCGATTCGCCGCACGTCGTCGCCGGGAACGTATGCGCGCAGTTCCACGAATTCGTACCCGTCACCGCGGTACGTCGTGGGCGAGCCGGCGCCGAAACGCCGCGGCCGCCGCTTTCCCCGCAAGAGCGCATCGCGCAGCGTCAATCGAGCCATACGCGTAGCATCTTACGGCACCGGAATGGAAGCGATGAGTTTGTCGAGAACGGATTGGGGTCCGCCTTCGGCGCTTACGCGAAAGTTGAAACCGATCCGGTGACGCAGCGCCAGCGGCGCGACGTTACGCACGTCGTCGGGAACCGCGTAGTCGCGCCCTTCGAGCAGCGCCTTTGCACGGGCTAGATTTGCGATCGCGAGCGTAGCGCGAGGGCTCGCACCATGATCGATGGCGGTGCTGCGCGCTTCGCGCGTAACCAGGACGAGATCGACGATGTACTTCTTGAGTTCATCGTCGACGTGAACGGCCCGCGCTTGCGCGCGCCACGAGCGCACCTCATCGAGCGTTGCTACCGGCTCGGTCGAGGGACCCTCGCCGATGGCGAAGCGTTCCATGATCGCAAGCTCCTGTTCGCGCGTCGGATATCCCACGTCGATCTTGAGGAGGAAGCGATCCATTTGCGCGATCGGCAGCGCGTACGTGCCTTCAGAGTCGAGCGGATTCATCGTCGCCATGACGACGAACGGATCCGGCAACACGTGCGTCTGCGGACCGATCGTCACCTGCCGTTCTTGCATTGCTTCCAGCAGCGCCGACTGTACTTTCGCCGGAGCGCGGTTGATCTCGTCGGCCAGTACGACGTTCGCGAAGATGGGTCCCCGGACCGTGGCAAACGCGCTCTCGTGCTGATCGAAGATGCGCGTGCCGACGATATCGCTGGGCAGCAGATCGGGAGTAAATTGAATGCGTTTGAACTCACCGTGCAGGGCGCTCGCGAGCGCGCGGCATGCGAGAGTCTTTGCCAGTCCAGGCGGGCCTTCCAGTAAGACGTGACCTGCGCACAAAAGTCCGAGCAGCAATCCTTCGATCACTCCCTCTTGTCCGACGATCGTGCCTCTGAGCGCGTCTGTTACGCCGGCCGGTCCATTCATCATCGTGTCATGCGCTCCAAATCGGCGGTCGCTGCGGCAATCGCGGCTCTAAGATCGGCCTCGTGGGTGAATCCTGCACGCTCGAGTGCTCGCAAAAGATTCCGCACCGCGTGATCCGAGGCAGCCGGGCGGCGAAGCACGTCCGCCAGCGTTTCGGCCTCGGTTGCGCCAACCATTCGTCGCACGATGCTCCGCGCGCGCATCGCACCGGCACGCGTCGGCTCGGTGCGCAACGCCGCCATAGCTTCAACCAGTAGCGAACCGCGATCGATGGTAACCGGAACGGGTGTGGGCAGCGTCATTACCGGTTCGGGTGCCGGCCGGCGCCGAAAGAAGACCGCCAAGAGCACGCCGATCCCGACAAACCCCACGATCGCAAGCGCGACGGTTACCAGCACGCGCAGGAACGTTCCAAACGCATCCCAGGCGTTCCACGTGCTTGGTGCCGCGAGGCCTAACCCGCTTACCTGGAGCGTGAGCCGATTCGAAAAGTAGCGCTTGGCTTTGCCGTCGCGCGCATCGACCGCGTCCAGCGTTACCGGCGCGATTGCGATCCTCCCCGTGTGATGCGCGACCACGGTTATCGTCTCGCGATAGGTCGTGCCGGTTGCGGTCGTGGACAGCGTGTGCTCGTCCCCGAGCAACTCGAGCTCGGCGAGAATCGGCAGGTCGACGTTGTCTAACTCGCTGATGTGCTCGCGCACGTGCGCGGTGACGATCAGATGAAACGGCACTTCCATGCGCGGCGTCGTCGTGTCGGCCGTAAGCGTCAACTGCGTCACCGTGAGGCGCTGCAAACTCTGCGCCGGGGCGCGCGCGGAAAGACCAGCGGCGGTGACGACGAGGAGCGTCAGTGCACGGATGCGAGCGTGCCGAGCCATTGTGCAAAAAGCCCTCGCGCATCGAACGGCCCGGGCGAAGCTTCGGGGTGAAACTGGACCGCCGCGATCGCAAGCCGGCGATGGCGAAAACCCTCGTTCGTCCCGTCGTTCAGGTTCGTCATCGTCGCTTCCAACTCGTCAGGGAGCGTTCGCGCATCTACCGCATAGCCGTGGTTGTGCGCAGTGATCAACACGTCGTTGGTCGTTAGATCCTTCACCGGCTGATTTCCGCCGCGATGTCCATAGGGGAGCTTGTACGTCCGCGCTCCGCAGGCGAGCGCCAGCAACTGATGCCCCAGGCAAATGCCGAATAGCGGCTTGCGCCCAATCAAAATGCGCAGCGTTTCGACGGTTTGCTGCAGATCGGTTGGATCGCCCGGGCCGGGTGAAATGAAAATTGCCTCGGGATCGGTCGCGAGCAACGTCTGCGCGTCCGTGTCGTACGGCACCACGGTTACCTCGCTACCGAGCGCGGTGAGCTCACGCAAGATCGCGCGCTTGACGCCGCAATCGATGAGCGTGACGCGCCGTCCGCCGCGCATGCCTTCGACGTGCGTCGCATGCGGAGCCACGCTCGGAACCAGGTGCGCGGTCGTGGCCGTCCGCACAAATGACGTGAGTTCTCGCTCGGCGCGTTCGAGCGCAGGTTCGCCGACCGCGAGCGCGGCCCAAATCGTTCCGTGCTCACGCAGTGCAATGGTAATCGCGCGCGTGTCGGCACCGACCATCGTCCGAACCCGTTGTTCGTCGAGCCAAACGGGCAGAGTCGTCTTGCTCAGATAATGCGATGGGTGGAAGGCGATTTCTTTGATGATGGCGCCCGCGACGCAGGCGCGTGGATACTGCGCCGCGCTGCCGGAGACGCCGTAGTTGCCGATCAGCGGGTAGGTGAACGTGAGGATCTGGCCGGCGTACGAGGGGTCCGTGAGTGCCTCTTCATATCCGGTCATCCCGGTGTAGAACACCGCTTCGCCAAAGGCCAAGCCCTGGTGGTTCAGGCCGAAGCCGTCGAAGCGCGAGCCGTCGGCGAGGAACAGCGAGGCGGGGAGGGTCATTTCAAAGGTCTGACGGTTAGCCGAAGGGTCCGCGCAAACCTGGAAACAACGCGCAGGGAATGGACTGGCATTTCGGCGCTACCGCATTTGCAACGGCGATCACGATCATCGACCCGATCGGGATGATTCCCATCACCGCGGCGACAACCGCCCATTTCGACCGCGGCAAACGCAACCGGATCGTCGATCAGGCCGTGATCGTCGCCGGCATCGTCATGCTCGCCATGGGCTTGGTCGGACCGCTGCTCCTCGACTACTTGGGAATAACCTTACCCGCGTTCGGTATCGCAGGCGGCATTCTGCTGTTCTTGATTGCGATCGACATGCTCTTTGCGCGCCCGACCGGCGCGCGAGCGACGAGCGAGGAAGAGCGTGCTGCCCGCGAAGGCGATAACCCCGCGGTGTTCCCGCTGGCGATTCCGATGATCGCAGGTCCTGGTACTATTGCAACCGTGCTGCTGCTCGTGAATCTCGCGCGCGGGAATCCGGCGCGCGATGCGCTCGTCCTCGCGGCGTATGCGGCAGCACTCGCGATCGCTTGGCTATGCATGCGAGGAGCGGCGCGGTTCTTTCATCGGCTCGGTAGAACGGCGATTCACGTAGTGACGCGCGTCCTTGGAATCGTTCTCGCTGCGCTGGCCGTGCAGTTCGTGATCAACGGAATCCTGCAAACGCCGCTGGTTCATTAGGCAAGCTCCCTAGATCGCGTTGAACCGCAATTCTCCGCTAACGATCGTGGCGATGGCGCGGCTTGGGAGCGTGCGCCCTTCGAATGGCGTGCTCTTTCCTTTCGACGCAAACTGCGTGGGATCGACCCTCCAGGAGCGCTCGGCAAAAATCGTCACGTCGGCGCGAGAACCCGCCGACAGCGTGCCGCCGGGCACGTTCAAGATACGCGCGGGATTGGTCGAGAGCATCGCCACCAGTCGCTGCGGCGGTAAATCGGGCAGGGCGAGCGCGTATGCGCCGAGCGCGATCTCGAGCCCCGTGAAACCTGCGGCGGCGGCGCAGAGTTCGCCGTTTTTTTCGCCGGGCGTGTGCGGCGCGTGATCCGTGGCGAGCGCGTCGATCGTACCGTCGCGAACGCCGGCTATGAGCGCGCGCACGTCCTCGCCGGTGCGCAGAGGTGGATTCACCTTGCCTCCCGCACCTCGCTCGCGCACCGTTCGATCGGTCAGCAGCAAATGATGCGGCGTCACCTCGCACGTCACGCGTGCCCGCTGCGAACGTGCCCAGCGCACCAGATCGAGCGCGCGCGCCGTCGAGAGATGGGCGATGTGAAACGGCTTGCCCGTATCCATACCAATCAGGAGATCGCGCGCGACGATGACGTCTTCGCAAACGCTGGGCGCGCCCTCGACTCCCAGTTCGCGCGCAACGGCGCCCGCGGCCATGACCGCGTTACCTTTGAGATCCTCGTCCTCTGCATGGGAGATGAAGACGCCCGGCACATCCTGTGCGCGCAGAGCCGCGTCGCGTAACACGCGCGCGCTGCGTATGGTCGCGCCGTCGTCGGAAAACGCCACCGCGCCGGCGGCGGCCAGTGCTGAAAAATCGACCGGCTCCTCGCCCGCGCGCCCGCGCGTAATTGCGCCGATCGGATAGACACGGCAACGGCCCTCGCGTATGACCGCCTCGGCCAGCGATGCCAGGACCCCGGGTGTATCGAGCGCCGGCTGCGTGTTGGGCATACACGCGACGGCGGTGAATCCGCCGCGCAGCGCCGCCAGCGTACCCGTGGCGATGGTCTCCTTTTCGGGATATCCGGGTTCGCGCAGATGCACGTGCATGTCGATGAATCCCGGAGCGACGATAGCATCGCTGGCGTCCACGATCTCTTCGTCGCGCGTGGGCCGAAGATGCTCGCCGATCTCGGTAACGACACCGCCCAAGATGCGCACGTCGCGCAACGCGTCGATACCCTGCAACGGATCGACCAGGCGTCCGCCGCGAATCAGCACCCCTAGCGAACGCGCTCGCGCACGCCGTTGACCATCAAATCGAGTACGGCCATGCGAATGTAGATGCCGTGGTGCACCTGGCGCGCATACCGCCATCCCGTGAAATCCAGCACCGAGTCGTCGAGCTCCATGCCGCGATTGTAGGGTCCGGGATGCATGACGATCGCGTGCGGCGGCAGGTGACGCAGGCGGGCGCCGTTGAGCTGATAACGCTGGACGTACTCTGAGTCACTAATCGGCATTTCGGAGAATCGCTCGCGTTGGATGCGCAGCAGAATCACCGCGTCCACGTTGCGCAGCGCAGCATCGAGATCTCGCTCGATCGTCGCACCGCCGATCGCCTCGTGTGCCAAGAGAAATTCGTGCGGTCCGACCAAAACCGCGTGCGCCCCAAGGCGCTGCAATCCGCGGATCGTCGAGTGCGCAACGCGCGAGTGCGCGATGTCGCCGACGATTGCGATCGTACGGTCCCTGAGCGCGCCGAATTCGTCGCGCAAGGTGAAGATGTCAAGCAGCGCTTGCGTCGGGTGAGCGTGTGCGCCGTCTCCCGCGTTGATCACATGTCCGTCGAACGCCACGGCGACGCGCGCCGGAAAGCCGGCTTCCGGATGACGCACGACGACCACACCGATCCCCATTGCAGCCAGGGTGAGCATCGTGTCTTCCACGGTCTCGCCCTTTGTCGCCAGGCTCAGGTCTTTGGGAGAAAGGTTGACGACGTTTGCTCCCAGACGCATCTGTGCGAGATTGAATGATGTGAACGTGCGCGTGCTCTGCTCGAAAAAGAGGTTAACGATGTCAACCCCTTCGAGCAACGGTCCCGGTGCGTGTGCCTCGAAGGAGCGCGTGCGATCGAAGATCACCTCGAGTTCGTCACTGGAGAGATCGTCGAGATCGATCAAGCTACGGCGCGTGCGCATGAACCGAAACCTCGTCGGTGCTCGCAAATTGTGGAGCAAGGCTAACCTTGACGTGTTCGCGCCGGCCGGTCGGAATCACGCGGCCCACGTAGTCGGCCGCAATCGGCAACTCGCGCAAACCGCGGTCGACCAGCACGCAGAGCCGAATCGCCGCCGGCCGGCCAAGATCGGTGACGGCGTCGAGCGCGGCGCGAATCGTTCTTCCAGTATAGAGCACGTCGTCGACGATCACGACGATCCGGTCGCCCACGTCGACGGGGATTTGTGATTCGGGCATCTCGTGGGTGACGCGATCGTCCCGATACAGGTTGATGTTGAGAAAGCCCAACGGCGGCGCCTTCCCGCTGATCCGGTCGATCTCCGCGGCCAAACGCTGCGCCAGCGCCTCGCCGCCGCGACGGATCCCGATAACGACCACACCGCGCTGAGCGTCGTCGGGCTCGAGAATCTGATGCGCAAGGCGCGCGATCACACGGGCGATCTCATCGCTCTCGAGTAAGACGCGCGATTTCTGCATCGCCGTGGTCATGCAGGCTCTCCCATAGCGGCCAGCGCCGCTTCTACGCGGGCCAATTCCGTGCGATAGGCTTCCAGCTTCTCACGTTCTTTCGCAACGACGATAGGTGCAGCCTTGGCGATGAAATCCCGATTGCCGAGCTTGCGCTCGCCGCGGTCGACCTCGCTGCGCAATCGTACGGCGTCCCTCTTATAGCGTTCCAACAGCAGTGCTCTCGGTGCCTCAACCACGATGGCGCTAACGCCGCCGTGCAGCGCCGGGTCGATTTCGATCGAGGCACCCGACGCGGCGGGTGCATAGATTCGGATTGCGTCCAGTGCCGGCGGCGCAAGATCGCCGGGAACCTGCGTCGTGGGCTTGGCGCTTGGTGGTATGTCCAAATCGGCTTTGAGACGGCGAATTTGCTCGACAACTGCCATCTGCGTTTCGAAGGCGCTTGCCGCCGCGCGGTCGACCGGTACTTCCAACGGATCCGGCCACGTCGCCGTCATAATGGTGACGCCGTCGTGCGGCAACGCCAGCCACACCTCTTCGCTGATGAACGGCGCAATCGGATGCAGCAAACGCATCGCATTATTCCACACGAACGAAAGCACCGCAGCGCGCGTCGCACGATTGCCTTCCACTTTCGTTGCTTCGAGATACCAATCGCAGAACTCGTACCACACGAAGCGCCACAGACCGTCGGCCGCGTTGCCGAAATCGAAGGAGTCGAAGCACGCGCTCGTCGCGACGATCGTGTCATGCAATCGCGTAAGGATCCACTTGTCCGCTACCGTGTGCTCATCCGGTTTCGGCAGCGTCATCGCATGGGGTAGACCTTCCGGGAGCGCAAGTAGATAGCGCGTCGCATTCCAAACCTTGTTGTTGAAGTTCCGCGCTTCCTCGCAACGCGACTCTTGAAAGCGGATTTCCTGGCCCTCCAAACGCATCTGCCGCAATATACTCAAGCGAAATGCGTCGGCGCCGTATCTATCCACGAGCTCCATCGGATCGATCGCGTTGCCGAGCGACTTCGACATCTTGCGCCCTTGCGCATCGAAGACCAGCGGTGCGATGAAGACCGTCGGGAAAGGTACCTGACCGACAAAGTGTATCCCGAGCATCACCATGCGCGCGACCCACAGAAAGATGATCTCCCAACCCGTGATCAAAACCTGGGACGGATACCAGTATTGAAGCTCAGGCGTCTTTTCGGGCCAGCCTAGAATTGAAAACGGCCACAGGCCGCTCGAAAACCAGGTGTCGAGCGTGTCGGGATCGCGCGCGAGCTCGCCGGTATGATACCGCTCCCGCGCGATGCGCAGCGCTTCTTCTTCCGTTTCCGCGACGATCGTTTCGCCGGAAGGCGTATACCAGACGGGAAGCTGGTGGCCCCACCAGAGTTGTCGCGAAACGTTCCAATCGCGGATGTTTTCGAGCCACTGCTCGTAGGTTCGTCCGTACCGCTCGGGCACGAAGCGCAGCCGTCCGTCGCGGTAGGCTTGCAGCGCCGGCTCGGCGAGCGGCTTCATCTTGACGAACCATTGCAATGAAAGCAGCGGCTCGACGACGTCGCCCGAGCGTTCGCTCACCGCGACCGAGTGGCGATACGGCTCTTCCTTAATTAGCGCGCCACTGGCGCGCAGGTCGGCGACGATGCGCGCGCGTGCAGCGTAGCGATCGAGTCCGGCGTACGGTCCGACGTCGATCTCGTCGGCGCTCATGCGCGCGTCGAGGTCCATGATCGTCGGCATCGCGAGCCCATGGCGCAAACCGATCTCGAAGTCGGTCGGGTCGTGGGCGGGCGTCACCTTGACTGCGCCGGTGCCAAAGCCCCGTTCGACGGCAGTATCGGCAATGACCGGAATCTCGCGACCGATCAACGGGAGAACGACGGTCTTCCCGATCAATCCGGCATAGCGTACGTCTTCGGGGTGGACCGCGACCGCGACGTCGCCGAGCATCGTCTCTGGGCGCGTCGTCGCAATCTCTAGCGCGTAGGAGCCATTCTTAGAGCCGTAGCGTATATGCCAGAGATGAGAATCGCGTTCGACGTGATCCAACTCGGCATCCGAGACCGTCGTCTTGCCTTTAGGGTCCCAGTTAATCAAGCGTCTACCGCGATACACGAGCCCCTGCCGGTACAACTCCACGAATACTTTGCGCACGGCCACCGAAAGGCCGTCGTCCATCGTGAAGCGCTGGCGCTGCCAATCCGGCCCGAAGCCCAGCGTGCGGAACTGCTCGTTGATCGTACCGCTGTAGGTACGCGACCACTCCCACGCGCGCTCGACGAAACCATCTCGTCCCAATCCCTCACGCGAAATACCTTGTGCAGCCAACTCGCGCACCAGGACGGCTTCTGTTGCGATCGCCGCGTGATCGAGGCCGGGCAGCCAATCCGCGCAATCGCCCAGCATCCGATGATAGCGGGTGAGCACGTCCTGCGGCGTATACGTCGACCCATGGCCGATGTGCGCGCGGCCGGTGACGTTCGGCGGCGGCATCGGGATGATGAATGGCGGGCGTGCCGGGTCCGGCTCCTCGTGAAAGAACCCGCTTCTCTCCCAAAAATCGTAGAGCCGCGGTTCAACGGCTTTCGGGTCGTATGTCGTGGGTAATTCGTTCGTCTCTTGAGGACCGGTCATGCGAGCGCAGTAGTTTCCGCACTCTCGGAGGATAGCCCTCGGCGGGTTTACGTGTTGGCTCCCGAGGAGGGAGGCCGCAACGCCTGCACGATTGAGGCACGTTCGGCGCTTTTCGCGAGTACGCTTGAGGCACCGGCGGCTAAGAATGCATCGTGCAGGCCGCATTCGGCCGCTCCCGAGTAAATGACGATCCGCGCATCGGGCACGAGCACGCGGGCGAGGCGAATCAACCGCAGCGGGTCCTCCAAGTAATCGGCATCGACGAAAAGTAGATCCGGCTGTTCCTCAAGCAAAACCTGAGGATCGATTCGCTCGCCGACCCGATCGACGAATAGGCCGGCCTCCGAGAACACGTCGATCAGCGTCGGGACGAACAAGTCCTGCGGCTCGACGACGTGAACGACTCCGCGTTCGGGTCGCACGATTAGACCTCCGGACGAGCGGTTGCCGTTAACGCGAGGCGACGACGATTGGTGCATCATCGGCAGGCAAGCGGGGCACGTTTTCTCCGTACGGCGCGTAGTCGCCACGCCGCGGCTCGACGCGGTTCATCACGAAGCCGAGCAGATTACGTGCACCCATACGCGCCAAACGCTTGATGGCCGAGCCGGCGGTTCGCAAATCGCTCGAGCCTTGCGAAACGACGAGCAGCGTTCCTGTCGTACGGCGAGAAAGTACGGCCGAATCGAGGTTATTGGCTAACGCCGCGCTGTCGAAGACGAGGGCGTTGTAGCGCGAATACAACTCCTCCAGTACGTCGTCGAAGGCCGGTGACTCCAGCAATTTGATCGGATTGGGTGCCGGCGTACCGCTGGTCATGACCGAAAGTCCCGTCCTTTCGTCGATTTGAATCGCCTGCGGAATGGTGCACACGCCCACCAGAACGTCGGAGAGACCGCGATCGTTGCTCAAGCGGAACTTGGCGTGCAACGACGGCCGGCGAAGATCGCCGTCGACCAGCAACACCGAGCCTTCGATCTCGTTGAGTGCCAGCGCCACGTTGAGCGCGACGGTCGATTTGCCGTCGCCTTGCGCGGGACTCGTCACCGTGAGCGAGCGCAACGGTTGATCGGTTGAGTACTTGACGTTCGTCACCAGTTGCAGGAACGAGTCAAGAGCAAGGGCGCGAACCCAAGGAACGACGGGCGTACCGTTGCGCAATTGAATGAACGGTACCGAACCCAGTTGCGGAATCGCGAACTCCTCTTCTACTTCGCGCTCGTCGCGAATGGAGTTGTCGAGATAGTCGAGCACCAGCGCGCCGGTGACCCCGAGCACCAGGCCCAGCACGAGTGAGATCAGGAAATCGAGCAACAGACTCGGCCGAACCACAGCCTCGTCCGCGTTCGCCGGTTGCGTGATCGTAACGTCGGAGATCGCCGTTTCTGATGCGACGCGAGCGTCGACGTATTTTTGCTGGAGTGCACTGTAGACGTCTTCCGCAGACTTGGCGGCACGCTGTAAATCGGCTAGGCTGGCTGCCTGACCCGGCAACGCCGCGAGTTGCGGTTGCGAAGCCCGCAACAGGCGCTGTAATTCGGAAATCTGCGCGTTATCTGCGGCAATCTGGCCGCGCGATTGGGTAGCCTGCTGGGCCAACTGCTGATAGACGGGATTGGGAACTTGCGTGTCCCCTTGCACGACCGTCTGCTGCTCCTTCGCAATCGCCTGCTGCAAGCTTTGCTTCTGATCCTTGAGCGCGATGACTTGCGGATGCTGATCGGTATACTGCTGCTGCGCCTGCTGCAGTTGAATCTCGACCTGCGTGAGCTGATTCTGCATCGCAGTTACGACCGGATTTTGCGCGATCGTGGTAGTCCCGGTGATCGTTGCAGGTATGTTTTTCATTTGCGCGTTCGCCGAGCCGAGCTGCGCCTGTTGTTGTTGAAGATCCGCCTGCGCTTGCTGGAGCTTCGCGTCGAGCGCGGCCATCCCGGTGATTATCGCCTGGGTCTGCTCGTCGATGTTCGCAAGACGATGCGACGCTTCGAATTGCGCGAGCCGGTCGTCGGCGGAGTTCATGCGTGCCTGTTCGTACGGCAGTTGCTGCGCGAGATCGGCCAGCGCGGCGTTTGCCTGGCTCGATACCAACGCTCGCTCGCGATCGACGATCGCAGCGCCGAACGCATTGGCAATCGCCGCCGAGGTCTGCGGATTTCCCCACGTTACGGAAACGCCGATGATGTTTGTATTCGTGACGGGCGCCACGCGGACGCGTTCGAGGAGTTTGGTCGGCGAGACGTTCAGATGCAGTTGCTGGATCACGTTTTGCAGCACCGGTTGCTCGATGAACAACTCGGCATACGTCTCCGACGACTGCATTCCGCTCTCGAGAATCAGCGCATTGAGTACGGGCAGATTGGTCTGCGCGGTATCCTGCCCTTGACCGGGGCCATTTGCGTTACCGGCGATCACCTTGATCGTGGTCGTGTATTGCTTCGGCCACACGATCGTTCCGATGAGGACAAGAGCAACGAAGCCAAAAAAGATTTGAAGCACGGTGCTGCGCCGGCGCACGATCGTGCGCCAGAGCGAGGCGAGTTCGCGCTGCCGTTCCGAAGCGGTCGGCTCCGTGTTGCCGGTCAGTGCCTGGGGCGGGGCAGATGTCGCGTTGAGTTCTTGCATCATTGTCCTTACGGGATGAGCAACCGACCTAGAATGTAGAGGATGCCCGTATTAGTGAGCAGGCTGCCGGTCTTGGGCTTGGTCTGCGGAACGTAGACCTCGTCGTTCTTCTCGAGCGCAATGTCGGCAGAGCCGTCGCCCTTCTCCAGCGCCTGATAGAGATCGATCGAATACGTGTCGGTCTTACCATCGGGTGTGGTTCGAATAACTTTCACGTGATTGAGATCCGCATTAGCGGCGGCACTATCGCCCGCTTGTGCGATCGCCATCGAAACGTGATCGCCTTCCGGAATTTGAACCACGCCCGGGTGGTCAACCGCGCCGGTCACGGTAACGCTGATCAACGTCGGCCCCGGAATATAGACGACGTAGCCTTCGCCGACCGGCTTGTCGAGTGAAACATTACCTTGACGCAAGAGCTGCTCGAGCGGGACGCGCGTTACATTTCCTTGCGGATCGGAAATGCGTGCTTCCGGGAGATCGCCGTTGACTTCAGCCAATCCCCCCGCGGCCGCTACCGCATCGGTCACGCGCGCATCGGAGCGCAATTGATACTTGCCGGGGTTCTTCACGTCGCCTAGGACCAGAACCGACGGCTGCGCTAGTTGCGTGATCGCGATGCTGACGTACGGGTGCTTGACATATTTCGAGAGCTTTCCGCTCAGCTCGGACGTCGCGTTGTCGACGGTCTCTCCGCCGATCTTCAGTCGTCCGATCAGCGGATAATCGATGCTGCCGTCGGACATCACCGTGACCGTCTGCGTCAGTGCCTGCTGGCCGTAGACCTGAATGTTCAGCTGGTCTCCCGGATGGATGATTTGTTGATTGTCGGCCCTTGCAGCCACGGGCAGTGCAAGCGCGAGGACGAGGACGAGGCATCCCAATATGTGTTTCATGGAGTCGGTGTTCCCGTGCACTTGCCGGCACCCGGACACGGTGTCGGAAGCGAAGGATCGACGGCGGTGCCGTCGGAGTGGACGGCTTCGAGATCTGCGAGAATCTTAGAATTCACCGTAGCACCGTTCTGCGGATTCCACACGGGAACGGTCGGGTAGAGGCTCAGACCGCCGCTCTGACTTGACGAGACATCGGAAAGCAATGCCGTCTCGTTGGCGGAAAGCCCCGAGCCGCCGCGGAGCTTCTGCGCCCAAGAGACAATGGTGTTGAAATTCCACAGATCGAACGACTGGTCGCTGTCATTCTGCGACTCGAAAAAGATATATAGAGCGGCAGCCGTGCTGGCCTGATCGGTAACGTTGGTGGAAAGATCTGTCGGCGAGGACGAAAGATTCAGGTTCGAGGACGGTGTGTCACCCAAGAATTCCATCGTCCACGATTGCGTGCCGCTAGACGCGTAACCGATGATCATGTAGTTGCGTCCCGGTACCGTCGTGTACGTTGGATTCGGTGAGGCGGGTATCGCCGTCGCGGATGCCGAGATCGTGTAACTGCCGCTGGAATTCGTCTTCGTTTCGCCTGCTTGTTTCGAGCAGCCGCAACTGTAGGCCACGGTTGCATTTGCAAGATTTGCGCCGCTGATCGCCATCGTTCCGCTGATCGATGATGTCGGCGTCGCGGCCGGAGATGTCGTGGACGGAGTCGTCGTCGATGGCATCGTCGGGCCGCCTCCCGATCCGCCGCCACCGCAGGCTGCAAGAGCGGCGACGAGTGCAAGTGCAGTGCCGGCAAGCGGCAGCCGGCGATATCGTTTGCCCATGCCACTACTAAACGTCCGATGCGGTCGCACCACAATGGCGAAAAGACTAGCTCCCTGCGGGAAATCAGGGGCAGTCAAGCGAGCCGCGAGCTTTGGTACTTCTAGAACATGCTCTTGTCCGTCTCCATGCGCGTCGCTGGGGCGCTCGCCATTTCGTGCGCGTGCGTTCTTGGAGCAGTTTTCGCAGTTCATCACCGGCACCGTGAATATGCCGCAAGGCCGGGCGACCCGCTGCCTGTTTTATCTCTAGTCGATTTGAACGGGGAACCCACGAGTTTGCACCCGGCGAGTGGTACGGCGCTCTACAACGTGTTTGCAACCTGGTGTGGCCCTTGCCGCGAAGAAACGCCGATGCTCGCCGCAGCGTCAAGGAGATTGATCGCGCATGGGGTTCACGTTGTGGGTATCGATCAGGGCGAATCACCTGCTGCCGTCCGGGCGTTTGCGTACCGCTTCGGCTTGAGTTACCCGATACTGATCGACGACGATAACTCGACGAATGCGCTGCTCGGGGCGCGCGTCATCCCGGAAACGGTTCTCGTGCGTAACGGTGTGGTCTCGGAAATCTACGTAGGTCCTCTTTCAGGCCAGGGCCTCGCGAAGCTGGTCGGAATGCGTTGATGGAGCGGCTGCGCCGCGCCTTGGTGGTCGGATTCGATTATTACGGGCGCTATCTCGCAAACCTCATGAACGAGCACTCGGATCGCTGGAGCTTGTGTTTTCGTTCGGCCTCACGCGTGCCGACGGCGCTCGCGATCATCGATGCGACTCGCGTCGACGCAATCGTGTGCTTTGGCGGCCCGGGGCCCAATTTCGCGCTCAGCGAGCTCGCCCGCCGGCGTAAGATCCCTGTCGTCGTTATCTGGGCGGGAACCGACGTGCTTGCCGTCAAGAGCGATCCGCCGTTGCTCGAACTGGTCAAGAGCTATCGTTTCGTCAACGTTTCCGACGGCCCGTGGCTGGTCGATGAACTGGCCGAGCTCGGAATCAGCGCCGAGTACATCCCGGTCACAGCGGTCGAGCCAGCGCGAAAAATCGCGGCGTTCCCGTCGCGCTTCAGCGTGCTCACGTATCTACCTGAGCCGCGGCGGATCTTCTACGGTGAGAAGACGATTTACGAAATTGCGGCCGCGTTTCCCGACGTTCCGTTCACCGTCGTAGGCCGTGGCGAGTCCAATCGTGCTGCGCCACCGAATGTGATCTTTGTTGGACACGTGAACGACATGCCGGCTCGCATCGACGCGGCAACGGTGTTGCTTCGCCTTCCCAAGCATGATGGCAAGTCGATGCTCGTCCTAGAAGCGCTCGCGCGTGCGCGCCATGTTATTTGGAATTATGATTTTCCAGGCGTGCACCATGCGCCGCAAGTCGACGACGCAATGCGGATACTTGGAGGCTTGAAGGATGCGAACGCCTGCGGAACGCTCGCACCGAACCTCGGCGGCTACGACTACGTCACCGAACACTTCGGACGATCGCACCTTGCGCGTCGGTTTGAGTCGGTGCTCGACCAAGCCGCTAACCTCATGCCCGAGTATCCCGGGACTTGGCGTCGCGTGGCAATTTCCGGGCTCGACCTTTTTGCGGCGCAGGTCACGCGCGAATTAAACCGTCATCCGTACGGTTGGGTTGCCGACCCGCTGCGCTCGCGCTCACGCCTCGAAGTCGTCACGTCCATGCTCTCTCTTGCCGCGTGCGACGTCTGGTACTCGATCGGCTCGCCGATCGGCGACCGGTGGCTGCACCTCTTCGCGCGATTGCTCGGCAAGCCACGAGTCATCCACTGGGTCGGGAGCGACATCACGGCACTGCGCTACGATCCAAGGCTGAGCCGCTTGTGCCGCGGTCCACGCATAAAAAGTTTAGCCGAAGCCACGTGGACGGTCGAGGAGCTGAGCGCCTCCGGAGTCGACGCGTCTCTCGCGCCGCTGCCTCCGGATCTTCCGAGCACGCAAACACCACCGCTTCCGCAACGCTTCACGGTGTTGTTCTATTTGCCCAAGACGCGTGGTGAATTTTACGGACGGCGAGAGTACGAGCGGCTCATTCGCGCGTTCGCGCGACGCAACGTGCGCTTTTTCGTAGTCGGCGGCGGGGATTTCTATGCGCCTCCGGGCGCGAATGTCTGCCGGCTCGGCTGGCGCAGCACGCTTTCGCGCGTCTACGCCGATACGACGGTCCTGGTACGATTCACGGCACACGATGGACTCTCATTGATGACGCTCGAAGCGCTGGCATACGGGCGGCACGTGCTGTGGACGCGACCGTTCCCGTTCGTAACGCGAGTGCAGACGTACGACGAAATCGAAGCGTCGCTGCGTACGCTACTCAATGCCCACGAGGCCGGGGAGTTGCGGCCGCAAGACGACGCTGTCCGCTTTGTGACGGAAAACTACAGCGCGCAGCGCTGCATCGATGGCCTTGTCGCAGCGTGGAAGGAAGCCGCTCACGTTCCCGACTCGAGCCTCGCAGGAGCAACGTCATGATCGACGAGATGCCGCGCGAACAATGGCTCGCCTACGACTGTGCGCATCCGGCACCGACGTTCTTTGCGCGCCCGGCGTGGTCGCTAGCACTCGAAGAAGCGATGCCGTCGCTCGCGGCCGCACCGCTGCGCGTGCACGCCGATGGCCACCGGTTCCTGCTCCCGGCCATGCGCTCGATTCACCGGCGCACGCCGTTTCGAGAATATTTGGCGTTTCCGCTGGGCGGTTACACGTGCTTGCTCGATGAAACGGGGCGCGTAGCGAGCGTCGTCGACGTCGAAACGGTCCTAGAGCGATTGCATGCGGAGGTCGACCACATCCGGCTGTTCCCATGGCCGCTAGCGCCCTTTCCGGCGCACGCACCATTCCTGGCGCAGGTGTACGAGACGGCGGTGATCGACTGCTGCGGCGGTTTCGACGCGGTGCTCGCCGGAGTGCGGGGCGTGACGCGGCGCATGGCCGGACAGGCGCAACGCCGCGGCGTGACGTGCGAGCGCGCTCCAGCCAGAGAAGTCGGTGTTTACTACGCGATGCTTCGGGAGGTGAGCGCACGTTGGCCGGCTGGACGCCCGTCAATCTCCCAGGCGCTGCTCGAGCGTGTGCTTTTTCACGGAGGTGATGACGCTCAGCTCTGGTTCGCATACGCGAACGGTCGACCCGTCGCAGGGGGCGTCGTGCTTTTTGGAAGCGACGAGTTATTCTTTTGGTCCGCGGCGATGGATCGCGCCGCCGCTACGCTGCGCCCGAGCAATGCATTGAATCTCACGTTACTGCAAGCCGCGTGCAAACGCGGCCTGCGCTGGTATAACTTAGGGGCAAGCGAAGGATTGGGCGGCGTCGCCCGATTTAAGCACGACCTTGGCGCGAGGCCGGTAACCTATGCGGAAGTACGGTTACGGCGGCCTTCGTACGCCCTTTACGAGCGCGTGCGGTCCCTGATCGCGCGCACAGCGGAGCCGAATCGCGTATGTTGAGAGCTACACAAACTTTCCGCGGCACTGAAAACGGCCGTTTCTTACCCGAGGCGCTGCGGCACAGCATAGCGTTGCCTTGTAACGACATTGCGGCCGCACTTGCCTGCATCATCCTCTTCGGCATGACCCTTCACCACGCTGCGACGGCATTTCTTTCGCTCGCTGCAACGTTTGCCATTGCTGTCGCCGTCGGCCGGTACCGCGTGAGCTTCGCGGTGACCCCGCGGGACGAATGGTACCAAGCCGCCGCGGTCGCGTTCGCGGGTGGTTTGGTCGGCGTAACGCTGTGCGCCATCTTCGGATTCGAGTGGTGGTACGCGATCGCCGCGAGCGCGATCTGGAGCACCGTAGCGGGATCGATCGGCGCAATCTTGCAGAGCTCGCGCCGCGGCAGACGCCATTACGAACCGAAGAGAGAGTTTCTCCATCGCACCCAAGCGCAGCGCTCTACGATTCTGGAGACGAGCATCATTCGCGGCTTCGATGTGCTCTTTGCGCTAGTCGTGCTCATCGTGGGGGCTCCGGTGATGGCTGCGGCCGCGGTGCTCATCGCAACTGAAGACGGGCGGCCGATTCTTTTCCGGCAACGCCGCGTCGGGCGCGACGACGTTGACTTCACGATGTTCAAGTTCCGCACGATGCAACTGCGATCCGGCGAGGCTTGGGTAAAGCCGGGGGATACGCGGATCACACGCTTAGGCGCGCTCCTACGGCGAACGAGCCTAGACGAACTACCGCAGGTGTACAACATCTTACGCGGCCAGATGTCGTTCATCGGTCCACGGCCGGAGATGCGCGAGTATGCGGAACGTTTCGCGCAGCAGCTGCCGATGTACTCGTTGCGTCACCTGGTGCGGCCGGGTCTCTCAGGCTGGGCGCAACTGCACTTGCCCAGAAACCTCGAGCCCGAAGATGCACCGCTGGTTCTTTCGTATGACCTGTTCTTCGCCGAGAACGTTTGCGTGTATCTCTATCTGTACTGCGTGGTCAAGACCGTGTGCGAGATCTTCGCGCATCGGGCGGTCTAAAGGTGTCTCTGCGCAAGAAACTCTTCTCAGACGCGATGTACACGCTCGTCTTTCGGCTCGCGAGCATGGCCGTCGCGGCTGCGCTCGGAATCCTAACGGCTCGCGTGCTCGGCTCGCACGGACGAGGTCTCTATGCCACGCCGATGGTGGACGCCGGCATCGTGACGGCCGCGTTCACCGGGCTAAGCTCCGCAACGTCGTATTTCTTGTTGCGCCGCGGAGCAGGCCGTGCGATCGTGCGCGCAGCCCTACTCTCTGCGCTCGCGTTTTTGGCGAGCGGGGTCTGCGCGACGGTGCTGCTCACGCTGATCGGGCACGCGCTCTGGGCTGCGCCTGCTGCAGCGCTATCGCTAACGGGACCCGCGATCATGATGGTCGTCATCGGCTACGCGACCGGAACGCATCGCGTGCGATTGACCACGTCTTTTGGCCTGGAGAACACAGGCTTGACGTTGCTCGTCATGGCTGCCACGTTCGCAATCGGCGCGCGCAATGCGACCGGTGCGATCATGGCGTGGTTGATCGCGACGAACCTCATGGGTCTGTGCCTTCTGTCGTGGATGGTCGTCGACTCAAGGCGCCTGGAAACAGGGAACGCGTCCACTCGCGAATACATGCGATATGCGGCGCGCGCAGGTATCGTAGGCCTGGTTACACTGCTTAACTATCGCGCAGATGTGTATATCGTGGCTGTCCTCGGAAGCCCCGCGATGCTGGGGATGTACACGCTCGCCGTCAGCGCCGCTGAAGCGCTTCTTGCCGCAACGCAAGTAACGGCGGTCGTTACCGCGCCGCACGTGGGGAGTTTGGAGGAAGGGGCAGCTGCGCAACTTGCCGCGCGAGCCGTCCGACATAACGTGCTGGTCGCCGGCGTATGCTGCGGCGCGTTGGCGCTGATCGCGCCGTTCGCCGTGCGACTACTTTACGGCGCGAGCTTTGTCCCCGTGGTACCAGCCTTACGAGTGCTATTGGTCGGTGTATTCGCGCTCTCGCTGGGCAGCCCGATGTCGACGTACTTCACCATTCGCCTCGGTCGTCCGGAAGTGCCACTCGTACTTGCGTCCGCGTCGGCGCTGGTGTGCATTGTTGCCAGCCTGATTTTGGTTCCGCGCATCGGTTTGGTCGGCGCGGCGCTCGCCTCGACCGTCGCGTATATGGGCGGACAAACTGCAGCGATCGTCTGGTTTGGTTCCGCGTCGGGCATCAGCGCTACAACCATGCTCGTACCGCGGCGCAGCGACATCGCAACCTATGTTTCGCTTGCAGCGTCACTTCTGGCGCGCAAGTCTGCCGGAGACTCGCGCGCGGCAGGCCTATGATCCGATCGCTTTCGCCTCGCGCTCCGACTCTGGTAACCTTCGGCATGCTCACGCTGGGCATCTTTGCAGCGCTCGGCATTATCGTTCTCTCCGGGACGAAGACCGGTGTCGCGCTTGCACTCGCCGCATCGATCGGACCGCTGGGTGCGTACGCCGCGATCTGCGCTCCGCTCGTCTTTCCGTTTACGCTGTTCGTCGTGCTCGTACCGTTCGATAATCTGCTCAGCACGGATGCGTTCGGCACGATCACGCGTATGCTCGCAATCGCCTGTGGGGTCAGCATCGTGTTGTGGCTGATCCGCACGCGCCGCGCGATCATGCCCGACCGCGCGCTCTTCGTGTGGTGCCTGCTCGCGTTCTGGGCCCTGGCTACGCTCGCGTGGGCGATCGACACCGACACCGCGAGCACGCATTTGTTCACGCTCTTTCAGCTCTTAGCACTTTATGCCGCCGCCTCGTTCGTCCCGGTCGAGCGACGCGCGCTGCGCGTCGTGTTGTTCGCCGTAATCTGCAGCGGTGTCGCAGCCGCGGTGTACGGCATTATACTGTTTCGATCCGGCACCGACGTCTCGGCGAACGGGCGCCTGGTCATCACGAACGACGAAAACACGATCGATCCAAACCAGTTTGCGGCGGCGCTGATTTTGCCCATCTCTATCGCGCTCGTGAATCTGGTCAACGGCCGTTCGATTACCACGCGCACTGGGTGTATGCTCGCACTGATTGTCATGGGAGGCGGAATTGCCGTATCCGGATCGCGCGGAGGATTGCTCGGCGTGTGCGCCGTTTTTCTCTACGTCTTCTTCCGCACGCGTGTGCGACTGCTCGCGGCTGGGATCGGGCTCGGCGCCCTGAGTATAGCGCTGGCGTTCTCGAACAACGTCCTCACCCGATTCTCCACCGCGACGGCAACCGGTGGCGCCGGGCGCGTCGACATCTGGCGCGTCGGCCTGTCGGCACTGCGCGAGCACTTGTGGTTCGGTGCTGGGTTTGCTAACTTTCCGGTTGCGTTCGATCAAGCGTTTCTCAGCGTCACGGAAAAGTATTTCACGCACTGGCATCGGGCCCCCCACGACATCCTGATCTCTACCGGCGTCGAACTTGGGGTTCTCGGCCTAGTGTTGCTTCTGCTTGGCTGGTGGACGCAGTTCCGCGCACTGCGGCAGATTGCGCGGGCCGATCGCCTCTATAACGCTCGTGTCGCGCTCGAGGCTGCGCTCATCGGTCTCTTCATCGCGAGCCTCTTTCTCGACATTCTTACGACCAAGTATCTTTGGCTCGCGTTCACGGTCGTCATGCTCGTGCGCAACGCTGCCGTGGCGCCCGCAAAGGCCCATCAATGAGGGAACACTTTCTGCCCTATTCCCGCCCGGCGCTCTCTGAGGCGCAGTTCGCTGGTGCGCTTAACGCGCTGCGTGACGGCTGGCTGACCACCGGTCCGAACGTAAGCGCCTTCGAGGAAGCCTTTGCCACCGCCGCCGGTGTGCGTTGCGCCGTAGCTTTGAACAGCTGCACCGCTGCGCTGCACGTCGCGCTGCGCGCTTTTGGCGTCGGGCCTGGCGACGAAGTCATCATGCCGTCGCTGACCTTCGTTGCAGGAGCGCAATGCACGCTAGAGCTGGGCGGAACGCCGGTCTTTGCCGACGTGGATTCGCTCAGCCTGAGCGTAACGCCGGAAACCATCGAGCGTGTGCTAACGGCGCGGACCAGAGTGATCATCCCGATGCCGTACGCCGGCCGACCTCTCGATATCGACGCGATCGTCAAGCTCGCTCGCGCGCGCAACATCGCCGTGCTGGAAGACGCAGCGCACGCGGCGGGGATGCTCGATCGAGGCAGATGGGCCGGCGCGAGCAGCGACGCGGCGGCGTACAGTTTCTATGCAACCAAGAACCTGACGACCTGTGAAGGCGGAATGCTGCTTACGAACGACACGCAGCTTGCTGATCGAGCGCGAATCCTTGGCTTGCACGGGATGGATCGCGATGCTTGGCAGCGCTATACGGCCCGCGGATCTTGGCGCTATGACGTGGGGGAGCCTGGATATAAATACAACATGCCCGATCCGCTCGCAGCAATCGGAACGGCGCAATTGCAGCACTTGGAGCGCATGCAGACTCGACGCGAAGAATTGGCGGCGCGTTACCTCGACCGGCTGGGCGAGGTCAAGGGCGTCGGCGTGCAGGCACCGCCGTGCAATCCCAGCGATCGCCACAGCTGGTGCATGTTTGTGGTAACCATCGACGAGGCGGGCTGCGGCATCGGTCGCGACGCGCTTATCGACGAATTGCGCGATCGCAACGTCGGAACGTCCGTGCACTACATTCCGACGCACCTGTTTCGAGGCTATCGCCACCTGGACACTGGCTCGTGCGAGGAAACCGAGCGGGTCTGGCAGACGCTGATTTCTCTCCCGCTTTATCCGTCGATGAACGATCGCGACGTTGATGACGTCGTCGACGCAATCGCGCAAATCACGGACTCAAGGCGCCCGGCACGAGCCGCGTCGCTCTGATGATTTAGAGCAAGCCCAGCCGAATTGCGTGCACGGCTGCTTGGGTGCGTGCATAAATATTGAGCTTGGAGAAAATTCGGCTGATGTGATTCTTGATCGTCTTTTCGGAGAGGTTGAGTCGGACGCTGATCTCTTTGTTGGAGAGACCTTCGGCGATTAGGCGAATGATCTCGGTTTCGCGAACCGAGAGTTCGTTCAAATCCGCGCGCCGCGACCCGGCGGAGCGTCGTCGCAGCCACCCGCCCGCGACCCGCGGATCGACGTATGTGTCTCCACCCGCCACGAGTTTGACCGCGCGAATGAACTCGCCCGGCATAATGTCTTTGATGACGTAAGCATCTGCTCCGGCGGCTAAACACCGGTGCATCACTTCGGGCGTGGGCCGCATCGTAAGCGCGCAGATGCGAGCACCCGGTGCGCTACTGCGGCAGCGTTCGATGTCTTCCACCAGTCCGTTTGCGGCGCCGTCGAGATCCAAGATCACCACATCCGGCTTTGCTTTAGCGACCGCGCGTTCGTCGACCCTCTGCGCGTCACCAACGACCTCGATGTTATTCTCCTGCGAAAATACTTGGCACAAGGCCTTCGCGAAAAGCACTTGTCCTTCGATTACGTACAGCCTTATGGCGCCTCCGACGATACCCGTTCGTTCGAGCGTAATCACAAGCGACGTGTCCTTTCAGGTGCGCGATTGGGACTTTTGGTGCGGCCTACCGGGGTAGGTCCGGCGAGCACTCACTACATGTCCCCATCGTACCGGTGCCCCAAGCGGTGCAGTCGCCCTAATGACGTTGGGCCACCTGGGAAATTGCCTGCATAAATGCTCTACAATGGCACGCTTACTCGTACAACATCCAAGAAGCGGAAAATAATTTGGACTTTATCCTATCGTAAAACTAATGTTTGGAAGATACGCGATCCGATAAGAAAAACATGCAGAAGCGACTGGTAGTCATGTTTGTTTTCTCATTCTTGGCCGCGTGTGGGGGCGGCGGCTCGAATAGCTCGGGAAATCCGCCAGTTCTTCCAGCCACGGGCGTCAACGCGCTGGCAGCGGCTTCCACGCCGATTACGGCTTCGGGACAGATCAGCGCACTTATTAGCGGGGGCTTCACGCTCGAAACCGGATCTACGCACGGCTATGTCGACGTCTTTACCAGCTCGTCGACCACGTACACCGGCGCGGCTCCATTCGTCGGTGAGCAAGTAACCGTAACTGGAAACGGCTCGTATTCGACCTCGATCGACGCCCAGACTGTGACGCAGGTGGCGACCGCCTCGGCGGCGTCTCCTGCGCCGATCAAAACGCCGGATCTTCTCGCGACCGGTGGGCCGGTCGTGGCGACCAAGACGGGCGAGTTTCAGATCGATGCACCGGTACACGGCTATCTTTGGATCGCGACAACCGCCAGCACCACGTTCGTCGGCGGCGCCCCGAAGGTGGGTGATTACGAGGAGATCGGTGGTACGGGTTCATTCTCCAGCGGCGTTACGGCCGTTATTGCCACGCAGACCAGCGCAGCGCCGTCAAGCACGACGGCGACGGGCACGGTGGTCGTCGGTGAACCCTACGGCTTCGCACTCGACGTTAGTGCGTCGGCACCGTCGGTCCCCATCGTTCTGACAAGCACCAGCATCGTTGCCGGCGGCACGCTCGAGGCGGGCGCAAAGGCGGCGGTAACTGGAACGGGAGAAACGTCCGGATCGATCACAGCCGTTTCGGTGGTGGTAACCGATCCGACCCCCGAAGGCTCGCCTACACCCACACCTGGGCCGATTTCGCAAACGCACGTGCTCACCGCGGACTATCTCGGGGGCACCGCCGGCACAACCTCGATCAGCTGGGCCAGCGCCGCACCGTATCTCACCTGGGCCCAAACCGTTCCCGCCAATGCGAATGCGATCTCCGCGGCCGGCATCAAGACGCAAATCTATACTGACCCTAACCGGGTGGAGACAACCGATCCGCTCTACACTGACGCACCCGCATCCGCTTTTGCGCAGACGTGCAGCGGCGTGGACGTGACCGATTTCTTCGACGACGTCACGCAGTATGTCATGAATCCCGCGTCGACTGCACTACAATCAGTCTACGCGAGCGTAACGTTGTCCGAGATTGGAAGCACCCATTTCGATGCCATCTTCCAGGACGACAATGGCCCGCTCTCCGAATTCTCAACCGCGTTTACACCCTCGCTTCCGTGCAACTACTCGAACGCCGCGTGGCTGGCGGGAGGCATCGCGCTCGATAACGCAGCACCGCGGCCGGTCATCATCAACGGTTTGAATGTTCTGGACGGACAGAACCCCTCGCTCTCCATCGGACTACTCGCTTCGTCGAACACGATCGGCGGCAATTTTGAAGGTTGCTATACGTACGCAGGCGACCCCGAAAACGGCGGCTGGCTCTGGGTAACTGAGGAGAACACCGAGCTGGAGGTTAACGCACAGGGCAAAATGTACTCGTGCATGGAGCGCTATACGGATGCGGCTTCTTCGAACACGGCCGCGCGTATCTATGCCTACGCGTCGTTCCTCTTGACCTACAATCCATCGCTCGACGTCCTCTGGGAAGAATTTGCTACACCTTCGGGCTTCCACGTCTTCCCGGAAGAGCAGATCGTCGCACTCGATCCGGTCGTTGCAACGCCGTCGACCGTTGCTGGACTCGTGCAGCCGGGCGGCGCCTACGGGCGGCAATACGCCGAGTGCTTCATAGCTGGGAAGTTCGTCGGGTCTTGCGCCGTCGCCGTGAACAGCAGCGGCGCAAGCGAGCCGTTCCCGTTCCCGCAGTACACGCACACTCTGACGCTCAGCGGCAACGGCGTTCTGGACGGTGGTTCCCTGTCTACGAGCGGAGCCGCGCCGCCGGAGTATCTCGCAGCGGAGGAAGCCGAGGTGGTCTTCCCTTAAGCGGCTCGCTGACCACCTTGCTGTAGAGCGCCTCGTACGCAGCGGCGTTCCGCCGCCAGGTCAGATGTTCGGTCGCAAATGCCCTGGCATTGCGCTCATAGCGTGCCCGGAGCAGCGGATCTACGAGCACCGCACGCAGGGCGCCGGCAAGCTCAGTTGGATTGTGCGGCGGCACTACGGCGCCGGTTTTCCCGTCGATGACAATCTCCGCCGTTCCACCCGCTGACGTGGCAACGACCGCGCGCCCCATCATCATCGCCTCGCACACAGCCGTGGGCAGCCCCTCGAAATGGCTCGGTAATACGAACGCGTCGCATGCACCGAACACGGTTGCAACGCTGCGTTGGTCGAGGTGTCCCAGTAAACGAACCGCGAGACTCCGTTCGCGCGCTCGATCCTCCACCTCGGCCGCGCACTCACCGGCGCCTGCCACCAGTAGCGTCGGTGAAACGTCCCGCAACTGCGCCAGCGCCTCCAACAGATCGAAAATGCCCTTTTCGCGCATCACGTGCGCCGCGAATGCCACGACCGGTCCTTGCAGATGCAGTCCAAGGCGCACCCGGCACCGAGCGCGCGATTGCGGCGCAAACGTCGCTTCGTCGGCGCCGTTGTAGATGACGGTTACATCGCGCGCACCGAGCCGTTCAAGATACCCGGCGATGAAGGCCGATACACCCACCAAACGGCTTGCGCTCGCCACGACGCGCTGCGCGAGCGTACGTAGGCCTGGGCGTCGCAATGCAAGCGCGTATGTTTCCGAGCCGTGCGCCGTTAGGACGAACGGCAGACTGCAATCCAGGGCGAGCACACCTGCCGGGATGAGCCCGTGCACGTGCAACAGATCCGGACCGAACGTCGCGATCTCACGCCGCAGCGCGGCTCGCAGTTGCAGGGCGAGCGTGCCGACTCCCCAACGTTTCGGGCCCATAAATCCGCGAAACACGCGGATTCGAACGCCGTCGATCTCGTACAGGGTCGGAAGCGCGCTGAAACGTTGCCAGCGCTGCGTCCAGGGCGGCACATGCGGTGCGACACGGATGACCGACACTTCGTGGCCGCGTTCACGTACGGCCTGCACCATGCGCAGATTAAATATCCCGTCAATCGGCCGCTGCGTTGAGGGAAAATTGTTCACGACGAATAGCACGCGCATTACGAACGAATTTGCGTTTCGACGCTGTAGCCCGCGGACGTTTTACGATGTAATTGGAAGACGAATCGGTCGCCCGACACGTTGAGCGACCCAGGAAATCCTGCGACGTCATTGCCGCCGAACGGCGTTCTGGCCAGCGGAATCCAGCTATCCTGGTAAGCGTTGTAGCGGAACGTGAGAAAACACGTGCCCACGGCGCCGCATCCCCATCGGTCTCCCTCCCCGGCTAGTATCCCCGCCTCAACGGTACCATCGCTTTTGCTCATCAGTGCAATCGACGCAAGCGATCCGACCGGCGGGGAGTCAATTGTTCCCGCACTCTGCGTTGCTCCGTTGCGTGTGTCGTAAAGAGCGTAGCACGCGCCAAAGCCTCCCGACGTGGTCTTGCATCCATGCGCGAGCAAGAGATTGCCGTTCGGCAGTAATGCCGCAGACACTGCAGCGATGACGGGTATCCCCCCGACGGCCTGCGCGTGCATCGACCAATCGAAAACGTACGGCGCCATCCCACCGTGATAACCGCTGCGCGGTGCGTGAATCAAGTACGGGCTTTGCGGATCCAGACGTGAGGTCGGATGCATTCCCGGGGCCAGCGCGAACGGATGCGAGCCCGCGCAATCGGTCCACGTCCATTGCGCACCGCTCGGCGCACCCGTCCGAAAACACGCGAGCGCAAGTCCGTCACTGTTCTCACCCTGGGTCTCCCAATTTCCCGTGACCTCCTCCACGTCCATCAGATAGTAGACATACGGACCCGAACGCAGTACGCCGCCAAAGAGAAAGTGACGATGCAAACCGCTCCCGCGCTCAATTAGGATCGTGTTTGATCCGCGCGAAGTACCGCACGCGATCGCACCGCTGCACGTGACGCTGGCCGCGGGCAACGGGCCCCTATCCGTCGTCGTAATTCCGACCACGGCGGGCGCCAGCTGCCGTCCATCGTACGTAATCTCGGAATCGTGCCGCACCTGCACCGCGTGGAATCGTCCGCGCAGGGCGGCACACGCGCTCGGAAAAGCTTGAGCGATTTGCGCTGCTGCCGAAGCCGCATCGCCGTTGGAGTTAATCGTCAGAGAGCAATTCTCTCCAGCCAGGCCCAGCGTGACGCTGCCGGGTCCGCTGTCGGCGCGCATGACCGCGAAGTCGGCGTATGCATCGTCCGGCGGCGTGAGCGTGATCGTTTGGACACCCCAGCCCGGCGGCTCGTGCGACGAGCGAAAGTTCCATGGACCTGCCGTCGTGTCGAAGGTTCCTCCCCCCGCGTCGGCGTGAAATGCGACGTACGCCTGAGCACCGGGTTCACCGCCTGCACCTCCGGGCTGTTGCTGCCCCGCGATGATCGTCGCGTCCCCGATGGTTGCGTAGGAGGCCTCCGACAGACCAACCGTTGGCAGCAAGTATTCCGGCGACTGCGCCAGTTCGTCGACAATGTGCTCGTCCGCGTGCGAGGCATCGGCAAACTTGAACGGCTCGCACGCAAATTTTCCAAAACACTGCCACGCGGCTGGCGGATGGTATCCCGGATAGGTACTCACCGCGCCGTAAATCGTAAGTACCCCGCCCGTCGCGGTCTCCACTAGCGAAGGCGCATCGTGCCCTGCATTTGCTGTGGCGGTGGTGAAGTTGCCGCTTGGCGGCACGTTGATCTGCCGGTCGAGCAGCATTTCTCCGCCGTCCGCGTTCCAAACGGCGACTCCCGGCTGCATCGTTGCGATCGCGCCGTTGCGCCCGTCGCCGTTGATTTGGAATGCACCCAGTACGAGCGGCGTTGCACCTTTGAGCAGTATCGACGTGCGCGTCAGGTTGGCCGGCTGCCGCTGCGCGACTCGATCCGCAGCGCGAACAACTTCGTCGGCTGCACTCGCACTGCACAGCGTCGTCGCAGCCAGCAGCGCAATGAGTAAAGTGCTTATACGTTGCATGTGATCGTCTCCAAAACGTCGGCAAACGCCGCGCCGAAATGCGCAACCTCGTATGGCGCGACGTCATCTTCGGCAATTTGCGCCGTGTCGCCGCGGCGCCATTCCTCGAGCGCGCGCATGATCTCCAGACGTAGTCCGGCCACGTCGCGCTGCCGTATTCCAGCTCCGCTGCGCGTCAGGACTTCGTCCATCGCGATCGTTTCGGCCGGCCCGCCGATGGCGATGATCCGCCGACGCGCCCCCAAGTATTCGAAGAGTTTTCCGGTGAACGTTCCCTGCTCGTCGACCCCGTCAGCCGTAAAGATTAGCAGACGCGAAGCGGCGCGTTCGCGGACGAGGATTTCCTCGCGCGCAAGCCGACCGTGTAAATGCACGATACCATCGGCTCGACAGGCCGCGATCTGCGCTTGGAGCCATGGCTCCTGCTCGCCGTACAGATCGACGCGAACCTCACCCGGTGCAAACGCACCCTCACCAGCGAGTTGCCCGATCGCTTCGAAAAAAGGCTGCGGGTTACGGATTCCTCGGTACAATTGTCCGGCGTGCAGAAATGTCGCTGCGGGCGGCGTCGTGAACGGTACGGACTCCCACTCGCTGCGTGAGAAAGCATTGGGGATCGCATAGACTCGCTGCTTCGGATAGCGCATGCGCAAACGCTGCGCCAAGGGCTCGGAAACGGTCACGAGCGTGCTCGCGGTTTCGAATGCGTAACTCTCGAGCAGCATATCGATGGCGTGCAGGACGGGGCCGCCGGCGAGACGGTCGTTGCGCAGCCACGGATCGCGCAAATCCGCAATCCACGGCACGCCTCCATGCGAACGTGCCGCGACCAAATGTGTTGCAACCGGCGGCGAGGTAGAGATGACGGCGTCCACGCGCTCGGCGCGAAGGATCTCCTTCACGGCGCGAACGCCCGGCCCTAGCCAGCCCAGGCGTCCGTCGGCGAACGCGAGCGCCTGATGACCGGCAAGCAGCGCGCGCTGCTTCCACGTTTGCGTTTCGATGCGAGAGCCGTGTTCTACGTTGAATCGCTCGTGCGTGGTCTGGCCCGCGCGCACTCCGAGCATACGCCGCACCGGAGTTTTCAAATCCACGACGCCGGTGGTGCGAACCGGCGGTTGATAGGCAACCTCGCCCAAATCGGGAACGACCGGCGTGACCTCCCACCCGCGCTCGCGCAACGACGAAATGATATGCTGCGCGCGCACTGAGGCGATCGCCGGTCGCGGAGGCACGTAGTACGTGAGAAACAGCGCGCGCTTCACAGCGATGCCAGCCAGCGATCCACGATGCCGGACCACGCGAACTGCTCGACGGCCACCGCACGTGCGTTCGCGGACATGCGCGCGCGTTCGATCGAATCTCCCATCAGACGCCGCATTGCCTCGGCCATTGCGCAAGGTGTTTCCGGAGGAATGACGATTCCCGCACCGGCGCTCTCGACGATCGCCGCGCCTTCGCCCTCGCCGCTGTAGATTACCGGCACCCCCGACGACAGCGACGGAAACAGTTTTGAGGGTCGCGCGCCACGATGCAGCTCACTGCGTGAAAGCGGAACGATCGAGGCGCACGCAAGCGAAAAGTAATCCGGCATTTCATCCAGTGGTACCGGATCGACGAATCGTACGTTTTCGAGCGCGAGATCACGCGCGCGCTGAACGATCGCGAGTTTGGTGCTCCCCGATCCGACGAACAACACGATCGCTTCAGGCGCCAGCGCCGCGGCGTCCACCACGGTGTGCAATGCCTGCGCGATGCCGTGCGTCCCCGCATACAAGAACACCGCTCGTCCGTCTAGGTGCAGTCGGTGTGCAAGCGACACGCTGCGTTCGCGCGGTGCGAACGCGTCGACGTCGATGCCGTTGGGTAGAAAGCGCAATTTGGCGGGCGGCACGCGCTTTCGCTCGAGCAGATCGCTCTCGATTCCAGCGGTTACGGCATTTACCACCGTCGCGCGCCGATACGTCCACGCCTCGAGGCGCTCTGCCGCGCGCAGCAGCGGGCCAGCGCGGACGACCCCCAATTCGCGCACCGCATCCGGCCAGAGATCCGCGACGTTAAAGATCAACGCCGCGCCGTATACCTTGGCTGCGAGCCAGCCAGGAATCGAAAGAAACAGCGGCGGCGACTCGACGAAGACGGCATCCGGGCGTCGCGCCAGCGCAAGGCCGAGGAGCGAGCTGAACGTAAACGAGAGATAATTCGCGATGCGCCGCACGCCGGTTCCGGTTGCGGCATAGACCCAGGTGCGGTGCACGACTACGCCGCCCAGCGATTCGCGTACGTACAGCCGTGCGCGGTACCCGGCGTGCGTTCGCCCCATCAGGTGATGCGGCATCGCCGTGACGACTTCGACCTCGTGCCCGCGTGCGATCAGCGCACGGGCAAGGGCCGCCAGCCTCGTCTGCGGCGCGCCGATGTCGGGAAAATAGTACTGAGTGAGGATTAAGAGGCGCACGAGTGCGAGCGTTCGGCTACACCGAACGCGGCCGCCAGTACGTCCACGATGCGCGACGCGCCGTTTCCACTTCCGAATGGCGAGATCGGCACGCGCGGCGGATCGCGCTGCGCCGCCGCCGCGATTGCAACGGGGTCCGAACCGACCAGAACGTTCCAGCCCTCCGCCAGCGTCTCGTTCCATTCGGTGCAATCGCGCAAGGTGACGCACGGAGTGCCCAGCACGACCGCTTCTTTCTGCATGCCGCCGGAATCGGTAATGACGACGCGCGCGTGAGCCTGAATCGCAAGCATGTCACGGTACGAGAGGGGCTCGCAGGGCACGATGTTGTCGCGTCCGCCGACGCACAATAAATCGACGAGCGGCCGGGTGCGCGGGTGCACTGGGAAAATCACCGGCATGCCGGTTTGGCGCAGGCCCGCGATCAATCGCGCGAAGACCGTGACATCGGAAGTATTGCCGGCTCGATGGATCGTCGCAACGGCGTATTCGCGCGCGCGAATACCGAAGCGACGCATCACGTCGGGCTGATCGCCCAGCGTCTGTATCGTTGCGAGCGCGAGATCGACCATCAGGTCGCCGACAACCGACACCCCCTCGAGCACGCCCTCGCGCTCGAGCTGCTCAGCGGCGGACTGCGTCGGGGCGAGCAAGATCGTGCTGAGCCGGTCGGCGACCAGACGATTGATCTCCTCCGGCATGGCGCGATCGAAGGAACGCAGGCCGGCCTCGACGTGCGCTACGGGCAGATTGAGCTTGCTCGCCGCAAGTGCTCCCGCGAGGGTGCTGTTCGTATCGCCGTACACGACAACGCAGTCGGGCGCCTCGCATCGCATCACGGGTTCCAGCTTGGTCAACATCTGCGCCGTTTGCACGGCATGCGAAGCCGATCCAACGTGCAGGTTGTAATGTGGCTGCGGAATTGCCAGCTCGTCGAAGAATACGTCGCTCATCGCCGCATCGTAGTGTTGGCCCGTATGCACCAGCCGCTCGTCGATGCTGCGTGCAGCAAACTCGTGCGAGAGAAGCGCGGCTTTGACGAACTGCGGACGCGCGCCGACGATGGTGAGGATCTTCACGTCTGTGCCACGGCCTGCGTTCCGGCCCGCAAGAGCGCTCCGATCACCGTGTCGCGCTCGCCTGCGTCGAGCTCGGGGTACATCGGCAGCGAAAGGACCTCGCGCGCGGCCGCCTCAGCGTGTTCGAACTCGCCGGGACGATAGCCTAGCGTATCGTGCACCGGCTGCAAATGCAGTGGTAACGGATAGTATACGATCGTATCCACGCCGCTGTCGGCAAGACTCTTCTGCAGCGCATCGCGATCGTCCACGCGCAAAGTGTACTGATGGTACACGTGCATGGAGCCCGTCGTTTCGTGCGGAACGCGAATCTGCCGTGTCAACGCCTTCGAGTACGCGTGCGCATGCTCGCGGCGCCGCGCGATCCATTGCTCGAGATGTGCAAACTTTACCCGAAGGATCGCAGCTTGCAGCTCGTCGAGGCGGCTGTTCACGCCCAGCTCCTCGTGGTGGTATTTTACGCGTCCGCCGTGCGCGCGCAGCGAGCGTACGCGATCGGCGATGTCGGATCGCGAGGTTGTGAGCATCCCGCCGTCGCCGTATGCACCCAGGTTCTTCGACGGGAAGAAACTGAACGCGCCGGCATCGCCGAACGATCCCACACGCACGCCGCCGATCGTTGCGCCGATCGCCTGCGCGCAATCCTCGACAACAGCAAGCCCGTGGCGTGCTGCGATGCCGATAATCTCCGGCATCGGCGCTGGATTCCCGTATAGGTGCACCGGCAGGATCGCTTGCGTTCGCTTCGTGATCGCCTCTTCAATCTTGCGCGCATCAATGTTGAACGTGCGCGGGTCGATATCCACGAACACAGGCGTCGCCCCAACCATCCCGATCGCCTCGCTCGTGGCTACGAACGTAAACGGCGAGGTGATGACCTCGTCGCCCGCACCGATGTCCAACGCACGCAACGCTAGGTGGAGGGCGTCGGTGCCTGAGTTGAGACCCACTGCAAAGCGCGTTCCTGTGTAAGCCGCGATCTCGTCTTCCAGTGTAGCAACGTTTTGGCCATTGATGAAGTGTCCGCCTTCGAGCACGCTCGCAATGGCGGCGTCGATTTCGCTTTTGATCGAATGATACTGCCGCGTCAAATCGAGGATTGGAATCATTGAACCCGCCATACGGAGACTCCCGACTTCAAGTACCGGCGATCGCATTCTGCGCAGCGAGCACCGTCGGCATCGAACCCCAGCTTGATTCCGCACTCGCACGCGAACCCGCGGATGCGCGCGGGGTTTCCATAGACGATCGCATAGGGCGGTACATCCGAAGTCACGACCGATCCGGCGCCGACGAAGGCAAACTCGCCCAGGGTATGGCCGCACACGATCGTTGCGTTCGCTCCGATCGAGGCGCCTCGCCGTACAAGAGTTGGCGTATAGTCGGCGGATGTGTTTCTCGGGATTCCGGAACGGGGCGTGGTGACGTTCGTGAAGACCATACTCGGTCCGCAGAACACGTCGTTCTCGAGCGTGACCCCCTCGTAGACGGAAACGTTGTTCTGAATCTTCACGTTGTCGCCGATGCGCACGTTGCGCGAGATCACGACATTTTGTCCGATCGAGCAATTTCTCCCGATGACGCTAGGCGCCATGACGTGGCAGAAATGCCAAATTTTGGTACCTCCCCCGATGTCTGCCGGTTCGTCGACGTACGACGACTCGTGCACGAAATACGGGCGAACCCTGCCCGCGAGGCTCATGCGATCTCCTCCAAACTGGAGCGCTCGCTCCGGCTCCCCAGCATGCTCAAGACTTGCACGACGCGTAAGCCCTTCTCGCCATCGGTTGGCGTGCGGACGCCGTGCGATATCGCATCGATAAACGTGCGCATCTCAACGATCAGCGGCTCCGCAGGCGTGAACTCGACCGGCATCGGCTCGTCGCTCCAGAGAAACGGACGCCCGCGCTCGTCGTGCCGCTCACCGCATGGCGTGAGCGTCAACGCAGCGCCAGCGCGGGCATCGATCAGCCGCAGGATACCCATCGAGCCGAAAACGTCCAGACGCGAGCTCCTGTCCGGGTCGAGCCAACTGGTCTCAATGTGCGCCGTCCGCCGCCCCGTAAACGTCAGGTCGGCATAGGCAAAATCAGCGATATCGTCTTGCACGAAAGCCGAGAGCGCGCCGGTTACAGCGAGCGGCACGGCATCGAAGATCTCGAGCACCAGGGCAACGTCGTGCGGCGCGAAACTCCACCAGACGTTCTCATTCGAACGTAGCGTTCCCCAGGAAAGCCGGCGCGATCGCACGTGCCGCACTTCGCCGATCGTGCCCTCGCGGATCAACCGCAACATACGCTGCACGGCCGGGTTGTACAGGACAACGTGCCCGACGAATAGTGTCAAACCGCGCGCGCGCGCCGCGCGCACGGCCATTGCCGCGTCGTCAACGCCAAGCGCCAACGGCTTCTCGACAAAGACGTGTTTACCCGCATCGATCGCAGCGATGGCCAGCTCAGCGTGAATGGGCGCCGGCGCGGCAATCGCCACCGCATCGATGCCCCGCTCAAGCAGCGAACCGATATCCAGTTCCAAACCAATGTCGGGATACGCCTGTCCGACCTTCGCAAGCGCCGTCTTATTCGCATCGCAGACGCTTTCAAGCACGCCCAGCTCCGCGCAAGTACGGACGATGTTTGAACCCCATCGCCCCGCCCCGATCACACCGATCTTCACAGCATCACCACGTTCGTACGGCCGTCGCGCACGTTTCGCGTCGCGTTACGCGTGTCGATCACCAGACGGGCGCAGTCGACGACGCGCTCGTAGTCGATCGTGGTATGGTCGGTGAGGATCAGCACGGCGTTGGCGCGCTCCATCATCTCGCGGGAAAGCGGAATCGAATGCCACATCTCACCGCGCTCGCCGGTTATGCTCGGAACGTACGGATCGTGATAGTCGATATGCGCGCCGTCTTTGCGCAGCAGGTCCATGACCTTGAGCGCCGGCGACTCGCGCCAGTCCTCGATGTCGCGCTTGTAAGCCACGCCCAAGACGAAGATCTCCGAGCCTTTGAGCGACGCGCCTTGTTGGTTTAGCGCGCGAAGGACCTTCTCGCGCACGAAGTAGGGCATGGTCCAGTTCACTTCGCCCGCGAGCTCGATGAAGCGCACGTGCATGTCGAACTCACGCGCCTTCCAGGCAAGATAGAAGGGATCGAGTGGTATGCAATGCCCGCCCACACCCGGACCCGGATCGAAGCGCATGATGCCGAACGGCTTAGTTGCCGCCGCGTCCAGCACTTCCCAGATGCTGATGCCAAGCCGATCGCACAGCAGTGCCATCTCGTTAACCAGTGCAATGTTGACCGCGCGGAACGTATTCTCGAATACCTTCGTCATCTCGGCAACTTTGGGAGACGTGACCGGAACGACATTTTGAATCGTCTGCTGATAGAAGACGGTCGCTACGTCCAAGCACGCCGGCGTGACGCCGCCAACGACTTTGCTCGTGTTCTTGGTCGTATATCGCGCGTTACCCGGATCAACCCGCTCGGGCGAAAACGAAAGAAAGTATTCCTCGCCGACGCGCAAGCCCGCCTCACCCAGAATCTCGAGCAGAACGCCCTCGGTCGTACCCGGATAGGTCGTGCTCTCAAGGCTGATCAATTGGCCGGGCCGCAGCGATCGCTCGATTTCACGGGCGACGCCGCGGATGTAGGAAATGTCCGGCTCTTTGTTCACCGTGAGCGGCGTTGGAACGCAGATCACGATGCAGTCACACGACCCGAGCGAGCTAAAATCACTCGTTGCGCTCAGCTTTCCGCTCTCGACGACTTCCGCGAGCTCGTCGTCATGAACGTCGCGAATGTAGTTGAGCCCTTGATTGACTTGATCGACGCGGATCGGGTTTCGGTCGTAACCGACCACGCCGAACCCGACCTTTGCTTTTTCCACAGCGAGCGGAAGTCCGACGTAACCGATACCGATCACGCCGACGACCGCGGTGCGATCCACGATCTTCTTCTTCAGGGCGCTGGCCCGAATGGGAGCAGCCTCGAGGATTTTCACGATGAGCTAGCCTCTATGGGTGCGCGTAGAGCGGTGATCTCCGCACGCTCGACGCGCACGTACTGGATCGATTCGCAGACGCCGGCAGGAAGCGCCGGTGCGGGTTGCTGCGCGCTCGAGAACTCCGGAACGAACTCGTGAAGTACGTCGATCGCCGATTGCGCGTCGTGGCGGCGTACCGCGGCCCGCAACCGGTCGATGCCCTCGTTCAGGCGTCCGTAGTCGAGCCGCTGTTGTTTGGCGATGAACAGACGCTCGTGAGCCGTGCGCGTGAAGCCCTCGCCGTCGGTGAGGATTTCTTCAAAGAGCTTCTCGCCTGGGCGTATACCGGTCTCGACGATGTCGATGTCCCGATACGGCTCGAAGCCGGAAAGTCTAATCACTTGCTCCGCGAGGTCCAGAATCCGAACCGGCGAGCCCATGTCGAGCACGAAGACCTCACCGTCGATACCCATCGACATCGCCTGAAGCACGAGCGAAACGGCTTCCGGAATCGTCATGAAATACCGGACCATGTCGCGATGGGTGATCTTCACTGGACCGCCGGCTTGCACTTGAGCTTTGAAAATCGGTACGACGCTTCCTCGGCTCCCAAGTACATTGCCGAAACGCACGGAAACGAACTCCGTCGCTGAGCCGCCCGCAAATGACTGACAGATCAACTCTGCCATCCGTTTGGTCGCGCCCATAACGCTGGACGGATTGACCGCCTTATCCGTCGAGAGAAGGATGAATTTTGCCGTTCCAGCCGCCGCCGCCGCCAACGCCACCACTTTGGTTCCGAATACGTTGTTGCGAACTGCTTCGCAGACGTTCTCTTCGACGATCGGCACGTGTTTGTGCGCGGCCGCGTGGAGAACGACGCGCGGTTTATAGGTACTGAAAACATGCCGAACTGCGCCAACGTCGGCGACGTCGGCGAGTACCATCTTCGTGCGGAAAAAGCGATATGTTTCGTGAAGCTCGTGCTCGATCGAGAACAGGCTGTTCTCCCCATGGCCGAGCAGGACCAAGAGCTTCGGATCGAATGCCGCAATTTGGCGACAGATCTCACCCCCGATCGAACCGCCGGCACCGGTCACGAGCACAGCTTGCCCTTCTAGATGCGGCCGTATTCCCGCCGTGTCAATGACGACCGGCGCGCGGTGAAGCACGTCCTCCAAGCGAATGTCACGGATCCGCGAAACCGTCACTCGCTCGGAGAGCACTTCGATCGCGTCCGGAACCACGGTTACGCTCGGCCGCCGCTCCGGCGGAAGCTGCGTGCACAGTGCCTTCACTTCATTGATCAAGCAGAGCGGGGCGCCGACGATCGCCACGATCACCGTGTCGACCCCGTGTCTGCACAGCAGTTCCGGTAACTGGTGGATCTTGCCGAGCACGCGAACGCCGTCGATGCGTTTGTCCGAGATTCCGTCGTCGACGCAGCCGACCACGCGCATCGGCACGCGCCGGTCTTCGAAGATGGCCTTTGCAACCTGCGCGGCCGCGATGCCGTGACCGACGATCAACACGCGCTTGGCATCCGGGCGCAGATTCAACCACCACATGCGCATGAGCACCAGGCCAATTCGCGAAAACATGCGCAACACAAACGACAACGTCGCTGCTATGACGACAAGGCGCCCGGATGCGGCCGAAAGCGGCGAGGGCACGACTTCGTAAAGCAGCGCGAGCATGGCGCCGCCGGTCGCACCGAGCAAGAGCCGGACGACGTCATGGAAGTCGAAAGTGCGCGCGTTCTCGTAGCGAAACTGCACGTAGCAGCCGGTTAAGAGCAAGATGGCGGCGATCAACCCCAGCTGTTCCCACGAGGCGCTGTGAATGTCGCCGACGATCGGCGCCAGCACGACGGCAAGCGCAACAAGGACACAGTCAGTGACAAAAAGTGCCGCTCGCAACAGCGGCCGGATCGATCGTCGACCGTTGGCGATGGTCATCATGGTGGCGGCCTAGTGCTCGGTATCGTGCTCGTCGGGCGGCATGGCTCAATCGTAGAAGCGGGCCCCCCGTCAGGCGAGATTCAGGCCGCTCAACGGCGTTGGGGCACTCGGCCCCGGAATCAGGGGGTCATATTGCCGTAGCCACGTTGCCGCCGCTGCGAGATGATCCGCAAGTGAATTCGATCGCTCGCATGATCCGGGGCGTGCGTGCGCTCCTTTGGGCAGTGTACATGCAAGCCGCCGACGCAGAACAGCGGGCGCTCCTACGGGGCGTCACCCTTTCGTCGCGAGTTATCATACGCGGCGCCGACCGCATAAGCGCCGGCCACAACGTCTTTATCGACCACGGCGCCTATTTGAATCCGAGCACCGTCAACGATCGCAACGGATTCATCACGATCGGCGATGACGTAGAGATCGGCCCCTACAGCGTGCTCTGGGGCGGCGGGGGACTGACGATCGGCAACAACGTGCACATCGGCGCGCACGTTCACATAACGACGCAACAGGGCCGAAGAATCGAACCAGGTCGTGCACGTCCGCTGATCGTCGACGTGGCTCCGGTCGTCATCGGTGACGACGTATTGATCTACTCGGGTGCGATCGTCGTCCCGGGGGTGCGTATAGGCGACGGCGCCGTCATTGCTGCCGGCGCCGTCGTTACGAGTGATGTGGGTCCGAATCAAAGCGTCGCGGGTGTTCCCGCGCGTACGATGGACGCTACGCGGGCATATCCTTCTTTTGTTCCTGATAAATCAGGGTCGGAGCCTCTTTCTTCTCGATAACGTCCTTGTTGATGATGCACTTCTTCACGCCTTGTAGCGAAGGAAGGTCGTACATCACGTCGAGCATCGTTTCCTCGAGGATCGAGCGCAATCCACGCGCCCCAGTCTTGCGGCTCTGAGCCCTGGTTGCAATCGCAGCCAGCGCGTCTTTCGTGAACTGCAAATCGACGCCGTCCATGTTCAGGATCTTTTGGAACTGGCGCACGAGTGCGTTACGCGGCTCGGTCAAGATGCGGCGCAGCGCGAGTTCGTCGAGCGCGTCAAGTGTTACCACGATCGGCAAGCGCCCAATGAATTCCGGAATCAATCCGAACTTGAGCAGATCTTCGGGCATGAGCTGCTGCAGCAGCTTGCCGGTCCGCGCGTCCTTCTTTCCTTCGGGGCTTGCGCGGAAGCCCATATTATTGGCGCTCACCCGCGACTCGATGATGCGCTCCAAGCCGTCGAACGCACCGCCGCAGATGAATAACACGTTGGTGGTGTCGATCTGAATGAACTCTTGGTGCGGATGCTTGCGCCCGCCTTGAGGTGGAACGTTGGCCGTCGTGCCCTCTAAAATCTTGAGCAGCGCTTGCTGCACGCCTTCGCCTGAGACGTCGCGTGTGATCGACGGGTTCTCGCTCTTGCGCGCGATCTTGTCGATCTCGTCGATGTAGACGATGCCTTTCTCGGCACGCTTAACGTCGTAGTCGGCGGCTTGGATCAGCTTAAGTAAGATGTTCTCGACGTCTTCGCCGACGTAGCCGGCTTCCGTGAGCGACGTTGCATCGGCCATCGCAAGCGGCACGTCGAGAATCTTCGCGAGGGTCTGTGCCAGATACGTCTTGCCCGAGCCGGTCGGACCGACGAGCAAAATGTTCGACTTTTGCAACTCGACGTCGTCGGCGGTTCCGCCGGCGTTGATGCGCTTGTAGTGATTGTAGACCGCAACCGCGAGTGATTTCTTAGCGCGCTCCTGACCGATCACATACTGGTTGAGGATGTGATTGATCTCCTTAGGTTTGGGGATGTTGCGAAGGCGCAGATTTTCGTCGACGTTCTTGTAGAGCTCTTCCTCAATGATCTCATTGCAGAGCTCGATACACTCATCGCAGATATACACGCCGGGCCCGGCGATCAACTTGCGCACCTGCTCCTGCGACTTTCCGCAGAAACTGCACTTGAGCTGACCCTTCTCGTCTCCGAAACGGAACATGTCGGGGGCGGGCGTCCTCCTCTTGCGTTAAGCCGGCGTCGACAAGGCTCCACGGTCTTCGATAACGTGATCGATAATCCCGTAGTCCTTGGCTTCGTCGGAGGTCATGTAGTAGTCGCGGTCGATGTCCTTTAGCACTTGTTCTATCGGCTTGTTGGTTGTCCGCTCGTAGATCTTGGCGATCGTCTGGCGCGTGGCAATCAGGTCCCGGGCCGCGATCTCCACATCGGTCGCCTGCCCGCCGATCTGCGAGACCCAGGGCTGGTGGATGAGGATCTTGGTGTGGGGCAAGGCATACCGCTTCCCGGGCGCACCCCCCGTTAACAGGACCGAGCCCATCGAGGCGGCCATTCCCATGCAGATCGTCGCCACGTCGGGCTTAATGAACCGCATCGCGTCATAGATCGCGAGGCCCGCCGTGACGCTACCGCCGGGGGAGTTGACATACATGTCGATGTCCTTGTCGGGGTCTTCCTTTTCCAGGAAGAGCAACTGCGCGATCACGAGGTTCGCGAGATGGTCGTCGACCGGACCCCCGACGAACACGATCCTGTCTTTGAGCAGGCGCGAGTAGATGTCGTACGCGCGTTCTCCGCGCGCGCTCTGCTCGACCACCATCGGCACTAAATGACCCATTATTTTCTGTTTACCCCGTGACGTTGCGACACGTTCTGTAACCGCGGCGATTCGCGAATAGTTGCTTACTTCTTTTCGACGACCTTGGCGTTGTCGACGAGGAACTCGAGCGTCTTGTTGCGCACGATGCCTTCCATCAGCGAAACGACGTTGTTCCCGAGCGCCTTACGGATGCGGTCGACGCTCTGACCGTACTGCCGTGAGAGCGCGCCCAGTTCCTCGGCGACGTCCGCCGGCGTCGCCGTGATGTGCTCCGCGCGAGCAATCTCCTCGATGACGAGCGTTCCCTTCACGCGCATCTGTGCGTCAGACCGAAATGTTTCACGCAGTTCCTCGACCGTCTTGCCCTGCTCTTTCAAGTAATCGTCAAAAACTACGCCGCTCTGCGTAACCTGCGAAGCCAAATCGTTCACCATGTTGTCGATTTCGCGCTCAACCATGACGTCCGGCAATGGAAAGTCGTGGGCGGCAAGGAGTTTCTCCATCAGCGCATTACCGATCGCACGTCGTGCGCGCGATTGCGCGATCGCTTCGAGCCGCTTGCGAACGTCTTGCCGCAGCGCATCGAGCGATTCGTTCTCGGAGATCGTTTTCGCGAACTCGTCGTCGACCGCAGGGAGCTCGAGGGCTTTCACGTCATGCACGCTGACCGTGAAAACCGCCGTCTTTCCAGCCAGCTCCTCTTTCGGATAATCGGCCGGAAACGTCGCCTGGATGTCTTTCGTCTCGCCTCCCCTCATGCCCGCGATTCCCGAGGCGAAGCCGGGAATGAAGTGGTTCTCGTCGAGCTCGCTCATCTGCCCCTTGGCCGAACCGCCGTCGAATGCGACCCCGTCGATCTTCCCTTCGAAGTCCATGGTGACGACGTCGCCGAGCTGCGCCGGCCGGTCGAGCGGGACCAGCGTCGCGCGCTCCTTCGCCAGTGCCGCAATGCTACGCTCGACGTCGTCGTCGCCGATCGCGGTCGCGTCGCGCTCCACCTCGATGCCCCGGTAGTCGTGAAGCTCGATTGCGGGGCGCACCGCGACGGTCGCCTTCAGCCGTGAGGGCTTGCCCTCTTCGGCTGGGAGGAGCTCCATCTTGGGGCGATCCACCGGCAGCAGCTCGTGTTCGCGAACCGCGCGGGCATAGACCTCGGGGACAACATCCTCGAGGGCTTCGTTCGCGATCGAGTCGGCCCCGTAGGTCTGCTCGTAGACTTTGCGAGGAACCTTACCCGCCCGAAAGCCGGGCAGCTTCACGTTCTTGACGAGCCGGCGGAACGCTCGCTCCTGGGCCGCGGCCAGCTCTTCGGCGGTGATCGGAATCTCCAACTCTACCTGCGTTGGGGCAAGGCGAGTCAGCGTCGACGTGCTCACGAGTTGCAACGTTCCTTTGCTCTGGTTGCTCGTTAGAGATACGAAGGGGCGCTTCGGCGCTACCGCGCCCGCGCCCCGTACCGCGTAAATGAAGAAGGGTTGGAGCGGAAGACGAGATTCGAACTCGCGACCCTCGCCTTGGCAAGGCGATGCTCTACCACTGAGCTACTTCCGCGGGCTCCGTGTTGTGGGTTCCGGCCCGGACCTTTGCCTGTTTATGGTCCGAGCCGGAACCCACAACACTCTATGCCTGTACCTTTTTAGCTTTTCCACCCGCCTGTTTGGGGGACCCCGCGGGCTTTGCCCGTGGGGGGCGCGCAGCCGCAGGCGGAGCGCCGGTTAAACGACTCTGCTTGCCCAAAGGGACTTTGGGCAAGCAGAGACTCGAACTCTGACGGGTTGCCCCACTGGAACCTAAATCCAGCGCGTCTGCCAGTTCCGCCACTTGCCCGGGCCGGCCTCTCGCCTTGCAGCGACCGCTTATTATAGAACGCCGCGGACCCATTTCCTCCCGATACGTCTGGGCTTAGATTCCCCAGATGGCCCAACATGGCCGGGGTTCGTTGCGCCCTGCGGCCGCCGGTCCATGGCTGTACCATTGGGCTGAAATGGCGGTTAGCACATGATTACGGAAAATCGGGTCGTTCCGATACCGAAACTGGCGAGCAGGCCGAAGATGTTTACCGGGCGCGTCGCGCTGGTGACTGGCGGAACGCGCGGCATTGGCCTCGCGGTCACGCAGGCATTCGCCGAGGAGGGCGCTCACGTCGCTGCCGGTTATTGCACGTGCGCCGACGCGGCGGAGCGTTGCCTCGAAAGCCAGCGTGCCGACAGACACTCCGTTTCAACCCATCAAGGACGCGTCGATAGGTTTGACGACTGCCGCCGGATCGTGGATGAGGTCGTTAAGAACTACCAGCGTATTGATTTTCTCATCAACAATGCCGGCATCACGCTGGATCGGACCTTGCGTAAACTAAGCTGTGAGGATTGGCAGAAGGTCATCGACGTCAATCTTTCCGGCGCGTTTAATATGACCAAGGCCGTGCTGGATCATATGGTCGAGCGCGGATCCGGGCGGATCGTCAACATCAGTTCCGTGATCGGCGAAACCGGCAACATCGGTCAGGCGAACTATGCCGCTTCGAAAGCGGGCTTGTTCGGCTTCACCAGATCGCTTGCGCTCGAAATCGCAAGCAAAGGCATCACGGCGAACGCGGTAGCGCCAGGCTTTATCGCCACGGAGATGGTGGCGGCGATGCCTGAGGCTGCGCTGACCAAGATCGTCGAACGGATTCCCGTCAAGCGACTGGGCAAACCGCAAGAGGTCGCACGCGTCGTTCGTTTTCTGTGCGAGGACGGCTCGGCATACATCACCGGAGCCGTTTTCGACGTGAACGGCGGCTTGGCCATGTCCTGATGGCCGCACGTGCACGGGCCGACGTTCCCAATCGTCCGCCCCCGCGAAGCTCTATATCGCTTTGCTCGCTCAGCCTAGGATAGCGCCATGCTGACACACGAGCGCGCTGTGGGCCCGGTCCACTTGCGGTTTGACCCGAAGGTCCCCCAAACCGCGCGCTCTCGAATCGAATACGCTTTTCGCACGCTCTGCGCGATCTATCGCCGGCTTCCTATTAATTCAGCCCGCGATAGCGTGGCGGCTGAGCCCGGCCTGCATCTCTGTTATGGCAGCGACGAATCGCGTGAACGCGAGATCGCTCTACCCGCGCGGTACGTACCGCGGTCGCCGCACGAGCCGCCTCCGGCTCCGCGTCCGTACAAGCTTCCGGAACACCCCGTTTACCGCCGGCTGGGACTCACACACGTCCCGGTCTTTCACACTGACGGACACAACGTCGATTGGCTTGGAGAGATCTTCGAGTGGATCTCCAGCGCCGACGAATATGCGACGACCGAGCGCGATGAGATCGGGCGCATTCCCTTTGCCGCTTCACTACACGGGCGCTACGAGCTCGATCCGACCATTCCGTACGCGAGCGTTGCGATGTTCGAACTCGCGCGAACACTCGGGTTCGACCTCGATTCGCTACCGGCGACGTCAATCGCCGCCTCGCACGACCTCGATTACCTGACTACGAGCCTCTGGGGCGACCTGCGCCGTTTGGCAAGGAATCTCGGCATTGCGGTCGTCTACGAGCGCGACCCCAGACTTCTCGTAGACGTTCTCCTAGCCATGATGCGCGGCGCCGCCCGCTTTCGTTCGCCGCTCGATTGCATCGACGAAATGTGCCGGCGTGAACGCCGGCTTGGCATAACGTCGACCTCGAACGTCATCTGCCGCAACTCGTGTGCCCGCGATGCCAACTATACGCTCGATGAGCCAGCGGTCAAACGCGCTCTGCGTGTATTACACGAATCGGGTGGGGAACTCGCCGTACATTCAAGCTACATGAGCTTGAGCAACGATTCTCTGGGTGAAGAGCTGCGGGCGTTGCGCGATGCTGGATATGACGTACGAGGAGTGCGCGCGCATTGGCTTCGCTACGCCGGTGACGATTTGTTCGAAGCGGCTATGCGCGTGGGCTTCGAATACGATTCGACGGTCTGCTACGCAAACCGCGTGGGCTTCCGCTCGGGGGCGTCGTTCGTCTATCGTCCGTATCGATTCGCAACTGAGGAGCCCTATCCGTTTTACGAAGTACCGCTCGCGATCATGGATGGTTCCCTCTACTACCACGCGCGCGATACGCGAACGCAGCCGCGCGACCTCTGCAGACGCGTTCTTGACATGACCGACGCGTTTCCAAACAGCTCCGTGAGCGTGCTCTGGCATAACACTGTGTTCGAAGGCGCGCAGATCCCGCGCAACGTCGGCGCGCTGTACTGGGAACTGCCGCGTTTGACCCAACGATGGACAACCGCGATCGATGTCGTGAACGCTAGGCGCAGCTGGTTCGAACGCGCCTTTCAGGGAGAACCCTCGTTATGCTGATGGCTCTGCTCTTCGCACTGCTCCCTTCATCGCTTGGCGTGCCGCTGCGCCGGCTCGCCGGTGCCCGAATCGGGCGCGGTGCGCGCATCCGGTTTGGTACGGTCATTGCGGTCGGCGACCTAACGATCGGCGAAGGTGTGCGCATCGGCCCGTTCGTTGCGATTCAGGCGCGTTCATTCGAGATCGGGGCGTATTCGTACATAAATCCGCTGGCAATACTGAAGGCGACGCACCTTCGCATTGGCGCGTACACACGGATCTGTTCGTTCGCAGTCATCTTCAGCGATTTGATCGAGTCGTGCCGATTTGTCATCGGCGATCACTCTTCCATCGCGCCATTTTGCTGGATAGAGCCGGGGGAAGGCATTACGGTTGGAAGCCAGGTCGGCATCGGCGGTCATACCTTCATCTTCACCCATGGATCGTGGTCGGACTATCTGCGCGGCAGTCCGTGGGACTACGGTCCGGTCGTCATCGAGGACCGCGCATGGCTCGCCTGGCGAGTCACCGTGCAAGCCAACGTCACCGTGGGTCATGATACGATCGTTGCCGTGGGAGCGGTCATCACGAAGACCCTTCCGCCGAACGTATTCGCAGCGGGAATGCCGGCTAAACCCGTTATCGAGCCCGCGTTGCGCGCTCTCAACGATGCGGAGCGACTGCAGCGCGCCGAGAAGATTCTTGCCACCTACAGCGAGCGCGGGGTTCCGGGCGGGCGGGCGCAGATTGCGATCGACGATGCACGAGCGCTGGGGAGAGGCGGGCTGCTCTTCATAGTCAATCACCCGCTTGCGGTCGGCGAGCGTACGGCATTGCTCGAGCGAGGCATCAACGTTCTCGATCACCCCAACGGGCGGCTCATCGTGGTGGACGATCGCCCGTATATCGCCGATTTCAGAAGCTTCTTGCGCCGGTACGGGATACGTCTCTATCGTGAAGAGTTCGCGCCGGGCTCGCCGCGGGAGCCGCTTCCGCATCTCTCATCGCAGAGGGCTGGATGAAGCGGCCCCAGATACTCCACATCTCGACCGTGCATGGTCCGCTCGACGGCCGAATCTACTATAAGGAAGTTCGCAGCCTGCATGACGCGGGATATGACGTCGGCATTGCAGGAACGATTGCCGAGCGAACAGTGCACCTCGGCGTTACGATTCTGCCGCTGGGAACACGCGAGGGACCACGCTGGCGGCGTCTCGTGCGTGACTTTCGCGCAATGCTCGTCATGCTCGCCCACCGCGACTCGATTCTGCACATTCACGACCCCGATCTCCTCCTGGCAGCGCTCATACCGGCATATATCGGACGCAGCCTGGTCTACGACGTGCACGAATTCTACCTAGAACGCATAACGGGATCCGAGTGGATTCCAAGCGCGCTACGCGGGGTGCTCGCACGCGCCTACGATTTCGTGGAGCGCCTGGCATTGCGCCGTTTCGCGGGCGTTGTTATCGTGTCGGATGCCATGCGCCCTCGGTATAGCAAAATGGTTGGCGACGAACGGGTCGCTCTCGTGCGCAGCTTTCCGTACATCTCCGCCGATGAACTCGCAGCGGCGCGCAACGCACCGCATCCGCTTGGCGGCACTCCGTACATCCTGCACACGGGAGGCGCGGAGCTGCTTCGTACGTTTCATACGATGGTCGAAGCGGCTGAATACTTGCGCAAACACGGCTGCACCTGGCCGATCATAAATCTGGGACCGATCGATTTGACCGAGTACGGCGATGCGGCGGCCGAGTTAGCGGCACGGGCAAAGGGTGCCGAGCTGCGTAATATGGGCTTCGTTTCGCAAGAGGAGGCGTGGGCGTACGTCGCGCACGCGGCGATCGGTTACATGCCGCTCCGAAACGTGCAAAACAACCTGCGGGGCATGCCGAACAAATTATTTGAGAACCTGATGTTCGGTCAGCCATTAGTAGCGACCGATCTCGGCGTGATCGCTTCGACCGTGCGAGAGAGCAATGCCGGCCTTCTGGTACCGCCCGAGAATGGCGAGGCTCACGGGCAGGCACTCCTGCGCCTCGCGAGCGACGCGGAACTGCGCTCGAGGTTGGCAGCGAATTCCGCAGCAGCGGGTGCTCAATGCGGTTTCGAAAGCGAACGCGCGCGCTTGACGACGCTCTACGCGCGAATCAACTCGCGTGTGGCTACGGTGCCTTTGCGTCCGGCCATACGATAGACGCGGGTTCCTGCAATACGGTCCCTGCGTTGTCAATGATCGCCGGACGAATCGAAGACACGTCGACGGCGTGAACGTTCTCGAATCGGACGGAAGCCTTGGTGTAGATCTCACCTCCGACCGGCATCGGCGCTTGTGCGTCCTCGTCGCTGATGTAGTGCGCTCCGTCGATATCGGCGAAATGAATCATCCACGCGACGCTCGTACCGGGCCCGTCTACGAAGTTGAGCGCATCCTGCAGTTGCCAGGGTGCGTACGTTTGCTCGTCGATCCAGGCTTGTCGAATGCGAAAGCGCCCGGGATCGCGCGTCGGCGTCAAACCGAGATGATAACACGGATGACCATCGATGCTATCGGTTCCGAGAAACACGATCTTGTAATCGCGATTGTGCGCGACGACCGTCGCTATCTCTTGTAGAGAACTGGTCGGCGGCGGCGTGGGATGCGCGGACGCGCGCGGATTGGGATCGTGAAACTCGGCGCGAATCTCGGCCACGAGCGCAGCCGAATTAAACGGCGTCGGTGAAGGCGCCGGCACAAACGGAGCCATACCGAACGAATATGTCGGTGCAAGATGCGGAACGCCGAGGAAGTCGATCGGCGGCATCGGCTTATTGAGACGCACCGCACCACCGAAAAGGTTGAAATTCATTCCGGAAACATAGACCGGGTGCGTGCGCTGGTAATCGCTCTCGGCATCAACGTCGACGACGTCGTTCACGGCATCGTAGTCTGCCGCGTAGTGCTCGACACGCTCGGAGCCGCCCTCCAGGATGTCGACGGCCACGTCGTACTCCAGACGTTGCGGGTAACGCTGCAACAACCAGTACGCGCGGGAGTCGGCAAAAATCTGATAAGGGTCGGGGGTTGCTATCGCTCGCGGCGCTCCGACCGCAAGCGCCGCCGAAAACGCGCACAATCCCCCGAGCAGAGCCTTCAGCCTCATGCTCCCTACCATACCCCCTTGCGGCCGGATTTGTTAGCCCGGAATTTCTCAAGAACGCGTATCGTAGAAATAAAAACCCCTGAAAATCACTCGATCTTCAGGGGTTTTTCGCTCTTTGCACCGCCAGGGACTCGAACCCCGAACCAATTGATTAAGAGTCAACTGCTCTACCATTGAGCTAGCGGTGCGAGACGTGCGCCCTCCGGGACTCGAACCCGGGACCAACGGATTAAAAGTCCGCTGCTCTACCGACTGAGCTAAAGGCGCTGGTTCGGCCGACGTATTCTAGCGTTTACTGCGCGTCTTGACAAGCCGGTTCGGCGTAGGGGTGTTTGCGGCGACGGGATCGAGTCCTGCAGGTTATGCCGATGCAGGGCGGATGATGCGCCCGAGTACGCGAGGATAGCGTTCGGTAAGCTCGGCGCCGGCAAGCGGACGCGCGAACAGGAAGCCTTGTGCATATCGGCAGCCGGCGGTGCGCAACATCTCCATTTGCTCGGTCGTCTCCACGCCTTCTGCTACGACGCGGACGTCGTACGCTTCGGCGAGTGTGACCAGCGTTGCGACGATCGGCTCGCTCGCCAACTGTCCGTCGTTGCCCGTAACGAACGAGCGATCGATCTTGATCGCGTCGACTTCGAACTGCTGCAAGTAGCGCAGCGAAGAATAGCCCGTCCCAAAGTCGTCGATACAGATGCGGAAGCCGCGGCGCCGCACGCGCCCAAGCGTTTGGTTTGCGCGCGTTCCTTGATCGAGCACGACGCTCTCGGTGATCTCGAGGACGAAATCCGAGGGACGCAGCCCGTGATGTTCGACGATCTGCACGAGCGATCGTTCGAATTCCGGATCGACCAACTCGGTGGCTGAAACATTGACGTGCATCCCGAAGTCCAGCGCGCCGTTCCGATTACGACGCCACGCCGAAAGTTGCTGGCAAGCGCTCTGCATCACGAAGCGGCCGATTGGCATCGAAAGTCCGGTTTGTTCCGCGAGCGGAATGAATTCCGCCGGGCCCACGATCCCGCGGCTCGGATGATCCCACCGGATCAGCGCCTCGCAACCCAGCACGGCCCCGTCCTCGATGGAGACGATGGGCTGATAGACCATGCGAAATTCATTACGCTCCACTGCCAGACGTAGATCGCTGATCAATTGCAATCGCTTCTGAGCGCGATCGCGCATGGTTGAATCGAAAAGAGCGTAGCGCGCGCCGCCGCTGGCCTTTGCGTGCTGCATCGCCGTCTCCGCATCTCGCATGACGTCGGATGCACGCTCGTAGCTAGCCGACCCGATTGCGATCCCAATGCTTGCGCTAACGAACACCGAGCGCGGCCCGATCGATATCGCTTTGGAAAGACTGCTCAGAATCTTGCGCGCGGTGGACTCGACGTGCAGGATGTCGCCCAGCGACTGCAAGAGGACCGCAAACTCATCGCCGCCTAAACGAGCAACGACGTCACGCGCGTCGACGGAGGTTCGCAACCGCGCAGCAACCTGCGTGAGGACCAAATCGCCCGCTGTATGTCCCAGCGACTCGTTGATTTCTTTAAAGTGCCCGAGATCGACGAATAACACGGCAAAGAACGAATCGAGCAACGCACCGGCCTCTTCGAATCGCCGGCCGAGCTGCACCTCGAAGAACGTCCGGTTCGGAAGGCTCGTGAGTGCGTCGTGCATACGACCGTGGGCAATACGGCGCTCGCTGTGCTTGAGTTCTGTCTTGTCGCGGAACATACAGATGGCGAAGCGGGCCTGTTTTATCTCGTCGCGGACGATCGAGACGGTTGCGTCGGTCCAGATTTCGCGGCCCGACGCGCCCCGCTGGTGTGCTTCAAATTCGAACGTGTCCCGCTCGCCCGCCCAGAGCCTCTCCAAGTCATTTTCGTGGCCTTCCAAAGGCGAGGCCGAGTCCCCGTACATTGCGCGGTACACGCCGTTTGCATCGACGATCGTACCGGCCCGGCTCAGTACCGCAATGCCGATCGCCGCCCCGTCGAAGACGGTGCGGAATTGCGCTTCGGTTAAGCGCAGCGCCTCCTCGGCTTCTTGACGCGCGAGCTCGGCTTGGAGTCGATCCGATTCGCGGCGCGCATACTCCAACTGCCGTCTGCCGCGCAAGGCGATCAGCTGCGCGACGGCAACCATGATGCCGGCGATCACAATCCCGCTGAGTACCCAGGCAAGATACTGGTAGCGATCGCTTTCGGCTTGGATGCGGCCGCGCTCAACCAGATTTGCATCGAGCGCGGCGCCCGCGGCCCGGTTCATTGCGGTTACCGCGTCGATCGTCTGCGCGGCCTGGCGATGCAGCACCGCCGGCGAAACCGACGGTCGCGGTTGTAACATCACGGTCCGCGCGACCAAATCGGCGAACGAGGAACCCACCGAGTTCATTCGCGCAGACAGTCCGGGCAGCCGCGCCCACTGCGAACGGTCCTGCGGTGCGAGTTCCGACATGCGATTGGTGATCTCGGGCACCTGATCGCCGCTAAGATCGTATCCGTTACGCAGCGTGGACAGATTCCCGGCAGCGTCTAGGCGTTGTGCGAGCGTCAGTCCGCCCTGCTGCGCGGCCACATCGGTGATGCTCAAGATTCTCCGCGTGCCCGAGATGGCGAACGGCGTCTCTTGCACGTAAATGTCCGCGAGATTTTGCGCGGATGGGCTCGGATCGTAGTTGAGTCCGGATTTTTGCTCGACGGCGGTCAGAAGGTTCCCGAAGTCGTCGAACAGCGCGCCCGAGCGCGGCAGCACGCCCGGACCGGCCGGTAGCTTGCGTACCGTTGCCCAGTCGGACTCAAAAGCGCGCCATTGCGGTCGCAGATCGAAAGAGGCCCCTTGCCCTATCGTCAAGTACCCCCGCAGGCGATCGACTTCGCCCTGCGCGAGCGCTCGCGAGCGAGGCACGTGGGGAGATCGGACCATCAGATCCGAGCGAAACCGGTCAAACGCATTCATTGAGGTCAAGATGCGCGCGGTCACGGCAACTCCAACGCGCTCTCGCGTGAGGGCCCCGCGGCTCAGCCCGGCCTGGCGGCCGAGTTCCAGCACCTGAGCCAGCACGAGTGCGAGCAATGCTGCAGCCAGCACCGTTAAAACGATGCCCAGCGCATCAAAAATGCGAGGCCCGCCTCTCATTAAAGGACTAAATTTCTCGGGTCTGGGCTCGGCTACTTCTGTCGCGCGGCTTCGATTGCGTAAGGCCTTTGTTCGAAAATTTGCGAGAACCCCCGCGAGCCGGAGCTGGCGGGGGCCCCAATCATTGGGGTGACTGACCGGGATCGAACCGGCGACCTCCTGAGTCACAGGACCCCAGGAGCCAGGCACTTTACCCCGTAGAGCTCACGCTCTTGGAGGCGAAGCCGAGAAGGCTCTCGCTCAAGACCGTGGAGTTCTATTCCGAGCGCTTCCAGCGGCTCGGCAAGAACATCGGGAGACGCGAGGTGCTCGAGGTCACCGTCCACGACCTGCGTTCTGTGCCGGCCGAATCAACCCCGGGGAAGCGCTCTTCAAAACTACAGGGTTAGCTGAGTCCGAACATGGCCGCGGTGAGACGCAGCAAGCGATTGCGCTCGTGCGCGGGATGCTGCCCGCGGCGCGGGCCGGTTCCGATACGAACGCCCTCACCAGGCTGCTCTTGCTGCACTTGCACCAGAGGCTGCAATCGAACTCGCCCTCGAGGAAGACGCAGCGACGTAAAGTACGCACGTTGCCTCATCTGAGGAGGAATCTAGCTATGTCTTTTGAGCTAATCGAACGCCGTTGGGACCTTCTATTGGCAAAGGTACGGCGGCCGCCGGCGCGCAACGTGGCAGCCGTATGACGCGTCGAGCGATCGGCATACTTGCGCTGGCGTTTATCGTGGGGTGTACACGCACAGCTTCCACGAGCACAGCCGGACGTATCAACTCCTGGACGCTTCCGCACGTCCTACGCTACGCGACCGCCGAAGACGTCCCCGGCCTCAACACGGCACTGTATGCTCAATCCACGCTCGGGCTGATGTCCTCACTCACCGCCGCGTGGCTCGTCAAATGGAATCACAACAATCAACCAATTCCCGAGATTGCCACCCAGGTGCCGACGAAGGCGAATGGCGGCGTCAGCAAGGACGGGCTCACGATTACCTACCGGCTTCGCGAAGGCGTGCGCTGGTCGGACGGCGTTCCGCTCACCGCCGACGACGTCGTCTGGTCGATTCACGCCATTCTGAACCCGGCGAACAACGTTATCAGTCGAACCGGCTGGGATTCGATCAAGCGAATCGATGAGCCGAACAAGTACGCGGTCGTGCTTCACCTTTCGAAGCCCTACTCGCCGTTCGTGGTCACGTTCTTTTCCAGTGCCGGTGGAAATCCGTCGATTCTTCCCAAGCACATCCTCGCCAAGTATCCGAACTTCAACAACGTACCATTCAACAGTCTGCCGATCGGCGCCGGGCCGTTCATGTATTCCACGTGGCACCGCAGCCAGGACGTAGTCATGGTGCCCAATCCGTATTATTGGAGAGGGCAGCCAAAACTGAAGAAGGTCATCTTCGAGATCATTCCGGATCGCAACACCGTCTTCGTTCAGTTGCAATCGCACAACCTCGACCTTTGGTGGCCGGTCCCCGGCGGCTACTTCAAGCGATTTGGCGAGCTGGGCAGCGGGTTCACCTATATTAGGCAGCCCGCGTACATTTACAATCACATCGATTTCAACGTGACTCGTCCCGCAGTGAGCGATCCCGTTGTGCGCCATGCGCTCGAACTAGCAACTGATCGCAAGACGATCCGCGACAAGATTGGGCTCGGAGTGGGCACACTGCAAGAAGAGCCAGCGCCAAAAGACGCGCCGTACTACGACCCTTACGTCAAGCTGGTTCCGTTCAGTATCGCAAAGGCGAATCAGATGCTCGACGCCGACGGCTGGAAGCGCGGCTCGGACGGCATCCGCACGAAGAACGGCGTGCGGCTCGATTTGGACTTCGCAACTTCGGCAGGAACGCCGGACGTCGACCGGTTGATCGAACTGATCCGGTTCTCGTGGCAGCAGATCGGCGTCGCTATGAACGTGCGACGTTACTCAAGTCCGCAGCTGTTCAACACCTATCAGGCCGGCGGCATCATTTACGGCGGCAAGTACGACGTTTCATTTTTTGCTTGGGGCGATGATCCGATCGGCGATTTCTCCGCGCTCTACGGATGCGACGCGATCCCGCCGAATGGTCAGAACGACCTGCGCTGGTGTAATCACATTGCCGACACGGCTATGCACGCGCTGTATGGAGATTACGATCAAGCATCGCGCAACGCTGAGGACGCGATCCTCTTCACCCAGCTTGCGAAGGACACGCCGACGATCGTCACCGCGGGACGCGAAGACATCTACATATCCAATCGCGACCTAAAGAATTTTCATCCGAACGCCGTCTCGCAGTTCGATGACTTCATGAACGTCGATATTTAACACAACACCGTCGCCGAGAGGCGGCTGCGCGCAGCACGCCGCGCGATGAAAAAAGGGAAATCGCTCTAGCGCGCCTGACCTCTTACGCAATGACTCGAAGCGCGGGCGTTACCGCGGTTCCACGAGGGCGCCGATTCCGATCTCGGTTGGGGACGGATTGAACAACCATGAAAACTGACGCACGGCGCCTTGCCGCGATCATGTTCACGGACCTCGTCGCGTTTACGAGATTGGCCCAGCGCGATGAGGAGGAAGCCCTGCGGCTGCGTAGAGAGCACCAGTCGCTCCTGCGGCCGCTCTTTGCGTCTCACGGCGGGCGAGAGGTGAAGACGACGGGCGACGGATTCTTAGTCGAGTTCTCCAGCGCCGTAGAGTCGGTACGCTGCGCGGTGGAGATCCAAGAGACGGTATCCCGGCGAAACAGCGCGACGGAATCGGCGGAGCGGATCGTCCTGCGGATTGGAATTCACGTCGGCGATATCGTCGGGGAGGGGGACGACATCGTCGGAGACGCCGTGAACGTCGCCTCGCGGATCGAGCCTTTGGCCGAGCCGGGCGGGATCTGCGTATCGGGATCCGTGTTCGATCATGTGCGCAACAAGCTACAACTCCCTCTTGAGAAGATCGGCTCCCGAGAACTCAAGAACGTCGAATTTCCGGTCGATATCTACCGGATCGTAGTCTTCGAGGACGCGACCCGACCCCGCACCAAGGGAGTTGATACTAGCTCGAACCTCCGCTTCGCGGTGCTGCCATTTGCCAGCATGAGCCCGGACCCGAATGACGACTACTTCGCTGACGGTCTCACGGACGAACTCATCACCCAGACCTCCCGGATCCCGAGCCTGCGTGTCGTTGCACGGACCTCAGTCCTGCGGTACAAGAGTTCCTCCAAATCGCTGCGGGACGTCGCACAGGAGCTTGGCGTCCACTTGGTCCTCGAGGGGAGCGTTCGAAAGGCAGGAAACCGCGTACGGATCACCGTCAAGCTCATCGACACAAAATCGGAAGACCAGCTCTGGTCGTCCACGTACGATCGACCGCTCGACGATATCTTTGCGATCCAAGACGACATCGCTAGCCAAGTTGCGACATCCATTGCCGCACACGTTTCGCAGCTCCGCGGCGAGGCGTCGCCCTCGTTCGTCCGCGGCCCGCTGGACACGCGGGATATGGATGCGTATATCAGCTTTCTTCACGGACGGAAGCTGTTGAGCGAGAAAGGGTCGGAAGAAACCGTCCGGCAGGCCCTCGCGTTCTTTGAGGCGTCGATACGGCGCGATCCGCAGTTCGCCCGGGCGAGGGTCGGGATCGCGGAGTGCTCGCTCTGGCTCGGCGGCGAAGGCGCGCTGCCGTACCTCGAGGCGCAGCAGCGTGCCAAGGAAGAGTTAGCGAAAGCACTCGAACGGAACGACGCGCTCGCGGAGGCGCATTCCGTCCTCGCGGGGCTCTTGCTTGGAGAGGATGACATCGACGGTTCCAAGAGAGCCGCTCGCCGGGCGATGGAGCTTAATCCGAGTCTCGCAGACCCCTATCGATGGTTGGCCCAGATCGCGGCAGGAGACGCAAAAATTGCCGAAACCGTGCGATTGCTCGAGGCCGCGCAGCAGCTCGACCCAGTGGACGTCAATGTCCTCGCGTTCCTCGGAAGAGCGTACATGTACGCTGGGAGAGAGGACGACGCAATGGCCCATTGGGAACGGACGAAGTCGCTGATTCCGTTTCGAACGAACGCGCATCTCATGGAGTACTACCTCGGCCTGCCAGACTATGCGAACGCGGAGAAGTGCCTGCGCGAGATGGAACGCTTGCGACCCAACAGCGTGGTTGCAGAAATGTGCCGTGGGTTTTTGGCGGCGCGGCAGGGGAACGCCGAAGCCGCGCGAGGCAGTATCGAACGTCTCGATAGACGCGGCCAGAGTGGGGAGCTTACCGTCTTCTTTGTTGGCTTCGTGCACTTCGCCTTGAACGAAATGGATGCTTTTGTGTCGTGCATGGAGCGGGCCTTTGAGCTGCACGCTCTGCCCTTGTTGGAACTGATGTATTCGCGTCTCTTTGAGCCGGCTCGGCGCGATCCTCGTCTTCTCGAACTGCTGCGACGACAGTCAGAGTTACGCATACGCTCCGACTGAGTTCGGTCCAAAGTGAAGGAAACCAGGCGCAAAAGCCTGGTTCCCCTTTAGTTTGGGGTGACTGACCGGGATCGAACCGGCGACCTCCTGAGTCACAGTCAGGCGCTCTAACCAGCTGAGCTACAATCACCGCACGGTGGTCCACGTGGCCGGGGGCCGATGCTTCGCGCCCGGAGGGACTTGAACCCCCATCTTCGAGTTTAGAAGACTCGTGCCTTATCCGGTTAGACCACGGGCGCTCGCGCAAGAACGAGGGGCTGGTACCCTGGCTAGGATACCACGCCCCTGCAACTGGTCGGGACGACTGGATTCGAACCAGCGAAACCTCTCGCTCCCAAAGCGAGCGCTCTACCAAGCTGAGCTACGTCCCGGTGCCTACACTCTTATACCATCCCACTTGCGTCACCGCAAACGACGCAGCCTAGAATGCCAGCGCATGAAAACCGATGTAGCGCGATAGATCGATCCGCGGCAAATCCGTTGCGAAGATGCGCAAGTGATCCAGCACCAGTCCGATGCGCGCCGCCGCTCGCATGACGCGTACGTTGCTTCCCGGCACGAGCGCCGTGCACCACGATGCACCGTAGTTGCGACGCAAAGCGACCAGTGCGAAGCCAAAGAATTGCGTGAGATACGCGCCGGATGCTGCGGCGAGCGGACCGATGCGGCCGTCGGGCCAGACGTACACGTAGCCGACGCATTCGTCGTTCAGCAAAAGAAGCGTGCCCGAGGCGACCTGCGTGAAGCTCGCATGATCGGCCGGGCGTGCCGTCCCGCGCACGTCGCGGTCCAATCCGGCCAGCGCCTCCGCGTGGGCATTCGGATCGATTGCGAGCGTGGTAAAGCGGTAATCGCCGGCTGCCATCGGCAGCAGCTCCTCTTCCTTCGGAATCTCTCCTGCGATTCGCAGCAGCGGGACGTGCAGCCCCATGCCGCGACGCAGGAAGAACGCTTGAGACGCGGTGTCGTTCGCTTCGATAATCCCCGCGAGCGAAGCGTCGCCCGAATCGCTCGTCGCGGCTCGCATCAGCTTCCATCCCAGACCGGCTCCGCGAAATGACGGTTCGACGAACAACTCGCTTACGAACCACTCATTCTCGAGGGCGTGCGCAAAGGCAATCGCAATCGGCGTTCCCTCGTCGCGGGCGACCCACACGCCGCGAGGGGCTCCGTCCGCAAGATGAATGTACAGTTGCCGGCTGCTTTCGTCGGGCCAGCGCCGTTGGGCGAGAACGCGAACGTCCGATTCTCTCGCAGCGGCAATCCGTGGTTCGTTCATGCACTCAGCGTTGCGATCAGCGCTCGCGCCGCGCGTCCGCGGTGGCTCAGTTGGCTCTTTTGCTCCTCGGGTATCTCGCCGAACGTTTTGCCGATCGGCGGATAGAAAAACAGCGGATCGTACCCAAATCCGTTCTCGCCGCGCAGCCCTCGTGCGATCTCTCCCTTCACCTCGCCGCGCACCACGATCTCGCGTCCGTTGGGAAGAATAAGCGCCATCACGCACACGAATCGCGCTCCGCGCCGCGCATCGCCTTGCTCGCGCACCTCGCGCATCATGGTTTCCAGCCGCTGCGGCCATGCGGTTTGCGCGCCCGCATAAACCGACGAGTCGACGCCAGGTCCACCGCCGAAGGCGTCCAGTTCGATGCCGCTGTCGTCGGCGAGCACCGCGACACCGGTAATGCCCTCATGGTGCAGTTGTTCCCGCAATGCACGCGCCTTGAGCAACGCGTTGTCGACGTAGCTCTCGTGACCTTCAATCGGGTCGCGATACCGCGCGTACGACCGCAGTTCCAGCGGCGAACCCGCGAACATGCTCTGTATCTCGGCGAGCTTGCCCTCGTTTTTCGTTGCCAAATACGTAATCATCGCATTCATACGAGCGGATCGGCGCTTGTTACTCGTGGAGCCTCAGGACCGCCATGAACGCCTCTTGCGGCAGCTCGACGCGACCAACGCGCTTCATGCGCTCTTTACCGGCCTTCTGTTTCTCGAGCAGCTTACGCTTACGCGTGATATCGCCGCCGTAGCACTTGGCCAGCACGTTCTTGCGCTGCGCGGTGACGGTTTCTCGCGCGACGATCTTCCCGCCGATCGCGGCTTGAATCGGTACATCGAACATCTGCCGCGGGATCAGGTCCTTCAGCTTCTCCGCAAGCGCGCGCCCGCGGAACGCCGCCCGCTCGCGTGCGACGATAAACGAGAGCGCGTCCACCGGTTCGCCGTTGAGCAAGATCTCGAGCTTAACCAAGTCACCCTGCCGATACCCGATGACCTCGTAATCGAGCGAGGCGTAGCCCTTCGTGCGTGACTTCAGTTGATCGAAATAATCGACGATGACTTCGACCAGCGGCAGTTCGAACGTCAGGATGACGCGCCCATCGTGCAGGTATTCCATATTCGCAAGCGTGCCGCGCCGCGAAATCGTAATGTCCATGATCGATCCGACATACTCTTGCGGCGTGATTACCGTCGCCTTAACGTATGGCTCTTCGACGCTCTCGATGACGTTGCTCGCTGGAAGTTTCGAAGGATTGTCGATGGTTTCGACGTCGCCGTTCGTCCGGGTCACGCGAAATACGACCGAGGGCGAGGTCGCGATCAAATCGAGATTATAGTCTCGTTCCAGCCGCTCTTGCACGATCTCCATGTGCAGCAGGCCAAGAAAACCGCAGCGAAATCCAAACCCGAGCGCGACCGACGTCTCCGGCTCGTACGAAAGCGCCGCGTCGTTCAGCTTCATCTTCTCGAGCGCGTCGCGCAAGTCTGCGTACTCTGCGCCTTCGTTCGGATACAGACCGCAATAGACCATCGGCACCGCTTTCCGGTAGCCGGGCAGCGCTACGTGCGCCGGATTGCTCGCCTCCGTCAGCGTGTCACCGACGTCGATGTCACCCAATGATCTCACGTTGGCGATCACGTAACCGACGCTACCCAGCGTGAGGCGGTCGACCGGCCGCATTTGTGGAGTGAAGATGCCGACCTCGGTGCACTCGTACACGCGTTGGTGCGCCATCGACATGAAGCGGCTTCCCGCCCCGAGCGCGCCGTCGACGACGCGCACGTACGAGACTACGCCGCGGTACGGATCGAACTGCGCGTTGAAGACCAGACCGCGCAGATGGTCGCTATGCCCCTTCGGCGCCGGAATCCTCGTTACGATGGCCTCGAGAATCTCCTCGATCCCGATGCCGTTCTTGGCGCTGGCGAGAATGCATTCACTGCGCTCGATGATCAGCAACTCCTCGACGTCACCCATGACGCGCTCGGGGTCGGCGGCCGGCAGATCGATCTTGTTGATCACGGGAATGATCGTGAGATCGTGTTCGAGCGCAAGGTGATAGTTTGCCAGCGTTTGCGCTTCAATGCCTTGCGCTGCGTCGATGATGAGCAGCGCTCCTTCACAAGCAGCCAGCGATCGCGACACCTCGTACGAAAAGTCGACGTGCCCCGGCGTGTCGATCAGATTCAGCTGGTATGTTTGCCCGTCGTTGCCGCGATAGTTCAGCGTTACGGGATGCATCCGAATCGTGATGCCCCGCTCGCGTTCCAAATCCATCGCATCGAGCGCTTGCTCCTCGAGGTCCCGCGCCAACACCGTCTTCGTCAGCTCGAGTAGACGATCGGAGAGCGTCGTCTTCCCGTGATCGATGTGCGCAATGATGCAGAAATTGCGAACGTTCGCCGCAATCTCGGTGCGATGCGGATTCCCGGCCTTGATGCTCACTGCGGTGTTATTAGTAGTAGAAACAGGCTCGGAATACCGCGTTCTGCAGAAGCGGCACGATCACCCAGTTGATCAGGACGATCACGATCAAGAACGCCATGTCCAGTCCGCCAAGCGGCGGCACGATTCGGCGGATTGGCGCGAGTACGGGCTCGACGAGCATGGCCAAATAACGCACCCATCCTCCGCGCAGGCTCGGTACCCAGGAAACGATTGCGTAGAGTAACAGCACGACGGAGTACGCACGAAAGATCATAACGATCAGTTGATCGAGCTGGCAGAGAATGTTCACGTCGCGGCTTTGGTTCTACGGCAACGAGGCCAAGACATTTGCGGGCACGCCGTTCAGGAACGGCGTCGGATTTACCGGGGAGCCCTCGTACATAACTTGGTAGTGAAGATGTGGTCCGGTCGCAAATCCCGTCGCACCGACCAAGCCGATTGCTTCGCCCTTGTACACGCGTGCGCCGACCGCAACGAGCGCGCGTGAGAGATGTGCGTACCAGGTCTGGTATCCGTTGCCGTGATCGATGTCAATCTTGATGCCGTACCCACCGTCGTATCCGTTCGCAACGACCACCCCCGCCGCCGTCGCCCGTACGGTGTCGCCGTAATCGGCACCCAGATCGACTCCCGGGTGAAATTCCGCGTCGGGATAGGTGCGGTAGCAGTAACAGCCGATGATCGGCGCGCCCTCCACGGGATCGATCGACGGTATCGCGGCGATCAGCTGCGCGCGCGCGAGCTCGTGCATGTGACGCACGTTGAGAATCCGCATCGCAACCGTACGCATCGAGTCGGACTCCTGCGCAAGCGCTAGGCTCTGCGTACTGAGCGCCCGAACGCGCGCTGCCATAGCCGGGAGCGACTGATCTTGAACCCATGAGGTTTTCTTGGGTCCTGCCGGAGCGCTCGAAGCACTCGGCGCACCGATGAGCCGGCGAATCTCGGTATTCTGCCGCTGGACGTGTTGCAATTGATTGCTGAGCGTCTGCGTTTGGCGATCGATCTGGCGCAACGTCGCCTGTTGAGCTTGCGCTTGTGCGGCAAGATGCGCAACCTCGCGATGAGCGCGCACGACTTCAGCGATTGCAAGCCCGATGGTGCACATCAGCACGAGCGCGACCCCACCAACGCCTGCGACGATCTGCCGCCGGCGAATGTGAAATCGATGTACCGTCTCGCCCCGCTCGGGAACGATCTTCACGTAGTAGCGATCTTCGATCATGCCTTCGTCGATCGCGCCCGATCGATCGCACGCAGTTCTTCATCCGAAGCGTTGACCGCCGGCTTGTAGCCTTCGACGGCTTTTCCATACGTGCGGGTGTCGGTGCGCGAATAGATACTCGAGATCACGACGCCGTCTCCCTCGCGATTGAGCAGAGCCAGCGCATAGGAGAGTTCCGAACCGGTATCTTCAAAAGCGTCGTACCGGACGAATCCAACCCGGGCAATATCGGTACGCGCAAGGGCCTCGAGTTCGCTTACCCGCTCCCCGACCCTCTCGACCGAGGCTTGTTGATTGGCAAGAGCGGTCTCGAGCGCCGCCAAGCGGCCCGACGCCCCGGCCCCGCCTCCAATGAGGCCGTCGTGAACGTCAAGGAGCATCTCCGCGCGAGCAAGGGCTGGGCGCACCACCACCTGGTGGTAGATGGTGAGCGCGGCCAAGGCCGCGGCGAAGGCTGCCAGCGCAGCATAAAGCGTCAGTATCGGCATACGTCCAAAGGGGAGAATAAGGAACCACGACGAGGGCTGAGGTAATTCACGGCACCCGTAGGGACTCGCTTACCGTTGCTACCTTCCGGTCCTGGCGGGGTTCACAAGGTTACGCCGCGTGAAGCCCAACCCCCATCATGGCCACGCCATGATACCACAGGCCTTTTGCCCTCGTTGCCATGGAGGTCACACCGGTGAATCTATTGCTTGCCTTGCTCCTGGCCAGCTCTACCTTCTCAAGCGGGGCAACCGTTCCGCGCACGATGGTCGCCGTTCAATGCGGCGGCTCCAACGTATCACCTGAATTGCACTGGACTGGAGCGCCGTCGGGGACGCGCTCGTTCGCGTTGATCGTCCACGACCCCGACGCCCCGCATCCCGACGGCTTCTATCACTGGGTGGTTTACGATCTTCCGCCGTCCCTCGCGCGTCTTCCGGCCTCAGCGCGGATCGCTGCGCAGCGCTCGGGCCGCAACGACACCGGATCCGTCGGCTATTTCGGTCCATGTCCGCCACGCGGGATGGTTCACCACTATCACTTCACGCTCTATGCCCTCGACATCGCACGCATCGGCGCAACGCAGCCGCTGACCGCGGCAGAATTGCAATCGCGCATGCGCGGACACGTGTTGGCACAGGCGCAGATCGTTGGATTGTGGAGCGCTAGTGACTCTCGGTGAATCCCGCCGGAATGCTGAACAGCGCGTCGGCTTGCTGCCGGTTGAGCCACGTTAGATGGCCGCGTTCGCTCAACATACTGATCGAGCGCCCCCCACGATCCGTGCTGGCCTGCATGGTCATCAGGCTGTACATGTCCAGCTTAGCGCTCGCAGTTTGATCCAGCGAGAAGTTCATCTGTCCGTGAAGCGTCGGCTTACACCCGCCTTGCGCGGTGGCGTTGACCGGATTGGTCGTAATCGGCGGTGGTACCGGAAGCGGACAGAACGCTCGCGGCGGATTGATGCCCGACGTGTATCGCACGACCGAGTACCCGAACTCTCCATTGCGGCACGATCCCGTTGCATTCGTCGCTGCGACCTTGAAATTGGCGCTCGATCCGGTTGTCGCGATCCCGTCGATTGACCGCGGGCCCAAACTGTGCGAGGTCACATCGATCGTTAGATCCTCAGTTCCCGGCTGCTGCTTTGCGGGCGCCGGGCTGTTTTCTCCTTTCTCGGGCATCGGCATGGTGAAGCAATTGGCGCTGTTCGGCGTGGTGCTGCTCAGCATGTAGGTCTTCGCAGCAAGATTTAGCGTGATGAACTGGTTTTCGCTGCACTTGGAGATTGTTGCGGTCTGTGTCCCCGGATCGTCTTCACGGATCCATCCCTTGGTTAAGTAGAACGTATACCGCATGACGCGACCGTAGCGCATGAGATCCGCCATCGCGCCCATCATCCCCATCATGCCGTTGCCGATGTTCGCTATGTTACCGGTCTCCATCGAATTGATTGCATTGGTAAGTCCGGCTAGGCCGTGTTTTCGCGGCGCTGGTGTGGGCGTCGCTTGCGTTGCGTTGCTCATCGCGACTTGATAGTCCGCATCGAACGAACCCGGCTCGGGTGGTGTCGCCGAAGGAACGATCATCCGCGAGATTTCATCGTACTGTATCGCGACCGGGGTAGGGGTCGTGTCCGGGCTGGCCACAACCTGGCGAGGCGCAATTACGGCAAGAGCTACCGATATGGCAGCACAGCTAAGTCCGATGACGAGGTGAGCGCCCTTCATGCTTGCCCTCCTGAACGAACAACGGTGTTCAACGGAGTGCGCCGCAGACCCGGCGAAGGCCTTGCACCTATGCCGGAAGAGCCGGAGAACGTCATCATCAAAGTTCGCGAAAACGGCCCGTACCTGGTTCGAGGGCGGGTGCAGTTGACCGATGCTGATGGGGTACCCTACACGGTTGAGGAAAATTTTGTACTTTGCCGCTGCGGCGGTTCCTCGACCAAGCCGTTCTGCGACGGCACGCACCGGACCAACGGCTTTACGGCGACGCAGCGCGCGCCACAACAGGAGTAGCCATGCCTTCGTACGTACGCGCCGGTTCGCTTCCGCACAAGCGCCACATTCAGTTCCGCCGCCCCGACGGCGGCCTGTACGCCGAAGAGCTCTTCTCGACCAAGGGCTTCGAGAGCGTCTACTCGTTGCTCTATCACCTTCGACCGCCCACGGCGACGATCGACGTTCGCCGCTGGGAGCGTCCGCCGATGAATTTCACGCCGAACGAACCGCTGCGCAACCGGCATTTCAAGACCGCGCGCATCAGCACCGGCGGCGACGCGATCGAGTCGCGCCGTCCCGTGCTCGGCAACGACGATCTCGTCGTCGGCATCGCGCAGGCGGATAGTGCGATGGAATATTGGTATCGCAACACCGGCGGTGACGAACTGCTGTTCATTCACCAAGGCGCAGGCACCATCGAAACGCCGTTCGGCGATCTGGCATACCGCGCCCACGATTATCTTGTCATTCCGACCGGAACGACGTATCGCGTCCTGCCCGCCGCACCGACGCGGATGCTAGTGCATGAATCGCGCGGGATGGTCACGATCCCGCGCAGATATCGTAATGAATTCGGCCAGCTCGAAGAGCAAGCGCCGTATTACGAGCGCGATTTTCGCGTGCCGGTGCTCAAGAGCCCGATCGAGGAGCGCGGCCAGTATGAAGTTCGCGTCACGAACGCCAGACGGTACGCCATCTACACCGTGCAGAATCATCCATGCGACGTCATCGGTTGGGACGGATACTGCTATCCGTACGCGTTCAATTTGGAAGAGTTTGCGCCGATCACCGGCAAATTGCACCAGCCGCCGCCGGCCCATGCGACGTTCGAAGCCCCCGGCGCGGCGTTTTGTGCCTTCGTGCCGCGCTTGTTCGATTACCATCCACTCGCTATTCCCGTGCCGTACAATCATTCGAGCGTCGACTGCGACGAGGTCATCTTTTACGTGAGCGGTAACTTCATGAGTCGCCGCGGCGTGGAAGAAGGGTCGATTACGCTGCACGCGGCCGGCGCGCCGCACGGACCTCAACCGGGTGCGGTTGAAGCAAGCCTGGGTGCGAAGTCGACCGACGAGATCGCGGTGATGGTAGACACGTTCAAACCGCTGCATCTCGCCGCCGCCGCGCTCGAAGTCGAGGACGAAGAGTACTATCGCTCGTGGCTGTCCGCCGACGCCGAGCCTACCGCGGCGCGCAGCGTGTCACGCTAAGCGTCGGCCCGTAGCATGTCACGGTAAGCGTAGGCGCGCCGCGTGTCACGGTGAGCGCAGGCGCGCAGCATGTCATGGTGAGCGCAGGCGCGTCGCGTGTCATGGTGAGCGCAGGCGCGTCGCATGTCATGGTGAGCGTAGCCGCGCAGCATGTCATTGTGAGCGCAGGCGCGTCGCGTGTCATGGTGAGCGTAGGCGCGTCGCGTGTCATGGTGAGCGTAGGCGCGTAGCGCCGAAGTCGAACCACCGACGCAGCGCGTTGCGGCGGTCCTTCGACTTCGCTCACTGCGTTCGCTACGCTCAGGATGACAAATGCAATGGCGGCGGTCCTTCGACTTCGCTCACTGCGTTCGCTACGCTCAGGATGACAACGGCACTGCGTTCGCTACGCTCAGGATGACAATGGCGCGGAAACAATTGTGCCGCGCGCGCTTCCGAAGCCGATGCGGAAGTCGCCTTGCTGGCACCAGGCGCGCAGCGTGACCTCGTCGCCGTCTTGCAAGAAGCCGCGTACTTCGCCGTCGGGGAGATGGATTGGCTTGGTTGCGTTCCACGTCAGCTCGATGAAACTGCCGAGCGAATCCGGCTGCGTTCCGCTGATCGTGCCCGACGCGTACAGATCTCCGGGCCGGATGCGCGTCCTGTTCGACGTCACGTGTGCAAGCTGTTGCGCAATGCTCCAGTAGAGCGTTTTGTAGTTGGTACGCGCGAGCGTGAGCGGCGCCTGACCGTTCGCGCGCATCTTCGCGCTCGCGAACTCAATCGTCAGCCGGATGTCGTACGTGCTGCGCTCTGGTCCTCGTAAGTACGGCAACGGCAACGGGTCCTGCGCAGGCGCGGCCGTACGAAATGGCTCAAGTGCGTCTAGCGTTACGATCCACGGTGAGATCGTCGTTGCAAACGACTTGCCGAGAAACGGCCCGAGCGGCTGGTATTCCCACGCCTGAATGTCTCGTGCGCTCCAGTCGTTCACGATCACCAATCCAAAGATATGATCGCGAGCGTTCGCTACCGGGATGGGCGTCCCCAAATTGTTTCCCGGGCCGATAATGAAGCCCATCTCCAATTCGACGTCGAGCCGCTGCGTCGGACCGAACGTCGGCGCATCCGCGCCCGGCGGCTTGCGTTGCCCGCTCGGCCGCACGATCGGCGTGCCGTCGATTACGATCGTGCTCGTGCGCCCATGGTAACCGATCGGAAGATGGCGCCAATTGGGCAAAAGCGGCTCGCCCTCGGGACGAAAGATCTTGCCGAGGTTGGTCGCGTGCTCGAGCGACGAGTAGAAATCGACGTAGTCGCCGACGTCCATCGGCACGACCATGGTTGCGTGACGCTGCTCGACGAAGAACGCGTCCGGATTGAGCGCGCGCAGTGCACCGTTTCCGCGATCGTCCCCACGCAGCATCGCTGCAACGTGCAGCCGCAATGCTTTCCAGACGTTGCGGCCCGCAGCCAAGAGTGGATTGAGCCGCTCCGCCAGCAGGAGCTCGCGATCGCAAACCCCGTCCACGAGTCCGCTCTCGCCCAGCGCGTGCAGATCCAGAATCTTCGTGCCGATTGCAATGCCCAAATGCGTACGTCCACCGCGCTCGAACGCACCGTACGGCAAATTATAGATCGAAAAATCGCTTCCCGGAGGAACCGGAATCCACGACGTGATGTGCGGCACGCCGCGTTAGTGCACCGCGAGAATGTGCAGCGCGCGCAAATCGTCGACCGGCTCCTGGAAACTGCAACTTCCATAACCGGCAAAGCGCTGCGTTCGTGTCGTTGCGAGGTCGGTTTCGCTCGCTTCCCAATCGCGCCAACGCAAGGTGCGATCCAAACCAAAGGCGCTCGGGTCTTCTTCCCCTACGATCGACTCGAGCACGTCGCGATCGATGCGCGGCGCGAACGCAGCCGCCGCGAGCAGATTCAGAAATCCATGCATCGTCACGCCGGCTCCCGCGTTCCAGTGGCGAACCGGGTGGTGCAAACCCGCGGTCGCCTTAAACGCAACATTCGCTTCACAAGCCATCGCCAGGAACGAGCTCACTTCCGCGACGCTTGGATATGCATCCGGATCGACGGCGCCGCAGCGCAACTTCGCGCATAGGCGATAGCGCGCGAGCGCGTCCATCGCGCCCGGCAGCAGTTCGGTGAATCGCTCGTCGCGCACAACTTCAACGTAGATCGGAAGATCGCGCAAGCCGGCTTGCGCGGCGAGCGCGGCGCACTGCCCGATTGCGGCGTCGTACGTTTCGCGAGCCGTAGCCAGCCGCGGAAGCGGAAGCTCCAGCGCGCCGACGTGCGCCCAACCTGCGGCACGTACTTTTGCGATGGCCTCGAAGCTCTGGGCCGCGGCCCCGAACCAGCTGCGCGGATCGGCGGAGGCGTCGACGATGATCGAAAACTCGCGCTGCTCGCCTCCCCGCACGAGCGCGCGCAGCTCGCCCAGTTGTGAAGCAGGAAGGATAAAGCGCCCCAGCAACCAGCGCTCCGCGCTTGCGCGCGCGCGATCGTACTCCGCCAGGGCCGATTCTAGCGGCAACCGCGCCGGCGGAAAGAGCCCGGCATAGTCGATCAAGCGTTCGAGGGCGACGCGTGCAGCGGCGGCCGGGGCCGAAGTGTTCATCGCTGCCGTCCTTCGACAGGGCCCCTCCCGACGCTTCGCCAAGCCCCTCGATCATGAGTACGAGCACCGAAGCGCGCAGCAACCCCCTTGCGCGGATCGACTGGGACTATGTCGAGTTCTACGTCGGCAATGCAAAACAAGCCGCTCACTACTATATGTCGGCTTTTGGGTTCGATCAGGTCGCCTATGCCGGACCGGAAACCGGCGTCAAAGACCGCTGCAGTTACGTGCTCGAGCAGAATACCTTGCGTTTCGTGATCACTTCGAGCTTGCTGCCTGACGACGAGATCGCTCGTCACGTTGCGCTGCACGGCGATGGCGTTAAGGATATTGCGATCGTCGTCGAAGATGCGCGCGCCGCCTACGAGCGGGCGAGTTCGGGCGGCGCGAAAACGCTCGCAGCTCCGGCCGAGTTTTCCGATTCGAGCGGACGAATTGTCCGGGCGACCATCGCGACTTACGGCGAGACCGTTCACACCTTTGTTCAGCGCGACGGATACCGCGGTGCGTTCATGCCCGGATTCGTCGAAGCGCGGCGGACACTGCCCGCGAGCAAGAAACCCGGCCTGCTCTTCATCGACCATTGCGTCGGCAATGTGGGATGGGGCGAGATGGACGCGTGGGGCGACTTCTATGCACGAGTGTTCGGGTTCTCGCAGCTGGTTTCGTTCGACGACAAAGATATATCAACCGAATATACGGCGCTCAAGTCTAAAGTCATGACCGACCCGCGCCATCAAGTCAAATTCCCGATCAACGAACCGGCCCACGGCAAGAAAAAATCGCAGATCGAAGAGTACCTCGAGTTTTATCGCGGTTCAGGCGTTCAGCACATCGCGATCCGCACCGACGACATCGTCGCCACGATCGACGCACTGCGCTACAACGGCGTCGAGTTCTTGGACACGCCGGAGAGCTATTACGAAATGCTTGGCGAGCGCGTCGGAAAGATCGACGAAGCAATCGACGTGTTGCGCGAGCGGCGGATCCTAGTAGACCGCGACGACCTTGGATACATGTTGCAGATCTTCACCAAGCCACTCCAGGATCGCCCGACCGTTTTCTTCGAGATCATCCAGCGCAAGGGCAGCCTCTCGTTCGGCAAGGGGAATTTCAAGGCGCTCTTCGTTTCGATCGAAAAAGAACAAGCCAAGCGCGGCACGCTGTAAGGCCG
>Ga0153924_1000060_pt1 | contig 80942 bp, 72 predicted proteins | sample TSNJ008MetaG_FD_104709 | JGI IMG/M metagenome (GOLD analysis project Ga0153924, IMG submission 104709) | Attine ant fungus gardens microbial communities from New Jersey, USA - TSNJ008 MetaG | ecosystem: Host-associated > Fungi > Mycelium > Unclassified | place: USA: New Jersey, Wharton State... | reverse complement strand
GAAGGCGATCAACGCGGCGAAGATGGCGTTGTGGGGTGATGGGACACACCGGGTGTCGTTGGATGAGGTGATCGTGACCATGCGCGAGACGGGCAAGGACATGTCCCACAAGTACAAGGAAACAGCCATGGGCGGACTCGCCGTCAACGTCGTCGAATGCTGATGGGCTTTATTGTCAGTCCCTGATGTCATGCTGAATCCATGAGCGGCGGATACAGCAGGGACTTTTTGCGGACACGGCTTGAACTGCCCAGTCCGTCGGCAACCACCATCCTTTTGAACTACACCCATTTTTCCATTCGTTTCCGGACTGCACGGAAGCTTGCTGCGATTGTTGGGGTCAATATTAACGGCGGGGAGCTGAATCCGTTGGCCCGGGAGGGCTCCTGGCATTTGGACAGCAGGATCCCTCCGGAGCAGCAGGCAGGCCCTGACGTGTACAAGAACAACGCCTTTGACCGCGGCCATCTGGTTCGGCGTTTGGACCCGGTCTGGGGTAATCCGGCAACCGCCAAGAAAGCTAACCAGGACACCTTTAGCTACACCAACGCCGCGCCACAGATTGACGACTTCAATCAGGGCAAGGAACTTTGGGTAGGGCTTGAGGACCACGTTTTGGGCCACGCCGACGCCCATGACGCGAAGCTGAGCGTCTTCACGGGGCCGGTATTCCTCGATGACGACCCCCTTTATAGGGGCGTCAAGATCCCCCGAAAGTTCTGGAAGATCGCGGCATGGACCAATGACGCCAAGCTGGCGGCCGCGGGTTTTGTCTTGGACCAGTCACCCATGCTGGGCAAAGTGGAGCTGAAGAAAGTGATCAGCCAGCGGCTCCTGGAAGGTGAGCCACCGCCGCTGGGGCCGTACCGGACCTTCCAAGTTCCCATCGGGCAGATTGCCGACCTCACCGGGCTCAGCCTGAGCCGGCTCATAGTTGCGGATCGGCTCGTGAGCCATCAGCGGGAAAGCGGCATTGAACAGAAGACCATCAAGCTGGAGAGCGCAGACCAGATCCGGCTCTAAATCCCTTGTTAAATCAGCAGGAATCGGGCGATTTCACTTACCCCGATAGACTTGGGGCTACATGCCCGCATGCGCACCACGCTTTTGAACACTGCACCAAAACCCTGAGATTGGACACGGCCACCTTGCGAGAATTTACAGCCCGCTTTGCCACCGCCGAGGAAATCGATAACTGGGACAAGCACGTCACGGCTAATCCGAATGGCGGCAACATGCTGCAGTCGGACGCCTACGCGGCAGTCAAGGACGGAAACGGTTGGCTAGTCCGGCGGCTCGTGATCGAGACTCAGGACTACTCCAGCTACAACCTGCTCCTGGAAAAGAAGTTCCCTGTGATGGGACGGCTCTGGTACCTGATTAAGGGTCCGGACGTCGCAGATGTCAGCGATATTCAGCCTGCCTTGAAAGCAGTGGCGGCGCTGGCCCGCGAGAAGAAGATGAACGTCTTCACCATCAAGATAGAGCCCGACGTCGTGGACTCACCGGAGGTGGCGACGAAACTGAAGGCGACGGGCCTGGTCAAGGCCCCGAACATCCAGTCCAACGATTCCACGGCGATACTGGACATATCTGCGCCGGCCAATGAAGTCCTCCGCAGCATCTCTTCCCGTGCCCGCAACGCAGTCCGCAGAGCCGAGCGCGAAGGCTGCGAGGTGCTGCAGGCAGAGCCGGGCGAGGACAGCTACCGGAAGCTCTATGCCCTCATGCAGAACACCATGAACGCCAAGGGTTCCATGCCCCTGCGCAGCTACGAGTACTACTCGAAGTTCTGGGAAGAATTCTGCAGCCGCGGCCAGGGACACTTCTTCTTTGTGCACGAGGAAGGGACACCCAGTGTTGGCGCGTTCGTGATCAACTACGGTTCCAAAGCCACGTACAAGGACGGCGGGTCCACCCAAAATCGCAAACAGTACGGCGACTCACACCTGCTCCAGTGGGCGGCAATTGGGCGCATGCAGGAACTGGGCTGCGTGGAATATGACTTCTGTGGCACGCCTCCAGCGGCACGCATCAAGGACAAGACCCACCCGCTCTATGGTTTGGGATCGTTCAAAACAAGCTTCACCAAGACAGTCACGGACTTCGTGGGCTGCTATGACCTGGTGCTAAGTCAGTTCCGCTACACACTGTGGCTCAAAGGTGCCGAACGCATTTTCCGTCGACTCGAAACCATGCGCACCGGCGGCCAGTTCTACTGACAGCCACGCGCAGCCAGCAAACCAACTGACAAGGCCCGCCCGGCCACCAACGGGTGCAATCTACTTAGGTGAGGTAATTTCTTTGACTCCGATTGAAGCTGGAACCGACATGGAATTCGTGATTCTCAGTGACGCTGATTTCGAGACATTCGCGAAAGGGCACCCGCAGGGCAGCTTTATCCAGTCCATGGACCTCACGCGCTTCCAGCGAGCCCGCGGCCAGGAAGTGGAACTCTTTGGAGTGACACAAAAGGGCAGCCTCATTGCTGCGGGCAAGCTCGTCTATACGTCCAACCGCGTAGGCTACAAAACCGCCGATTGCGCCAAGGGACCACTGATGGACTACAGCGACCCCGCCGTGGTGAGGTTCGTCGTCGAGCAGTTGAAGAAACACGCGGCCTCGAAGAAGGCCGCTGAGCTGCGCATCTCGCCCAATATCCGCTACATCGCACGGGACGAAGAGGGTGCTGAGCATCCCGAGGTTGAGGACAACCGTCCGCTGCTGAAGGAACTCGAGGGCTTGGGTTTTAAGCACCAAGGCTTTGACATGAACTTCGCCAACATCAACTGGATGTTCATCAAGCAGCTGGACGGCATTGCTGATTCCGAAGAGCTCATCATGGGCATGAACTACCGGACCCGTAAGGCCATCCGCAAGGCCGAGAAGAACGGCGTTTACCTTGAACAGGCAACGCTGGAGACGCTGGATGAGTTCTACAACGCGCTGAGCACGGCTGGGGACGAGAAGGGCTTCACGTACCGCGAACGCGAGTACTACGAGCACCTGCTGCGGAACACCTCCACTGAGTTCACCAAGCTCATGATGGCCAAGATCAACATTCCCGAATACCGGGCCTCCATCACCGAGCGACTGGATGCTGAATCCAAGACCTTGGCTGACCTCAAGCGGGAGGTGGAAGAGACCGGCAGCAAGAAGAAGGCCAACAGGGTCAAAGTGGTCCAGGACCTCGTGGACAGCTACGAGCGTAGCCTCAAGGACATTGAACGCTTCCCGGACTCGGTGGGCGTAGCCACCGTTGCGGCCATTCACTTTGCCTGCTCCGGAGACGAGCTCGTGTGCGTGATCGGCGGGACAGTTCAGGACTACATCTACTTCAACGGAGCCACGTCCCTGTACTGGGGCATGATGCTGCACGCACTCAACAACGGGTACTCGCGCTATAACTTCTACGGCACGTTCGGTATCCAAGGCCAGGATGAAACCGGCCACGGCGGGTACGAGTTCAAGAAGGGTTTCGGCGGCGAGGTAGTGCAGTTGGTGGGCGACTTCGTGGCGCCGGTCAACCCGATCATCTTCCACGGCTACCGCGCGGTCAGGAAGCTTGCAGGGACCGCCCAGACACTTCTGGGACGATTGCCGCTTGAGAAATTGCCGGTGGTAGGAAATTTCCGGAGGAACAGCTAATCTCACAAGCCAAGGGAGGATCACCGCGTGACTGAACGCCCTGACGGGTCCGCCAACAGGCCCCATACAGACGGGTTGCCCAAGACCCAGCCTCTGCGGCCGTCCCAAGTCCGGCAGAACGTCAATGCCAAACGCATGTTGATGCGTCTGGTTCAAGGCGACAGCCCACCCACCGCTCCCATGAACATTGTGGACAGGCTGGCCGGAAGCCCTTACGCCAACCCCACCATTCAAGTGGTGGGCGTTGACGCTTCGGCCCGCAAGACCATCGACTTCGCACTTCATCTGGCGGAGGTCATGTTCCGTTACGGCGCAGGCGCCCTTGAGGTAGAGACCAGCATGATTGCGGTCACGGCTGCCCTTGGCCTGAAGAACGTTGAAGTGGACATCACCAACCAGTCGGTGGCCATCAACTACGCGCCGAAGGACCAGACGCCCATCACGCTGCTGCGGGTGGTCCGCTCCTGGACCAACAATTACGCTGGCCTTGCCCAAGTGCATCAGCTGGTCACGGACATCGTGGCCGGGGGAGTGGGCCGGGACGAAGCAGTACGCAGGTTGAACGAGATCATCCGCAGCGCAAAGCCCTTCCCACGCTGGATGGTCACCATAGCCTTCGGTATTTTTGCTGCGGTGTTCGTGGGTGTCCTGGGCGGCGGTATTGGTGCGTCCGCGGTGGCCTTTGGCTCCAACATCCTCATAAGCCTGCTCTCCCGGCAGCTAGCCAGGTGGCGGACCGCTGACTTCTTCAACACCATGGCGTGCGCGTTCCTGGTGACCTTCATTGCCCTGATGCTTCGGTGGGCCGGGGTGGAAATCGCCCCATCCATTGTGGTGGCAGGCGGAATTCTGCTGTTACTTCCTACCGGACGCCTCGTCTCATCCGTGCAGGACGCCATCAACGGCTTCCCGGTCACAGCTGCGGGCCGGTTCCTCTCCACGTTGCTCACCTTTGGCGCGATTGTGGCGGGAATCGGCGTGGCCGTGGTGGTTGGAACCCTCATGGGCAGCGCCGTCCTGGACGTCACCCAAACTTTCCCCGCGGCCTACCCGTGGGGGATCCAGGCCATCCTCATTGCCATAGCCGTGGTGGCAATCGGCGTTACCGAGCAGACTCAACTGCGGCTGTTATTCCCGACGGCGGCGGTGGGCTTAGTGGGCTTCTTCGTCTTGTGGGGCGTGGGCGCAGCCGGCCTCGGCGACCGCTTGTCGCCGGCAGTCGCTGCTGTAGTCATTGGCCTGTTGGGACGCGTGGTGGCGCTCAAACTTGGTGCACCGCAGCTTGTGGTGGCTGTTCCCGCGGCATTGATCCTACTGCCCGGATTGACCATCTTCCGCTCCATGTACGCCCTCACGGTTGAAGGGGGCAACATCCTGCTTGGTGCCGGTGGGATGCTCAACGCCGGGGCGATCGTGCTGGGAGTCGCGGCGGGCATTGTGCTTGGTGACAATCTGGCCAGGCCGCTGACGAAGGGGCTTTCGAGCAATGAGCGCCGCAGGGTGCGCAGGCGCTAAGTATCCGAACGCTGCACGGCGCCGCCAAGAGGCGGCGCCGTTCAGGCTTTAAGAAGTGATGGTGAATCTGCCGTGTCGTCAGATTTTCCCTGCGATTAGATCTGGCCGACGGGGAGTTTCTTTTCGGCCTGGAAGACTTCCTCCACGCGACCTTGAGCCCAGTAGCCGGAGAGGGACACCTGTGAGCGTTCCAACCCGCGCTGGACGAAGAAGATCTCCCGAAGTCCCTTCATGTAGCCCCGCTCACCGTGGGTGAAAACGTCTACCCGGCCGGGAAGCCACTCAGTGCTCCTGATGGCCTCAAGGAGCAGCTCGCTGGACCCCGCTTGAACTCCGTTGCGGAACAACCAGTGCAAGCTCACCTCAGCGGGCGCGGAGATGGGGAGAATGTCTGCCTCGGTGTCCACCTCAAGGAACACCGTGCCGCGGGCATCGGGCGCCAAGCTCTCTACGCAGGCTGCGATGGCCGGGATCGCGGCGTCGTCCCCAGCGAACAGGTACCAATCGGCGTCAGCTGCGGGGTTGTAGGCGCCCCCGGGACCCGTGAAGGTCAGGGAGTCGCCCGGCTTCGCTGCCGCAGCCCATGGGCCAGCCAGTCCTTCGTCCCCGTGGACCACAAAGTCGATAGCTAGTTCCTGTGCCTCCAGGTCCACCCAACGGATGGTGTAGGTCCGGGTATGGGGCCACTGCTCACGCGGCATGGTTTCACGGATGGCCCACAAGTCCAGTGGCAATTGATAATCGACGCCGGGCTGGGGAAAGACGATCTTGACGTATCGGTCCACGTACTCGTTATTTGCATAGTCACTGAATCCCGGGCCGCCGGCCACGATCCGCACCATGTGTGGGGACAGCCGCTCATTGCGCAGGACGGTCAGGTCAACTTGCGGACGGGTTTGGCGTGATGCGGACGACGTGACGGGGAGAGCAGTCATGTAGGCAAGCCCAAGCTAATCACCTGTATGCCTGCTGGGTATGAGTCGAAGGTTACACACGCTCCATCACTTTCCGGGTGTCTTGAGCGGACCCTCTATCACTGGGAGTCGCGTTAGAGGACCGGCAGTTCCCAATCGATCGGCTCGGCTCCCTGCTCCCGCAGCAAATCGTTGGCCCGGCTGAATGGGCGGGAGCCAAAGAACCCGCGGGAGGCGGACAACGGGCTCGGATGTACCGAAACAACTGACGGCGCGCCGCCCAATAGCGGCACCACACTCTCTGCATCCTTCCCCCAGAGGATGGCCACTAGGGGACTTCGATGACCGGCGCTATCGGTGCGGTTGGCCACTGCGGTGACCGCCGCCGTCGTAATTGCCTCCCATCCTTTGCCGCGGTGGGAGCCGGCCTTGCCAGCCTCGACGCTGAGGACGCGATTGAGAAGCAGTACCCCTTGGTCCGCCCAGGCGCTGAGGTCTCCGTGGACTCGCGGCGGGAGGCCGAGGTCGTCGTGGAGCTCGCGGTAGATGTTTGCCAGGCTGCGTGGGATGGGGCGTGTTTGGCGGGAAACGGCGAAGGAAAGCCCGATCGCATGGCCCGGAGTGGGGTAGGGGTCCTGGCCGAGAATCAGTACCTTGACCTTGGACAACGGTTGTTTGAACGCCCGGAGCAGATACCCGGGAGCGGGAAGAATTTCAGCGCCGTGAGTGGATTGGCCGGCCACATAGCTCAACGCCTCCCGGAGTTGGTTTTCGACAGGGCTCAATGCCTCCGCCCAGTCCGGAGCCACGAGCTCTTCCAAGGGCAGCCCGGTGAGGGCAGCGAAGCCGGGCCCGGCCGTAGGGGAAGGTTCAAGGTCAAAGAGTGCATCCTCGCCAGTCACCCGGCCATTGTCTCCCGAACGGCGCCGGCCTTGCGAATGACAGTGTTCCTTGCGAATGACAGCGTTGTTATTCGCCCGTAACATGGGGGTAGGACATTTTCCCCCAACAAGCGTCGAAGGAGTGTGCCGTGGCAGAATCAGCACCGGAACCGATGGCGTCGCAGGCCGAAGGTTTTGCGCTAGAAGACCTGGCCGCCGAGACCCGCAAGGACTCTCCACTAAGCGAACGGGACCAGCAGATGCTGGCACTCGAGCGCCAGTGGTGGAAGTACGCGGGGGCCAAGGAACAGGCCATCCGTGAGCTGTTTGACCTTTCCGCTACACACTATTATCAGATCCTGAACGCGCTGATCGATACCGAGGACGCGTTGGCGCACGATCCCATGCTCGTCAAGAGACTGCGTAGACTACGTACGTCCCGTCAGCGCGCGCGGACTGCACGTCGCTTGGGGTCCGACGCCTAAATCGCCAGGCTGATCAGTCAGCAGCAAACCAGCAAGGACAACGCTTCACCATGACCAAATATGCCAAGGACGAATTCGATCAGGTCCCGCAGAGCACGTCCCGCCAGGGCGTCCACCGCGATGCCCAGGAGACCGCACGGCCCACTCTGTGGCCGGTCCTGACGGTCGGGGCAGTGGCATTGGTGCTTGGACTGGTGGCATTCCTCATCCTTCCCAACCTTGGGGTGGTTGCGCCGGGAGTTGCATCAAACGTCACGACGCCGGCGCCTCAGCAGACGTCCACCGCACCATCGGCTGCGCCTACTGATTCAAGCAGCGCACCTCCTGCCAGCGAGCCTGGCGCTGAACCGAGCACCGAGCCAACGCCGTCGGAATCTCCTTCCGCCTCTGCGTCCTCCTCGGCTGTGGACAAGACCACCCCGGTTGCTGTGTACAACGGGGCTGGAACGGCAGGCCTGGCCGGCCGCGTGGCGGGCTTGGTCCAAGGTGACGGCTGGGCGTTGAGCACGGTGGGTAACTGGGGCGGCCTGCCGCAGCAGACGTCCGTGATTTTCTACAACGCCCCCGCGCAAAAGGCCAACGCCGAGGCATTGGGAAAGTTGCTGGGAATCCAGAACACCGTGGAAACGCCTGAGATTCAGCAGCCACTGGTGGTCGTGGCGGGTCCAGGCTTCCAGTAGCCGGACCTGAGGTGTGGCGACAGAGTGAAGCGTCGCAGCGCCAACTCGGTTAAGCCTCAATAACAAAAGCGGTGCACTGCCCCTCCTCGGCAGCGCAGCCATGGTGACTGTGGTTACAGTGGATTGATTCCGGTACGGAGATCCCGGCAACCGGTCTTGGCTACTGCGAAAGTGTGGGCATCATGGCTTTGGGAACCGTCAAATGGTTCAACGCCGAAAAAGGCTACGGCTTCATCACTGTGGATGAATCCGGCGACGACGTCTTTGTGCACTGGTCTGCCATCCAGATGGATGGCTTCCGCGCCCTCGAAGAAGGCCAGCGCGTTGAGTTCGAACTGGGGGAGGGCCAGAAGGGCCCTCAAGCCGAGGGCGTCCGCGTCGCCTAGGGCAACGGGACCCTTTCCGTCATTCCCGTCAGCCCTCGGCTGAAACCCCTTTGTTTATAGAGCAAAGTGGCATCCCTGCTTGCACTCTCAACGGGCGAGTGCTAATTATTGAGTTAGCACTCCTATGGTTCGACTGCTAAGTCCAAGCCCGGTTATCCGGAGGCGGACAGGTGGAACCTATGGAGGATCAAGAAACACCTTGGTGGGGTGAGGTCCGGAGCTGAAGGCATACAGAGGCTGCAGGCAAAGGACCGTCCGTCGCGGGCACCCCATCTGACAGGTACCTTCTTAACGACTGTCCCGAAAGGACTACCGCCGTTATGGCCAAGATCATTGCATTTGATGAAGAGGCACGCCGCGGCCTCGAGCGGGGCTTGAACATCCTCGCAGACGCCGTCAAGGTCACCCTCGGCCCGCGTGGACGCAACGTCGTCCTCGAAAAGAAGTGGGGCGCCCCCACGATCACCAACGATGGTGTTTCCATCGCCAAGGAGATCGAGCTGGACGACCCTTACGAGAAGATCGGTGCAGAACTGGTCAAGGAAGTTGCCAAGAAGACGGATGACGTCGCTGGCGACGGTACTACCACTGCAACCGTCCTCGCCCAGGCATTGGTGAAGGAAGGCCTGCGCAACGTTGCCGCCGGCGCCGACCCGCTGTCCCTCAAGCGCGGCATCGAGAAGGCTGTTGAAGCAGTCATCAGCGAACTGCTGACCTCCGCCAAGGAAATTGAGACCAAGGAAGAGATCGCAGCTACGGCTTCCATCTCCGCCGGTGACCCGGAAATCGGCAGCCTCATTGCCGAAGCCCTGGACAAGGTGGGCAAGGAAGGCGTTATCACGGTCGAGGAATCCAACACCTTCGGCTTGGAGCTCGAGCTCACCGAGGGCATGCGCTTCGACAAGGGCTACATCTCCGCTTACTTCGTCACCGACGCAGAGCGTCAGGAAACGGTTCTCGAAGACCCGTACATCCTGATCGTCAACTCCAAGATCTCCAACGTGAAGGAACTCGTCACGGTTCTGGAGAAGGTCATGCAGTCCAACAAGCCGCTGCTGATCATCGCCGAAGACATCGAGGGCGAAGCCCTGGCCACCCTGATCGTCAACAAGATCCGTGGCACCTTCAAGTCTGTTGCCGTCAAGGCTCCGGGCTTCGGTGACCGCCGCAAGGCTCAGCTGGCCGACATCGCCATCCTCACCGGTGGCCAGGTCATCTCCGAAGAAGTTGGCCTGAAGCTTGAGAACGCTGGCCTGGAACTCCTCGGCACCGCCCGCAAGGTTGTTGTCACCAAGGACGAGACCACCATCGTTGAAGGTGCCGGCGACGCCGAGCAGATCGCAGGCCGTGTGGCTCAGATCCGCGCCGAGATCGAGAACTCCGATTCCGACTACGACCGCGAGAAGCTGCAGGAGCGCCTGGCCAAGCTGGCCGGCGGCGTTGCAGTCATCAAGGCCGGTGCCGCAACCGAGGTTGAGCTCAAGGAACGCAAGCACCGCATTGAGGACGCAGTCCGTAACGCAAAGGCTGCTGTTGAAGAAGGCATCGTTGCCGGTGGTGGCGTAGCCCTCATCCAGGCTGGCGCCAAGGCATTCGCCAACCTCACCCTCCAGGGTGACGAGGCAACCGGTGCCAACATCGTCAAGGTTGCAATCGACGCTCCGCTGAAGCAGATCGCCTTCAACGCTGGCCTCGAGCCGGGCGTTGTTGTGGACAAGGTTCGCGGACTGCCTTCCGGCCACGGCCTCAACGCTGCCACGGGCGTCTACGAAGACCTTCTGGCTGCCGGCGTCAACGACCCCGTAAAGGTCACCCGCTCGGCTCTCCAGAACGCTGCTTCCATCGCTGGTCTGTTCCTGACCACCGAGGCTGTAGTTGCCGACAAGCCTGAGAAGAACGCTCCGGCTCCCGGCGGCGACGACATGGGCGGCATGGGCGGCTTCTAAGCCTCTTCAGCTGTAGCAACATAGCGTTGCGTTGAAACAGCGTTACGCGATTCAGTATCACGACGGCGGTCCGCACCTTTGGGTGCGGGCCGCTGTTTTGTTGCATCACCAGAGCCGAAGTAGGTAGCAGTTCAGGTCGTTCTGAAGCCTCAAAACGGCCTTAACTGCTATTTGGTGGGGGACTAGCACGTTGGTGGAGGACTAGCACGGTTTTAGTGTCGTTGGGGTCTGGCAGGATTAACCCCATGACGATTATTGCTGCCGCCGATGGTTCCGCCCTCGGTAATCCTGGGCCGGCCGGTTGGGCCTGGTACGTTGATGACTCCTGCTGGCGCGCCGGGGGTTGGCCGCACGGAACCAACAACCAGGGTGAATTGATGGCTGTGCTGGACCTGTTCCGGTCCACGGCCCACGTACCGCAGGAAGATTTGCTGATCCTTTGCGATAGCCAGTACGTCATTAATTGCATTACCAAGTGGATGCCGGGATGGAAGCGCAAGGGGTGGCGGAAGGCCGACGGCAAGCCGGTGCTGAACGTGGACCTTCTCAAGGACATCGACCAAGCGATCATCGGCCGCAAATACAAGTTTGAGTGGGTCAAAGGCCATGCTGGCCATGACCTCAATGAGGCCGCAGACGAGCGTGCCCGGGCAGTTGCCACGGCGTTTCAGCAGGGTGTGGCGCATCGGGCCGGCCCGGGATTCCCAGGTTCCGCAGACGGCGTCTCCGGAATGGGAGACGGGATCCCGACTGCCCAGGCTCGTACTGCGCAAGCCCGGTCTGTGGAGGACCGCTTTGCACCGGACAGTTCTGTGGAGGTTCGCCCTCTACAGGATCGTTCTTCGGAAGACCGTTCTCAGGGGCACCTTTCTCCCGAGCCAGTTCCTGCCAGGACTGGTGCTGGGGGCTCCTCTCTCCACGTTGGTTCAGCACCCCTGAAAGCCGAGCGCAGCCTGCGTCCGCATTTCGAGCCCACGCTCTTTGGCGAGTCGGGGATCTTTGGACAGGCTGATCTATTTAGCGAGCTGGAGGATGACGCCTCGGCTCAGCAGCTGTCAGCGGAGGATACCGTTTTGGCATTCGAGCGTGAACTGCTCCGTCCCGATGTGAGGGCGGATATTGGCAGGGTCGGTGTGCTGCTCCACCCCGATTTCGTGGAAATCGGCAGTTCCGGCCGGCTCTGGACCCGGGACGCCATGATGATGGCTCTGGAAGAGGACCCGGGAGAACCCACTGAACTTGAAGTGCTTAGCGCAGATCGACTCAGCGATAACACCATCTTGCTGAACTACCGCAGCTTGGCGCACACGGGATCCGCGCTCCGCAGCTCAGTGTGGATGCTGGACCGTGGTCAGTGGCGGCTGCGCTTCCACCAGGGGACAACTGAGGGCTGAGCACGGACAAAGCCGGGGAGAATTGCTTCCCCCGGCTTTCCTCGCGACTTCCGGAACGGCTTGTGATCTCCGGTAGCGCTGATGACCTGCGAGGCGGCTGGACAGGGGGAAGACAGCCAGCCCCGCAGGAGCTCATGGGGTAGCAAGCGCTAAACGTTCCATCTAATAACTGAAGCGCTGGGTGTTGCCCTGCTCCACTTCCAAGTAGCTTGTGGCCGCTGAGGAAAGCGCAAGGTTGATCGAAGCGAGGGACGCTTCAACCTTGCTCTGTGTCAGGGACCATTCCAGGACGAGGGCTTGGAAATTGGTGGCAGCTGTTCCCCGCCACGTGGCTTCAAGTTCCTCCAAGCCACGGCGCATGGTGTGGACATCGGAACTGATGCGATCAACAGTTCCCTTGACGTTGGCGGACTTGAGCTGGAGAAGCTCGGTATCGACAGAGATGACGCTCATGGGTGATGCCTTTCGATGAAAGATGTTCCGCGTGTGCGCGGGCTGCGTGGCTACAAGATCGAGCCTAAGCAGCCGGTGGCAGCACTGGAACGGGCATTCATCGCTATGTGGATAAAGGCAGTATGTGGATGCAGGCAGGGGATTGACGGCACCACTGAATGAGCAGCAGCGGTATCGCGGTCAGACGAGTCAGGTGGACAAAAGCTCGGCAGGTTCCTCGTGGAAGGGGAGGCTGACTACCAAAGTGGCCCCGCCGCCGTCGGTCTCCGCAACCTGAACGGTACCGCCATGCGAGCCCACAATGGCAGCAACAATGGCCAGGCCAAGGCCGCTTCCGCCCGTCTCGCGGGTCCTTGAAGTGTCCGCACGATAGAAGCGTTCAAAGATCTTGTTGGTTTCGTCTTCAGGAATGCCCGGTCCGTGATCACGGATCTCGATGACGGAGACGGGCCCTGCGGGGGTGCTTCGAACACCGACAGCCAGCTCTATGGGGCTGCCCTCGGGCGTGTACCGCAGCGCATTGCCCACGAGGTTGCCTATGACCTGCCTGAGCTTTGCTTCATCGCCCTGTACCGGGGCGGCAGTGGGTGAGGCGTCATCGAGGCCGGTGAGCTTGATGGTCCGGTCCTTGGCGGAAGCCTTTGTATCAACAACGGCATCATGGGCAAGAAGTTGCAGGTCCACCGGCTTGTGTTGAAGTGGCCGCTGCTCATCCAGGCGGGCCAGCATTAACAGGTCTTCCACCATGGATCCCATGCGCTTGGCTTCGCTTTCGATCCTCCCCATGGCCATTGCCACGTCTTCCTTGGTGGCCAAAGCTCCGTGACGATACAGCTCGGAGAAGCCGCGAATGGTTACCAAAGGTGTCCGCAACTCATGGGAGGCGTCGGCCGCGAATCGGCGCATGCGGCCCTCGGAAGCAGCCCGGGCGGCGAAGGAAGCCTCAATATGGGCGAGCATGGCATTGAGGGAGCCGCCCAGCCTGCCCACCTCGGTATGGGGATTTTCCACTTCAACGCGGCGGGAAAGGTCACCGGCGGCGATTGCTGCCGCAGTCTTTTCCACCTTTGCGAGCGGACGGAAGGACCGCGCCACAGTCCAGGTGGCGATGAAGAACGCAAGGACCAGCGTCAAGAGGCCAACGCCTACCACCACCAGGACAGCGTGCTCCATCACTTTGTCTACGGGGGTGAGAGGCAGTCCGATGATCACGACGCCGTTTTGACCGTTGGCCGTGACGCCAATGGCAACTACGCGCCAGTTGGTTCCGGCAGTTCCCTTGACTTGGAAGGGGGCGTTGCCACGGGCTTTTGCTTCAGCTGCGGTGATATTGGCGATCGCCGGGCGATCACTTTGACTTCCGCCGAAGGGATAAGGGTCTACTCCAGGCACATACAGCGTCAGCGAGTAGTCCGTAGGAACGGCGGAGTCCGTAGGAGTTGACGGCGTTGGCTGGCCAAGCTTGTCAGTCTCGGGGTCACGCGGAGCCACCAGCTTGTCAAAGGACTGCTGTTCCACGGCCAAGGTGACGGCGGCCTTAAGTTTGTCGTCCACCTGGCCTTGGAGGTAGCTCTTGACGAGTGTGAGCGTACCCGCGCCCGTGGCAGCCAGAGCGAGCAGCAGCAGGCCCATGATGATGGCGACGAGCTGGGACCTCAGGGACGCCGATTTCCAGCGGAGCAGCAAGGGTCAGCGCTTCTCTGCCGTTCGCAGCACGTAGCCCACGCCGCGCTTGGTCTGAATGAGGGCTGCAGCATCGGGGTCGATGTCCACTTTGCGCCGCAGGTAGGAAATGTAGGACTCCACGATCGAGGCGTCGCCGTTGAAATCGTATTCCCATACGTGGTCCAGGATCTGGGCCTTGGACAGGACGCGGTTGGGGTTCAGCATCAGGTAGCGCAGCAGCTTGAACTCGGTGGGGGACAGCTCGATCACGGTGCCGCCGCGGCGGACTTCGTGGGCGTCGTCGTCGAGTTCAAGATCGTCAACGCGGATCACGGCGTCGTCGTCTTCCAGCGGCTGTGTGCGGCGGAGGACTGCGCGGATGCGTGCCACTACTTCATCGAGGCTGAAGGGTTTGGTGACGTAGTCATCACCGCCCACTGTGAGGCCGGTGACCTTGTCCTCGGTGTCGTCCTTGGCCGTGAGGAAAAGGACGGGGAAGTGCTTGCCGGCAGCGCGGAGGCGCCGGGTCACCGTGAACCCATCCATGTCCGGCAGCATGACGTCAAGGACGGCCAGGTCCGGGGAGTGGAGATCGGCCGCAGCGAGGGCTTCGCGACCGTTGGCGGCCGCTACAACCTCGAAGCCTGCAAAGCGCAGTGACGTGGACAGCAGCTCGCGGATGTTGGGCTCGTCGTCCACAACGAGGAGCTTGGCTTCGGGACCGTTCTTTTTCATGACACCCATGATGCTCCCAGAAACTGGGAGTTTTCTGGATGCTGGATGGGAGCCGCCTGCGTGGCTTACCGCTCCGCCGTGATGCTTCGGATGTAGTTTCTTCAGCCCGGGAGGCTTCACGCCCCCAAAACCAACCCTGCGCCCAGCGCCACCATGGTCACCGCTATCCCGCCATCCAGGAATCGCCAGGACAGGGGCCGGGCAAAGAATCCCCGGAGGAAGCGTGCGCCGAAGCCCAACGAGCAAAACCACAGGATGCTCCCCACCATGGCGCCGGCTCCAAACCACCACTGAAGTTGCGTGCCTTGGGAGCTGGCGATCGAACCCAGAAGCGCAATGTCCAAGTAGACGTGCGGGTTGAGCCAGGTCAGGGCCAGCACTGTGGTGACGGCCGCAGCCGCGCCGCGTTTCGCACCGCCGTCGTTCTTGGGGCTGTCACCGGCTGTCAGGGACTGCGGACGGAGCGCGCGCCGGGCGGCCATGACCCCATAGGTCACCAGGAATGCGGCCCCCACATAGCGGAGAACGACGACGGCGGCAGGGGCTGCCGTAATAAGCGCGCCGGTGCCGAGGACTCCGGCCGCGATAAGAACGGCATCGGACAAAGCGCAGACAGCAACGATGGGCACGATGTGCTCTCCGCGTATTCCTTGGCGGAGGACGAAGGCGTTCTGTGCTCCGATGGCGACGATGAGGGCGAGGCCGGTGGCCAAGCCCAGACCGGCGGATTGGAAGAAATCAGTAAAGTTCACCCTCTGAAACTACGTTCGCACAGATCATTAGACCAGCTAAAGAATTTCATGTGGCATAAGATCTTCTTATGCAGCACTTTCCGTCTGAGCAACTCCTCACCTTTGCCACGGTGCTCTCCGAGGGCACTCTGGATGCAGCCGCCCGATTGCTTCACATCACACCGTCAGCAGTCTCCCAACGCTTGAAAGCGCTGGAGCAGCAGACCGGACGCGTTTTGCTTCAACGGAGCAACCCAGCCCAAGCCACCGAGGCCGGCGAGGTGGTGCTTCGCTTGGCGCGGCAGGTGGCGCAGCTCGAGGCCGACGCCGGACGGGAACTGGGCTTGGGTGCGGACGGGGAACAGCTAGCAGTGCCGATCGTAGTGAACGCGGATTCGTTGGCCGTGTGGTTTCTTCAGGCCTTGGCGCAGATCCCGAAGGATCTCAACGTCACCTTCGATCTCCACAGGGATGACGAGCAACACTCCACGTCGCTGCTGCGTTCCGGAACGGTCATGGCAGCCGTCACCGCCACTCCTGAGCCTGTCCAGGGATGCCGTGTTGAGAGTCTCGGAGTGATGCGGTACCGCGCGGTTGCCGCTCCGCAGTTCGCGGAAAAGTGGTTCCCGGGAAGGGAGGAAGGCGTGGATGGAGCCGCACTCAATGCAGCCACCACGGTTGATTTCGACCGCAAGGACACATATCAGTGGGCTTTCGTGCAGGCTGCGTTCAAGGCTGAGAGCGGGACGGCCTCTGGGCGGAGAGGGCCACGTCATTACGTTCCCGCATCCCAGGACTTCGGCGATGCCATCCGTTTAGGCCTTGGTTGGGGCCTGATCCCGGAAGTCCAATGCGGGCCAGACATTGCTGACGGCAGGTTGATCGAACTCGCCCCCGACAGACCCTTTGATGTGCCGCTCTACTGGCAGCGGTGGCGCACGGCGTCCCATGTATTGGATGTGCTCAGCGAAACCGTCCGCGAGGTTTCAGCAGCCTATTTGCGGAAGCCTTGAATCCCTGAAATCCCAACACGCCCGCCGATGCTTCCAATAATGTCAGTGCCCCGTTCCACACTTAAAACATGGCAAACACAGCAGCTCCCGCAAGCATCCACCAGAACCAGAACGAGAACCGCCACAGCGACGTCGAGTTTCACGTGACGTACCTTGACACCGATTCGGGCCGCATCCGGCGCGAAGACTTTGAGGAGCTCGCGGCGGCTGAGCGGTTCGCCAGCGCCCAACTTCGCGACGAGGACGGCTGGGCAGTGGTGGACCACGTCAAGATCGAGGTCGCAAGCCGTTTGGTCGCCTGAGCCGCACGTTCCCGGGGCCGGCTATTCAGACGCCAACTACTCAGGCCGGTTGTGTGCGTGACCCCCGTGCATGAAGGGGGATGACACGCCCTGGTATTTCAAGAGCATCATCATGCCCTCGGCTGCGTGATCCAGGTTGTGGCAGTGGTCCATCCAAATCCCGGGGTTGTCCGCATGAAGCAGCAGCTCCCACACTTCGCCTGGCTGCACGTCCACAGTGTCCAGGATGAGTGGTGATCCGCTGGGGACCATCCCGTTCCTGCTCAGCACTTGCACATGATGTCCGTGGGGATGCATCGGATGCGGCTCGGAGGCCCGGTTGACGATCGTCACTTTCACGGTGTCTCCTTCGGCCACATCAATGGACGGAACCAGTGGATATGCTGCCCCGTTCACTGTGAAGGCGTACCGGGGGATTCCGTCCACAAAACGGAACTGCCGGTCCAGCACCACCACCTCTTCCCGCGTGAATTGCCGGACCTGTTGTGATCCATCGCTTTTCTCTGCCAAGGGTTTGCCATACTCCAGCAGGTCGAGCACAGGCGTGGTGGTGAAGGCGCCTGGCGGAAGTTTCTCGGGAGCTACGGCGCCAGGTTCCGCCGCTGAACCGGTTGGTGCAATAACGACGACGGCGCTGGCCGCGGCGTCAGAGCGCACGGTCACCGCCGAGTCCGGCATGGTGAACTCCACGTCCATCCTTCCGCCGGCGCCTAGCCGGAGCAGTTTGCCGGTCACCTCCTGGGGTTGATTCACATCAGTACCATCAACTGCTGCAACCGTGAATGCCGCACCTTGAACGAGGTACCGCTGCTGCACCGAATCGGTGTTGATGAGGCGAACCCGCACCCTCGAGCCAGGTGTGGCGGAGTGCGAGGTGGCACGGTCTGAGGAGCCCAGCAACCCCAGACCGCTGAGGTCGTGCCCCGCCACCACAAGCTCCGTATCGGGACGGGCTGCGGTAGGTTGGCGCACGACGAATGTGCCATAGAGGCCCTTGCGGACCCCTTCGGCGGAATCCTGGTGGGTGTGATACCAGTACGTTCCTGTTTGGGCAGCAGTGAAGCGATACGTCATGGAGTTCCTGGGCATCACGGCGTCCTGCGTAGCGCCAGCCACCCCGTCCATGGCATTGGGGACGTCATAACCGTGCCAATGAAGGGTCACTCCGGCCGCTACGTCCCGGTTCTTCAGGACCACCTCCATCACTTCCCCCAACTGCGCTTCCAAGGCCGGGCCAGGCAGGCTGCCGAACGTCCATGCCTCCGTTGTTTGCCCGGATGGCAGCGTCACCTGCTCTACCCGGGCAGTCAGTTCATAATGCCGGACCACGGCGTTGGGGGAGGCCTCGCCCACAAGGCTGGTCACCGGCGTCGAATCCTTTGCAGACGAATCGCTTACCGCCGGGTCCGGGACTGTTCCGCCGTGATGCGTGGCGGCGGGAATGGTTGCGCCGTCTGCTGATCGGCTATCAAGCCAGGCGAAGACACCCGAGCCCACGCCGGTACAGATCATCAACGCGGCCATCGCGGCAGCCGCCGTCGGACGTCTGCGAACACGGGACGCGCCCTCATGAGAAGCGCCCCTTGGTGACTCGCCCCCGGTAGCAGCAACCTCCGTGGGCTCCCCGTTAGCCTCTTCCGACTCGTTGTGGGGCCCGCTCTGCAGGGTTTGGCTCAGGTATTCCGGGTAGAGCGGGCCTCGCACTGCAGGGTCCGTCAACGTGGGGCGTTCCGACTTGTTGTGGGGCCCGCTCTGCAGGGTTTGGGTCAGGTATTCCGGGTTGTGCGGGCCTCGCAACGCAGGGTCCGTGGGGGTTGGCCGCGGAAACAGTGCCAGCTTGGCGATCAGCACCGATGCCCCAACCATGACGAGCACCACGGCCAGGCTCCAGGGGGAGGGGAACGGCCCTAGGATAAAGGTCAGCGCCAACGATGCCACGGCGGATGCGGAAGCTGCCACCAAGGCCAGGACAGCCCACTCACGGGAACGATCCCCATCACCTAGGACAGGTTTGGGGCCGGTGCTCCGTCTCCTCAGCAAGAACGGAACACCGGCCGTCGCGGCCCAAGCCGCGGGGATGGCGGTCAGGGGCACATTGATGGTTGCGCGTTCGCTGGCAAACCACCAACTGCCCGCCACCAAAGCGGGAAGCAAGGCGTACCGTCCCACCGTCACTGCAACGGCCGTACCCAAAAGCAGCAATGCAAGGTCAATTCGGCGGGACTTCTCCTTCAACGTAACGGTCAGCCAGGCGGCACCAATCCAGGCGCCGGCTGAAACAAATGACAGCAGGAGGTCCACCGCCAGCAGCTGCGAGGTGTTCACAGCTGCCGGTGCTCAGGCTGTGCTGGGGGATGTGGAAGCATCCGAAGCGGCAGCCTTGGGAGGCAATGGTTGGGGGTTGAGGGCGGCCGCTTGGGCGCGCTTGAACAACCAGTAGGACATGAAGATCATCATGGCGCCAACAATCGGGTGGATGGCCACCACCCAAGAGCCGGCCGGAGTGATGAATTCCGGAGAGGAGCCCGTGAGCAGGCCGCCAATGATGAAGATGAGCAGTTGGACCCACGTCAGCAGGAAAATGCCGGCAGCCAACCAGATGCTGCGGGAGCCCATTTTTGCGATGGCCGCTACGATTGCGGCCAGCAACGCTGTATACCGCAGTACATATTGGCCGTTGATGGCATGGTAGGCGCCGGCTTCACGCTGGGCTTCGATGGTGTTTTGGAAGTGGAAATATCCGGCAAAAAACAGCTGTGCGAGTGCTGACAGCAGGACAATTGCGGAAAGAACCAGGAGGGCTTTGCGCATGGGGAATCCTCTGGTAAATCAATTCACAGATTCTTCAAGGCCTTCTAACCGCCGGCTCCCTGGCTGCGGGCTTCCCCCACCGCCGACGGCTGGCCGCCAGGCTGCCTGGACCAGGGGCAACCAACAGGGCGGAGAGCTTCACTAGGAATCTTAAAGTTGCTGGAGGGTAATAGCAAGAGGCCTGATGAACATTGTCTTGATGAACATTGTTCAGGCGCCCTGCTACTTCTCCTGCCCCACGTCCTTGCCCACGTCTTTGGCATCCATGATCCTGTAGGCGTAGCCCTGCTCTGCCAGGAACCGTTGGCGCTTTGCGGCGAAATCCTGGTCCAGGGTGTCCCGCGCCACCAAGGAGTAGAACCGCGCGGCGCGGCCGTCCTGCTTGGGCCGGAGAAGGCGTCCCAACCGTTGGGCCTCTTCCTGGCGTGAGCCGAAGGAGCCGGATACCTGGATGGCCACCGACGCCTCCGGAAGGTCGATGGAGAAGTTGGCCACCTTGGACACCACCAACGTATGGATCTCGCCTTTGCGGAACGCATCGAAGAGTTTCTGCCGTGCCTTGACAGTGGTCTCGCCCTTGATGAGCGGAGCATTCAAACGTTCGGCGATCTCATCCAATTGGTCAATGTATTGGCCGATTACCAGCAGCTGTTCGCCCTTGTGAACTGCCACGAGCTCTTCAACCAGCTGCGTCTTGGTTTCCGAGGTGGCGCAGAGCCTGTATTTATCAGCATCATCTGCCATGGCATAGGCAACGCGTTCGTCCCGGGGGAGGTCCACCCGGACTTCAACGCAGTCCGCGGGCGCGATATAGCCCTGAGCCTCGATGTCCTTCCACGGTGCGTCGTAGCGCTTGGGTCCAATCAAGCTGAACACTTCACCTTCACGGCCGTCCTCCCTCACCAGCGTTGCGGTGAGGCCCAGCCGACGCCGGGCCTGGAGGTCCGCGGTCATCCGGAAGATCGGCGCGGGCAGCAGGTGGACTTCGTCATAGATGATGAGGCCCCAGTCGTGCCCGTCCACGAGTTCCAGGTGAGTGTAGAGCCCGCCGCGTTTGGTGGTCAGCACCTGATATGTGGCGATGGTGACGGGACGAACTTCTTTTACTGCCCCCGAGTATTCGCCAATTTCATCTTCGGTCAGCGATGTCCGCTTGAGCAGTTCGTCCTTCCACTGCCGGGCAGAGACGGTGTTGGTGACCAGAATGAGCGTGGTGGTGGAGGATGTTGCCATCGCTGCCGCGCCCACCAGCGTCTTCCCCGCACCACAGGGAAGCACGACGACGCCGCTGCCGCCTGCCCAGAAGTTCTCCGTGGCAAGTTTTTGGTACGGCCGCAACTCCCAGCCGCTCTCGTCCAGCATGATCAGGTGGGGTTGGCCGTCCACGTAGCCTGCCAGGTCTTCGGCCGGCCATCCCAATTTCAAGAGCAACTGCTTCAACTGTCCGCGCTGGGAGGAGTGCACCACTACGGTTTCGCCATCAATGCGCGGCCCCAGGAGGGGAGCGATCTTCTTGGCACGGATAACTTCTTCCAGCACAGGGTAGTCATCGGTTCGCATCACGAGTCCGTGCTGGGCGTCCTTTTCAAGCCTCAACCGGCCATAACGGGACATGGTCTCTTCAATATCGATCAGCAGGGCATGCGGAACGGGGAAGCGGGAGTATTTCAGGAGGGTGTCAAGGACCTGCTCCGCATCCAGTCCCGCAGCCCGGGCGTTCCACAGGCCCAGCGGCGTGAGCCGGTAGCTGTGCATATGTTCCGGGGCGCGCTCCAACTCGGCGAAGGCGGCGATCGCATGCCGGGCTTCGGTAGCCAGCTCATGGTCGACTTCCAGGAGGATGGTCTTGTCACTTTGTACGATCAGCGGACCGTCGGTCACTGTTGAGTCCTATTCACGAGCGCAGCTCTCCTGCGGGTTCCACATCAATGATCCGGTGTATGGACAGCACCCTTTCAGTGTCCTTTGCGGGGTCGAACACCCTGACACGCCCACCGGAGACAGATACAGGAACAACGGTTTCAGTGTTGGCATTCCCCAAGCTGTCCACCACGTTCATGGTCACCGCCTGTTTGAGCCGGATAGCCGTTTGCAGGGTCTCCAGGCCAATTTGGGTGGACGCCTCGCCAGCCGTCCCGGTTGGGACTGCGCGGTGTTGCCGGAGGATGGAAAGCTGTGCTTGGACGTCGTCTTCCGGCGGCGCAGTCCGCGGCGCCGTGTAAACCGGGCGGGCGCTGCCGGGCACCGCCGTGGTCCGTTTGAAGCGCACGACGGCGGGCTCGGCCTCTTGCACGGCAGGCGAAAGTCCCAGCTCGCGAAGAACACGCGCGGTTTCCCGTGGGCTGGCAGAGGACGTCAGGACGGTGGGGGCGATCCGCACCAGGCTTAGTACCGAGGTGCGGGCCTCGCGGAGGAGATCGGTTATTGCGGTTTCGTCATCGCTTTGAATGAAGCTGGCACTGGTGCCCACTCGAAGGCGGCCATGCCGGGAAGCGGTGTCCTGGATGAGGTACTCCAAGGGTTGGGGCACGTCCGTAGCCGAATGCTCACGGAGGAACACCAACAGCGATTCCGCATCCTGCCCGGCGTCGAGCGCCCTGCGGATAGTACCGGCGGAGAACCGGTAGACGGACGCCGGACCTTGGCCCTCGGCGTCGGCCATCAACAACAGCGTTTCGCTCAGTTCCGGGGCAAGGTACCCGGGAGCCACGGCCGTGAGATCAGCTTGGAGAAGGATGTGGTTCACCGCGGCAGGCAGGTGCTCGCCGAGGATGGTCATGGCTTTCTCGGGCTGGCCGTCAGCCACGGCAGTACCCAGTTGAGTCAGCGCACCGGATCCCATCAAGCCGAGCAGCGTGGCTTCCTCCAGGATCCCACGGACCAGGGAACTGAACCGGCGGGACATCCGCGGCTGCGCCCACTCGGCCCGCTGCATCACGGCTCTGGCGTCCAGCACGGGTGCCTTGCCGTCAGGTGCTGCCGCTTCAACGGTGAGCTCGTTCAGAATCTCAAGGACCCGACGGCGGACCACCGGAGCGTCCGGACGTTGCGCCTCCGCGGACAAGGCGTTGATGGTGGTACCGGCAGCGCCCTGATGGGCGGGCGTGGACGATTGGCCGTTGAGGGGCTGGCCCACCAGCGAGGGCGCGCGCTCGCTGGCCAGCCAGGCGTTGACAAGCCATAGCCACTGCTCCTGCCGGGGCAGGTTCAGCCATTCAAGCGACGGCGGCTGTACCCAGGTGGAGCTGTCCACGTCCAAGCGGAGCAGCCCGGCCATGGCACACAGCTCAAGGAGCACGGCGCTTTGATGGACGTCCAAACGGATGGATTCGGCCAGCCGACGTAACTCCCGCACCCCCACGCCGCCGCTCCGCAGGGTAGCCAAAGGCTGCTCCCGGACGGCAAACAACAGCTCAGCAGTGAGCCTGAGGATTTCTGCGATCGCCCCCATTGCGGCGTTTCGACGCAGGGCGGCACTGGTGTGGCCAAGCTCCGGAACGGGTGGGCTCAGCGTGAAGTCGTCCACTATGGCGCCGCCGCGCAGGGCAAGCCCAACGCTGTGGGGCAGCTCAACGTGGCCGGCATCCAGGGGAACCAGCAGGCCGCGGGCCAACAGCCAATCGATAGGGCCGACGTCGGGACTTTCGTGGGTGACCGACGCCCGGCGCTGCGCTTGAGGCACGGCACCCATGGCCCAGCTGCCGAATTTGTCCAGCAGTCCCATGGTCCGGTCCGGTGCCGTGGAAAGGATGGCGCGCAGGCCCTCAGGGGTGGAAGTCCAGCGTTGAAGGGCCAGGGCGGCGTCCATGGGTGTGCTGGCAGGGTGGATACCGGCGCCGCTCTGCTGGAGCTCGGCCACCAACCCCACCACCCGCTGGGCAAAGGCCGGTTGAAGCCGGACAAGTTCGGTGAAGCTGCGCCCGAGGCCTGCCGGGTAGATACCTATGACGTCCTTAAGGCTGCCCACGGGAAGGTAGAAACGCTGGCGGGATGAAGGGGACGGGGACCCGGGCGGCGGGTCTGCCCTGTGGACCAGCGCCAACTCCTGCAACTTCGCAAGGATGGGTTCCAGCGCCGAAAGGGTGGAACCAGCTATGACTTTCTTCAGGTCGGCGGCGGAAGCACTGTGGCCGGTATCGGCATTACTGCACAAATGCAGCGTCTCAAGGACCTGCATTTCCGGTTTGTTCAAACGCTCCAAAGCCCGCTGAACACTGACCCTGGCGCTCGCCCTGGCGGCCAGCGCAGCAAAATCCGGTGCCATGGGGGAGATCAGGTCCGGCCGCGCGGCAAACAAAGCCCGCAGCGAGTCGTCGCTGCGCGCTTCCAGTTCCTTGCTGAGCGCGCGAATAAGGGACATCAATCCAACGTTACCGCTCCGGGGCTGCTGGTGCCCGCCAGCGGCAGCTCAGCTTATTGCCGGCGGCGTTGACGGATGGAGTCCAGCACCAGGATTGCCCCCAGCATGAAAGCGATGGGCAGGCCGTAAAGAGCTGTGGAGGTAACCCAAACCGGCGTCGCTCCACCATTGAGGGCCACCACCATCACCGCCGCAACCGCGACCAGCGACACGACGGCGATGACGGCAGCAATGATCATGAGGGGGCGGCGGTAACCCGGGGAAGTCATGCCCTCAACGCTAGCAGCAGCCCGCGGTGAACCGGTGTCCTCGTCAGCGCTGCAGCCCTCGGGCTCCCCGGTTGCAGAGTATTGGATCACATATTGGCTGCAGCTTGGTGGCTTGAGTCGCGGGAAAGCGGGAATAGCCGGTCCGGCAGGATAACCTTGAAGCAACAGACCAACACGGACCGGGCTTTCACCTTCGATCCCGCAGAACCCTGCGGATGCGGTGAACGGCCCGACGTGTCTCCCAAAGCAAAGAACGAAGAAGGTTGATTACGTGCCTACCGGCAAGGTCAAGTGGTATGACAAGGAAAAAGGCTTCGGATTCCTCGCGGCTGAAGACGGTCAGGAAGTCTTCCTGCCCAAGACGTCCCTGCCCGCGGGCGTAACGGAGCTCAAAGCCGGAACCCGCGTTGAGTTCGGCGTGGCTGACGGACGCCGTGGAGCCCAGGCACTGGGACTGCGCGTCTTGGAAAAAACGCCTTCCATTGCCAAAGCCAAGCGCATGAACGCCAAGGACCTCGCACCCATGGTGCAGGACCTGGTCACGGTGCTGGACAACCTCTCCGGCTCCTTGTCCTCGGGCAAGTACCCCGACGGCAACAAGGCCAAGGCCATCAGCCTGGCACTGCGCAAGGTTGCCGACGAGCTGGAAGCCTAGGAACGGCCATGGCATCGGAATCCGCACAGGACACAAGAAGGGAAGCCCAGGCTGGCCCTGAAGCTGCCCAGGCTCCTGGAAACGGGGATGCCCCCGCGCGGAAGCCCGGCGCGGCCAAACCCCGCACCGGGTTGCCCGTGTGGCGCGTAGGCAAGCCGGACGCGTTCCTTGCTGCCGCCGTCGAGACTGCGCGTGAAGCAGTTGAAGGCATCGCTAGTCCTGGTGAAGTCGGGGCGCACCTGGGTGCAAAATCGGAGGGCGACCGCGTGGTCACCCACCTGTTTGAGTCCAGGCTGGCCGGCTACGGCGGCTGGCAGTGGTATGCCGTAGTAACCCGCAACTCCCGTTCAAAGATCGTGACGGTCAGTGAGCTGGGCCTGCTGCCCTCTGAAGAGTCCATCCTGGCCCCGGAATGGGTTCCGTGGGCCAAGCGCGTCCGTCCCGAGGATGAAACGCCTTTGGTGGAGGAGAGCGTTGAGGACGTCACGGAAGAGTCTGTACAGGCCGCTGAGGACGAGGCCACAGGGGCTGGCGCCTCGGATGATGACGATTCCGATGATGCTGCTGATGGTGAAGACGAGCGCGACTCAGACCACGATGCCGGGGCTGAATAGGCATTGCGGCAACCCGGGGTGACCACACTGGAGGCGGACGCTGATGTCCACCTTTAGGTCCCTCGGAATCCTCAACTACCGCATCTGGTTCTTTGGCGCGCTGATTTCCAACATCGGCACGTGGATGCAGCGTACTGCGCAGGACTGGTTGGTTTTTGACCACCTGACCGCGCACGACGCCGGAGCCATGGGTATTACGCTGGCACTCCAACTCGGGCCCCAGCTTTTCCTGGCTCCCTGGGCGGGACTGCTGGCCGACCGTTACAGCCGGCGGAAACTCCTGCTCCTGACGTTGGTGGCCATGGCCCTGCTCAGCACAGGGTTGGGTGTCCTGGTGCTTCTGGGCGTAGCGGAGCTATGGCACGTTTACCTCTTTGCCCTCATGCTGGGAATTGTCACCGCCGTGGACGCGCCCGTCCGCCAGACGTTCGTCTCCGAACTGGTCACCGACGATTACCTGCCCAACGCTGTGGCACTGAACAGCGCATCCTTCAACGTGGCCCGAATGATCGGCCCGGCGGTTTCCGGTGTCCTGACGGTGGTGGTGGGACCCGGCTGGGTGTTCCTCATCAACACCCTGTCCTTTGTGGCCATGCTCTGGGCGCTGAAACTCATTCCCGCATCCTCCCTCCGCAGCCAACCCAGGGCCGCTCCCGGCAAGGGGCGCATCCGGGAGGGTTTGCGATACGTCAGGAACAGGCCGGACATTCAGGTTGTCCTGGTGGCGATCTTCATTGTGGGCACTTTCGGGCTCAACTTCCCGCTGTTCATCGCGGCCATGGTGGGGACCCAGTTTGGCATGGACGCGGGCGCCTTCGGAGTGTTGAACTCAGTGATGGCCATCGGCTCCGTGACCGGAGCGCTCTTGGCTGCGCGCCGTGGACGGCCCCGGCTCAGGCTCATCTTCGGGGCAGCCGGCGGATTCGGTATTGCCAGCGCATTGGCGGCCATGGCACCGAATGCCCTGCTGTTCGGGCTCGCGCTCATACCGTGCGGTCTCTTCGCCCTGACATTGATCACCAGTGCCAATGGTTACGTGCAATCCACCACGGAGGCAGTGATGCGCGGGCGGGTCATGTCCCTCTACATGGCGATATTCATGGGAGGTACTCCCATTGGGGCGCCTTTGGTGGGCTGGGTGGCCAATGTGGGCGGTCCCAGGTGGGCTGTTGGCGTGGCCGCGGTTGCCGGCGTCAGCACCGCCGTCGTGGGTTTGCTGTGGATCATCCGGGCGAGGCAGCTGCGGCTGCGTTTTGACCGGCGGGCCCGCGGTCTGAAGCACTTCCGCGTGGAGTCGCTGCTGGAGTCTCCCGGAACTGAAGAGGGCGACGGCGGATCCCGGCCAGGCGGCTAAGGCGCCTTAAACGACGACGGCGCCGTCCGGGATAAACCCGTACGACGCCGGTTCCGTGCTACTGCTGCTACTTCTTCAGCTCGCCCACAACGTAGTCGATGCTGGCGAGCAGCGCGGAGACGTCGTCCGGTTCGATGGCGACGAACGTGGCAATGCGGAGCTGGTTCCGGCCGAGCTTACGGTACGGCTCGGTGTCCACCACGCCGTTGGCGCGCAGGACCTTGGCAATCGCCGCGGCATCGATCGAATCGTCGAAGTCGATGGTAGCGATGACGTTGGAGCGGTCCTCGGCATTGGCGACGAAAGGCGTGGCGTATTCCGAGGCCTCAGCCCAGGAGTAGATGCGGTTGGCGGAATCCGCCGTGCGCTTGCTGGCGAAGTCCAGCCCGCCGTTGCTGTTCAACCACTGAACCTGCGCGTCCAAAGTCACCAGCGTGGACAGTGACGGCGTGTTGTACGTCTGGTTCAGCTTGGAGTTATCAATGGCGGTCTGCAGGTCCAGGAAGTCCGGGATCCAGCGGCCTGAGGCCTTGATGCGGGCTGCGCGCTCCAAAGCGGCGGGGGAGAAGAGGCCGAGCCAGAGGCCGCCGTCGGAAGCGAAGTTTTTCTGCGGAGCGAAGTAGTAGACGTCAGACTCTGCGACGTCAACGTCCAGTCCACCCGCCGCTGAGGTGGCATCCACCACAACGAGGGCGCCGTCGTCAGCACCCTGGACGCGCTTCACGGGGGCAGCTACGCCGGTGGAGGTTTCATTTTGAGGCCACGCGTACACGTCAACGCCGGCTTCGGCCTGTGACACCGGACGTGTTCCGGGTTCGGCCTTGATGATGGACGAAGCATCCAGGAAGGGTGACTTGTTGGTGGCAGCGGCGAACTTGGAGCCGAACTCACCGAAGGACAGGTGTTGGGCCTTCTTTTCCACCAGGCCGAACGCTGCCACATCCCAGAACGCCGTTGAGCCGCCAACGCCCAGCACAACCTCATAGCCTTCCGGGGCGCGGAAGAACTGGCTGAGGCCCTCACGGACCGAGCCCACCAGGTTTTTGACCGGAGCTTGCCTGTGGGAGGTTCCCAGAATGGTGGACGATGCTGCAGACAACGCCTCGATCTGTTCCGGGCGAACCTTGGACGGTCCAGCACCGAAGCGTCCGTCCTTGGGAAGTAGCTCGGCGGGAATGGTGATGCTGTTGTCGCTCACGTGGCGCTCCAATGGGTGTCGGCTAGAGATGGGTCGTGGCATGGGGCATGAACTGCCCCTTCGACACCCCAATTCTGCCTGACAGTGCCCGGGCGCAGGAACCTCAAAGCGTCATAGTCCGCTACGTGGAATAGCGTCCGCCAAATGCGACCGGAATTATCCAGAGTAATTCCAAATAAGCTAGGCTGGAGGTCGGCGTTCGCCAGGGCGGCGGTGCACACCGCCAGCCCTGACCAGGGACGCGGTACGGTGGAGATTACGCAAGGAACTGCGTTCGAGGAGAGCTGAGCTGGATGACGGATCTGATCGATACCACTGAGATGTATCTTCGGACCATTTTGGAGCTTGAAGAAGAAAACATTGTGGCCCTCCGGGCCCGCATCGCTGAGCGCCTGCGTCACTCCGGACCCACTGTTTCCCAGACCATTGGACGCATGGAACGCGACGGCTTGGTGATCGTTTCCAACGACCGTCACCTTGAACTGACGGAAGCTGGCCGGAAGCGTGCCACCGAAGTCATGCGCAAGCACCGTCTCGCGGAGCGCCTGTTGGCCGATGTTATCGGCCTGGATTGGGCCTATGTGCACGATGAAGCATGCCGCTGGGAGCACGTGATGAGCGAGCGTGTGGAGCGACGCCTTTACGAGCTCCTGGAGCACCCTACGGAATCTCCTTACGGCAACCCCATCCCGGGGCTTGAAGCACTGGGTGGACTTGCCAGCCAGCCCTTCCCCAGGCTGGACGTCAACCTCCTGCAAGCCATGGACGGATACGCCACGGATTCCCGCGTAGTGGTTAGCCGCCTCGCGGAGCCCATTCAGGTGGAGCCCGAACTCCTCACCCAGCTTGACGAGGGCGGTATCCGCCCGGGAGCCAATGTCTCACTGGAGCGCGTAGGCGAGTACATCTCGGTCCGGGTACCCGGCATTGAAGGCGCTTTGGAGCTGCCTCCCGAGGTTGCTGCGCACGTCTTCGTTTCGCTCAGCTGACCAAGAGCTCCCAAGGGGAGTGTCAAAGCTCACTTTCGCCTCTTTTTGGGGGTCGTGACCTGCGCTTTCCGTAAAAAGATGGTAGAAGCCTGCCGCGTTGTGCCCGTTCCTGTTGATAACGAATTTATTACCGAACGGCTTAATCCCCTATAGTTATCTACTAGCGCTGATACCAAAGCGTTACCTGATCCGGAGCCGAGCTCTGCCAGCGGATACAGGTGTGCCACCCATCACTGGCAGAGGCGGGGGAACCACAAGCGGCTGTCTAAAGAAGCAGCCTTGGGGTGAAGTCCGCAGCAGAAGTGCCCACGTATACAAGTCCCTCTTGGGATACCTGTGTGCCGTGAGTGCCTCGTGCGGACCGGGTCTTTGTACTCTCTGACCCGAATCCGACAGCTAACTTCGCAGGCTTTTGAGAGAGGAACAGAGTTTGACATCGCAGAACGTCAGGGGCCGCCGCCGTGCGTCCGGCCCCGCTGCTGAGCTGCGGCCAGCCACCGTCGTAGCGGAGATCCGGCCCCGCGACACCGAGCGTCAGGTGCGCCGCCGTAAGAGCCCCATGCGCCAGGTTGCCGACTTCGCCGCTGCCAGCGGTGTAGGGCAGAAAGCCGGTGTAGCGCTTGCCGCCACCGGGCTTGCCCTTACTGTCGGCCTGCCCGCCACCAGCCCCGTCATGGCCACGTCCGAATCAGGCCAGACCGAATCGGCCTTGGCCCTTGCTGCCCCCGCCGGCAGCCAGCCTGAGGTTTCCGCTGCAGCATCCGCCAAGATCGACTTCAGCCGGGCCGCCGTCGCCACTGCCGCTGACCCCGACGGAAAACTGAAGCAGCTCCTGAGCGCCCAGTCCGCCGGAAGCATCCAGCGCGCGTCCTCCGTTGGCACCATGGCCAGCCCCTTGGACACGCTCACCACGGCTTCCCCCTTCGGTTACCGCGTCAGCCCCCTCACCGGCGGCGCCGGTGACTTCCACCGCGGCCAGGACTTCGTAGCCCAGTGCGGCACTGCTGTTCACGCAGCAGCCACCGGTAAAGTCACCTTTGCAGGATGGCACGAGTACGGCGGAGGCAACCGCGTGGTCATTGACCACGGCAATGGCCTGGAGACCACGTACAACCACCTGTCGTCCTTCACCGTTCAGGTAGGCCAGACAGTCACCCGCGGAGATACTGTCGCCCTGAGCGGCACCACAGGCGCTTCCACGGGCTGCCACCTCCACTTTGAGGTCCAGGTCAATGGCGAAGTCGTAGATCCCATGGGCTGGCTCTAAGCGAAGTTGATGGTCGTCTCTCGCATATGCGGGACGCGCCGTGACCTGAATGTGACATTCGCGTTCAACTGTTGTAGCGTACAGAGCGCATCGGCTTTTTAGGGGGCCGGTGCACTTGAGTGGATTGCCTAGCTCTGCCACCACTCGAGGTCCGTTCGCATAAATCGTCTGGCAGGGGCGGGGGAACCACTTCTGGTCTTCGAAAGAAGGCCTTGGGGTTAAGTCGCAAAACTTCTGTTGGAAGTAGCGCGGCCGGATGACTCCCATCCGAATCCGACAGCTCACCTCGCAGGCATTGGGAGAGGCTAATCTTCGTGTCATCACGCACTACCCCTGCGCGCCACCGCGCCCAAACGGTTCGTACAAACCCGCTGAACACGCTTTCCAAGGCTGTGTCCTCCAACGCTGGAACCATGGGCCGCCAGGCCGCCGTTCTGGCCGCAGCCTCAGGCCTCGTCCTCACTGTCGGTTTGCCAGCACAGGCAGCAGACTCCGATGTTTCCAAGACCGAGGCATCCAGCACCCAACAGCTGGTTGTTACGGCAGTGGTCACCGCAGAGCCAACCGCCACCGTTTCTTTCGAGAGCCCCACTGTGGCTACGAAGGAAGCCCCCAAGGTAGTCCAGCGCGCAGCGCAGGTCACCGAACGCGCAGCGGCCACCTCCGAAGAAGACGCCGGTGCCGTAACGGCCAAGTCCTCCAAGGCTAAGGATGGCGCCTCCAGTGCAGCTGCCTCGGGCCTGGCCGCTATTGCCTACACGGGTATCGGCTCGCCCTACGTTTGGGGCGGCACAACGCCTAACGGTTGGGATTGCTCCGGCTTCACCCAGTGGGTCTACGCCCAAGCAGGCATCAGCATTCCCCGCGTGAACGCCTGGACGGCCATGACGCCTACCAGCACTCCTTCCCCCGGCGACCTCGTCATGCAGAACGGCGGAGCCCACGTGGGCATCTACGTCGGCAACGGCATGATGATCAGCGCTTTGAACCCCGGTCAGGGAACGCTGCTGCACTCCGTAGCTTCCACCGGCACCTCCTCGTTCTACACCCTCCGCTAAAAATAATCCGGTTCGGGGTAGGCCGGCATGCCCACAATGCCGTCCAACCCGCTACCCGCATGTACCCCAACTGCATGCGGATACGAAAAGAGAAAATCATGACCAGTGCAAACAAGCTTGCACGGCACCGCGCTGAGGCCCCTAAGACCAGCTCGCTTGCCGTCATTGCCAAGGCTGTCAGCTCCAACGCCGGTGGCGTTGGCCGCCAGGCAGCAGTTATCGCCGCAGCTTCAGGCCTGGTCCTGACCAGTGGCATCGCAGCCAACGCTGCAGATACCACCGTGGATCGCGAAGCGACCTCCACATCTTCCCTTGACGTCCAGGCGGTAGCGCAGGCCACCATTGCCGCGGACTCCACGGTCGCCATCTCCTACGAACGCCCTGTGGTCACTACCGTAGAAGCGCCGCCTCCTGTTGTGCTGGAAGAAGCACCCGCCAAGGCTGAACCCAAGGTTGCAGCGAAGGAATCCACCGCAGCTGCCGCCAAGACTGCTCCGGCAACCGGCGCTGCTGTTTCCGTGAGCAACGCAACGCCTGCTCCCGCAGCACCGGCGGCTTCCAGCGGACTCGGTGCCGCCATTGCTGCTGCTGCGTACGCCCAGCTCGGCGTCACCCAGGACTGCACCATGCTGGTGACCAACTCCCTGGCAGCAGTGGGAATCCACTTCCATGACTGGCCTGCAGGCTACCTCTCCTTGGGCCGCACCGTCAGCGCCGCAGAAGCGCAGCCCGGTGACCTCGCCTACTATGCCAACGGTGGTTTGGCCGGACAGGCCCACATCGCCGTCTACGTCGGCAACGGCCAGGCAGTCCACGGTGGATGGAACGGATCCACCACGGCACTGTTCAGCGTCAACGTTGGCTCCGGCCCGGTTTTCATCCGCGTCAACGGCTGATCAAGCAATCTTCAGAAACACCCCGCAGGCTCCGGCCGGCGGGGTGTTTTGCTTTAACCGCGCATGAATTGTTGCCGACACTGTGAGCCAAACGACAAAATAATTCGTTGATACGGCATATAAGTGCTTACCCTTATCTTGTCGATCCACAGCCCGTACAAGCAGAGGGCAGCCGGCCCTCGTGCCCCTGACGGGTGCGGCCGTGAAGAGGTACGTGCATGCGCACACTCGTTCTGAATGCTGGATATGAACCGCTGGCGGTAATAACATTCCGCCGGGCGCTGGTCCTTGTGCTGACTGGGAAAGCTAGCGTAGTGGCCGAAGGCGACGAGCCTGTCGTCGGGCCACAGGAGATTCTCGGAAGACCTTCGGTGATCCTCCTCAACCGCTACATCCGTCCCAGGTACAACAAGATCACCGCTGTGAGTCGCCGCGGAGTGCTTCGCCGCGACGGCCATCGGTGCGCCTACTGCGGCAAAACAGCCCACACCATAGACCACGTCCACCCCAAATCCAGGGGCGGCGCGGATTCCTGGGAAAACCTGGTTGCGGCGTGCTTGAAATGCAACAACGCCAAGAGCGACCATACGCTGGCTGAAATGGGTTGGAAGCTCCGCTTCAAGCCCGGCGTGCCCCAGGGGACCATGTGGCAGATCAAAGAACTCGAGAAACCTGCGCCGGACTGGGACCCGTTCCTGTTGCCGGAATCCGCTGCCTGATCGATTTCTCTTGGCTCTTCGTCCGCCCGGGTAGTCTGGGCGGATGGAGTTCAATGCCGTAATTTTGGCGGGTGGCAGGGCCACCCGCCTTGGTGGCGTGCCCAAGCCATCGTTGAAGTACGACGGCGACACCCTCCTTTCGCATGTGCTGCGAGCCGCCAAGGGTGCTTCGTCGGTTGTGGTGGTGGGACCGGACGCTGGCGTCCTTGGGGACCCGCAGTTCGAGGGGTCGTTTTCGGGAAGGGTCCTGCACGCTCGCGAAGAGCCGGTTTTTGCCGGGCCCGCAGCTGCCATTGCTGCCGGCCTTGCCGAGCTGGCGAAGAACGGGGAGCGTGCTCCGTGGACGCTGGTGCTGGCCTGCGATATGCCACATGCTTCCCGCGGCGTTAGCCTCCTCCAGGCCGCACTTGAGTCCCATCCGGAATCGGAGGGAGCCATGGGCGTCTCCGTGGATGGGAGGAAGCAGCCGCTTCTGGGTGCATACAGTACAGCTGCCTTGGAACGGGAAGTGGCTGCCTCTTCTGAAGGTTCAGGGTTAACGGACTCTTCAGTGTTCCGGCTGCTTGCTAGGCTGAACGTGCTGGACGTTGAAGTCCCTGCCGGTTCCACTGATGATGTGGATACCTGGGAGGACGCGGCGGCCTTGGGCATTGACTACGAGTTGGAGGCGGACGTGAAAAGCCAGGAAGAGACACTCGAGGAATGGTGCCGGACACTGCTACAGGCCTTTGAGCTTGAAGGCGTGGAAGTGGACATCAATGAGGTCCTCGCGGTGGCGGGTGTGGCAGCGCATTCGGTGGTGCGCCCGGCAGCGCCCCTGACAACGTTTATTGCGGGGTACGCGGCCGGCATGGCCCGCGGTATTGGCCAGGCCAGTGACGACGCTTCCATGAACGCGGCCTTGGAACTGGCCCGCAAAATTGCCAAGGAGTACTCGGAAAACGGGACCGGCCCGGAATGACCGGGGCCCCCACAGAGGGCCATCACGCGGCACACACATGGCATGAGGCCCGGCAGCGTGCTTTCGATGTCGCTGCCCCCATACCCTCAGGCCCGGTCCCGCTGAGTTCAGCGCTTGGCCGCACCTTGGCATCGGATGCCCGGGCAGTGCAGGACATGCCCCATTACGCGTCATCCGCCATGGACGGGTGGGCTGTCAACGGCAGCGGGCCGTGGATACTCAGTGAGCCTGGGCTACGGCTGGCACCCCATCAAGCGAGCCCTATTGTTACAGGTGGACTGATTCCGCCCGGGGCCAAGGCAGTGCTGCGCAGCGAAAGCGGTGCAATAACTACCGACGACGACGGCCTTCCGGTCCTTGCGCTGGGCGGCAGCGCCAAACCGGGGGAGCCCCGCAACGGTGAGCACATCCGCAAAGCTGCAGAAGAGGCTGCCGAGGGCGACGTCCTGATCAAGGCCGGCACGGTGCTGAACCCCGCCCGCATTGCCTTGGCAGCCCTTGCGGGCCTGGATCATCTTGACGTCCTCGGAAAACCACTGGTCCGTTTCCTTTTGACGGGTGCCGAAGTGGTGACTCATGGCGTTCCGGGGCCCGGCGAGGTCCGGGATACTTTCGGGCCGCAACTGGGGGCCGTAGTGGAGCTTCTGGGTGGCATCGCGGGGGAGCACCTCAGGGTGGGTGACAGCTATGAGGAGTGGATCGACGCACTCCAGGATACTGAGCCTCTGTTGGACGAGCCGGCACCCGACGAGCCGTTCGTTGATGCGGAACCGCCTGCCGACGTCGTCATTACTACCGGCGGGACGGGACGCTCGGGAACGGACCACCTGCGCAAGGCAATAGCTGAACTCGGTGGCTCGTTGCTCATTGACGGCATCGCCATGCGTCCCGGACATCCAGCTGTGCTGGCAGAGCTGCCGGACGGTCGGTTCGTGCTGGGGCTGCCAGGAAATCCGTTGGCTGCCATGATGGCGCTGTTTACCGTGGGCGCACCCTTGCTGGCAGCTTTGGGCCATGGCCGTTTGGAGGAGGTGGGTGAGGTTCCCTGCGGCACCACCCTTGATGCCGAGCCCGGCCGCACACGCTTGATGCCGTTCAGGCTGGTCTATGGGTTGGCGTCGCCCGCCAGCCAGACAGGACCGGGCATGATGCGGGGCCTGGCTGGTGCTGACGGAGTGATGGTGGTGCCCCCGCATGGAGTCCAGCTGGGCGAGACCGTGCCCGCGTTTGCCCTGCCGTGGGGCAAAGCGCTGCCTGTGCCAAAGGCTCCAGAAGAGAAAATCCGTAAAGCGCCGGCGCGGCAACAAAGGAAGGCTCCTTCCGGGCCGGTGGATTGGAGTGCACTGGACAATTGAGGTGCGTCATGAAGGACTTTGGCTCTGGTGACAAAGTGCAATGATGGACTCATGAACAGGCACGCTCCCCAACAGGACATCAATGAAGATGACCTGCAGATCCACCCACCCAAACAGGCCGCAGCTGGCCTCAAAGCTGTCACGGTCGCCCTGGAACGCGGCTACGCCCAGGCCGGTGTGAGCCGAACAGTCCGGTCCATGCTCAGGGTCAACCAGCATGGCGGCTTCGATTGTCCGGGGTGTGCATGGCCTGAATCGATCACGGGTAAACGCAGCCCGGCAGAGTTCTGCGAAAACGGTGCCAAGGCGATTGCCGAGGAGAGCACCACCCGGACGGTCGGTGCCGAATTCTGGGCCAAGCATTCGGTGGCGGACCTCGAGGACAAAACAGAGTACTGGCTGGGGAGCCAGGGAAGACTGTCCGAGCCCGTGGTCATCAAGCCGGGTGACACCCACTATTCGCCCATCACCTGGGCGGACGCTTTTGCCTTGATCGGCGAGCACATCAACGCCTCAACCCCGGATAAGTGCGTGTTCTACACCTCCGGCAGGACGGCCAACGAGACCGCGTTCATGTACCAGCTGTTCGCGAGGAGCCTCGGCACCAACAACCTTCCAGACTGCTCCAACATGTGCCACGAGTCCTCCGGCAGTGCCCTCAACCCGACCATCGGAATCGGCAAAGGCACCGTCTCCTTGGAGGACATCCACCACGCTGAGTTGGTCCTTGTTGTAGGCCAAAACCCCGGAACCAACCATCCGCGCATGCTGTCTGCCCTCCGCGACTGCAAGAACAACGGCGGAAAAGTCATCGCAGTCAACCCACTGCCCGAGGCCGGCCTCCTGAACTTCAAGGATCCCCAGTCCCTCAACGGGGTCATCGGCGGAGGCACCACCATCGCTGACGAGTTTCTCCAGATCAAGGTAGGCGGTGACCTCGCCCTGTTCCAGGCACTGGGCCACCTGCTCCTGGAAGAAGAGAAGCGCAACCCAGGCAGCGTCGTCGACCATTCCTTCATTGATGCGCAAACCGAAGGTTTTGCAGCCTACAAGGAAGCGCGTTCGGCGCTGGACTGGGACGAAACGGAACGGGCCACAGGACTGAGCCGGGAAGAGATCACCAAGGCGGCGCAGATGATGGCTGCATCCAAGGCCACCATCATCTGCTGGGCACTCGGACTCACCCAACAGCCCCACTCGGTGGATACGCTCCGCGAAATCATCAACCTCCTCCTGCTTCAAGGAAACTTCGGCAAGCGCGGTGCCGGTGCCTGCCCGGTCCGGGGCCACTCGAACGTCCAAGGCGACCGCACCATGGGCATTTGGGAGAAACCCAAGGAGTCCTTCCTGGCGGCGCTGGATGCCGAATTCGGCTTCCACATGCCCCGGGATCACGGCTTCGACTCCGTGGAAACCCAGCATGCCCTGGAGAAGGGCGAGGTGGACGTATTTGTCTCCATGGGCGGAAACTTCGCGGCGGCGGGTTCTGACACAGCAGCCTTGGAAGCGGGCTTGAAGACGGCCGGGTTGACAGTTCATATTTCCACCAAGCCCAACCGCGCCCACGTGGTGCACGGCAAGACGTCCTTGATTCTGCCGACACTGGGCCGGACGGACACTGATGACAAACATCCCAACGGTAAACAGTTCCTTTCGGTGGAGGACTCAATGTCCGTCATCCACAAAACGCAGGGACGCCTGGATCCTGTTTCGGAGCATCTGCTGAGCGAACCGGTAATCGTTGCCCGGATGGCCCAGGCCACGCTGGGGGAGAACCACAGCGTGGATTGGCGTGCCATGGCTGAGGACTACGACGTCATCCGGGACCACATCTCCCGCGTCATTCCCGGCTTTGAGGACTTCAACGCCAGGGTCCGCACCAAGAACGGCTTCGTCCTTCCCAACCCGCCCCGGGATACGCGTACCTTCGCCACGGACATCGGCAGGGGACGATTCTCCGTTCGGCCCCTTGAATACCTGGAAGCGCCGGCCGGCCACCTGATTCTCCAGACGGTCCGCAGCCACGATCAGTACAACACCACGTTCTACGGTTTGGATGACCGGTACCGCGGCGTCTCGGAAGGGCGTCGCGTGATCCTGGTCCACCCGGAAGACCTGGCGGAACTGGGCTTCGAGGACCGCGACCTTGTGGACGTTATTTCCACGTTCGCGGGAACCGAGCGGCGCGCCGACAAGTTCCGGCTCATCGGGTACCCCACGGCCAAGGGCTGTGCCGCGGCGTACTTCCCTGAGGCCAACGCGCTGGTGCACCGCGAACTGGTGGCACGCGAATCCAACACCCCTGGCTATAAAGCCATGACGGTGCGCTTCGTCAAGCATGAGGAGGACGGATCCTGATATGGGACGCGTAACCCAGCGCCGCAAGGTGCATAAATTTGTCCTGGACGGCTCGCCGCAGGCACTGGAACATCCTGTCCGGTTCAAGGAAGATGTCCTGGCCGTGGAGGAGCCGCTGGAGATCCGTCTGGGCGAGATGTCCTTCTCAGTGACCATGCGGACCCCTGGCGACGACTTTGACCTCGTTGCCGGGTTCCTGGTTTCAGAGGGGATCATTTGGGAGCCTGACCAGCTGATCTCGGAGCGGTTCTGCTCCGGTGAGGACGAGAACGGGGTTCAGACCTTCAACGTGGTGGACGCCCAGCTCCGCCCGGATGTTGAACGGCCCGATACCGGCCGCAACGTCTATACCTCCAGCTCGTGTGGAATTTGCGGTACGGACTCGATCGAGGCTGTGCGCAAGTCCTCGCACCACAGCCCGCGTGAGGACCACCTCACGGTTCCGGTCCGGGCTTTGGCTGCCCTGCCGGACCGCCTCCGTGAGGCACAGGCGGTGTTTGATAAGACCGGCGGTGTGCACGCTGCCGGACTCTTTAGGATTCACGACGACGGCACCACCGAGCTGCTCTGCCTCCGGGAAGATGTGGGCCGGCATAACGCCGTGGACAAGGTGGTGGGCTGGGCACTGCGTGCCGGCATGCTACCGCTGAGGGGCACAGTGCTTCAGGTGTCCGGCCGGGCGTCATTTGAGCTCGTCCAGAAGGCGGCGATGGCAGGTATTCCGGTGCTGACAGCTGTGAGTGCGCCATCAAGCCTGGCTGCGGAACTAGCCGAAGAAACGGGCATAACGCTGGCCGGCTTCAGCCGCGGACACAGCTTAAATGTGTACGCCGGCAGGGACCGGGTCATTGCCGATGCTCCCTCCCCGGATCCTCAACCAGTGGGTGATAGCCAGCAGTCACTTGGCTATTAAGCTGGAACAACGTAGATTTTATCCATCGATTGGAACCACGGCGACCCCAGAATCGCCGTCCGCACCCGGAAGTTTTCGGACTGCGGTAAACGAGGATTCTCACCAGCGAACGCCCAAAGGGGAACTCATTGCACGACGACCGCCGGATCACTGAACAGCGTTTAGACCGATTTGTTCGGGAACGCCTTCTTCCGGCTATTTACGGTAGGGCCATCCCGCTTCAGCTGAGCAGTTGGGAGGCTCCGGGCGAGCCCGTGCCGGCCGCTGAAGCGCTGCGACAGGTCTTCGCGCCGCAGGAGCCTGGCGCTGCCTGGGGCAAAGCCTGGAGCACCAAGTGGCTGCGGCTGCAGGGCGAGGTGCCGCAGGACTGGGGCATGGCTGATTGCACAACAGTTGAGATCATTGTGGATCTTGGGTTCAACAGCGACGTCCCCGGGTTCCAGTGCGAAGGCACGGCGTGGCGGTCCGACGGAAGCATCATCAAGGCGATCTCGCCCCGGAACTACCACGTGCCGCTGAAACTGTTGGGTGGAGGCCACTCGGTGGACTTCTACGTGGAGGCTGCGGCGAACCCGGATGTTGCCCAAGGTTGGTCATTCGCGCCTACGCCCTTGGGGGATAAGGCCACCTCCGGCGACGAACCCCGGTACCGGCTGGGCCGCATAGCGATCGCTGAACTGAACGAGACTGTGTGGGAATTGAACCAGGACGTCTGGACCCTCAGCGGACTGATGCACGAGCTTCCTCCGGAGATGCCGCGCCGCAACGAGATCCTGCGGGCGCTGGAACGCATGCTGGACGTCATGGACCCGGATAACGTCGCCGGAACCGCGGCGGCAGGCCGTGCAGAACTTGCCGAGGTCCTCAGCCGGCCCGCTTATGCCTCGGCCCATGAACTGCTGGCTACCGGCCATGCCCACATCGACTCAGCGTGGCTGTGGCCTGTCCGTGAAACCATCCGTAAATGTGCCCGCACTTTCTCAAACGTGGTGGCGCTGATGGATGAGGACCCGGACTTCGTGTTCTCCTGTTCCTCGGCGCAGCAGATGGCGTGGATGAAGGAGTTCTTCCCCGAGCTCTTTGTAAGAATCCGGGAAAAGGTGCAGGCCGGCCAGTTTGTTCCTGTGGGCGGTATGTGGGTGGAATCGGACACCAACATGCCCGGCGGGGAGGCCATGGCACGGCAGTTCGTGGAGGGGAAGAGCTTCTTCCTCAAGGAGTTCGGCATCGAATGCCAGGAGGCTTGGCTGCCGGATTCGTTCGGCTATTCCGGTGCCATTCCGCAGATCGTCAAGGAAGCCGGCTCGCGGTGGTTCCTGACCCAGAAGATTTCCTGGAACAAGGTCAACCGGATGCCTCACCACACGTTCGCTTGGGAAGGCATTGACGGCACCAGGCTGTTCACCCATTTCCCGCCGGTGGACACCTACAACGCCGAATTGCACGGACGCGAACTTGCCCACGCAGAGCGCAATTACCGCGATCACGGCCGCGGGACAATGTCGCTGGTGCCGTTCGGCTATGGCGACGGCGGTGGCGGACCTACGCGTGAAATGGTTGCCGCTGCGCACCGAACTGCGGATTTGGAAGGCTCCCCGAAGGTCCGCATGGGCACAGCCAAGGACTTCTTCACCAAGGCCGAAGCAGAGTACACCAAGCTGCCGGTCTGGGTGGGTGAAATGTATCTGGAAATGCACCGGGGAACGTACACCAGCCAGGCAAAAACCAAGCTCGGCAATCGTCGTAGCGAACACCTCCTGCGGGAAGCCGAACTGTGGTGCACCACTGCCGCGGTCCGGCTTGGCGAGGATTACACCTATCCCACCAGCGAGCTCAAGCGGCTCTGGCGGCTGGTTCTCCTCCAGCAGTTTCACGACATCCTGCCTGGCAGCTCCATCGCGTGGGTTCACCAGGACGCTGAACGGAATTATGAAGCCATAGCCAGGGATCTTGAGGGCATCATCAGCCAGGCCGCCCAGGCCCTGGTGGGTGAGGGCGTTCAGCACTTCTTGCTGAACGCCGCTCCGCACCACCGCAACGGCGTCCCTGCGCTGGGTGCTGCTCCGGCCTCGACGCCCGGGTCCGGAGTCACGGTGGACGAGCTGGAGGGGGGCTTTGTGCTGGACAACGGCATTATTCGTGGCGTCCTGAACCAGGACGGACTGCTGACCTCGCTGGTGGACCACACCACAGGACGCGATGCAATCGCCCCCGGGCACACCGGCAACCTGTTGGAGCTGTTCCGCGATACCCCCAACGAATGGGACGCATGGGACATCGAAGAGTTTTACCGCCGGAACGTCACCCCGCTGACCCACGCGGACGCGATCGACGTTGAGCGCACGCCAGGGGCCGGGGTGGTGGTGGTCGAGCGCAAGGTTGGCTCATCCACCATCACCCAACGCATCACTCTTGATGCGGGTGCGGCGTCGCTGGGCATCAGCACCACCGTGGACTGGCAGGAGCGTGAAAAGATGCTCAAGATCGCCTTCCCGCTGGATGTCAGGGCTGACCGTTCTGCCTCCGAGACCCAGTTCGGCCACGTCTTCCGCCCCACCCACACCAACACGTCCTGGGAAACGGCCAAGTTCGAGATCTGCGCACACCGCTGGATCCACGTGGCCGAACCCGGCTACGGCGTGGCAGTGAGCAACTCGTCCAGCTACGGTCACGACGTCACCCGCGCGGTCCGTGCCGACGGTGGAACCACGACGACGGTCCGCACCTCGCTGCTGCGCTCTGCCCGCTTCCCGGACCCTGAGGCGGATAGGGGTGAGCACACGCTGGACTTGTCCATCAGGCCCGGTGCTGCGATTGCCGACGCTGTTGAAGAGGGCTACCGCACCAATTTGAAGCCGAGGTTTATCACGGGTGGAAGGGCCGTTGAGCCGCTGATTTCCATCTCAAACCCCGCACTTGTGGTGGAGGCGGTGAAACTGGCTGAAGATGGCTCGGGGGACGTCATTGTCCGCCTTTACGAATCGCTGGGGGAGCGATCAACCGGTACTCTCACGGCAAACTTCCCGTCCTCCAAGGCCGTGACCACGGATCTACTGGAGCGTCCGGCGGAGACCCCTGGTGTGACGGTTGAAGAAGGCTCGGCGGTCACGTTGGTGCTGCGGCCGTTCCAGTTGGTCACGCTGAGGCTGGTTCGCTGAGGCTAACTCCGGTTTTCTGAGGTTGACGCTGAGTTACTCTGCCAACTCGGCGTCAACCTCGTCTTTCACCACCTGGACCCGGATGGGGATCACGGCGTCGTGGTGTTTGAGTTGCTCTGCGATGTTCTTGGAGAAGACGTCGTCCACCAAAGTAGGCATGTCCTTCACCCCGGTGAGGTAGCGCTTTGCGGCGAAGTCGAACTCTGATCTGTTGTTCTTGATGCGCGTATTGAGTGCCTTGAGTTCCTCGGTAATCTTCCGGTATTCCTCGTCAGAGGCATTCCGGGCGGTGGCGTCATCGACCTTCTTTTGGTATTCGTCCTTGAGCCGGACAAACTCGTTGTAATTCTCCTCAGACTTTGCCGTTGTTTCTGCGTGGGTTTCCAGCTGTGCAATCTCGTTGTCCAAGGTGCGGGCGAACTCAACGTAGGAGATGTTCTTGGATTGCTTGAGTTGGTTTACGGCCTCGCGGCACGTACCAGCCGCTTGCGAGAGGAGTGTTTGGCGTTCACGAAGGTTGGAGGCTTTGGAGCCCACAAAGAGTCCGCTGCACCCCGCATCCTGCCGGAAAAGGCCTTCGAACCGGGGGTAGGACTCAACGAGGCCCTCCATCGAGTCCATGTAAGCCTGGTAGGAATCGCCCAGTTGGGTCACAGCCACAGCGATCTCATCCGCTTCTCCGCCGCCGTTGCCGCTCTGGACCTCGTTCAGTGCGGTCCGGGCTGAGCTGATGGCCTGCTGGAAATCATCGCGCTCCTTGGCTGAGTTCTTCTCAGCCTCCTCCTGTGATGCGGGGAGGTTCCGGGCCTTCTTGTAAGCGGCGAGGTAGGCGTTGGTTGCGGGCTGGATCTTGCCCCTGGCCTCAACAAGAGCAGCCAGGCGCTGATCTTTGAGCAGTGCCAGGCTTTCCTTACGCTGTTGGGCGGCCACGTTGGTGAGGGTGACAACCACCACCGAGGCAATCACGGCCAGTACCAACGCAATAGCCAGGACAATAAGCAAGGGACGCCGCTTGGGACGAACAGGCTCAATGGTCATTGCTATTTCCCCTCACCGGATACTGCATCGAACTGTTCCAAGCTCTTTTTCAGGACGCTTTCGAACTCGGAGTTTGAGCTGTTGGCGTTTTCGATGATCTTGGAGTACTTGTCCTTGGTGGCAGTTTCATAAGTGGTTTGCGCCTTGGCAAAGGCCTCGTTGATATCCAACAGAGCCACGGCGGCGGTGGTGCTCTTGGCGAGCCGCTCAAGGGAATCCTTGCTATCGAGCACTTCCTGCTGCTTGGCGCGCTGCCCGCTGATGACCGCTTCCACAGCCGAAATCAAGGTGACGGTCTCAGCATCGGCGCCATCCTTGGCTGTGCGCAGTGCTGCAAGGCACTCGTCGGCGTTCTTGACGTAGTCCTGGGCATAGGACTCGCTGGCCACGTTGAGCGATGAATGCAGGGAGGCGCAGGGTCCGCCCACGGATCGGTAGATATTGGTGGTGTTGACCAGCAGTTGATCGTTGTATGCGATCACGGCGCCGTACTGATCCTTGAACCGGTTGAAGGCCTGGGCGAGCTCCTGGTCCTTCAGCGCCGCCGATTCGGCCATGTGATCAAGGCGCTGGCGATTTGCCTGGGACTCACGGGCTATGCGCTCACGGTCCCGGGCCAGGACTTTCTCCTCCTCCGATTGCCCGGCTTTCTCGGCGATGACGTTGGAGTACCGCCCCGAAAATTGCTGGACCAGGGGATCGTAGAGGTTCATGGAGTTGTCCACGATGACGCGGTGCTTGTCCAAGCGGACAACATCAGCACGGCCGTCCCCGGCGGGTTTGGAGAGGATTAACCATGTGCCCACGCCTACGGCAACCAAGGCCGCAACCAGGGCAACCGCAATGATGACCGTACGCCCGGAGCGGCCCTTGGTGGGCGCGCTGACTGTCTCTTCCAAGGATCTATCCCCCATATTTGTGAACCGCCTGGATCCTGCTTACCACACGCATCAAGCCAACCGCTTAGACGTCGTGCTGGAGCCTTTTGACGAAGAGCTTGGTTCGTTCCTGGGTTGGTGCGCGCAGGACCTCGGACGCGGGACCGCGCTCAACCACCACGCCGCCGTCCATGAAGATCACTTCATCCGCCACGTGTTGGGCAAAGGCCAGCTCGTGGGTGACGATCACCATGGTCCAACCTTCTTCAGCGAGTTCTTTGATGACGCCCAGGACGTCTCCCACGAGTTCGGGGTCCAGTGCGGACGTAGGCTCGTCGAAGAGGAGCAGTTGAGGCTTCAGCGCCAACGCCCGGACGATCCCCACGCGCTGCTGCTGGCCACCGGAGAGCTCAAAAGGGTAGGCATCGCGTTTGTCGGCCAGCCCTACGCGCTCCAGCAGGCGCTCGGCGTCCGCAACTGCCTCGGCGCGTGGCCTTTTTTGGACCTGAACGGGGCCTTCGATGATATTTTTCAACACCGTCATGTGCGGGAACAGGTTGTAATGCTGGAAGACCATGGCACTGCGGTCCCGCAGGGCAGCCACCTCTTTCTTCCCTACTTTGGCACTGAAGTCGATATCAAGCTCTGACGAGGCGTCGCCGCTGCCAAAGGTGACAGTGCCGGCGTCGGGAATTTCAAGGCCGTTCAGGGAGCGCAGGACCGTGGTCTTGCCGGAGCCCGAGGGGCCGATCAGAGCCACCACCTGACCGCGCTGGATATCGATGTCGATGTCCCGCAGGACCACGTTGTCCCCGAAAGCCTTGGCAAGGTTCCGAGCCTTCAGGACCGAAGCAGTGGGAGGCTGCGGGGAGGATGCGTCAGTGGGCAACATAGCGGTCCAATCTCTTTTCCACGGCAGACTGTGCCGTGGAAAGGACCAGGCAAATAACCCAGTAAACCAGGGCTGCCTGCAGGTAGAGGGCCATGAACTCCTGGCTGAACGCCGCAATTTGCTGGGCGTTGCGGAACAGTTCGGTGACCAGGATGAGCGAGGCGAGGGACGTGTCCTTCACCAGGGATATAAAAGTGTTGGACAACGGCGGAACGGACACCCGGGCGGCCTGCGGAAGGATGATCCGCACCAGCGCCTGAGGACGTGACATCCCGATGGTGTGTCCGGCTTCCCACTGCCCTTTGGGAACGGAAAGGATAGCGGCACGGATGATCTCGGCGGCGTACCCGCCAACGTTGAGTGAGAACGCAATGATGGCACTGGGCCACGGGTCAAGACGGATGCCGATGCTGGGCAGGCCAAAGAAGATCACAAAGAGCTGCACCAGCAAGGGAGTGCCGCGGATCACCGAGACGTAGAAGCGGCCAATGCCTGAAAGCAGCCAATTGGGGCTCAGGCGCATCAGGGCTACCACCAGCGCAAGGACCAGGCCAAAGGCAAAGGAAGCGAGCGTTAGTGGAATGGTCCCCGTCACGGCGCCGGTGATCAGCGGACCGAAGGAACTCCAGATGAGGTCCCAGTTCATCTATTTGGTGACGTCCGCGCCGAAGTACTTTTCGGAAATCTTGGCCAGGGTGCCGTCAGCTTTGAGATCGGCAAGTGCCTTGTCCACGGCTGCCGTGAGTTCCGTGGAACCCTTGCGGAACACCATTGCGCTCTCGGTCTTCTCCGGTGCCTCGGCGGCCACCTTCAGGCCGGAATCGGGAGTGTTCTTGGCGTAGTCCAAGTACGTGAGTTTGTCATTGACAGTGGCATCCACGCGTCCTTGCTGCACCAGCGTGGCAGACTGTGCCCAGCCTTCCACTGCCTGGACATTGGCGCCTGCTTCAACAGCCATCTTGTAGAAGTTGCTGGTCAGCGACTGGGCGGTGGTCTTGCCCTTGAGGTCCGCGAAGCTGTTGATGCTGCTGTTGTCCGACTTGGTCACCACAACTCCGGTGGAGACGGTGTACGGAGTGGAGAAATCGTACTTGGCCTTGCGCTCATCATTGATGGAGATCTGGTTGGCGATGGTGTCAAAGCGCTTTGACTCGAGCCCGGCGAAGATGCCGTCAAACTGGGTCTCCTGGAAGGTGGCCTTGACCCCGAGTTTCCCGGCAACAGCCTGGGCGATCTCCACGTCGAAGCCGGTGAGCTCGCCGGCGCCGTCTGCGTGGAAGCTGAACGGGCGGTAAGTACCTTCGGTGGCGATGATCAGTTCGCCCTTGGATTTGACGTCTGACAGGGAGGTATCACCGCCGGACTGCGCGGGAGCCGATCCTCCGCTGCACGCGGAAAGTGCAAGGGCGGCCGCGGCCATGGTAGCTGCGAGGACGGAGCGTCGGGTGCGAAGGCTGTTCATGGAGCCATCTTAGTCACCGCCCCGGCAAGGCTTGGTGGGCGGCATGCAACGTGCCGTTAAAAAGGCTGAGTGGGGGCGGTCCCCAACAGCCCGCCACCACTCATCCCCCCAATTGTGATCACGTGGGCGCCACACCCACCGGAAACCCGTTCTCTGATTCCGGTGCCAGGCTGCAAGCCGCGTTCACACATTCATGATTGTGCCACGATCTAATGGTTTTGTGAAAGTCTTACGCCGGGAGACGTTGCTTTCGTCGCGCAAACGCCTTGGATGCCCAAATGCCGGCGAGGCCGATCGCCGTGAAAGTGGCCGCGGAATAGTTGATAAGGACCCTCAACCACACCTCTGAGAACGGGATCAGGGGGAACAGTTGGGATACCAGGAGAAGCGATAACCCCAGGAGCAGCAGAGCCGACGCGATCCGTAACAGGATGGGTGCGGTACTCATCACGGTGCGCCAAATGGCGGGCACCAGGCAGGCAGCCACAAAGCCGGGATAGATGCGGCCCATGAAGGCGTAGGCCTCCAGTGACGGTCCCCAATGAAGGCCGCTCATCCCTGCAGAGGATCCCTGGGTATCGGTGATGACAAAGAAGTAAATGGTCAAAGCGCCCACGAGCAACGCTGCGGCAACCCCCAAGGGTCCCCTGATGGCGCGCACTGCGGAGGGTGAACCGAACGCTGTGGCAATCTTGAGGCCCATGAAGTAGAAGGTGCCGTACAAGAGGAAACGAAGAATCAGGTTGACGATGTTCATCCCGCCGACCCAAGCGTCAATCACCAGATACGGGGCCTCAATGCTGATGAAGATACTCAAGGAGATCAGCGCGAAAATATAGAAGACTTCACGGTTTTCTCCCCGGAGGGCGCTGGGAATCCGGGCGAGGGTAATGGCCAGGCACACCGCCAGTGTTATCCAGGGCAGGACTGCCGTCATCCGAGGTTCTCCCAGATTCGTTCGGTTCGTTCGTGGTCTTGTTCCTGGCGGCGGAGCGTTTTCCCGAGCGCCAGGAGGCGTTCACCGGCCAAGGTCACCAGCCTGCCCTGAGTCAGCTTGTCCAAGGCTTCCTGCCGCGCATTCGGTGGCCACCCGGCCTCGGCCTCCGTGATCAGCCCCCCGGCCACCAGCCCTCCCGCCGGCCCCACCCCGGCAGCACGCGAGGTCGCGATGGCCAGCTCGGGCGGAAGCCTGTTGGCCGTCAGGTGGGCGGAGAAGTTCTGTGGCGCTATCCCGGTGGTGTCGCTGACCCGGTGCCGCAACTCGCCGTCGTCGATCGCGTCCACCCAGTTCCGCACCGACGTGGGGTGGGGTGGCTCCGAAAGCCGTGGACTGGGAGTGGGCGCGGGTTCGCTGCGGTCCACCACCGCGCGCAGCAAATCTATGGTGGCGATCTGGCTGACTAGCTCGCAGGACGTGGGCGGAACGGGATCGCCCCGGAGCTCGGCGTACAAATCAAAAGTGGACAGGGCCTGAACGGGATTGATGTTGAAGCCGCGGCTGATACTGACCAGCGTGGATTCAGCGACTTTACCGCGGACCATCTGCTGAGCCAGCGTTGTGCGCTTGATGCCCGCGATCCGGCAGACGTCAGCTGTGCTGGCCTCGGGCGCAACACCATGAAGCCAGCGCTGGAACGCCTTGGACTGTAAGGGCATGAAGGACTTTCGTGGAGGGGCGGCGAAGGCAAAGAAGAGCTGAGGACCTAAGTGGGAGTACGGAACGATTTTACGCCTACGCCACATTGAATTATGCTTGATGATTGAACCCGCTGGTCCGTACACCCCCCAAGTCCGGACCAGCGGGTTTTTCCATGCCCGCGGGAATCGCGGCCGGAATTTCTGCGTTCCCTTGCTGGAGGATAGAGAATGACTGCAACTTTGGTGGCCAAGGACCTTGCCGGTGGCCATGGCCATCGCACGCTTTTTGAAGACCTGTCCCTGACCGTTGCGCCCGGCGATGTTGTGGGCGTGGTGGGGGCCAACGGTGCTGGTAAGTCCACGCTGTTGCGCATCCTCGCCGGAGTGGACCAGCCACAGGCGGGAAGCGTCAACCTGGCGCCCTCGGATGCCTTTGTAGGCTGGCTGCCGCAGGAACACGAGCGCACCCCCGGCGAGACAATCAGCGCCTATATTGCCCGGCGAACCGGCTGCGCGCAGGCAACCCATGAGATGGAATCCACCGCTGCTGCCCTTGGCTCCGGAGCCCCTGGAGCCGATGACGCGTACTCGCTGGCTTTTGATCGTTGGATGGCCTCCGGCGCAGCGGATCTTGAGGACAGGGTCCCGGCTGTGCTGGCTGACCTCGGCCTGGAGCTCGGTGCCGACGCCCTGATGGCCGGCCTCTCCGGCGGCCAAGCGGCACGTGTTGCGCTCGCTGCCCTGCTGCTGAGCCGCTTCGACGTGGTCCTCCTGGACGAACCCACCAACGATCTTGACCTTGACGGACTCGCCCGGCTTGAGGCCTTCGTCCAAGGCCTGCGAGGCGGCGTGGTGCTGGTGTCCCACGACCGCGAGTTCCTGGCCCGCTGCGTCACCACCGTTGTGGAGCTTGACCTGGCCCAGAACTCGGTGGCCGTATACGACGGCGGATACGAGTCCTTCCTTGAAGAGCGCGCGGTGGCCAAACGCCACGCCCGCGAACGCTACGACGAGTACGCCAACACCAAAGCGGACCTCGTATCCCGCGCCCGCACCCAGCGCGAATGGAGCTCCCAGGGCGTCCGGAACGCCATGAAAAAGAATCCGGACAATGACAAGATCCGGCGCGCCGCCAGCAGCGAATCCTCAGAGAAGCAGGCTCAGAAAGTCCGCCAGATGGAGTCACGCATCGCCCGGCTCACTGAGGTGGAGGAGCCGCGCAAGGAGTGGCAGCTGCAGTTCAGCATCGGCCAGGCGCCCCGCTCAAGTGCCGTCGTCGCCACTTTGCGCAACGTCGTTGCCCGCCAGGGTGACTTCACGCTGGGGCCGGTGAACCTCCAACTCAACGGCGGTGAACGCATCGGCATCACGGGACCGAACGGTGCGGGCAAGTCCACGCTCTTGCGCCTGTTGCTGGGCACGCAGGAACCGGACGACGGCGATGCCTCCATGGGTGCCTCCGTGGCCATCGGCGAAATCGACCAAGCGCGCGGATTGCTCGACGGCGGGCGGCCACTTGGTGACGCCGTGGAGGCTGTGTTGGTGGAATGGAACAGTGCGGATGTCCGTACGCTCCTGGCCAAGTTTGGCCTCAAAGCCGATCACACCGCCCGGACCGTGGATTCGTTGTCACCGGGGGAGCGGACCCGTGCAGCGCTCGCGTTGCTGCAGGCCCGTGGCGTGAACCTGCTGGTCCTGGATGAGCCCACCAACCATTTGGATCTTCCGGCTATTGAACAGTTGGAGGAGGCGCTGGAAAGCTATGAGGGGGCGCTCTTGCTGGTCACTCACGACCGCCGGTTGCTTGAGAACGTTCGACTCGATTCGCGCTGGCACTTGGAGAACGGCCAAGTGCAGGAGCTGCATCACACCCCAAGCCAGGAGAAGTAAGCATGAGCATGGACCGCGTGGCATGGAGCTCGCTCTACAACATCACCACTGCCAAGAGCGGCTCCAAGCCGTTCTCCAAGGAAACCCTGAAACGGGTCATGGCTTTCGCTGCCCCGCACAAGGGCAAGCTCATTGCCTTTGTGATCGCCTCGATCGCCGGCGCCTTCCTGGCCGTGGCTACTCCTGTGCTGGCAGGTCAGGTGGTTGATGCCATCATCGCCAACGCCGGTGTGGGCACGGTGATCTGGCTTGCGGTGCTGATTGCCATCGTGGCCGTGGGGGAAGCCGGTGTGGGCCTGATGACCCGTTGGTTGTCATCCATCATCGGTGAAGGTGTCATTGTGGACCTTCGCACCCGTGTGTTCGATCACGTGCAGCGGATGCCGATCGCGTTCTTCACCCGAACCCGCACCGGTGCCTTGGTGAGCAGGCTGAACAATGACGTTATTGGGGCACAATCGGCCTTCGCGGGCACGTTGTCCGGGGTGGTAAGTAACGTAGTTACCTTGGTCCTGACCCTTGCCGTAATGCTCAACACGTCCTGGCTTGTGACGGTACTGGCCATGGTGTTGCTCCCGATCTTCCTGATTCCGGCGAGGCGCATGGGTTCCAAACTGGCAGATCTGCGCCGTGAAGCCGCCGCGCACAATGCAGCCATGGGCACGCAAATGACCGAGCGTTTCTCCGCCCCTGGTGCCACGTTGGTGAAGTTGTTCGGCCGGCCGGATGAGGAGTCCCGCGAGTTCGCTGCCAGGGCAGGCCGTGTCCGTGACATCGGGATCCGGACTGCCATGCTGCAGTTCACCTTCGTCACCGCCCTCACTTTGGTCTCGGCCTTGGCCTTGGCCCTGGTTTACGGTCTGGGCGGCTGGTTGGCGATCGGCGGCCAACTTGCCCCCGGTGATGTGGTGGTCCTGGCGCTCCTGCTGACCCGCCTTTACGCTCCGCTCACGGCGCTGTCCAACGCCCGCGTGGAAATCATGAGCGCCTTGGTCAGCTTTGAACGCGTGTTTGAGATCCTGGACCTGAAGCCGTTGATTACGCAGAAGCCGGATGCCGTGGAAGTTCCCGCCGGCCCCGTTGCCGTGGAATTTAGCGACGTCCGTTTCTCTTACCCCTCGGCCGAGAAGGTATCACTGGCATCCCTGGAAGACGTTGCCACGCTGGATACCCGTGGAGGGGAAGAGGTGCTGCACGGCCTGAGCTTCAGGGTTGAACCCGGGCAGACGGTGGCGCTGGTTGGTTCCTCCGGTGCAGGCAAGTCCACCGTGGCCCAGTTGCTCTCGCGCTTGTACGACGTCGATTCCGGCGCCGTACGCCTGGGCGGCCAAAAGCCCGGAACAGGCGTGGATGTCCGCGATCTCAGTTTCGACTCCTTGCGCGACACCATGGGCATGGTGACCCAGGACGGGCACCTTTTCCACGAAACCATCGCCTCCAACCTGCGCCTGGCCCGGCCCGATGCCACGGAGGAGGACATGTGGGATGTGCTCCGGCGCGCTCGCTTGGAGCCCATGATCCGGTCCTTGCCCGATGGCCTGGAAACCGTGGTGGGGGAGCGCGGCTACCGGCTTTCCGGTGGTGAGCGCCAACGGCTCACCATTGCGCGGCTCCTCATCAAGCAGCCTCGCGTTGTGATCCTGGACGAAGCCACTGCGGCGTTGGACTCCACCAACGAGGCCGCCGTCCAAGCGGCCTTGGGCGAGGCGCTTGAGGGGCGTACCGCCGTCGTGATTGCGCACCGCTTGTCCACCATCCGCGCAGCCGACGCCATTTTGGTGGTGGAAGACGGCAGGATCGTTGAGCGGGGCACGCACACAGAGTTGCTTGCTGCAGCCGGACGCTACGCGGAGCTGTACCAAACCCAGTTCGCGGAAGCCACGGCAGTGGCACAGGAAGCGGTCCCGGAGCTGTAAGGCCGCTGCTGGATGCCGGTTGTCAGCTGCCGGTTGTCAGCTGCGGGTGGTCAGCTGCAGCCAGTCACTTGCGGCCGGTCAGCAACGGGATGACATGGTCCGTCAGCAGCGGCGCCAGGTCCGCCGGAAGCGGGGCCGCCAAATCCAGCCAACGGATTTCCGCGATTTCCGCCGAAGGGTGCGCTTCCCACGTCCCAGGGGCGGTGAAAACCGTGGCCTCAATGGTGGTGGCAGCCTCGTTGGCCGCCACCGCCAGCCACACGCCAAAGGGTTCCAGGGCGTCCGGCAGTACTTCTATCCCCACTTCCTCAAAGAGCTCGCGGGACGCTGCTTGCGCGGCGGTTTCGCCGGCCTCCGGTTTGCCTCCGGGGTGCATGAACTTCTCCGTGCCGCGCTTGCGGACGGTCAGCAGGTGCCCATCCTGGTTGTAGACGCAGACGGCGCTCACAATGATCAGGTCCGTGCCCGTGCCCGTGCCACTCATGCCCGTGCCGCTCATGGTTGCCTCCCGGCATCGATCCGAACCAAGTGGGATTCAAGGAGCAAATTCTTGGCAGGGCCCTGGACGTCCCAGGTAAAGTTGAACGCGTTGGGTCCCTCGCAGACGTACCTAACCCTGTAGTCATCGGGGTCGCACCAGTGCTTATCCTGGTTGCCCGCCTCGGCGAAGCTCATCACGTGGAAGGGACGGCCGTCGGGGAAAAACACGTCCATCGATTCCGGGCCCGCGCCAGGTTTCAGGCGGTACTCCCGGAACGCCGGACCTGAATGGGTGGGCCACTGCATGGTTCCGTCTTCGCGATAGTCCAGGCCGCCGTCGGGGTTCGGGGAATAGCGTACGACGCCGGTGAAGGTTCCGTTGGTGCCGGACGTGCGGTCCAGGAGGGTCCGCTCCACCACCCAGCTGCCGGCCAGGTAGGCCTGCAAATCCTGGATGGGCTGCTGGGGGTTCAAGTGCCCTCGATTGGAATCGAACCAACGACACCGGCTTTAGGAGAGCCGTGCTCTATCCACTGAGCTACGAGGGCCTGTGTGTCCATGCTCTGAATCCCACTGCTGGAGCTCGAGGGCCCGGACACGACTACAAGCATACAAGCTGCCGGGGCGCTGGCTGAACAACACCGGGCCGAGCATGATGAAACGCTAGGCTGGCCATCATGAAAGGGCACGCAACTGCACCGGCAACGGCTGGATTCTTCCTCCCGGACACCCGCGGCATCAGGGCGATCATTGGAGGGTGGGCGCAACTGAGCGTGGTCCAGTACTTCGTGGCCGAAGCGGCGGTCATCGACGCCTGGGCAGGTCCGGAGCCCTATAGCAGGGCCACTGGATTCATCAGTGACCTGGGGGCCGTTTCCTGCGGCGTCTACGAGGACAGGGCTGTCTGTTCGCCACTGCATCTGTTGATGAATGCCTCTTTTGTGGTGCAAGGGTTGGCGCTGGTCCTTGGCGCCGTGTTCCTCACCGCCGGGCTGTTGAGCGTGGCCGCGAGGCCCGGAGTGCACGCCCGGCGCTTTCGCGCTGATGCCGGCGGCACACCTCAGACAAGAGTGATGACCGTGCCGTGGATGGCGGCGGTGGCCATCCGGATCCTCACCGCCGTTGCGGGGGTGGGGACTGTGGTGGTGGGTTTGGTGCCCGAAGACCTTGGCTCGCCGTGGCATTTTGCGGGGGCCCTAATGTTCTTTATTGCCGGCAGCTTTGCGCTTCTGATGCTGGGCATTTTGTGGTGGCGGCAGACGCCGGTGAGCTGGTTCCTCGCCGCCTGTGGACTGATCAGCATTGGGGCACTGGCTATCGGCGCGATCACGGGCATGGAAGTACCCCAGCCGGGGCTGTTGGAAAGGTTCATGGGCTACCCGGTGACCGTTGGCCTGGCAGTTGCCGGCTTGGTGATTGCCCAGCGTGTGCACACGGAGCGGCGCCGGGCTAAGAGTCCGTGGGCTTCTTCCTCCCCAGGAACACGGCCAGCACGCCGCACAGAAGGCTGATCAGGAACAGTACCCAGGACGCAACGGTGACCGCTGATGCCAAGGCCACCGAACCGGCGTCGGGCGTTTCAGCAGCCAGCACGGAATCAATGGCCACGTTGGACCACAAGTGAGCCACGGCAAACAGCAGGGGAGCGGCCCACATGGCCCAACGCCAGGACTTCCGGGCCACGTTGGTGCCAATGAGCAGAAGCCAACTGAAGCCAAAAATCAGGGGAAACAAGGTCCCCGCGGTTTTGTGGACATAGTTGAGCTGGCCGCGGGCGGAGTCGTCCATGGCGGTGCGAAGCTGGCCGATGTAGTCCTGCGAGAAGCCGCCAATCAGCGAATCAGGCATGGCCAGCCCGTTCGAGAGCTGAGTCATCTGGTTCAGGGTGAGCAGGTGCAGGTACCAGAACAGGAACAGGCTGGCCACCACGCCCGCGATCACAATGAGCTTGGAGTTGCTTTGTGCCTTTTGGGGGGTGCGCTGGGTAGTGGTGTTGATCACGGGAGGCAACGAGTGGTCCGGAACCACTGCCTTTGCTCCGTGCTTCTTGATGCGCTGCGCGGGTGTCTTGGCCATGTCATTCATTATCCCGCCACATAAGCTGGATCCATGACCACTGGCAGGCACACAGCAACTGACCTCGATCCTTCACTCGATGACTACCAACTGGCCAGCGCCTTGGTCCGCGAGGCAGGCCAACTGGCGCTGCTCATGCGGATGGGCGGACTGCAGGGCGAACGCAAGACCTCAGTATCGGACGTCGTCACAGCGGCCGATCACGCGGCCGAGGCGTATGTACTGGAACAGCTGCGCCGCTGCCGACCCGAGGATGGGATCCTCGGCGAGGAAGGCGCATCCGTTGCCGGAACAAGCGGCCGCACCTGGGTGATTGATCCGGTGGATGGCACCTACAACTTCCTGCACGGTTCCACGTATTGGTGCTCGGCAATCGCCCTAAAGCTAGACGACTCTCCCCGCGCAGGGAATCCAACAGCAGATCCCGAGGTAGTGCTTGGCGCCATTTACCAGCCCGAGCTGGACAAGCTGTGGCTCGGTGGCCAGGACCGTCCTTCAACCCTCAACGACCAACCCATTTCAGGGTTCGGAGATCTCCCCGTGAGCCAAATCTCCGCGGCCACCTACATCCATCCCACGTGGCTCGCGGACCCCCGCGCGGCCATGCCGTGGCACGCTGCTGCTGTTTCCGCAGCATCCCTGCGCATGTTTGGTTCGGGCTCATGCGACCTCGGCCGCGTGGCCGATGGCGAACTTGGCTGCTGGTTCCAGCACAGCTGCCCGGAGTGGGACTGGCTACCCGGCAAGGCCATTGTCCGCGCTGCGGGCGGGGACACCGCCGTCGTGCAGGTCAACGGACTGAACTGGTTCGTGGCGGGAGGCCCGACGGCGGTACGGGAGTTGAGTGCCGCCCTCACCTCGGTTCCCCAATTTGCCTGATCTGCTGCCCATTTCCTTGGGCGTTAGTTAGGCGCCATGAACCATATGAGGCCCTTGAAGCAGGACGGTTAACCCCTTCGGGTACCCCCACCGGGTAGGGTCTTTTCCCCTTGTTATTTTGCACCGGGGAGGCGTTTGCCTCCACGGTCTCAGCTGCAGGCCTGCTCCGGCTTGTCCTGCAGCGTTCGCAAGGGGGAAGTACTTGAACAGCAAGAGTAAGTTGTGGCCCGCCGCAGTCGGCGTCACCGCCGTCTCGGCACTGGCCATTGGCCTGGTGGCCGCACCAGCTGCCAACGCAGCACCCACTGACGTGATCTCACTCGGCAGTGGCCAGATCATTGATGGCTCAGTCCTGGCCATCCCGAACTTCGCGGGACTCGCAGCCAACGGCGCAGCAACCGCCCAGCAGATCGGAACGCCGCCGGCTGGACCGGCCATCATCGAAAGCAGCGACCCGCTGGACCTCAGCGCCGTCTTCGGCGTAGTGAACGTGGGCGCCGGCAACATCCCGTTGCTGCAGAACAACGGCATCATCCAGGTTGGTGCGGTCAGCCAGTACGGCAAGGCTGTGAACGACGGTTCTTCCGAAGCATTCTCCGGTACCGTGAGCGGCGCTCCCGGCCTGGTGACGCTTCCCGCGGGCCTTCCGACCTCCGGCGATCCCGCCATCCCGGCCGCCCGCATCACGGCCGGTACGGCAGCCATCCTCGGTGGCGCTGACCTGGTGAACCTTAACCTGGACATCACCACCCTCGCTGCGGCAGCCAAGAAGGACCAGGGGGCCGCACCGCAGGGTGCCTACGCCATCGCCGGTGTTTCCGCTGAAGTTGGCGGCACCATCGTGGGAGGCGTCAGCACGGCGATCAACCCGCTGCTGAACACTGCCAACGTTGCCCTTACCGCCGTTGGGCTGCCGATCACCAACCCGCTGGCCAGCGGCGTCGTTGAAATCACTGAAGCAGACCTGCTGGCCGCCGCTGGCGTCGCGGATCTGAACTCGCTTCCCGCCGGCACGGACCTAGTCTCGTTCCTGCCTGCTGCTGTCTCCACCAAGATCCAGAGCATCCTGGCCACAACCCTGGCCAGCACCCGGGCTGCAGTACAGGCGCTGCCGGACACCCTTCCGCCGCTGAACCTGCCTAACCTGGCCAAGACCACCGCTTTGGTGGCTGTCACCACTCTGGAAACAGCAATCAACGGTGTAGTTGGCGGCTTGACCGCAAGCCTCGTCACTCCGCTCGGTAACGCATTGACCGCCCTGGTTTCGGCCAAGGTCAACGTTCAGGAAACCGCGCCGTCGGGCGCCTTCACCCAGCGCGCCCTGCAGGTCGCCATTGCCGGCGGCTCCATTGCCACGGTGAACCTGGCTAACGCAACTGTTGGTCCCAACCTTGATGCAGAGGCGATCCCCCTGGTCAACACCGACACCATGGCCATCACCGGTGGCGTGGCTCTCCTGGCACTGCTCACCTGGCTGTTCGTTCGTTCGCGCCGCCGGACTGCAGTAGCTGCTGCCTGATCGCCTTCCGCGCATCAAGCATCGGCGAAAGGAGAACCCCTCATGTACGGCAATAACTGGACTGCCGGCGGCACAGCTGCCGGCGGTACCACGCTGGCTGTCACCGGCGCCCCAACCCTTGGTTGGGTCATCCTGGTGGGGATCGCCCTGCTGATCACCGGTTTTGTGGTCCTGCGCAACAGCAGGCTCAAAGCGGCACAGCGGGACGCAGACCCTAGCCCGTAACACCCTCGGCGGGACGGCTTCTTCCGGAGCCGTCCCGCCACCCTAATTTCCCGTGGCCTCTCCGGCCTTGCACAAGCATCGGAACTAAATGTCGGTACTCGAATCCGCGCAGGCGCTGGCTTTTGTGCTCCTTGTGGTTTTTTTGTCGTACATCCTCGTGATTCTGGTGCCCTTCCTGCGGCGTAAACCCGATCCTGAGGGCGATCCTGACGCCTTCTCCTGGCATGTGTTCATCCCATGCCGTGATGAGGAGGTCGTGATCGGCAACACCTTGGAACTGCTCCGTGCCCGGTTCCCACAAGCACACGTCTGGGTTGTTGATGATGACAGCGACGACTCAACTGCAGGGATTGTGGAAGCCGCCTCTGACCGGGACAGCATGATTCACTTGGTGCGCCGCCGGAGGCCTCTGGCCCGCACAGGCAAAGGCGATGCCCTCAATTCCGCCTACCGCACCCTGGACGCTTGGCTGCCCGCCGGTGTGGACCGCGCTTCGGTCATCGTTTTAGTGGTCGACGCCGACGGTCACCTGGCGGACAACGCCTTCCGTCAGGCAGCTGGTCCCCTCGCATTCGGCGACGCCGAGGTGGGCGCGGCCCAGACCGCCGTCTGGATGTCCAACCTGGATGACCCTGACCTCCAAGGTGGCACCGGCCTGGCACGCCTCAAAAAGTCTTTCGGCCGCTACCTGGTGCTCATGCAGGATATGGAATTCCGCACCACCATTGCTGCCATGCAGTCCCTGCGACGCCACACCCTGACTGTGGGGCTTGGCGGAAACGGCCAGTTCACCCGGTTGTCCGCACTGGACGCCATTGCCAGGTCTTCCGGGCAGCCATGGCATGGCGCTTTGCTGGAGGATTACGAACTTGCCATCCACACCATGCTGGGTGGCTACAAGACCGTGTACATGCACGACACCCACGTAGCGCAGGAAGCACTTCCGGATCTCCGGCGCCTCCTGACCCAGCGGACCCGGTGGTGCCACGGCGGAATGCAATGCAGCGTCTACTTGAAGCGGATCTTTGAATCGCCCTATTTCAGCAATGTTGGTGCGATTGAATCCAGCTACTTCTTGATCCAGCCGTTCATCCAGATTGTGGGTCTGGTCCTGTGGCCTACCCTGTTCATCACCATGGTGGCCCAAGGCTCACTCACCATGGGCAGTTTTGGAGCCTGGATCAGCGCGGCCTGGTTCATCATTCCGCTGATCATCGCAACAGGCGTGCTGCCCTTTGCCCTGTGGGGGTTGGTGTATAGGCGGCAAGTCACCCCGGAGAAGAACTTCATGACCGGCGTCGTGTGGGGCTTTGGCTACTGGCTGTACATGTACCAAAACTATGTCACCGTCCTCCGGGCAACGTACCGCCTGATTACCGGCCGGCAAGGGTGGGCCAAAACCCGCCGAAACCATGAGACAGACGTCAAACTCCTAGCGAAGGAAGCCTAGTGGCCATGAGTGCCCCGATCAGTGACGTCCACGTTCCCAGAGGACCGCGGGCCATCCCGGTAAGGAAAGCGCGCGGCGGCGGCCTCATTGGGCTGGCCTTCCTCGCGGCAGCTGCTGCGGCAATGCTGCAGCAGGAGCAAATCCGTGCAGCAGAAGCCTGGTTGATGGCGGCTGTCTTTGACGGCACCCTCGGTGGTGCCTCCTACAGCGTGGGCGACATCATCTTCCACAACGTCGGAGGGGGTCAACCATTTGCCCTCCAAGTCACCGGGCTCTGCTCCAGCGCTGTACTCCTGACCCCCATAGCCGGGCTGGCAGGGATCCTTTTCCTGATGGGCCGCATTCCGGTGTCGCGCCTGATGCCGGCAACCATTATTGCGCTGGTGATCGTGAGCGTCAGCAACGCCACCCGGTACTTCATGATCGCTGCGGCGCAGCAGAGCTGGGGCCAGCAGGGCTTCGACCTCATGCACCACTTCCTGGGATCCTTCGTGGTGATTTTCGGCTTTGTGGCCGCCATCATCGTCCTGGTGCGTGCCGCCGTCGTCCGCAAGGGCCGTACCGGCTCCCGGCGCAAGGGTCGGCGTGCTTCGTAACCTCACTCTTTTGCGATCTCCGGGTATTGCACGTGCTGGCGCGGTGGCCGGCGTAGCGGGCTTGTTCCTTGCCCTGACGGCCTGCGGCGTTGGCGAGCCAGCGACCGTGGAGGCTGAGAATGCCTCAGTAGCAAGTGCCGCTGTGCTTGACGGCTGCCACGTCATCTCTACACCAGAGGAATTCGGGGCACCAAGTGATATCAGGCCGTTAGTGGACTGCGCCGAACCGCACACTACGCAAACTTTCTTGGTGACAACTTTTCCGCAGCCCTTGGCTAACCAGAAAGAGCGGCCCCTGCAGGAACAACTTCAGAATGCCACCGACCGCCTGTGCCCAGCGCAAGAGCTCCGTAAATACCTTGGCGGCGCTCCGCGCGACGCCACAACCGGCATGGCGATCGCGGGCTACTATCCCACGCGCGCCGAATGGGCTGCAGGAAACCGTACCGTCCGCTGCGATGTACTGCTGACGGACCAGAGCGGCATCCCCGAGCAGAGCACCGTCAATCTCAGGGGGGCGCTCGCGGGCACTGATTCGGCGCGTATTCGCCTCTGCTATTCGCAGGACATCAAGGACGGCGTCCTGAGTGCTGAGGGTGCTGACACTGTGTGTTCGGAGCCCCATACGGCCGAAGACGTCAGTGCTTGGGTCGGTCAGGATGCCTCCCTGGTCAGCGTTGCAGCACAACAGGAGCGTTGCTTGCCGTTCGTGTTGGAGTTCCTCAAAGCGGACGCACTTCCGGCGGACAAAGAAGTCCGGCCGATCGTCAGGATAGACGGCGGTGCCAGGGCCGTCCGCTGCGCCGTTGCACCCAAGCAAGAGGTCCCGGCCCCGTGGACGGGAACCTTGGCGCCAGCTCGGGCTATCAGTGATGGAGCATCAATTGGTTGAGACCAAGCCTGAAAGAACGGCACCAGCCCAGGAATTCGAGCCCTTGCCCGTGAGATCCGGCAAGACCGACGGGCTGCGGCCGCTTCGACGACTGGGCAGGTTCCTGGCGCGCGTGTTTGGTCCCGGTGACCTGGCGCGCAGTGACTTTACTCGCGGCGACCTGGCGCGCGGGGGATTCCTTCTGCCTGCGCTCCTCACCGGTGCAGTGTCTGCCGTGGCCATGATCATCCGACTGTTCGTTCCCGGCCCTGTGGGCAGGGGTGATCAAGGCGACGGCCACGCGCTGCTCTGTTCGCTTGGCGTCAGCAACGTCCGTCCATGGGACTACGCAGAGTTCACCCGCCACATCTACCCAAGCTGGGTGCCCCATGAATTTGTGGGCGAGGCATGTGGTGCTGCGGGTTCCGGCGAAAGCGTCCTTTCGTCCCAGCTCGCCTTTCTGTGGTTGGGCAAATTCATCACCCCGCTCTTGGGCTGGGGGCCAGGTTTGGACACCCGGGCCGTTGGCATCCTGTGCTGCCTCGTCTTTGGAGCGCTAATGACGGCACTGGTCATGGTTCTCCCGGGCCGTGTCAGCTTCCGCATCTTGATTGCGTCCATTGTCACCGTGGTGATGGCGGACGGTATCTTCGCCGATTTCTTCATTTCGCCCTACCCTGAAGCCGCCGCTTTCCTGGGAACTTTGGCTTTGATGGTGGCGCTCCTGAACTACTGGAACGGACGCGGGAAGCGTTGGCTGCCTGTTCTGTGGGTGCTGGTTGCTGGAGCCTTCACTCTGGCTGCCAAACCGGAGATGGTGTCCTGGCTGCCGGTGGTTGCCTTTGGCCTGCTATGGCTGCCGGAATCACCATCACGGCGTTCCGGGCGCCGCTTGCCGCAAAAGTCGTGGTGGCGGCAGCGGATTGTGCCGCTGACCGCAGTGGTGGCCATTGCCGGCATGTCAGTGGCGATCCTGTCATGGCAAGCAAAACGCGCCACGGACATCAATGTGTATAACGCTGTTTTTGCCGAGCTTTTGCCTCATAGTCCCGTTCCTGCGGAGGACCTCGAATGGCTGGGACTTGATCCGGGCTTCCTGGCCTCCAGCGGCACCACAGTGGCTTCACCGAAGTCCGCTGCGTTGAACCCAAAGTTCCACGAATTCCAGGAACGCGTTGACCCTGCCAAACTGCTCGGTTTTTATCTCAGCCACCCGGAGCGCCTGATTGGAATGGGTGAACGGGGGATCACGGCAATGCTGAGCCCTGAGCTGGGTTACGTTGGCTCCTTCATGGAGGGGGAGGAGCCATTCGGCAAGGACCGCAGGTTTCCGGTGGTGCTGGGGCTCTTCTCGGCCATGAAGGCCGTGCCAGTGGTCCTGGTGGCCATGCAACTTTTGACCCTCATGTTGGGGCTGGCCGTTGCTTTCAGGAAGAAGGCTGGGATTGGCCGGTTGGCCGTGGTGGTTGTTCTGGCCGGATGGCTGCAGTTCTGGGTGGTCATGGTGGTCTCCGGCCAGCCAGAGATTTACCGGCAATTGATTGTTGCCGGTTTCCTGGGGGCTTTGTGCATACCACTGTTAGTGGCGTTGATCAGTATTCTGGCGTCGGGCTCAACTGCGGGGCAACGCGTTGACCAAGCTGTCAGTGATGGGGCTCTCAGTGACCAAGCAGTGAGCGGCCGGGCAGCTACGTGATCCAGCCATCAGTGCTTAGTTGCCGGCGCAGGCTGATGACGTTGCCCAGTTTGATGCCCGCTGCTCCGTAACGCTGACGGATCCGGTGCAGGTGGGCTTTGACGGTCTGTTCGCTGATCCCCATGGCCTCGGCCACCCCTCGCACGGACATGGCTTGGCTCCCCAGGTAGAGTTCGGCCAGCCGCTGTTCCCGCAATGACAGTTGGACGCGTACAGGCGCCGTGGTCACCATGACCGCAGCAGCCTCGGGGTGGAGGTATTCCTGATCTGCGGAGGCGGCCCGGACAGCTAACTCAACATGACCGGGACCAGCCGATTTTGGAACGTACCCCAGAGCGCCCGCCGCCCGGGCGGCCCCTGCTTCCCACCCATCCAACCGGGTAGCGAGAACCACAACCCGTAGGCCCGCCCCCACCAGAGAATGAACGGCAGGTATCAATTCCGAAGGGAGATCCAAGGTGCCCAGGACCGCTACCGTGATTCCTTGATCTGCCCACAGTTGAGCCTGCGCGGCGGGTTGGTGCCCATGTCCGGGGATGGCATTGAGGCCGGCGGTGACTTCCAAGTCAGGGGCACTGCAACGGAACCAGGCGGCCAAGGTGTCGATCATGAGCTGATGGTGGTCCACAACCAGCACGCGCGTCACCATGGCTTGGGCGCCTTTGTTCGGACAGTGATGCTGGCTCCTCCGGGATCGGTCTGAACGCGGGGCACACCCAGCGATCCAAGTTCGGTCCAGAATGCAGGAGTGCAACGCTGGGGGTTCAGGCGGGCCACGCGCCACGTAATCAGCACCGTCCCGTCCAAATGCGGCTCGATGTAGAGGTGAAGTTTTGCTGGTAGTCGCGAATCAGGGCCCTTCGCGGCTTGAACGGGCGTGGTCGCCAAAAGCATGGTGCTGGCCAGTACCGCGGAACGGGATTCTTGTGGAAGGTATTCAAGAAGGTCTGGCTGTGCCACCACTACTACCTGGGATTCCATTCCAGCCAGCGCCAAGGACTCCGTCAGCCAGTTGGTGGAGTACTGAACCGTCAGTTGGGTCCGGAGCTGCTGGGCTAATTCCTGCGCTTGCTCGGATAGTTCGGGGTGCAGGCTGAGTTTGCGGGTCTCTGCAACCTTGGCGAAAAGTTCCTGTATATGCCGATGCGTTTCCGCCATCTCTCCGGAGACCGCTGTTGCCCTGGCGTCTGCATGCTCCGTGAGTGTTTGCAATGCCCGTAACGTCTCCCGTGCTGCCCGTTCCTCCACCATGCTCCGGAGAACAAAAACGGTCAGGGCACCCAAGAGGCCCGGTAAGAGTGTGATGAAGAAAATGAGCAATCCGTCCCCGGACCCGAGGCGGGGAGTAGTGGCGTAGTAGACGCCGCTGAGGACGGAGTTGGCGGATATAAGGACCAGGAAGCCCAGCACGTCCCAGCGCATGGCAACCAGGAACACCAAGGACGTTCCAAGGAGGACGTTCAAAGCCAGTGCTGGATAACCGGACGTTGTGGTCACCGTTTGGGCGGTCTGGATTCCCGACGCAAAGGATGTGGCAAGCCAGAGCAGCCGCAACCACGGCAGGATGCGCTCCGGAGTTGTGGGATGCGAGGCAAAGAAGGCCACCACGAGGCCTGCGAAATCGAAACTCAAAGCAACAAATGTCAGCCGCCCCGCGTCGCCGTCAGCCGGGGCGAGTGCCGCAGCAACTATGGAGAGGCACCAGAGCGTGAGGCTCGCCAACAAGAGGAGGCCGCGCGAAATGAAGAGCGGCCCACTCTGATGCGCGGGCTGAAGAGGGACCCGGTTCATACGGCCACTTCTTCTTCATGGCCCGTGTAGTCATAGCCCCCGTAATCAAGTCCCTCGGCTTCCAGGACTACCGTGGTGCCACGGCCCCGCGCGGAGATCACCTTCGCCTTTCCCCCCACCCCAGCCATGCGGTCCACCACTGAGCGCCTCACACCCAACCGCTCCGCAGGAATCGTGGCGGAATCGAACCCGCAGCCGGCATCGCTGACCAGGACCGACACTTGGGAACCTGTCCTGGAGACCAATACATCCACGCTGTCAGTTCCGGCGTGCCGGGAAGCATTGACCATGCACTCCTCCGCGGCGTCCAAAAATGCAGCCTGCGTCGCCTCCGGAAGCGCTCCGGCTTCACCGAAAATCCCGATCGAAAACCCCTGCCGGCTGTGCCGGGTGGCGCGCTCGGTTAGCAGGGAAACAAGGTCACGGCCCGTGGAAGGCTCGACGGCGGTCACTGCGCCGAGGGGTCGTGCGAAACCCTCCGCGTCTGCCCGAGGACCCGCAGGTGGCGAGATAGCTAAGGAACCGCGCCCACCGGCGTCGAACTTTGTGACCGTAAGCATGTCCCTCAACTGCTCGGGACCTGCACCTGCGCCACCATGGGCCACCACTGTCAGTGACCTCAGGACGGTGTCGTGGAGGAACCTCGCATCTGCATGGTGGGCACTGATACTGTTCCCGGCCACCGCCTGTGCTGCAGTGGACACCGCCCTGACCTCCTGATCGCTGAGCAGGGCATCCAGGGCTTTGGGCACGGTGTGACGGATGGCCAGCATGATCAGCCAGAAGCCCGCAACGATCAATAGGGTGGTCGGACCCAGATCGTGAACAAGAGAGGATGCATGTGTGTGTCCAAAGACGAGCACACCGAGCAACACCGTGAAAGCAACGGACTTCCAGGAGCGCCGCAAGGACAAGGCCGCCACCGAACTGACTCCCATGGCCAAGCTGTGGGCCAGGAGCAGGGAGTCTGACTCATGACGATATGTGACGCCTGCCATGATCTCGGAGAACGTGATGAGAACGGTTACCAGAACCAGCCGGACGGGCCAAACATCAGTCCACAACATGGCAGCAAGGCAGGCAACCAGGAGGATCACCAGGACCGAAGCCAACGCCCGTTGCCACAAGGGACCGCCCATGGTTGGCCTGACATAAAGCCACGAACACGCGATGAAAACAAAGCCCACCACTGCGCCGCCCTGCACTACCAGATCTGATCGCTCCAGCTTCAGCAGCCAGGCTTTCATTCCGACTATCGCTTCCCCCACGAAATGTCTCCCCCGAAACCGGTCACCGAATATGATGACCACTTAGGCAGAATCATATGTGGGGGAGGCCGGAATATGTTGCGTTATCCAGTCTCCAGGCCCACAGTCGAAGTGGACATCGTGGAAGATCACGCCGTCCTGCGGGAAGGACTTGCCGAATGGCTCCAAGCCAATGCGCCCGGAATCAGCGTGGTGGGACGGTACGGCTCCTGGGCTGAAGCCGCCGGAAACCTGGGCGGGCTCTCCGACGTCGTCATTCTGGACGTTTTACTGGGCGACCAGATCCCACTGCGCGCAAAAATCCAGGCAATCCTGTCCTCCGGTCCGCAAGTTGTGGTGTGCAGTTCCATTGTTGATCCAGCGGTAATACGGCAAGCCATGAGCGCCGGAGCCCTGGCCTACATACCCAAGACAGCGGCAGCGGCCGTGGTGGAAAACGCGGTTCGGAAGGCAGCGCAAGGTCAGGCCTACATTACGGCGGAGGTCGCTTCAGCCATGGACGCTGCGGAAGCGGGGCCGCAGCTCTCCGCAAGGGAACACCAGGTGGTCTCTGTTTACCTCGGCGGTGAGGCCGGGACCATGGCAGAGACCGCGCGCTTCCTGGGGATTTCGGTTGATGGTGTGAAGAAGCACCTGGCTTCTGTCCGGAGAAAGTTCCAGGACGGCCAGGAACCGTTGACGCGGCTGGCGCTGAGGGAACGGCTGATCTCGGGTGGGTGGTTGCTTGAAGACCAGGACGGGCAAACCCCGGAAACCTGATCCGGCAATCCGCTCCGTTCCTTGCTTCGACTGAGAGTGTCAGAGGCACCGCCTAGACTGGTAGGCACCATGGATATGTTGTTTGACCCCTACGCAGACGGACCCTTCAAAGCAGGCACCAAAGCCGCACTCAAGGCTGCCCCCGAGCTTTCCTCCCAAGGAGGAGGTGCCTCCGGGCGGCGCCCTCACGAGGGACAAGGCGCGTCATCAAACGCACACCAGGAGCCCGCCTCTGCCGGCTGGGGCAACCACGGCGCCCCCGGCTTGCCCACTGCGGAAGCGCTCCTTCAAGGCCTTAATCCTCAGCAGGAAGAGGCCGTGAAGCATGCTGGCAGCCCCCTGCTGATCGTCGCAGGGGCCGGTTCGGGCAAAACCCGCGTCTTGAGTAACCGGATCGCCTTCCTCATAGCCACCAAGCGTGCCCATCACGGCGAGATCCTGGCCATCACCTTCACCAACAAGGCAGCCGCGGAGATGCGCGAACGCATCGAGGCCCTGGTGGGGCCGCGTGCCAAGGGCATGTGGATCTCCACGTTCCACTCCTCCTGCGTGCGTATCCTGCGCCGGGAAGCGGCCAACGTAGGCCTGAACTCGAACTTCTCCATCTACGACTCCGCCGACTCTTTGCGCCTGATCACCCTGGTGTCCAAGAACCTGGACCTGGACCCCAAGAAGTTCGCGCCCAAGGCCATCCAGCACAAGATCTCCGCGCTCAAGAACGAGCTCATTGACGCGGACTCCTACGTGTCCTCGGCAAACTACAACGACCCCTTTGAGCAAGCGGTGGCCGAGGTCTTCAAGGGCTACACGCAACGCCTCCGGCAAGCCAACGCCATGGACTTCGATGACCTCATCGCTGAGACGGTGTACATGTTCAGGGCCTTCCCGGCGCTCGCAGAATCCTACCGGCGCCGCTTCCGGCACGTTTTGGTTGACGAGTACCAGGACACCAACCATGCCCAGTACGCACTGGTCAGGGAAATTGTGGGCGTGGGGACGGACACGGAGGTATCGCCCAGCGAACTAACGGTGGTGGGCGATTCCGATCAGTCCATCTATGCCTTCCGCGGTGCGGACATCCGCAACATTGTGGAGTTCGAGGCAGATTACCCCAATGCGCGCACCATCAAACTGGAGCAGAACTATCGCTCCACGCAGAACATTCTCAGCGCCGCCAACTCCGTGATCTCCCGCAACCCGAACCGGCAGGAAAAACGCCTGTGGACTGCCGAGGGCGACGGCGAGAAGATCATTGGCTACGTGGGGGAGAACGAGCACGACGAAGCCCAGTTCATCGCCAAGGAAATCGACCGCTTGCAGGATGAGGAAAGCCTGCGTCCGGGTGATGTGGCCATCTTCTACCGGACCAACGCCCAGTCGCGTTCCATTGAAGATGTCTTGGTCCGGGTTGGGCTGCCCTACAAAGTGGTGGGTGGTACCCGCTTCTATGAGCGCAAGGAAATCAAGGACGCGCTGGCTTACCTTCGAGTGCTGGTCAACCCGGATGACGACGTCAACCTGCGGCGCGTGCTGAACGAACCCAAACGCGGGATCGGAGACCGCGCCGAGGGTGCCGTTGCTGCGTTGGCTGAACGGGAACGCACGTCCTTCATGACCGCCGCACGCCGCGCCGACCAAGCTCCGGGTATGGCCACGCGCTCGGTCAACGCCGTGCTGGGCTTCGTGAAGCTGCTGGATGACCTCGCCGAGGTGGCTACCGGGTCCGGTGCCGCCGCTGCGTTGGAAGCCGTCCTAGAGCAGACCGGTTACCTGGCTGGTTTGCGTGCCAGTAACGACCCCCAGGACGAGTCCCGGGTGGAGAACCTCGCCGAACTCGTAGCCGTGGTGCGGGAGTATGAGCGGGATAACCCGGACGGTTCCCTCGGCGAGTTCCTGGAACAGGTCTCTTTGGTGGCCGACGCCGACCAAATCCCCGACGCCCCGGGTGCGGACATTGATGCTGCCGTGGCTGAAGCCAAGAGGATGGGCGTGGTGACGCTCATGACCCTCCACACGGCCAAGGGCCTGGAGTTCCCGGTGGTCTTCCTGACCGGCATGGAGCACGGTATCTTCCCGCACCAGCGCTCTGCCACCGATCCCAAGGAGCTCGCCGAAGAACGCCGCCTGGCGTACGTGGGGCTTACCCGGGCACGCAAGCGCCTGTACGTCACCCGCTCGGAAGTCCGCAGCATGTGGGGCCAGAGCCAGTACAACCCGGCCAGCCAGTTCCTGGAAGAAATCCCCTCCGAGTTGGTGGAGTGGAAGCGCGAGGGAATGAGCCGTCAGGCCGCAGGTGGCTGGGGGAGCGCCCCCATCGGATCCAACCGCTACGGCGGTTCCTTCTGGGGCGCCGGTACCTCCCGCGGTGCTGCCGCCAGCCCGACTGCAGGGTTCGACGCCGATGTCCCGGCCGCCGTCGTCCGCAACAGGGTCCAGCCCCAGAAGGAAGTCATTTCCGTGGTGGCCGGGGACAAGGTCAACCACACGAGCTTCGGCAACGGTGTGGTCTTGGGCATTGAAGGCGCCGGGGACAAGACGGTGGCGAAGGTGAAGTTCGACGTCGGCGAGAAGCGCCTGCTGCTGAGGTACGCGCCGTTGACCAAGTTGGATGCGTGAGCCTCCCCGGCTGCACCCATCCGCGCCGGGCTATTGTCATCCGTTCCTGACACCCCTAGACTGACCGAGCGTTGCACTGGGGCCGACGTGACTTCGACTCCGCGCGTAACGACATAAAGAGGCAATCCTGTGGGGGAAGGACGCGCATGGTCATCAATGCCGGGGGACGTGGATTGGCCGCCAAGGCCGTGAGAATGGCGCTGGCCGGAGTCCTGGCCGCCGCCTTGGCGCTCCAGCTCGCATCGCCCGGGTCTGCCGATACGGAAGCGGCCCCGCCTTCCGAGCCCTCTGCCTCCGCCGGTCCCGCCACGCCGGAGGCTCCAGCGTCACCAGCAGAGCCGACGGCACCCGCGTCACCGGCAGAGCCGACGGCACCCGCATCACCTGTCGAGCCGACGGCACCAGCGTCTCCGGTAGAGCCGACGGCACCGGCAGGGCCGCCGGATTCATCGGCGTCGCCGCGACCTGCCATTACAGATCTCGCCGCCGACGCCGCCGCCCCGCTGACCGTGCGCCTCGAAGGCAGTCCCGCGTTTGTGGGCAAGCCGTTCACGGGGACGCTGCAGATTACAGGCGGGACTGCTCCTTACACGGTGACGGCCACTGACGTTCCTGACGGGTTGGTTTTCAACCCCGCAAATCTGAGTTTCACCGGTACTCCCACACGTGAGTACAGCCCATCGCCGTCCGTCTCCATCACGGATTCTTCGGATCCTCAGCAAACCTTGACGCAACAGGTCCGCCTGGAAGTAATGGGCTACTACCCGCCCGGCGTCTATGTGACCGACGGGGAGCTGCTCCCTGGCATGGGTACTTTTGATGACGGCGTGGTGGGACGGGACTACGCCGAATATCTTGAAATTTCGGGCGCGGACCGCGAGCATGCCGCCCTGTCGGTAGTGTCCGGGCACCTTCCTCCGGGCCTTGAACTGCGCGATGGTGCGGTGGCCGGAGTGCCCTCAGCGGCCGGCAAATACCAGTTCAGCCTCAGGGCCCAGGACCGCTTCGATTTCACCGACAGTTCCTACGAGATCATCGTCCATGCGCTGGGGATGCAGACCAAAGGCTACGACGTACCGCCAGCTGTGCTCGGTGAGCCCTATTCGGCCAAGATCGCGGAGGCCACCGGGGGCGTTGCGCCGTACGTTTACGGCTATTCCACGCGGAGGCACTTTGCCGGTGGTCTGTCCTACAGCGATCCTTGGCCGGAGGGTTTGTCCGTAGATGCGAACGGATTCCTCACTGGGACCCCAACCCGTCCCGGCAGTTTCAGTATCGCCGTCTGGGTCCGCGACGCCGACCAGCTCACGCAGCGGATTTTCTGGACGACGGTGACCGTTCTCGAAACAAGGCCTCCCGTCACAGAACAGCCGCCCGCCGCAGACCCGCCAGTGGAGGTGGAAGTTCCGGGACCTCCAGCAGCGGTGCTGCCGGCTGGAAGCCTTGAATCGACGTCGGAAGCTGGAGCCGGCGGCTACGAGCTCGCGGCTACGGGGCTGCAGTCCGGAACCCTCAACGAGCTGTTGTGGGCCGCCGCAGGACTGCTGGCAAGCGGTGCGTTGTTCGCCGCCGCGTCCGGGTTGAGCGGGCGCCGTGGCGGAAGAAACCGGGGGCGCGCGGCATAATTGGTCCCATGCGACGGACTGTTCTGGGGATTCTTGCCGCTTTGATGGTGGTGTTGGTGGCGGGTTGCTCCTTCGCCACCAAGGACCCCGACTATGTGCCTCCGGCCCCGCTGCCGCCGCTTGAACAGCTTCAGCAGGTCCCTGTCACCAGCCAGACCACCTTGTCGGCCGGTGAGGATGTGATGGCCTTTGTCACGCCGGATAAGAACATTGTGTGCGCCATGACGTCCTCGCGGGGCGGGCATATGAACCTGCCCTACGAGGCCAACTCCTACTCGGATGCCGCCAACAACAAGTTTGCAGTTGTTCCCGTGGTTCATTGCGAACTGGCGAAGTATGGAACCCCGGACCCTGGCGACATCGCTGATGATTGTGCGGGAACAGGCTTGGGCTACCTGGGCGGGACAGTGCTCCTGACTCCGGAGAAAGCAACCTACGGCTCGTGTCGTTCCGGCGTAACACAAATGGAGTCGGAGTTCGGTCCCAAAGGCAGCCGGCAAGGCCCGGTGTCCAAGCTCCGTGAATTGCCCGATGGGCAGAATATTGAGCGCAACGGTTTGAGGTGTTCGGCCTACAACGGCGGTGTTGCCTGCGGAAATATCTCCGGTGGCGTGGCCTTCTTCGTCAGCCGCGAGGGGTACCAGCTGATTTCGGATGGCGGCAAAACGGTCACCGGAACACTGAAGCAGGCGTCCTGAGGGCCGTTTCGAGACCGGCGAACGGCCCAAAAACCGCGTCATTCTGCGGGTTTTCTACAGCCGATAGAAGTGTAAGGTTACTCACTTAACAGGTAGTGTGTAGCTGGCGGGACTCCTCAAAGGGCTAAAGTTCCGAGAGGACCTTACGCAATGTGACCGGCTTCAATCCTGGTTGTTACCGCGTACTCTCCGCAGCTGGCTATCGCGGTCATCGCGGTTCCCGGCTGAACAGAAAACTACTTCGACGTAGAAGGACACTAAACCGTGGACCTGTTTGAATATCAGGCGCGCGATATGTTCGAGGCGCACGGTGTACCCGTGCTCGCCGGCATCGTGGCGCACACTCCTGAAGAAGCAAAGGCAGCTGCCGAGAAGATCGGCGGCGTAACTGTCGTCAAGGCACAGGTTAAGGTTGGTGGCCGCGGCAAGGCTGGCGGCGTCAAGGTTGCCAAGACTGCCGAAGAGGCGCTTGAGCACTCCACCAACATCCTGGGCATGGACATCAAGGGCCACACCGTCAACAAGGTGATGATCGCCCAGGGTGCTGACATCGCCGAGGAATTCTACTTCTCGGTCCTTCTGGACCGCGCCAACCGCAACTACCTGGCAATGTGCTCGGTAGAGGGCGGCATGGAGATCGAGCAGCTTGCCGTTGAGCGTCCCGAGGCCCTGGCCAAGATCGCCATCGACCCCGCTGTGGGCATCGACCAAGCCAAGGCTGACGAGATTGTTGCAGCTGCAGGTTTCGCTGAAGAACTGCGCGGCAAAGTGGCCGACGTCATTCTGAAGCTCTGGGACGTTTTCAAGAAGGAAGACGCAACCCTGGTTGAGGTCAACCCGCTGGTCCGCACCGGCGCCGGTGAGATCGTTGCCCTTGACGGCAAGGTCTCCCTGGACGAGAACGCTGACTTCCGCCACGTGCACCACGCAACGCTGGAAGACAAGGACGCGGCTGATCCGCTGGAGGCCAAGGCCAAGGCCCAGGACCTCAACTACGTCAAGCTGGACGGCGAAGTAGGCATCATCGGCAACGGCGCCGGTCTTGTGATGTCCACCTTGGACGTTGTTGCTTACGCCGGTGAAAACCACGGCAACGTCAAGCCCGCCAACTTCCTTGACATTGGTGGTGGAGCTTCCGCTGAGGTCATGGCCAACGGCCTGGACGTCATCCTGGGCGACTCCCAGGTCAAGAGCGTGTTCGTGAACGTCTTCGGTGGTATCACCGCGTGTGACGCCGTTGCCAAGGGCATCGTTGGCGCATTGGCTGAGCTGGGAACTTCTGCGAACAAGCCGCTGGTAGTTCGCCTCGACGGCAACAACGTCGAGGAAGGCCGCCGCATCCTGACCGAGGCCAACCACCCGCTGGTTACCCTGGCCGCCACCATGGACGAGGGCGCCGACAAGGCCGCCGAGCTCGCCAACGCAGCTAAGTAAGGGACGCGAGAATGTCTATCTACCTCAACAAGGACTCCAAAGTCATCGTTCAGGGCATCACCGGCGGCGAGGGCACCAAGCACACCGCCCTGATGCTGAAGGCCGGCACCAACATTGTTGGTGGCGTCAACGCCCGCAAGGCCGGCACCACGGTCCTGCACGGCGACAAGGAAATCAACGTCTTCGGCACCGTCAAGGAAGCCATTGCTGAAACCGGCGCCGACGTCTCCATCGTCTTCGTTCCGCCGGCATTCACCAAGGACGCCGTTGTTGAAGCAATCGAGGCCGGCATTGGCCTCGTAGTTGTCATCACCGAAGGCGTTCCGGTTCAGGACTCGGCCGAGTTCTGGGCACTCGCCCAGTCCAAGGTTGACGCCGACGGCAAGCAGGTCACCCGCATCATCGGGCCGAACTGCCCCGGCATCATCACCCCCGGCGAAGCCCTGGTTGGCATCACCCCGGCAAACATCACGGGGAAGGGCCCCATCGGCTTGGTATCCAAGTCCGGTACCTTGACCTACCAGATGATGTACGAGCTCCGCGACCTCGGCTTCTCCACGGCAATCGGCATCGGTGGCGACCCCGTCATCGGTACCACGCACATCGACGCCCTGGCTGCGTTCGAGGCTGACCCGGAGACCAAGGCAATCGTCATGATCGGTGAAATCGGTGGCGACGCTGAAGAGCGCGCAGCCGATTACATCAAGGCCAACGTCACCAAGCCTGTTGTGGGCTACGTTGCAGGCTTCACCGCTCCTGAGGGCAAGACCATGGGCCACGCAGGCGCCATCGTTTCCGGCTCCGCAGGTACGGCTCAGGCCAAGAAGGAAGCTCTCGAAGCTGCAGGCGTGAAGGTCGGCAAGACGCCGTCCGAAACCGCTAAGCTGCTGCGCGAAGTTTACGCAACGCTCTAGTCTTTAGAGCTAAAGCACGACGACGGCCCGCCGCCTTCCCCACGGAAGGTGACGGGCCGTCGTCGTACTTTAAAGCAGCTCACAGAGGCTTTTGACGCAGCTGACGCGGGCCGAAGAGTCTGGGGGAAAACTCCGACCCGCGCCAGGTTCATGGGGCGGCTAGGCGATGATCTTCAACGCCTGCCAACCGGTGCCGAGGCTGGTGGGCGGTACGTTGCTGAACGTTCCGCTGCCCGATCCGGGATACAACCACAAGGTGTCTCCGATGCGGCCTACGACGTCGTTCTTACCGTCGCCGTCAAGGTCCCGCGGCCCGGCTACGGCTGTCCGGGTTCCCCAGCCCGTCCCAATCTGCGTCCACTGCAGCCAGCCCCCGGAACCATTGCCCGGATATAGCCATAATGCGCCTGTGTCCGCGCGCCGCGCCAGTACATCTGCCTTGCCGTCGCCGTTGAAATCGCCGGTGCTGAAGATGGCGTTCATAACATCCCAACCCCAGCCGACGGTGTAGGGAGTACGTTGCCCTCCGGTCCCGTTTCCTTCGTAGAGCCGGAGCTCGCCGTTACTGCGGCGGCCGATGAAATCAGGGATGCCATCGCCGCTGAAGTCGCCGGGGGAGAAGAGCTGCGTCATGGTGCTCCAACCGGTGCTGACCTGTACGCGGGCTCCGAAACTTCCGGCGCTGTTACCCGGATAGAACCACAGGACGTCGCCGGCGCGAGCCAGCAGGTCCGGCTTGCCATCCTTGTTGAAGTCGCCGGGAGTGATGGTGTCCGTGATGGTGGACCATGCCGGTGCCGCCAAGGCCAGTTGCCGTGGCAGGAGCCCGCCCGCACCGTTGCCGGGGTATAGGTAGAGGTTCCCGGCTGAATCGGAGGCCAGGACGTCGGCTTTGCCGTCACCGTTGAAGTCATGGGCCGACGGCGGTCCGGCTGCGGGCACGGTGTACGTCTGGCTGCCCACAGCCGAGGTGTTGCCGGCGGTGTCCACCCCGATGTACTTCAGGTTTAAGGTGGAGGTCCCCATGGAGATCGGTGCCGAGTACTTGATGTTGGTGGCCGATTCCGTTGCTGTGGGTGTGCTGCCATCAGTGGTGTAGTAGATGGCGGCACCTGGCTCGTTGGCGGACAGGGTGATGGTAGCTCCACTGGCCAACGCCCGGCTTGTGGGATTGGCTGTGACCACAGGTGCCGTGGTGTCCGGGGGAACCGTGTACGTCTGGGTGATGACGTCGGAGACGTTCCCGGCAGGATCGGTGGCGTAGTACTTCAGGGTCATGGGGCCGGTGCCCTCGAAAGTGATGGGCGTTGAGTACACCAAGCCTGCCGTCAGGGGATCGGAGCCGTCCTTGGTGTACTTGATCACCGAGTTCGCCTCATTGACCGTCAGGGTAATGGTGGTGCCGGGAGCGTAGGCTCCGCCCGCCGGGTTGGCAGTCACCACTGGTTTGGTGACGTCCGGACCGGTGGAGTAGCTCTGGGTGACCACGGCGGACGAGTTGTTCGAAGCGTCAACAGCAAAGTACTTCAGGGTCAGCGGACCATTGAGGGTCAGTGGAGCGGTGTACTTGCTGCTGGCCGTGGTCGGCGTGCTGCCATCGGTGGTGTAGTAGATCGTGGCCGTCTCGTTGGAAGCCAAAGTCACGGTCTGTCCGCTGGCGTAGGTTCCCCCCGGGGGTGTCGGGGTGACCACTGGCGCTACGGTATCGGTTCCCAAGTAGGCTTCGAACTCAGCCAAGCCTGCGTTGGTGGTTCCCGCGCTCACCGAAGTGATGTTGAGCCGTACGGAACTGACTGTCCTGGCGGGGAAGTTGATGGTGAGCCCGGAGCCGTTGTTGGGCAGGGCCGGGACCGGAACGGTGCTTCCGTCGGAGAACTCCAAGGTGCCGCCCGTGATCTGGTCAGTCAATACGGGCCGGTCCGCCAAGGTCACGGCGTTGATGGTCCGCGTGGGTGAGAAGCTGTATTGAATCCAGCTTCCGGCCTTTTCTCCTGCCGAAACCCACTCGCGGGTGGCATCCATCGGTGCACCCCACAGGTAGCCGTCGCGTGCCTTCTCGGGGCTCTGGGCTGCAGCTTTCTGGGAAGACGCCGTCACGGTGGTGCCCGCCGACTTCGCAGCGTTTCCTGTCCACTCGATCGCCGTGATGTATTGGCGTTTGAGCCATTCATCATAGGGGGAGTCAGGGCAACCCTCGCCCGGACTGCTGCAGATGTACATATCAAAATCGGCAAAGCGGACAAAGGTGTTCACCTTTGCGGTCAGCTCGGCACCTGTCACGTTTTGGGCGTATTCGTCAATGACGTAGGCATCGTAGGCAAGGGACGTGTGAGGCCCGGTGTAGCTACGGGTGGCAAGTTGGGCGAACTTGGCGGTGGCCCAATGGTCGCTGTGATCGTAAGGGTTGTTGAAGTTCCCGGTCCAGTCCTGGGTACGGAACGTTGTGGGCTGGAAGTTGGCCACCAAGCGGTTCAGGGCAGCTTGGAACTGCGCCTTGGTGAAAGTGGCCGCGTTGTCCACCGGCCGGATGGAGCTAAGCCGTCCATCCCACAATTTGAGGATGCTTTGGCCGCCGTACGCGTCACTGCCCAGGCCATTGGGGAAGCCATCAGGCAGGCGCATGAACACCACGGAGACGTTGGGGGCTCCATTGAGGGTCTGCATTGTCAGGGGACGGTTGGGAACGCCCGCATCTGATGTGGTCCAAGAATCGGCAACACCAGCCATTTTGGCGTAACTCGCCCGGATTCCAGCTTCCAGGCTCTTCCAATAGCTGGCGCCCTCACCTGCTTCGCCAGCGGTGGTAAACACCGTTTGAACGCAGCGTTTGGCTTGGATGTCGCGCATGAAGTCCGGACTGAGGAAGAGTAAGTCATCGTCGGTGTGCGCCACAATCTGCTGGGCACCACCTGTCCCGGCACATGGAGGTACGGCGGCTGAGGCCGGTTGGGCAACGCCGAGGACAACCGAGGAGAGGGCAAGGGAGAGGCCCAGCAGGAATCCGAGGATTCGCCGGGCGGATGAACGGGTGGAGGATAAACGGGTACTGATCAGTGGTAGTCGAGTTTGATGACGTGCGTATTTCGGACGGTCCACAACCATGCTCCTTGAGCAGATGTTGGGCCCCCCAGCCGGCAAACTTACGACGCCCCCTGGACGCCATTTCCAATTGAGTTATCCACCGCAGCCACCCATCAACAAAGTGAAAGTGATGCAGTGAGCGCTACTGTACTACCGCTGCGGGGCCGAGGGTAGGGGGTCGGATGAACATCTTCAGCGCAGTTACCCTGAAACCATGAGTCGCTCAGGAGCCTTGAACCCGAGTCCCCGGACGCTGGATGTGGAAAGTGTGTCCTACTTCAGCCATTTGGTCAGTGCCGGTGCCGCTTCCATGAAAGGGTGGCATGCACAGTCGCTGGACTTGCGGGGCCACTCACGGGAGCTGAAGACCTTGGACGCCGAAGGCGCTGTTTTCCTCGGGTGCACTTTCGACGACGGAGTTGAGGAAAGCCTGCGACGGCGCGGTGCGCTGATCTTCCCCAAGCTTCACAATGTGCCTTTCAACCCGTACCGCAGCGGCGTTTACACGGCAGGGGAGCTGTACACTGACATTTCCTCCACAGAGTACGAATCCACCCTCGATGCACGCGTCTACCAATGGAGCATCCTGCCAGGACAACGGAGCAGCCTGGACGCCACCCTCGCCGCCGCCTTGCACGATCACGCGATTGGGGACGCTTTAGACGAGTTACTGGAGAGCGGCCCCCTGGCCGGTACCACATTGGTGGGCGTCATGGGCGGGCACGCAGCGCAACGCGGCACCAAGGAATTCAGCGACGCCGCGCACCTGGGACGGTTGCTGGCACAAGCAGGCTTCACTGTGGCCACCGGCGGGGGACCCGGGGCCATGGAAGCGGCCAACCTGGGTGCCTACTTGAGCGGACGGCCCGACGGCGACTCAACCGCTGCGCTGGAAGCGCTCGCCGAGGTACCGGGGTTCAGGCCCTCGGTGACGGACTGGGCGCGGCAAGCAGCCGCCGTCGTCGAACGTTACCCGGACGGGACCCCCACGCTGGGTATCCCCACCTGGTTCTACGGCCACGAGCCACCGAATCTGTTCGCCACCCACATCGCCAAATACTTTGCCAACGCCGTGCGTGAAGCCATATTGCTGGAGCTCTGCAACGGTGGAATCGTGTTCCTGCCGGGTGCGGCGGGGACTGTTCAGGAAATTTTCCAGGATGCTTGCGAGAACTACTACGGCGCGCCGGAAACCATTACTCCCATGGTGCTCGTGGGCCGCGAACACTGGGAACATATTTTCCCCGCGTGGCCCATGCTGCAGGGTCTTGCCGCTGGAAAACCCATGGCGGAGAAGATCTTCCTGGTGGACACCGTGGAGGAAGCCCTAGCCGTGATGACTGGATAGGGCTTAGAAGTCCTTACTGCAGGGACCCTCGCCCAGCTGAGCCAGGCCGGTGAGATCGCCGGCAGCATAGCCGCGCACCCAAGAAGCTTGATCGAACATGAGCTGCCGGGGATCGTCAACGTGATCCAGGCCCACCAGATGACCGAGCTCGTGCATGATCACGGCAATGCCGATCTCCTCACCGTTGGGAGAGTTCACGATCTCCGCGAACTGCGGTGCATCCAAGGACACCGTGCCCGTAACGTACGCCTTGTACCCGTTGCTGAGGCCGATGGAGGAGCTGCCGCCGAGCCCCACCGTCTGCCCCGTCAAACGCGGCACCTGCTCCGGCGTGCTCCAGGCAATGAGCACAGGTGCCCAACGGTCCCCATACCTTTCAGGCTGGTACCCGGACCTGTTGGGGGAAGGAACTTCAGAACTTGGGCCATCGTAAATGAACCTCAACCCCGTGGCGGCGCTTGCCTGTCTCATGGCGGCTTCCACCAACGGCTGCCAGGAGGCCGGTGCCAGATCCGAGTTGACCACGTAGTGGATGGGCCTGCACGGCGAGTAGGCCAGCGGGGTTCCGTCATCCTTGAGGGCCAGGAACTTGTAGGAGGAACTGGTGCGTTTCAGCGGCGAAGGAGTTCCAAGGGGCGCATCTGCTTCCTCAAGTCCTGGAACCGGATCCTGACGCTGGCCGAACGGAACCAACCCTGGCCGGGGCGCTTGGCTTTGCGCGGCAGAGGGGCCGGAGATGAACTGCCTGAGGTCACCGCTGAAGTAGGCCCCCGCACACACCAAGGCCAGGACCCCAAAAAGGAACAGGATGGCCACGATGCTGCTGTGCTTGATCGGCGGTGTGGTGTGAGGAGGATCCGGGGGACGCGGCGCATGTGGAAGGTAACCCGGACGAGGGGGATCGGAGTCCGGCCATTTGGGCGACCCGTAAGGTTCCATGGAACCCCCTGACGTGTTGGCCGCGGCGGGAGGTGGGGGCGCCGCCGTCGGCCGTATTGGTCAGCATAAGTCCCACCCTGCCGGGAGTCCATGGCGGAACAGAAGGAAGTGCGGAAGGCGTCTAGATGTCCTTGCGGCATGGCGCCGAGGCAAGCAGGTGCAGGCCGTTGAGGTCTCCCGCTGCGAGCCCGTCAGGGGCGCCGATTTCCGGGTACATCAGCTGGACGGGATCGTCCACATGGTCCAGCCCCATCACATGACCCAACTCGTGTTGCATGACAGCCAGAACGTAGTCGGCACCGCCCGGGTTGGCAAGCAACTCTGTTACTTGGGGAGTGTCCAGCTCCAAGCTCCCGCTGATGTAGCTCTTGGGGCCCTTGTCCAGGGAATACATGGTGCTGCCGCCGGTGCCAATGATGTTGCCCTCCAGCGCGGGTGCCTCCGCTGGCGAAGTCCAGGAAATCAGCAAGGGTGCCCAGCGGTCGCCGTATTTGGAAGGCTGGTACGGTTCGCGCCGGTCAACGGGCAACTCGTCGGTGGTGCCGTCATTGACGAACTGGATGCCGGACGCAGCGGAAATATTGGCTAGGGCTGTGGCCAGCAGGGCATCGGAGCCAGCAGGGGCGGTGGTGTTATTGACAACGTAATGAAGCGGGCGGCAGGGCGAGTAACCCACCGGTGTGCCGTCGTCGTTGGTAGCCAGGAACTTGTACGAGTCGTTGGTGGTGCCCGGCGCGGCGGGTGAGGCCAAGGGGGCGTCTGCTTCCTCAAGTCCTGGCGGCGGCGCGTCAAGTGCGCGCGGTGGCTCGATGCCGCCAAGCCCCCTTTGCGGGGCACCAGGAACGCTTATCCCCGGAAACACGGACGTGATGCGGGGGTCACCGTGAAGGTAACCACTCACCAGAACAGCCACGACGGCGGCAATCCCCGCCATCAGGATGCCGCGGAGAACCCGAACTGCTGTGCCGCTGCCACGGTGTTTAGGCGCGCGCGTTGCTTCCCGCTCCGAGTCCACGGTTCTCCATTCATGATGCCCACGGTCACGCGGGGCAGCGCGGAGGACGAACCAACATTACGGTCTCAGGGCCGGGCCCGCCAAACTTAGATGATGGTGGCCCCGAAAAGCAGGCCCAGCCCGTACGTAGCCGCCGCCGCCCCGAGGCCGATAGCCAGCTGGCGCAACCCGCGGCTCAGCGGTGAGGTTCCGGAGAGCAAGCCCACCACCGCGCCGGTAGCCAGCAGTGCAATGCCCACCAACGCGCCGGCCACCATCAATGCCGCAATGCCGGTCATGCCAAAGATGAAGGGCAGGATGGGCACAATTGCACCCGAGGCAAAGAAACAGAAGCTGGACAGCGCCGCGCCCCACGCCGAACCAACGGATTCGTGCTCATCCGCCGGCGGGTTTTCCGGCTGCAAGGACAGGCTGGGATCGCAGTCGCAGCTGAACAACCCCACGCGCTCGGCAGCGCGGTGTTCGGCAGCTTCACGTGTCATGCCCCTGGCCAAATACACCAGGACCAACTCGTTGTGCTCAATGTCCAAGGACGGTGCCGCAGTCAATGTTGCCTGCGTGGGCAGAGTGGCGTTGAGGAGTTCGCGCTGGGAACGTACCGAGACGTACTCGCCGGCACCCATGGACAAGGCACCGGCCAGGAGACCCGCCACGCCACTCATCAGGACCACAGGGCTGGGCACGCCGGTAGCTGCCATACCCATCACCAGGGAAAGGTTGCTGACCAAGCCGTCGTTGGCGCCGAAAACGGCGGCGCGGAAGGTGCCGGAGAGCCTGTTACGTCCACGCGTGGCCAGCCCGCGGACAACCTCTTCGTGGATCTGTTCATCAGCCACCATGGCGGGAGTGGCTGCAGGTTCGGAGCCGTAGGGGGAACGGCCTTCAGCACGCTGTGCCAGCGCTAGGACGAACACCGAGCCGAAGTTGCGTGCCAGGAAACCCAGGAACTGACTCCGGGAAGACGCCGCTTTTGGCATACCTGCATGTTCACCAAGGAGCTTGAGCCAGTGGGCCTCGTGCCGGCCTTCAGCTTCGGCCAAAGCCAGCAGGATCTGACGTTCCTCGCCGTCACGGCGCTGGGCAAGTTCCCGGTACACGGCCGCTTCAGCACGTTCATCAGCCAAGTATTGGCGCCAACGGCGGATGTCAGCGTTGGACGGTGGCGCGGTTGGCGTGTCTATTCCCGTTTCGGGGGTGGGGTCCGGAGCGTGGCTCGACGAACTGTGGGATTCCTGGTGCATCTGCACTTTATCTCCTGCGCTGGGTGGGGTTGGTATCGGCCCCATTGCACCGCCCACACTACCGCTTATTCGCGCGGATTTTTGGCCGGTATTCCTTAGCGGGAATGTTCGGCGCACCGTAATTTCCGCCCGTTCCTTGACCCTTTCCTGTGCCGGTGCTCAGATGGAAGGACAGGGATTGGGACGCTACTGTTCCTTGGATTGTGCAATCCGGGCGCAGGGCCGGCCTGCCCCTGAACCAGCCCACCGGACGGAGGTTGCGCCATGAACAGCACCGAATCACACGCCAACTACCCGCAACGGACCACCATCGAGTCCGACCCCGCCTACGACTACGCCGAGGACCAGGAAGTGGATGAACCCTGGGTTGAGGAAATAGACGCCCCCGAGGACGACGAACGCGTGGTTCCGCTCGATGAAACCGAAGAGTTCCGCGGCGAAGACGAGGAAAGCTAGGCCGGATCCTCGTGCCTGAGGGCGAAGTGCCGCTGCAGCCCCTGACTTCTGCCTGCCGCAGCCACGGTCACCGTTAGCGTCCTGGACAACCCACACCAGCGCGTTGGCTGAACGGCTTGCGCCAAAGCGTGGGCAATCGAGCCCGGATTCTCATGCCGGAACCGTTCGGTTCCCTGCTTGGCCATGATGGTCACCGTCCCCAGGTGAAGGTCGACGGCGGGAATCACCACCACAGGTTGGGGTTCAGTTCTGGCCGGCGTACTTGAGGGATGAACGTGGGCTGAACTTGGGTCTTGGTACGGCAAGGTACTGCTCCTTGGGGGAGTGCTCTTGCCCGCTCGGTTGTCTCTGGTCCAGGACGGGCCGCTTCCTCATCCGAACCACCCGTGAACATGGGGTTGGTGTGTGGCCAGTCGGAGCTTGGCACCACATCTCTTGAAGCTGGGACAACCCTACCGCACGCGCTGGGGGCCGTATTGTGGGCCCCCCGTTGCGAGGCCTGGTCTGCTCGCTTTGGCGCGTTCTTTCCCTGCCGAGCGGGCCTCGCAGGGTGTGGGTTCGTGTTGTG